>VFQQ010001602.1_pt1 | contig 30213 bp, 23 predicted proteins | sample 3512341 | NCBI WGS metagenome assembly VFQQ01 (sample SAMN10412373, study PRJNA504923) | tailings metagenome | isolation source: Relicate 2 Philex TSF1 revegetated site | place: Philippines: Tuba, Benguet | collected 2017-08-29
GAGCGGTAAACGTGATCGAATCGTCGCCCGTCCCGCCGACGACGGTTTCGACGCCGGATACGGTGCCCGTGTTGGTGAAGTTGCCGAGCGTGAGTTTGTCCTTGCCGGCGCCCAAATCGATCGACGTGTTCGTGCTGAGTGCATTGCCGATGCTGACGGTATCGTTACCCGTGCCGCCGACGATCGTCTCGGTGTTGGACACCGTCACGATGTTCGCGAAGTTGCCCAGGACGAGTTTGTCGTTTCCGCTGCCGAGATTGATCGTCGAGCGCGATGCGATCGTCGAGAGGGTGATGGTATCGGCGTCCGAACCGCCGAGAAGGCTCTCGATGTTCGAAACGGTGCCCTCGTTGACGAAGTTGCCGAGCGTCAAGCTATCGGAGCCTGCGCCGAGGTCGATGCTATGCCCCGTGGTCAAGGCGCTGCCGAGCGTGATGGTGTCGGCGCTGGCGCCACCAACGATGGATTCGACGTTCGAAACCGTGCCGATGTTGATCAGCTTCGACAGAACGAGCTTGTCGGCGCCGGCACCGAGATCGATGGAGCCCCTCGAAAGCGACGACGTGAGCGTGATGGTGTCGGCGTCCGAACCGCCTACGATCGTTTCAACGTTGGCCACGCTGGCCGAGTTGACGGCATCCTTAAGGACGACCTTGTCACTCCCGACGCCAAGGTCGATCGAGCCGTTGATGACCTGGGACGAGAACGTGATCGTGTCGTTCTTCGCGCCGCCGATGACGGTTTCGACGTTGGCGACCGAGCCATTGTTGTCGAATGCGCCGAGCGTCAGCTTGTCGTTGCCGCCGCCGAGATCGATTTCCTGCGATGTCGTAAGCACGGCGCCGAGCGTGACCTGGTCGCCTAGGCTGCCGCCAATCACGCTTTCGATGTTGGAGACCGTAACAACGTTGGCGAAGTCGCCGAGCTTGACCGTGTCGCTGCCTTCGCCGAGATCGATCGATCCCTTGGAGACGATTGCGCCGAAGGTCAGCGTGTCGGAGTTGGAGCCGCCGATGATGGTCTCGACGTTCGAGACGGAGCCCTCGTTGACGAAGTTACCGAGGATGAGCTTGTCGTTGCCGCCGCCGAGATTGATCGTCGTGGCGGACGAGAGAGCGTTGCCGAGCGTCACCGTGTCGGCGCCCGTGCCGCCGATGATGGTCTCGACGTTCGAGACCGTGATCGTATTGGCGGCGAGGTTGCTCAGGGTGAGCTTGTCCATGCCCGCGCCGAGATCGACCGACGACTTGGCCGTCATGCCGAGAACAATCGTGTCGCTGGCCGAGCCGCCAACAAGAGTCTCAACGTTTGCAATCGTCGCGGTGTTGGCGAAATCACCGAGGGTCAGGGCATCGCTGCCACCGCCCAGATCAACCGATCCGTTCGAGAGCTGCGAGAGCACCGTGATGGTGTCCGCGCCCGTGTTGCCGATGATCGTCTCGATGTTGGAGACGGATCCGGTGTTGGTGAAGCGTCCGAGTGTCAGCGTGTCGTTGCCGGCGCCGAGGTCAATCGACTGCTCGGTCGTCAGCGCTCCCGCGAGCGTCAGCGCGTCGGAGCTCGAGCCGCCGATAACGCTTTCAACGTTCGTAACCGTAACCGCGTTGGCGAAATCGCCGAGGATCAGCTTGTCGTTGCCCGACCCAAGATCAACCGAGCCGCGCGTGAACGTTGCGCCGATGGTGATGGTGTCGGCGTCGGAGCCGCCGATGATCGTTTCGGTGTTCGTGATCGTGCCGGTGTTGGCAAAATCGCCGAGCGTCAGCTTGTCCAGACCGGTGCCGAGGTTGATGCTCGCTGCCGTCGTGAGGGCGGTACCCAGATTGAGCGCATCCACGCCGGTGCCGCCGACGATGGTCTCCACGTTGGAGATCGTTGCGGTGTTGGAATAATTTCCGAGGACCAGCTTGTCGTTGCCGTCGCCGAGATTGATGAGGCCCTTAACGGCCGCGGTGGCGAGCGTGATGGTGTCGCCAGCAGAGCCGCCGACGATCGTTTCGACGTTCGAGACGGTCGCGGAGTTCGCGCCGGCGTCCGAGAACGTGACGGTGTCGTTACCGACGCCGAGGTTGACCATGCCGTTCACCATCTGCGTGCTGATGGTGATGTTGTCGGCCCCCGAGCCGCTGATGACGGTTTCGACGTTGGAGATGGAGCCGGCGTTGGCGAAGTTGCCGAGCGTGAGTTTGTCCTTGCCGGCGCCGAGATCGATCGACTGAGTGCTCGTGAGCGCTGTGGTGAGCGTGATGGTGTCGGCGGCGCTGCCACCGATGATCGTCTCGGTGTTGGCGAACGAGACGCTGTTCGCGAAATCGTCGAGTACGACGGTGTCGTTACCGCCGCCCATGTTGATCATCGTCTTTGCGGCTTGACCGGTCACCGTGATCGTCGAAGAGCCGGCCCCGTCGAGGACACTCTCGATGTTCGAGATGGTCACCGTGTTGGCCGAGTCCGACAGAGTCAGCTTGTCGGTACCGGCGCCGAGATTGATGCTCCCGTCTACGACCGGACCTGTCACCCTGACGGTGTCTGTCGACGTGCCGCCGATCAGCGTATCGACGCTCGCGGACGTGTACGTGTTCGCCTTGCTCTTATTAGGCAACGTGACGACAGCCATTTTCGACCCCGAATTATCGTTTCCCGCTTACCGCAAGAACGTCCCCACCAAAAACCAACGACCCCACCGGCTATCGCCTCGATCACTCTGCGGTCAGCGCATTCGTTTCGTTTTCGACTTGCAGCTACCGTTGACCTAATTAGGCACACCCATTACGGGCTTTTTCACCGTACTAGTCCCCATTTAATGCATGGGTATTATTTCTATTTGGTAAACTACGAGAAATAGCCGTAAACAACACCATCAATTAAACTGCTAATTGAAAGCAGCTATTCGCAACGCTCTAGTAACGGTTTATGCTAGCGCCATAGCTTGCTGACTCTTCTTTCATTTCCTGTTGTCTCGGCAAGCTCTCGAAAACGGCGTTAAAAACACTCCATTTCGAGTTGAATATGAATCTTATTTCCGCCCCCATTGGTCGTCGTGGGACGCAAGCGGATGCATCTACTTCTTATTGATGCAGACGACATGAAACCCGGGTAGCGTGCGTCCTTGTTCGCGTCAGTGATTCTCCTCCAGCGGAAGAGCATGTTTCGATCAAATGACGCGCAATCTCTTACCTGTTTTCAGATCCGGGCTTTCCGGCTATAAGCGCTTCCTTGTATGGGCAGCGGCTTTCAGCGTTTTCGTGAATGCGCTGACGCTCTCAATCCCACTCTATACAATCCAGGTATTCGACCGCGTCTTGCCCAGCGGCAGCGGCGCAACGCTGATCGTGCTGACGGTCGCCGTTCTGGGCGCCATCGCCGCGGCGAGCGCGCTCGAGGAGATCCGGGCCAGGTTGCTCGTGGCACTCGGAATTCAGTTCGACGCGCAGTTGTCGACACAGTTGTTCGAACGCCTCGTCGAACGCGACGGCGACGTGCCGGGCGCGACGAAGGGGGCGGTCGTCCGCGATCTCGATACCGTCCGCCATGCCGTGACGGGCAGTGCGATCATCACGCTCTTCGATCTGCCCTGGACGCCTCTTTTCCTCTGCGCCTGCTTCTATCTGCACCCCGTGCTCGGCACGATCGCGCTCTTCGGCGCGCTGCTGGTGATGGGGCTGGCCGGACTGAACCAGATCCTGGTCGGCCGCAAGATCGGCGAATCGTCGAGGCTCACGGAACAGAGCTACAGGATGACGGAAGGCGTGCTCGGAAACGCCGAAACCGTGCGCGCCATGGGGATGCTTCCGGAATTGTCGCGCCGTTGGGCCAACGTCCGTGTCCGCGGCATCGGCCTACAAGCCGAGGCCAGCGCGCGGAACTCAGGAATTTCCAGCGTTATCAAATTCGTACGTTATGCGCTCCAGGTGCTGATCATGGGCGCCGGCGCGTGGCTCGCCGTCGAGCGCGAGATCTCGCCGGGCTCCCTGTTCGCCGCTTCTCTCATCTGTACGCGCGCGCTGATGCCCGTGGACCAGCTCGTCGGCGTGTGGCGGCAGATCCTTGCGGCTTGGGACGCGCTTGGACGCGTCGAAGAGGTTTTGGCGATCCCCGCACGGCCCAAAACGATGGAGCTTCCTGTTCCCGAAGGACGGCTTTCGGCAGAAGGCCTGTCCTACACGGTTCCCGGCGGACGCGCGGCCATCTTGAGCGACATCTCCTTTGCCGTCCAACCCGGCGAATCACTCGGCATCGTCGGACCCAGCGCGGCTGGAAAGTCCACGCTGGCACGCCTCCTCGTCGGCGCGATCAAGCCCGGTTCCGGTAGCATCCGCCTCGATGGGGCGGAGGTCTGGTCGTGGGGCCGGAGCCAGTTTGGCCAGTTCACCGGCTACGTGTCTCAGAACATCGAGCTCTTCGAAGGTACGATTGCCGAGAACATCGCCCGCTTCCGCCAGGTCGATCCGCAGGCGATCGTGGCGGCGGCCCGCCTTGCCGGCGTGCACGACATGATCCTCAGTTTCCCGCAAGGCTACGACACACGGCTGCTTGCCTCCGGCGCTCCTCTCTCCGGCGGGCAGCGTCAGCGACTCGCACTGGCGCGCGCCGTGTTCGGCGATCCGAAGCTGGTCGTGCTGGACGAACCCAACTCGAACCTGGATGGCGAAGGCGAGGCGGCGCTGCAAAACCTGCTCGCTACGCTCAAGGCCCGGCACACGACGGTCGTCATGATCGCTCATCGGCCGAGCATGCTGGTCTCCCTCGACAAGGTGCTCGTGCTCACGAACGGCACTGTGGCTGACTTTGGTCCCGTCGAACGGGTGATGCCGCGCATCGCGCCCGGCTTCCCGGTCGGCGAGAAACGCATTGCGGAGCGCGCATGAGACAGGCGTTGGCGAAACTCGAGCTTCTCAAGGCGGAATTCTCCCACGCTGCGGGATCGCAAGCCGGAGATCCGCCCCAAATGACCGTCGCACCGGCTCTTCCGCCCCCGCCGACCGGCACCGACTTCCGGCAAGCGGGCCATCTGATCAAGGTGGGCGTGGGGATCGTGGTCGGGTTCTTCGGCTTTCTCGGCGGCTGGGCGGCGCTCAGCTCCATCGAGAGCGCTGCCATCACCTATGGCGTCGTTGCGGCTGACGGAAACCGCAAAGTCGTGCAGCACATGGACGGCGGCATCGTCAGCGCGGTTCTCGTCAAAGAGGGCGAATTCGTCGGTCAGGGTCAGGAGGTGATTCGTCTGGATCAGCTTCAGCCGCGTGCGGCTCTCGAAATCCAAAGCGCGACGGTCACCACGCAGACCGCAGTCCTGGCGCGGCTCGAGGCGGAAGCAGCCAAACGCGATAAAATCGACTTTCCGGCCTCGCTCCTCGAACGCCGCGGCGAGCCGTCGATCGACCAGCTCCTCACCTCGCAGACCCAGATTTTCGAAGCGCGACGCCGGGCCAATGAAAACCAAGTCGGCACCATTCGCGAGCAGGTCAAACAGGCCAAGAGCCAGATCGAGATCTTCCAAGGTCAGGCAAAATCCGCGGACTACCAGTATCGCATGGTCAATGAAGAGCTCGGTCCGAAGCAGATGCTCTTCGACAAAGGCTACGCGACGAACTCCGCCGTGATGCAGCTCAAGCGCGCGGCGGCCGCCCTCGATGGCCAGAAGCAAGAATATCTCGGGCATATCGCGCGCCTCGAACACCTCGTCGGGCAGCTCGAAAACCAGATCAGCCAGATCGAAAACGACTACCGGCTGAAGATCGCCCAGGAAATCGAAGACGCGCGCAACAAGATCTCAGACGCCGCCGAGCGCGAGCGCGTGGCCAAGGACTCGCTGGCGCGCACAGCCATCCGCGCACCCGTCAGCGGCTATGTGCTCGGCCTCAACGCCAATACCGTCGGCGGGGTCATCGGCAAGGGCGAACGCCTGATGGAAATCGTGCCGGCCGAATCGGGCATCATTATCAAAGGGCAGCTCAAACCGTCGGACGCGATGGAAGTCCATGAGGGCATGCACGCCGAGCTTCGTGTTCTCACGGCTCAGGGACGCCGGTTGCCGGTTGTGCATGGAACCGTGCGCAATCGCTCGGCGGACGCCCGGGCGGATCCCGAAGGCAAGGCGCTCTACTTCGACGTCAGCGTGGACATCAACGCGTCGGAACTCAAGACCCTCGGCAATGTGAAATTGACCCCCGGCACACCGGTCGAAGTCATCATCCCGACAGGCTCGCGCACGGTCCTCGACTACATACTCGAGCCGCTGACCATGTCGATGCGCCATGGCATGCGAGAGAAATAACTGTAGCGACTGAGACTTAGAGGTTTCAGGTGGGGGCGAATCAATGGAAGCACTGATTCTCTGCGGCGGCCTCGGCACGCGCTTGCGCGAGGAGACCGAGTTCAAGCCGAAGCCGATGGTCGAGGTCGGGGGCAAGCCCATCCTCTGGCACATCATGATGCACTACCGCCATCACGGCGTCGGGCGCTTCATTCTGTGCCTCGGCTACAAGGGCGACGCGATCCGCGACTACTTCGTCAACTATCACCACCGGGCGCATGACCTCGAAATCGATATCCGCACCGGCGGCATCTATGCGCGACGGGCCGCCAATTCAGAACTTCTCGATGCACGTGTGGTCCTCGCCGAGACGGGTCTGGAAAGCCTGACCGGGCGGCGTATCCTCAAAGCCCTGCCCCATATCGAAGGCGATACGTTCCTCGCGACCTACGGCGATGCCGTCGCCGACGTCGACATCGACGACCTCATTGCAACTCATAAGCGCATGGGCCGGCTGGCCACCGTCACCGCGGTGCATCCGTCGTCGCGCTTCGGCGAGCTTGCCATCGAGGATGGCAAAATCACGAGCTTCTCGGAAAAGCCCCAGGTGACCCAAGGCTGGATCAACGGCGGCTACTTCGTCTTCAACCGGCGCGCTTTCGACATGCTGGACCCGGAGCTGAACGAGCCGCTCGAGACCGGCCTGCTGGAACGGCTCGCAACCATGGGCGAGCTGGCCGTGCATCAGCATGGCGGCTTCTGGCAGTGCATGGACACCTACCGCGAGATGCAGCTTCTGAACGACATGTGGTCCTCCGGCAAGGCGCCCTGGCAGGTCTGGAACTAGTATGGGCACGGCGCCGCTGTCGCATACGTTCTGGGCGGGGCGCCGCGTCTTCGTTACCGGCCACACCGGCTTCAAGGGTGGCTGGTTGATGGCGCTGTTGCGCCATCTCGGCGCCGAAGCGGCCGGCTATGCGCTCTCGCCGCCCTCCGAGCCCAATCTCTTCACGGCCGCGCGCATTGCCGAACACGGCGCCTCTACTATTGGCGACATTCGCGACGCGAGCAGGTTGGCTGCGGCGATGAAGGCTGCCGCACCGGACGTCGTGTTGCATCTCGCAGCTCAGGCGCTCGTGCGGCCGGCGCGGGCCGAGCCCGTCGAGACGTTCTCCACCAACGTCGTGGGCACCGCGCAGGTGCTCGATGCCGTGCGCCAGACCCCCAGCGTCAAAGCGTGTGTCGTCGTTACGAGCGACAAGGTCTACGACAACGTCGAATGGGCCTGGGCCTACCGAGAAACCGACCGGCTCGGCGGCAAAGAGCCCTATGGGGCGAGCAAAGCCTGCACGGAGATCGTGGTCGAAGCCTATCGCGCCTCCTACTTCTCCGGCGATGGGCAACCGGCTCTCGCCTCGGCACGGGCCGGCAATGTGATTGGCGGGGGCGATTGGGCGGAGGAACGGCTCATTCCCGATGCCATCCGCGCCTTCTCCACGCGCGAAACGCTCATGATTCGCAATCCGGCGTCGGTGCGGCCGTGGCAGCACGTGCTGGAGCCGCTCTCAGGCTACCTGCGGCTTGCCGAGGCCCTGGTGGACGAGCGCAGCACGCTGCCGCAGCCTTTGGCCTTCAATTTCGGCCCTGCTCAGGATGATGCCGTTTCCGTGCGTGTCATTGCCGACGAGATCACCGCCCGTTGGGCCGACGGGGCCCGCTGGGATCACGACACGCGCTTCCAGCCTTACGAGGCGCGTCTGCTCGAGGTGGACAGCGCAAAGGCGCGCGCCGCCCTCGGCTGGCGGCCTCAATGGCGGCTCGGCCAGGCTTTGGACCGCACGATCGCGTGGTACAAGGCCTACTACGAGGGCCAGGACATGCAGATTCTCACCCTTCGCCAGATCGACGAGTATCTCAATGGCTGACGACCACCGCCCGGCTGACGCCTCGCGTACCCTGCCCTGCCGAGCCTGCGGGACGCCACTCAGCCATGGGTTCGTGGATCTCGGAATGTCCCCGATCTCGAACGCCATGCGTCTTCCGGCCGAGGCGCACCTGGCGGAGGCCTTCTATCCCCTGCGCACGTTCGTCTGCGAAGACTGCAAGCTCGTGCAGATCGACGACGTGCAACCCGCCGAGACCCACTTCCACGGTTCCTACACTTATTTTTCGTCCTACTCGAAATCCTGGCTCGAGCACGCCCGCCGCTACGCCGAGATGATGACCGGGCGCTTCGGCCTTGGGCCGACCTCCAAGGTCGTCGAGGTGGCAAGCAACGACGGCTACCTGCTGCAGTACTTCAAGGCTCAAGGCATCCCGGTGCTGGGCATCGACCCGGCCGCGAATTGCGCGGAAGTCGCCGAGCGCGAGCGCGGCATCCCGACTCTCGTGCGCTTCTTCGGCGTTGAGACAGCGCGCGAGGTGGCGGCGAGCGGCAAGGCCGACGTCATCGCGGGCAACAACGTGCTGGCCCATGTGCCCGATATCAACGACTTCGTCGGCGGGCTCAAAACGTTGCTGAAAGACGGCGGCGTCATCACCATCGAATTCCCGCACCTCTTGGCCCTCATCGAAAACAGCTACTTCGATACGATCTATCACGAGCACTATTCGTATCTGTCGTTGCTGGCTGTCGAGCGGCTCTTCGCACGGCACGGCCTCACGGTGTTCGACGTCGAGGAGCTGCCTACGCACGGCGGAAGTCTCCGGATTTTTGCAGGGCATTCCGGATCGACGCCTTCGGCGTCCGAGCGGCTCGACGCCTTTCGGACGCGCGAAGCCGAAGCCGGGCTGGACGGGCTCGAGGTTTACGGGGAATTCGCCGCGAAAGTGCGCCGTGCCAAGCGCGCGCTCCTCAACCTTCTCATCGGACTCAAGGAGCAGGGCGCGCGCGTCGTCGCCTATGGCGCCGCGGCCAAAGGCAATACGCTTCTCAACTATTGCGGCATCCGCGGCGATTTCATCGACTATGCGGTCGATGCCAGCCCACACAAGCAGGGGCTTCTGCTGCCGGGAACCGCCATTCCGGTCTACGCGCCGGACCGGATCTTCGAGACGAAGCCCGACTATGTGCTGATCCTGCCCTGGAACCTCAAAGACGAGATCATCGCGCAGGCCGATGCGATCCGCGCCTGGGGCGGAAAGTTCATCGTGCCGCTTCCCGAAGCGAAGGTCATCCCATGATCTTCGAACCGACTCCGCTGGACGGCACCTTTGTGATCGTACCGGAGCCGGCTTCCGACAACCGCGGGTTCTTCGCCCGGCTTTACTGCGCGAGAACCTTCTCGGACCACGGGCTCAATCCGCACCTCGATCAGATCAGCATGTCGCAGAACGTCCGGGCGGGAACGGTCCGCGGGCTGCACCTGCAACGGCCACCCGTTGCGGAATGCAAGCTCGTCCGCGTGACAGCAGGTGCGATCTTCGATGTGATCGTCGATGTCCGAGCAGGCTCGGCGACCTACGGACGGTGGTTCGGAACGGAGCTTTCGGCGGCAAACCGCAAGCTGCTCTACATCCCCGCGGGCTTCGCCCACGGCTTTCAGACGCTCTCAGCCGATACGGACGTGACGTATCACATCTCGGCGCCTTACGTGCCGGACCTGGCGGATGGCATTCTCTGGAACGATCCGGCCCTCGAAATTGCTTGGCCATCGCGTGAGGCTGCCGCAATTTCCGATCGTGATGCAAGCCTACGCCCGTTGGCCGATTTCGAGCCCGTGCCCGTGCCATGCTGATCATTTCGCCTACGGCCAAGATCTCACCGCTCGCCGACATCGAAGATTCGACGCGCGGAACGAAGATCGTGATCGAAGACGGCGTGACGATCGACGCCTTCGTCAAGATCAAGCCGGCTGGCGGCAACGGCGACGTGCTGATTGGCGCCGGATCTTTCATCAATTCGGGATGCGTGTTGTATACGGGTCATGGCATCCGTATCGGCGCTAATGTTCTGATCGCCGCCAATTGCACATTGGCACCGACCAATCATGAGGTCCGCGATCGCAGCCGTCTTATTCGCGAGCAGGGGTTCAGTCCGAGCCGCGGCGGCATCGTCATCGAGGACGACGTGTGGATCGGCGCGAACTCAGTGCTGCTGGACGGCGCGATCTTAAGACGGGGCGCTGTCGTCGGCGCGGGATCCGTCGTCCGCCATGAGCTGCCCGAGTATTCCATCAACGTCGGGGCGCCGGCGAGGACCGTCTCATGGCGGACATGAAGGCGGCCGTATTCGGTGCGCAAGGGTTCGTTGGGCGGGCGCTTGTGGAGCATCTGAGAGGTCGCGGGTATGCCGTGCGGGAAATTGTGCGCGGAGACGCCTCTTGGCGCGGTGCCGATCTCGGGCATGCGTTCTACACAATCGGTCTCACGGCCGACTTTCGCTCACGCCCGTTCGAGACCATCGACGCGCATGTGAGCCTTTTGACAGAGGTTCTGCGCAACACGACATTCTCCTCATTCGTCTATCTCTCGTCGACGCGCGTCTACGGAACTGCCACGTCGACCGACGAGCAGCTGCCCATTCCCGCCTATCCGGGCAATCCCGACCACCTTTACAATCTCTCGAAACTGATGGGAGAGGCCGCCTGTCTCGGGTCGGGACTTTCCAACGCGCGCGTGGCGCGTCTTTCGAACGTGTTCGGACGCGATCTGGCGTCGGCCAACTTCCTGGCAGACGTGCTGCGCGAGGCTGCAGCGACGAAGCAGGTGAACCTTCGCACGGGCCTCGCGTCGGAGAAGGACTACGTTTGGGTTGGGGATGTCGTGCGGGCGCTCGAAGCCATCGCCACCGTTGGGACCGAGCCGATCACCAACGTCGCGTTCGGCCGCAACACCACACACCGAGACATCATGGAGCGCGTCCGCGCCGCGACCGGCGCCGAAATCACGGTTGCGCCAGACGCGCCGGCCATCATGTTTCCGCAAATCGAGACAGCGCGGCTCGATCGCCTCGGCGCGACCGGGCGAGCGCCACTTCTGGCTATGATCGATGAGCTGGCGCAGGCGTACGCGCGCCGCGACTAGGGTCGTTCAGGCCTTAGTTGAATCGAGGATCGACCCTAATTCTTTGTTTTGTCGTGCTTCTTATCGGACTCGTTGTTTGCACGGCTTCGCCATGACCGATTCCCATCCCGGCCTTCGCCGGGACAGGCTTTTCCGGAAGCACTCTAGTTGAGATCCTCAGGCAGACGCGGCATCGGGAAGAACGGCACGCCGTCTTCCGCCAGTCCTTTGATCTCGTCTGCGGATGCTTCGCCGTAGATGCCGCGCGGGGCGCTCTCGTCGAAGTGGATCTTGCGCGCCTCCTCCGCAAACCTGCCGCCGACGTACTCGGCCTTGGCGTGGACCTCTTCGCGGATCTTGCGCAGATGCTTCAGCATTTCGTCGGCCGGCACATCGCGAGGGGGCTCAGCAGCAGGCTCACTCGAAACCGCACGCTTGGTGGCTACGGCAGGCGCCATGATGCCTTTGTGAACGGCATGGTTGCCGCAATGGGGGCAGGCGACCTGCTCGCGCGAAATCTGCGCTTCGTACGCGGCTCCGCTCTGAAACCAGCCTTCGAACTCGTGTCCTTCGCCGCAAACCAGAGTGAACTTGATCATTACTTAAACCTCCGCCGCGGACGGTGCGTCCGCGCGCACGACGTCGAAATTCCGGTCGTGCCGCAATGACGGTACGCGTGAACGCACGTCGCCGATCATTTCCAAGTCTATATCGGCGAAAATGACTGAGGGGTGAACGCCGCCTTCGGCCAGGACTTGCCCCCACGGGGAGACGACCAGGCTGTGCCCGAACGTCTCGCGGCCATGATCGTGCAAGCCGCCCTGGGCAGCGGCGAAGACGAAGCACTGGGCTTCGATGGCACGGGCGCGCAGCAGCGTCACCCAATGGGCCTCACCCGTAAGCTTCGTAAACGCGGCGGGGACAGCGAGGAACGAGGCGCCCGCTTGGGCCAGTGCGCGATAGAGATACGGGAAGCGCAGATCGTAGCAAATGGAGAACCCGAGCGCGCCCCAGGGCATCCCGGCGACGACGGCGTGCCCGCCGGGCGCATAGTTCGCGCTTTCGCGGTAGACCTCGCCATTGGGCAGGTCGACGTCGAACATGTGGATCTTGTCGTAGCGGGCGGTTACCTCGCCCTTGGGCGAGATGAGAAAAGACCTGTTGGCCAGTTTGTCATCGCTCGCCTTGACCACCATCGAACCGATGTGCAGCCAAACCTTCAGCTCCTTGGCGAGATCCGCAAATTGCTGCAGAGCCGCGTTGGCGCTTTCGGGTTGCGCCGCCGCGAACAGGCGCTCGCGGTCGAGCTCCATCAGGGTGGTGACCTCGGGGGTCTGAACGTAGCTCGCGCCACCGCTCGCGGCCTCGCGGATCAGCGCGCTCGCATCGCGCACGTTGCGGGCGACGTCGCGGCCCGAACACATCTGGACCAGAGCCACGCGCAGTGGCTTAGAGGAAGTTCCCGCGGACATCGATCTAGTTGCTCGCACTCAGGAGGGGATCGAGCTTGCCGTTCCGCTCGAGGCACATCAGGTCGTCGCAGCCGCCGACGTGCTGCTCTCCGATCCAGATCTGAGGGACGGTGTGGCGTCCACCCGCCTTGGAGCTCATCTCGGCGCGCAGCGCCGCCTTGCCGGTTACGTCAACCTCTTCGAAAGCCACGCATTTGGCCCGCAAAAGCTCCTTTGCCATGTGGCAGTAAGGGCAGAGAGCGGAGGTGTAGATGGTGACTTTGGACATGTCTCCTAGAGTTCCTTGACGGCCAGCTTGATCCGCTCCCGAAATGTAGCGGGTCGATCTCGATCCGCAAAGTGCGGTTGGGCATCATGTCACAAGGATTTGCGGCAATTTTCCAACATTTCACGGCGTTTCAGGCCGGTACGATGCCCCGATCCGTGACGAGCGCCAGCGCCAAGACATCCACGCGCGCTGCCCCGGCCCTCCTCAGAGTTCGAGCGCAGGCTCCGACCGTCGATCCGGTGGTAATAACGTCATCGATGAGCAGGATCTTGCGACCCTGCACCCAGTGCGCACGACGAGCGGGGACGGTAAAGGCTCCCGCCACATTGCGTTGCCGGGCGCCGCGTGAAAGACTCACCTGACTTTGGGTTGCACGAGCCCGTTCGAGCAGCAGCGGCTCGTAGCGCAGGCCGCCGAGGCGTGCGACCTCGCGGGCAAGGATCGCGGCCTGATTGAAGCGGCGGGCCATCAGTCTCCGGCGCGCGAGCGGCACAGGGACCGCAATCTCCGCATCAGCCAGGAGATCGCGACCTGCCTCGACCAACCAATGGCCAAGCAAACGACGGGTGTCGTGGCGATCGTGAAATTTCAGCGCATGGACGAGCGTGCGCATCGAGCCCGAGTAGGCGGCGACCGCACGGGCGCGCTCATAGGACGGCGGCTCGGCCGCGGCTGCCGCCGATATCATGATCCCGCCGGTGTCGAAGGGCATGGGCATTCCCAGGCGATCGCAGAGGGGAGGGCGGATGAAATCGATGTCCCGCCAACAGCGGGCGCACAATGCGTCGTGGCCGCCGATGGGCGTCCGGCACACCAGGCAGACGGGTGGCATCACGATGTCGGAGAGAGCGCCTAGGAGGCGCCGAAACAGGCCCCGACCGGGTTCGGCCAAGGTGTCTTCATCCGTTCCATCGGCTCGGCCTCGCTCGGGCACGCTCTGCTCCCCCTCGCGCGTTTGAGGCAATCCCCTTATGTCTAGTGCGCGATAGATAGCACAGGCCCATGTCCGAACCGAACCTCATCTTCGACACTGCGCTGCTCACCGCCCGGCGCAACCGCGCGGCGGCAACGGCGTGCGCGCACGATTTTCTGTTGCAGCGCGTCTCCGAGGATCTGTGCGAGCGCTTGGCCATCGTTCGGCGCAGCTTTCCGGTTGCCCTCGATCTCGGATCCCACCATGGCGTCCTCGGCCGCCGCGTTGCCCAAAACCAAAGCGTCGAGACCGTCGTCTCCTTCGATCCCTCTGCGCACCTGCTTGCCCAGGCGCCCGCGCCTCGCGTGCTCGGCCGTTTGGATGCCCTGCCCTTCGCGCCGGCCTCTCTCGACCTTGTGGTCTCGGGACTTTCTCTGCACCTCGTCGACGACCTCCCGGGAGCGCTCGTCCAAATCCGCCGGGCTCTCAAACCGGACGGCCTGCTGCTCGCCGCACTCCTCGGCGGTCGAACGCTCTATGAGCTTCGTGAAGCCTGGCTTGCAGCCGAGGATGAAATTCTCGGTGGGGCTTCCCCTCGCGTGGCACCGTTTGCAGATGTGCGCGATCTGGGTGGCCTCCTGCAGCGCGCGGGCTTCGCACTGCCCGTCGTCGACTCGGACACGGTTGTCGTGACCTACGCCGACCCGCTCGCACTGATGCGCGAGATCAAGGCCATGGGTTGCGCCAACATGCTCACCGACCGGCGCCGCGTGCCCGTCACCCGCAGGCTGCTGTTCGGCGCGGCCGAGATCTATGCCGAGCGCTTCGGGCTCGACAACGGGCGCGTCCCAGCCACGTTCGAGATCCTGACGCTGACAGCCTGGGTGCCACACGAAAGCCAGCAGAAGCCACTCAAACCGGGCTCAGCGCAGGCCCGGCTCGCAGACGCTCTTGGAGTGCGAGAAGAAAAACTCTAGCGCAACGCCGGTCTAGGGTCGTTCCGGTTTTAGTTGAATCGAGGACCGACCCTAGTTCTTTGTCTTGTTGTGCTTCTTATCGGAAAACCGGTTCCCACTTTTCCGGAAGCACTCTAGCCCAGCAAATCCCGCAGCCAGGGCACCAAGGGCGCATCGGCCGGCGGCATGGGATAGTCGGCAAGCCGCTTCGCGCGCACCCACGCAATCTCCTGGCCTTCGCGCGGCTCTGCCTCGCCCTCCCAGTTGCGGCACAGGAACAGCGGCATCAGGAGGTGGAAATCCTTATAGCTATGGCTCGCGAACGTAAACGGCGCGAGGCACGTCTCGCAAACGTCAATGCCAAGCTCCTCCTTCAGCTCGCGGCGCAGTGCCTCCTCGGGCGTCTCGCCTGGGTCGACCTTGCCGCCGGGAAACTCCCAAAGGCCGGCCAGCGACTTCCCTTCGGGCCGCTTGGACAGAAGCACCCGGTTGTCGGAATCGACCAACGCCGCGGCGGCCACGAGCAGGATGGGCTTAGTCATGAGGTGATTTGGACCTTGTGCGGGGGAATAGGCCGCCTGTAGGAAGGGGCATGGGATCGGCACTTCTTGCGCTCGGACACTATGCGCCCGAGCGGCGCGTGACAAATGCGGAAATCGAGGCCCGGCTTGGCGTTGAAGCCGGCTGGAGCGAACGGCGCACGGGGATCGTCGAGCGGCGCTTCGCAGCGCCCGACGAGGCGCTCTCGGACCTTGCCGTAAAAGCCGGCGAGATGGCTCTTGCTCGTGCCGGCATCGACCGCAGCACGATCGGGCTCATCGTGCTTGCGACCTCCACACCTGATCATCTGCTGCCGCCCTCGGCCCCTCTCGTCGCCCACCGGCTCGGCGCGACCGGGGCGGGTGCCATCGATATGGCCGGAGCGTGCGGCGGGTTTCTTTACGCACTGACTTTTGCCGACAGCTTCGTGCGCTTGAACCGCGCGCCCGCGCTCGTGATCGCAGCCAACATCCTTTCGCGACGGCTCAATCTCAGCGATCCGAAAAGCGCACTCTTGTTCGGAGATGGTGCGGGCGCGGCCCTGCTCGTTCCATCGGAGCGAGCGAACAGCGGCGTGCGCGGGGTCCATCTCGCATCAGACGGATCGGCTTACGATCTCATCCAGATTCCTGCGGGCGGCAGCCGACATCCCTTCAAGAGCGACCTCGATCCCGCCGCTACCCTCATGCACATCAAGGATGGGCGAGCCGTTTTCACGCGTGCCGTCAAGATTATGACAAGTGCCGCTCAGTCAGCGCTTGCGAGGGCCGGACTCGAGCTTGACGATATCGACTTCGTCGTCCCGCATCAGGCCAATGCCCGCATCATCGGCGCGGTGCAGCGGCAGCTTGGTGTACCCGACGAAAAGATGATCTCAACTGTCGCACTGTTTGCAAACAGCTCAGCCGCCACCATTCCGCTTTCCCTCTCGATTGCCTCGGAGCAGCGCGCATTCAAGCCTGGGGAGCGTCTTCTCCTTACGGCCGCTGGCGCCGGACTCACCGGCGGCGCCGTTGTGCTCGAGGTCTAAGGCCTAGTCAGCCACGTTACGAAACTTACAGTATGGCAAGACGGCTGGCATTCGTTTGGCCGTTCCCCCATATGCCCCACGGACCGGCAAGTGGCCAGTGCGGCCCTCCGCTTCACAGCTTCGAAAAAATCGGCCCGCATGGCCTCAACGGAGGCATCAGCTCCCATGCCTGTCGTCATCGGTCTGGTGGTCAACGTCCTCTTTCTCGGCGCTGGCGCGTGGGCGTCTGCGAGGCACTTTTCGCGCGACGAACGCGAGCCTCGCGGCGCGACGCTCCTGACAATCGCGACGATTACAGGCACTGGGCTCAACCTTTGGCACGCAATCGCGCACCGTGATGACGTTGGGCTGGACGCCGACCTTGCAATCGCCATCTCGCTCGCCGCTTTCATTCTTTTCTTTGCGGCCGTTCGCGCGACACGGCACGGCGGATTGTCCCTTGCATTCAGCAACCAAACGCCCGACGCCGTCGTCGACCGGGGCATCTACCGCATCATCCGGCATCCGTTTTATGCCTCCTACATTCTCTACTGGGTGAGCTGGCTGCCGCTCACGTCCTTCGATCCCCTCGCGTGCCTCATGGCCGGCCTCATGATTGCAGCCTACAAACTCGCTGCGCGGAAAGAGGAACGCTTGCTTACACAGCGCCTCGGCCGGAGTTACTCTGGTTTCGCACAGCGAACGTGGCGCTTCTTGCCGGGCGTGTATTGAACAGCGACCCGTTCACTTCAGCGGAGCTGCTGCAGATTGAGGGCGCGGGTCATCGCATCCTCCACAGCGCTGCCGCCATTGCTCGCGACGGGGCGAGTTGCGGGCTTCGGCGGGAGCAGCCCCGGCCTGGGGTTCTCGCGCGCATCGTTTGAAAGGTCTTCGAGCAGGATTTCGAGCAGCGGCGCGGCGACATCGGCGGCGTGCACCTTGGTGGCCCATGGCTCGGAGCCGGAACCTGTACCGATCAGAACGACGTAGGAATACGCCGCACCGTTTGTGAACTGCAAGCCGCCGCTCGTCCAGACGTCGACGGTGGCGTTTGGATCTGACGTCACCTGCGTGCCCGTCTTCGCAAAGTGGAGACGCAGACCCTTGCGGCGCGCGGCGCACCAGGATGAGAGCGATTTCAGCGTGCCCGTTGGTGTGCCGCTGGCCGTGTAGCAGAGCGGCGCGGAGAGCAGCGCGCGGAGCAATGGCGTGGCGCGGCGCTGAATGAGGCGGTTGGGAATGATGGGTGCGCCAACATCGGCGTGCTTCTCCCCGCGCTCTTCCGCATTCGTGAAATCATATCCCTTTACCAGCGTCGGCTCGCGCACCGGCGTGGCGCCACGTCCGATGAGGGACGCAAGGATCGCCGCCGACATGTGGTGCACGCGACGCGGCGAGCCGGAGATCTGCCCGAGCACGGCTGCCGTCGACGGCGGCGTGCCGTGTCCGGAGGCATCGGACGGCGGCATCGTGAATCCAAACCCATCGATCAGCGTCTTGATACGTCCCTGTCCGGCCAATGCCGCACGATTGATGAGCGGAGTATTGAGCGAGCAGGCGAATGCGACGATGGCGCGGCGGCCGTAACGGCTGTTGCCCTTCGCGCAGGTGTCCAAACCGTGCGACGGGGCCTCGGTGTCGACATAGAGCGAGCCGGTGCTGTCGCGGCCGCTGTTGGCAATCGCGATGGCCGCGATCATCTTGCCGATGGAAGCGATCATGCGCGGATCTCGTGAAGGCCGGTAGAAGCCTGTCGCGGAATCGCGCGCAACGGACGCCCCGAAGTAGGGCGCTGTTTCCCCGGCTTCGTAATAGCGGACGATCTCGCCCGTGGCATTGGCGGCGACGACGGTGATCGTCGGCAGCTTCACGTCCGCCCCGACGCGCGCCGGATCGAGCGTATAGCCGGGATTGAGCTTCTGGCGCACGGCCCCATCGATTTTCGCGAGACCGGCCTTGATCTTCTCATGGAAAGCCAGGTTCGCGGCGGCATCGAACGTGGCGGTGACGCCGCGCACGTGATCGCGCCAGGCAAAGCCGTAGATCTCCTTCATCTCCTCGCGAAGACCGAACCGCGCGGCCGGCATCAGCGCGTTGGCGCGTGCGACCGGGTTGGCTTCCGCTCGGCGGGCCTGATCTGGTGCGAAGCGATCAAGGGCGGCCTGCAGCTTCGGCCTCACCTTCGGATCAGGCGGGCCGCCCGCCATGGCAATCAACTCGAAGAGCACCTGCTTCTTCTCGGCCTCGTCTGTAATCAGCGCTTCTGCGCAGATGCGGGCGCGCACCTCGACGATGAAACGCCAGCGGTCGAGACGCACCTTGTTCAGGCGTTCGTCGCCAGATAGCAGGATGATCGGCTTGTTGACGGCGGAGGCCAGAACGAATTGCTCTGCCATCGAGAGCTCACTCGCGTCCTTGCCGAACACGACGCGGCTCGTGATCTCCACGCCCTGCAACGGCGCGCCACCTGTGCGCTGTGCGAGCCAGATGTGATTGGCCGCCCATTGCTTCAGCGGCGATGCATCGCCGCCGCGCGTGAGCTCGTAGTAGACGACGGGCGCCAGCCACCATTCGGAAAACTTGCGCGAGAGCTTCGTCATCGCGCCTTCGCGGCTGTGCGGCGGGGTGTTGTAGATCACGCGTACGAGCTGCATCGGCAGGGTCGAGCCGCCGACGCCGATGCTCGGGCGCCGCAGCGCGATCGAACGGCGCAGCGACGAGTAAGGGATCTTGAGGACACCCGCGAGGTCGATACCGAACGGATTGAGCCAGGTGCCGAGGTAGCGATCCTCGTGATGGACGAGGCATTGCCAGAAGTGGGGCGGCACCTCGCGGACGGGGATCGATTTGTGGTCGGGGTTAGCCGTATAGGCGCCAACGTCGATAGCGGCGTCGGTGTAGTTGACGTCGCGCTGGCTATCAAGACGGGCGTCGAAGGTGCCGACGAAAGCGCCGGTGCGGTCGTAGATGGCGGTGGCGAGCCAGCGCTCTGCGTCGTACCGGAGTTTTTCGCCCAGCAGGTAGTGGCCCGCAAGACCGCGCAAGGGTGCCACGGTGTAAACGAGGACGACCGCAAAAAGGACGTAGGCGAAGGCGGAGAGGATAACGTAGCGAAATGGTCCAAGGCGCGGATTAAAAGCGATCCATTCGCCGAATAGGCTCGCGATCCGCATCGGAATGCTGATCAAAAGCTCGCGCACATACGCGACAAGGCGGAAAAGAAGCAGCATCACGCGACAGAAATTCGAAGATGGCCAAGCCGGACCTGCCGCTGGCGATCTCGCTGTCGTAGAGAATGTTTATGGCGGAAGCTCGGGGGAAATTTGGCGGCTGGCCGAGCCTGCGTTCAATCTGCAAAGACCGAAACGCCAGAAACTCTCCGGCAGCACCAAAACCTCCCACTTGAGGCTGGGCCAACTATTTCGTTTTTTGGAGGACCGCCACGCGGCCGGCGCCTACATCGTATTGAGAAGGACGAAAAGCCCCACTCCGACTGCCGGACCAATAAGCGTGGCCACCACGAGCATCAAAAATGACTTCGCAACCATAACACGACATACCCCGCACACTTACTCACCCACCCCCGAAGCCGCCCACGCTTCGTGGATGTCGTCTTCCAATTTCGCGAGGACCCCTCACCCGCGAAACTTGGAGATAATACAACAAGGAAAAAATTCCCTCACCCGCTATTCCCAATTTTGCCACAATCTTATCTCGCGAAGGCGAATAAGTTCTGCTGCAATGCGTCATAAGCCCTGAAGGCCGCGACTTTTCCACATATTTTTCAAATGCTTCTAATGAAGCGGCAGCCGTTATTATAACAATCCGAGCACTGAAAATCGTGCCGATTTCTGGAAATGGACCGAGCGAACCCGCTCAAATTGTTGCATTCGCGCAACTTCCTCCGAGCCGCCCGACAGCCGACATTCCGCTGACCTACGATCGGCGTGCGCTCGACATCCGCAGGGCATCGAACAGCCGAAGCTGACGCTCGTCTTGCCCCTTCGTCTCATTGGCAAGCTGCTCGATGCGGTCAAAGGGCACCTGCTCGGCCTCGATGAGCGAGCGCTGCGCCTTCATAGAGCGGACGAGGCCTTCCTGAACCAGGTGGAATTCGCCGACGGTCTGGCCGGGCAGCACCGCAGCCGGATCGAGACCGCTTTCGCTTTGGAACGCCGCCTTGAGCTTGCGGAGTGCGGTGTCTTCGCGGACGCGGCCGATGAACCAGCTCGTGATCTGGTCGCGCGACTTGTAGTCGAGGTCGCCCGGCGACTGGGTCGCCAGCATGAGGCCCAGACCCGCCGAACGGGCGCGCTTGAGCAAGCTCTGCAGCGGCTCGGCGGTGGCCGGCTTGGCATTGGCCGGGATGTAGAGGTCCGCCTCGTCGAACATGACGACGGCCTGCAGCTCGTCGTTCGGATTGCGCTGGCAGAAGCGCAGCGCTTCCGACAGGAACTGGGAGACCCAAAACAGGATGTTCTCGTTGTCGCCGAGGAAGCCGGTATAGATGACCGAAAGGCGCGTGCGGCCCTCGCGGGCGAACGAGCCGAGGCCGAGCAGCGCATCCATGCGCAGGCTCTCGCCGCCACCCTCGAACAGGGCGGCGTTACGATAGCGAAGGCTGTCGAGCTGGGCCACGAGATCACGGCGGATCTTGCCGGACGGGTCCATACGCTGCGTGAGATCCGTCAGCTCGGGATCTTCATCTTCCAGCAGGGCGATGAGATCGGACAGCGTCACCTCGCGGCTGTGGCGAGAACCCAAGATGCGGAGTGCGACCGACAGCGTTCCCGACTGCTTCTGATGCGTCGCCGAGTTCTTCAGATGCAGCATGTCGCCGAGCGCGGCGGCCGACAAATTGGCCAAGAGCTGCTGCTCGTGATCGGGCAGCTCGTTGATGCCGTTCGGCAAAAGCGTGATCGAGATCGGGCGGCCGGACGAACGACCCGGCGTGTAAACCGCCACATCGATGGCGTCAGCCAGCCGCTCGCGTTCGCCGCGGCGTTCGCTGAACTCGTCGTCGTTGGCGCGCCAGACATCGGGGTTGGCATAGCTGCAGAGGTCGCCCTTGCGGTCGATCAACACTGCCGGAATGCCCTTCAAGAGGAGCTGCTCAATGAGCGAAAGTGCGAGCGTCGTCTTACCCGAACCGGAGCCGCCGAGCACGGCGGCGTGCCGCTTCAGCACGTTCATGTTGAGCGTCACCGGCTTGCTGCGGTTGCCGATCTCGCGGCCGGCGAGGATGCTGGTGCCGTTGCTGCCGGTCTCGTCCAGTATAACGGACAGCGGTAGCTCGTCGACGTTGGCGGGAAGCGGCTCGGCGGAGCCTTCGCTCAACGAGCACGGCGGCGGCAGCGCGGGGTTTTGTGAAGCGCCAGCTTCCGCAGACGCAGTGGCCACTGTGTTCTTAGCGGCATCCGACGCGGGTTCAGCTTCGCGCGCCACGCGCGGCAGCGTACGGCCCAGAAGATCGAGACGCAGGACGCTGATGATCGAAATGATATTCGACAGCAGCTTGGCGTCGGCGAACCAGGCCTGGAAGCCGGGGTCGTTCTTGTAGTGGGCGTAGAACTCGCGCACCATCATCATGCGCTCCCACTCGGGGATCGGAATCGTGAACAGGCGACCACCGCCCTCGCGGAACTTGCGGAAAGCCTGCGCGGTCTGGTTTTTCTTGTTCGGCGGATAATCGCTCGCGCGCAGCATGACGCAGCTCTTGCCCGACGTCATCGGCAAAACCTTGTCGAGCTGGCGCTTCAAGCCGCCGCCCTGCGTCGTGCGGTTGCAGAGAAAAACGCGCGTCTCGCTCATGTGGCCGGACTTGTGGTTGACGCGCAGATCGACCGCCGGAACCTCGTCGGAAATCTCGAGACGCCCGACCGTGAGCTTGATGGCGCCGCTCCACTCTTCCTTGGCGAGCGCGAGTGAGGACGCGAACACGTCCATCAGCTCGTTCTCGTCGGACGGGATCTCGGCCTCGGACGCACTCTGGAAACGCTCCCAAGCGTCGCGGTAGTCGACCGACGGCGAAAGCGGCCGCGAGGTCTCGCCCTCGGGGCTTCCGAAAATGCCACCGAGAACCGACGCGAGTGTCGATGTCCATGAACCCTGCGCGTCGGGCTCCTCGTCGCCCTCGGGCGCGGTCTTGTCACGCAGACGGTTCTGCGCGTGCTCCAGAAGGCGGCGCGTCGAAAGACCGCCGAACTCCTCGAAGAAGTCGGGGCCGAAATACTGCGCGGGATCGGGGAAGTCGAGTCCGCCAGCGTTCTCGGCGATATGCTCGAGCCGCTTGGCGATGATCAGGCGCGCCTCCTCGGGCGTGCGGCTTTCGAGCAGCGGCACGGGGCCGGACTTCTCGATGCGATCGACGTAGGACTGGGCGAGGACGCCGCGCACCTGTCCGTAGAAATCCTCAAGGCACGAAATGATGATGATCGCATTCGGAAGCCGGTTCGCGATCTGGATGAGATCGCGCGCCGCCTTCTGAAAGCGTTCCTCGGCGTCGTCGAAGAAGCGCAGATCCTCGACCTGGTCGATCGAGAACACCAACGCCGCGCGCTCGACGGTCCACATCAGCGTGCCGACGGCGGTGATGATCTCGAAGGCGCGATCCTCGCCGGTGTTGGGATCGAGCGCGGCGACGGCTTCTCGCGCGAGCGGCGTCAGCTGACGCCCAAACAGATACTGCCGGATGCGCTGATCGATGCGGGGATCCTTGCGCTCGAGATACAGGAGCGCACGCACGATGTTGATGTCGAGTTCGAGGTCGCGGAACTTCGGGCTGGCGACGACCTCGTCGGCGAGCTTCAGAACGAGGCTCGCAAGCTCGTCGTCCGACAACGCGCCATCGGAGAGCTGCTTGCGGTTCGCCTTCGACAGCACTTCGGTATCGCCGACCAGGCTCTCGGTCAGGCGCGTCAGGCCGCTGATGCCTTCGTTGTCGGGGTCGTAGGGCTTTTCAAGCGAGTGGATCAGGCGGCGGAGATAGTAGTCGGCGTAGTTCGCCACGTCGGGCGTCATTTGAGCGTAGCCGAAGTACGCCCTGCCTTCGCGATGGGCGGTGGTGCGAAGCGCACGCAGAAGATGGGTTTTGCCGGCGCCGGACTGGCCATGGAACAAAAGAATGCGCGATTGCGTGGCCGCGCCGTTGCGCCCGCTCGTCACTTGCGACAAGAGGTCGGCGAACTTGCGGCGCGCCTTTACATGCACTTCGGGGACGTCGACGGGATCGGCCCGCCAGATATCATCCTCCCAAGTGATGCTGTGCTCAAAGGCCTGAGACAGCTTGTCCGTAGCCCCGGCCTCGACGACTTCCTGATGCATGCGCGAACGTTCTCCAACGCAATCCAAATTGGGCGCGGGCTACTCTTCGACCCGAACGAAATGCCAAACGGTATTCTTGTAGGGGACAGCCGAACTCTCGAATTCCTTGATGCTCTTCTTGTCTTTGAGATCGGCATTGGCGAGCACGAGGGCACCGAGCCGGTGGGCTTCGGCGAGCATGCATTTGAATTCGATTTCGGAAACCTTCCAGGATGTCTGGGTCGTGCGAATCGCGTCCCAGACGTGCGAGATAAACGCCTTGCGGCTGCCTGGCCAGCCTTCGGCGCGCGATGCTGCCGCTTTCTTGACGGCGCGGGCGAACTCCGAAAGATCCGGGCGGGAGGCTGGAGGCGGTGGCGCCTTCACCGCCGCGGGCGCAACATCATTCGCAACCGAAGCCAGTGCAGGAGTCGGCTCAGCGACGCGTGCCGGCATGACTGGACGCTCGGCGCTCGGCGTCGCGATTTCGGTGGAGCCCTGTTCCAGCGCCTGGGCACCGAGCCCCCTCAGTACGCCGAGGCGCAAGCCTTCAAGCGTGGATTCGCGAGCGCCGACATGCTCGACCGCGAGCTCCGCGATGAGCTTGGCGTCTGTCGTGAAAGCGCGAGGATTCTGGGACAGCTGACCGGCGAGCAGGCGCCCTGCCTTGGCCGACAGCGCCGAGCCCTTGCCGAAGCCGGCTTTGATGCGATTGCCGAACGCGCGCTCAAGCGCAATCACCGCCAGCTGGGCGCGGAGCTTGGTGGGAGGCGGATTCTTTTTGACCGAAAGCCCGAAAGCCTTCTGCACGATCAGCGTGCGCAGACCTTCGACCCGCGCCAACGGCTTCAAGCGTGCGGCGGTTTCCTTCTCAAGGCCGAGACCTTTGGCAATCAGGGCGACATCGCGAAGCTCCGGCCATGGAGCGGGTGCTGGGCTTTTCTGGCCGAGAAAGCGAGCCGCGGCCAGTGCGCCGGTCTCGGACGGGACCAAGCGGCCGCGCGTTTCCGCGACGAGGCCATTGGCGATCAGGTTGCCGATTTCCTTTTCGGCGAGGCGGCGCCAATCGGCCGGCGACAACTTATGGGTAAACAGCGGGGCCAGATCGGTCGCAATATCCGCGCGGGTCGCGCCACCGGAAGCGGTCGTGCGGACCAGGATCAAATGTCCCGTCGCCGATGCGCCTCCGCGCCGCGGCCCTGCGAGGGGAGCACCGCTGCCAAGCGCCGACATCTCGCACGTCTCCTTCTCGGGTCTCAAGCTTCTGGGAAAGCCGTACGCGCGAATCACCGGTCCGATTCCGGTACATTGCGGGAGACTGCCTTTAGTTCCAAGGGATTCGGCAGCACGCGTTTTTATTTTTCTCGAGTTGTAACCGCTAGGCCGCTCCGGCTCCTTTCCCCGTATTTTTCCTCCCGCCTGCAGTGGCTTTTGTCGGCTTTCTGCCCCAATGGCGACATGTTCGTTAGCAAAATTGGCTGCGGGCTTCGGGGGATAGACAGAAGCTCGAGGGGGATTTCTTTAAATTGTTGATGAAGCAACCCTCGACGTTCCGGCCAGCCGGCCTGTTCGCGACGCCTCAAGTCCCCCGCAGCGATATCGGGTAAACCCCGTCTTAGTATTAACGACGAGTTAACTCCTTACTGCGATGTTGGCTCTCAGTACCGCGCGTCCACTTGCGGGAGTTACGGGAATGTATCGCGTCGCCCTTTTGGCTGTTGTATCAGCCTCACTCGCTCTCGGAGCGTGCAGCCTCAACACGGCTGGTATCTCATCCGGTTACAACGATCTCGGATCCATGTCGTCAGTCGACGCCGTGGGCGGGTCTCGGCAAGCGACCACGACGGGCTCGATCGACCGCAGCTCGCGGTCCTCGCTCTCGGGCACGCAGGTCGCGGCGCTCGCTCCCGACAAGGCCCCCAAGGGATCCTACGAAAAAGCGCCGCATGGCGCGCTTTCCGACCGCGACTATTCCGCGACCGCTCTCAACCCCGAGCGGGCCCGCGACCTCATCAACCAGTACCGCCACGAGAACGGGCTGAAGCCGCTCAAGCTCAACGCCGCCCTGACGGACGCCGCGAAGGAACACAGCCGCGATCTCGCCAAGTGGGACCGCATCTCGCATTACGGTTCCGACGGCTCCAACCCGTGGGATCGCGTCAAGCGCACCGGCTACAAACCGCGGCTCGCCGCCGAAAACGTCGGCACAGGGCAAGTTTCGTTCGCCGAAGTGCTCAAGGGCTGGAAGGAAAGCCCGGGCCACAACAAGAACCTGCTGCTGGGCGATGCCAACGAGATGGGCTTGGCGCTGGTCCAGGATCCGAAGACGGAATTCAAATCGTTCTGGACGCTCGTCATCGGCACGGCGATGTAACGCCTGACGAGAGTTAGTTGGCTCCCTCGTTCGACGCGCGCTTCTCGGAGCGCGCGTTTTCGTTTTTTCCGGCTGCGTTCGGAGCACCCTTCAGCGTGAATTGCAGGAGGACGGTGCGCTGCAGGAAGCGATTGAAGTTGTCGTCCGACATCAGCGTGATCACGGTTTCGCCCTTAGCGCCTTCCGTTACCGCCAAGGCTTCCAGATTGTCGATCTCCATGGCGCTGTCGGCTTCGAGGAGGATTTCGCCGACCGCAGTGCCACCGGGCTTCAAGCTATTTGCCGCGAGATGGCGCAGGCGAATTCTCACGCCCTCGAACCAACGGAATCGGCGCTCAAGGATGAGTACGCTGCCATCGGCCAAGCTCGCCGCATCGGTGATGCCGAAGCCCTCCACGCCGGGCACAACGAACCCTTTCGGCCCGCCGGCTCCCCAGATCCAGCCGCGATGGTGCTTTTCGCCCCGCAGGGGATGCTCCGCGAACGCGACAAGAGCTCCTTTGTTCGGCCCGCCCGCAAGAACGGTCAACGCTTCGAAGCCGTCCGTGCGCATTCGCGCGGCTTCCTTCGGCATCTCCAGGTATTTCGTCGGCGCGCCGACGCCGTTCTTGTCGAGCGGAAATACGCCGATGCGATCGTTCTGCTCGAAGGCGATGTAGGCGGTGCCCTTGCCGATGTTGCCTCCTGCAAGGGTGATCGCCTCGGCATCGCGATCACGGGCGCGGCGCAGCGGCAAGCCCTTGAGCGCCTTCAACGCGCCGACGCGGACCGCGCGCAACGACTTCGGGCGTTCGCCATCGTCGTAAGCGATCTCGCCGGTCATCCACATTCCAGCGTCGGAAACGGCTGTGAGGCTTTTGCCGTCACCGCTCAGAAGCAAACCCGACCAGCCGCCGAAGTACGATGAGGGGGATGTAAGAACGAGCCCGCCACGCCATTCGAGCTTCGGGTTCGGCTTTTCCTGGCCGTTGCGCGCGAAGGTCGCGATGGGACGGGCCGTAACCTCGATCGATTGCGTCTTCATGCCGGCCGTATCGGGCTTCATCTGCGCCGACGCAGGGACCACGGCGAACAGCGCGACGGCCGACACTGTCAACGGCAACAAGGCTCGCACGTCTCGCCTCTCGATCTAATCGCTTGATTTCCGCCTAGACGGCGCGACGCGCCTTTGGCCGCCCGCGCGACGGCACGACTTTCGGCTTTTCCTCGAAGAGCTCGACGAGCTTGTCCGTCATCGCGCCGGCCAGCTCGCTCGGATCCGAGATGGTAACAGCGCGGGCGTAATATCGTGTGACATCGTGGCCGATACCGATGGCGATCAGCTCGACGGGCGAGCGGGTCTGGATCTCGTCGATGACTTTCCGCAGATGCTGTTCGAGGTAGCTGCCCGAATTCACCGAGAGCGTGGAGTCGTCCACCGGCGCGCCGTCGGAAATCATCATCAGAATGCGGCGCTGCTCGGGGCGGGCCATCAGGCGCCCGTGCGCCCAAGCCAAAGCCTCGCCGTCGATGTTTTCCTTGAGCAAGCCTTCGCGCATCATCAGCGCGAGCGAGCGCTTGGCGCGCCGCCAAGGCTCGTCAGCCGTCTTGTAGATGATGTGACGGAGATCGTTGAGGCGCCCCGGCGTCGCCGGCTTGCCGGCCGCGAGCCATTCCTCGCGCGATTGCCCACCCTTCCAGGCCCGCGTCGTGAACCCGAGGATCTCGACCTTGACGCCGCAACGCTCGAGCGTGCGCGCCAGGATATCGGCGCAGCAGGCGGCCACCATGATCGGGCGGCCGCGCATGGAGCCGGAGTTATCGAGCAGCAGCGTCACGACGGTGTCGCGGAATTCGGTGTCGCGCTCGCGCTTGAACGACAGCGGCTGCATCGGATCGGTGACGATGCGCGTCAGGCGCGCCGCATCGAGCGTGCCTTCCTCGAGGTCGAAATCCCAGGCGCGGTTCTGCTGCGCGAGCAGGCGGCGCTGCAGGCGATTGGCGAGACGGGCAACGACGCTCGCAAGCGCCTTCAATTCCTTGTCGAGGAATGTGCGCAGGCGCTCCAACTCTTCGGGGGAGGAGATGTCCTGAGCGGCGACCTCTTCGTCATGGGCGCGCGTATAGACCTTGTAACCGAAGGGCTCGGGATCCTCGAGAACCGAGACGTTCGGGCGCCAGGGCTCGGTCGTCTCCATGCCGTCGGGTTCTTCGGCGTCGCTGTCGAAATCTTCGGGATCGGGCGCGTCGGCCGTTTCCTGAGCTTCTCCGGCGTCGCCTTCGGAACGCTCTTCCTCGCGCTCCTGCTCACCGCCCTCGCCGCCTTCGTCCTCGCTCTCGGCTTCCGCCTCGCCACCATCGGGCTTTTCTTCGGCGGTCTCCTCGCTCTCGTCTGCCTGGCCTTCCTGGAATTCGTCAGCAAGATCCAACGCCTTCAGCAGGTCGCGGACGAGACGGCCAAATGCCTCCTGGTCCTCGGCAAGGTCCTTCAGCTGCTGAAACACGCCGTCGGCGCGTTCTTCGACAAGCGGGCGCCATAGGTCGACGAGCGCACGAGCGCTTTCGGGCGGCGCGCGTCCCGTCAGGCGCTCGCGCACCAGAAGCGACAGCGCGTTGCCGACCGGTGCGTCGGCGCGATCGGAAATGCGGTCGAAGCGGCCATGGCCATACTCGTCCTCGCACTTGGCGGCGAGATTGTTGGCCATGCCGTCCATGCGATTTGCGCCCAGCGCCTCAATGCGCGCGCGTTCCATGGCCTCGAATACTTCGCGGGCCGCACCGGACGAGGGTGCGAGGCGACGATGCACGGCGTCATCGTGGCACGCAGCCGTCAGCGCAAGACTATCCGCCCACCCGCGCAACACCGCGATCTCGGCCGCAGAAGGAACCCGCGAAGGCTCCGCCAGGCGCACGAGCTTCCCTTCGAGGGCCGGCTTGGCCGGACCGTAGGTGACCTCGACCTCCGGATCGCCTGCAATCGCGCGCACCGTCAGCCCCAGCACGCGCTTCAGCGGCTCGGAGGGCGATTCCCGGCGTTTCGGATTTTGCGTCATGGCGCTTTACTTACCGAGTTCGCGCCGAAGCTGGCGGCGCCATTCCCTGTCGCCGACCTGCTCGCGGGCTTCGAGGTTACCCTGGCGGATCTTGATCAAGCCAATCAGCACCGCGGCGACGGACCCGAAGCCAGCCCCGACGGCCGTGCTGATGGCCTCGGCCGTTCCCGGCACCATCGCATTCCAGAGAATGGCGATCACCACCGAGCCCAGCAAACCGCCGACAAGAGCGAGGAGAACGCAGAACAAAACCGCCTGGCGCGGGCTGGTGTAGCCCGCTGCTGCGAGTGCGGATCTGTCTTCTTCGTATTCGCCCATGACGGCCAGGCTTGCGCTTCCCATCTCAGCCCAGATCTCAACCGAGTGCGACGTTCGCCGCGCTCTCGGGCAGTTCCTCACCGAAGGCACGCTGATAGAACTCGGCGACCAGCGGGCGCTCGAGCTCGTCGCACTTGTTCAGGAACGTAAGGCGGAACGCAAAGCCGACATCGCCAAAAATCTCGGCGTTCTCGGCCCATGTCATCACGGTACGCGGGCTCATGACAGTCGAGAGGTCGCCGTTGATGAAGGCCTGGCGCGTGAGATCGGCGACGCGCACCATATTCGATACGGCCTTGCGCTTGGCGTCTGTCTTGTTCCAGCTCTTGACCTTCGACAGGACGATGCGTGCCTCGTCGTCGTGCGGCAGATAGTTCAGCGTCGCGACAATGGACCAGCGGTCCATCTGGCCCTGGTTGATCTGCTGGGTGCCGTGATAGAGGCCCGACGTATCTCCGAGGCCGATGGTGTTCGTCGTCGCGAACAGGCGGAACGCAGCGTGCGGGCGAATAACCTTCGACTGATCGAGCAGCGTGAGCTTGCCCGAAACCTCGAGCACGCGCTGGATCACGAACATCACGTCGGGCCGGCCGGCATCATACTCGTCGAACACGAGCGCGGTGTTGGTCTGCAGCGCGTACGGCAGAATGCCTTCGCGGAACTCGGTGACCTGCTTGCCGTCCTTCAGCACGATCGCGTCCTTGCCGACGAGATCGATGCGCGAGACGTGGCTGTCGAGGTTGACGCGGATGCAGGGCCAGTTGAGGCG
>VFQQ010001603.1_pt1 | contig 30207 bp, 10 predicted proteins | sample 3512341 | NCBI WGS metagenome assembly VFQQ01 (sample SAMN10412373, study PRJNA504923) | tailings metagenome | isolation source: Relicate 2 Philex TSF1 revegetated site | place: Philippines: Tuba, Benguet | collected 2017-08-29
AGCGAGTTCCGCCGTGGGGCCATGGACCCGAGCACCGCAGGGCAGTCGGAGCGAAGCGGAGACCGCCCCAGCTAAGCCCCACAGCCAGCCCCCCGCCCAAGCCTTTGCCGCGCCAACTCAGCCGCGCGCATTCGTTCACGAAGCAAAGCCCAACCCGGCAAACCTGCAACTCAACGAAACAGAAAAGCGGCTGCTTCGCCCCCCATTCCCCCTTTCGCCTCAAGTTGCCCACCCCGGTCCCGATATCCGACCGACAGGTCCCGGAAAGGGGTTGCCGCTGCGCGTGCAAGCGGTCCCAAGGCCCCGGGACGGCAGAAGGACATTGAAATGGCGTCAATCATCGAAGGCTTCACCACCGCTCAGATCGCAGCGTTGACCACGTCGCAGATCGCTGCGCTGGGCACAAACGACTGGGCTGCCTTCAGCACGTCGCAGCTGGTGGCGCTGACGCAGGCGCAGATCCCCGCCATCAGCACATCGGGCCTCAATGTCCTGAGCACGACGCAGTTCGCGGCGCTGGAGTCGCGCGACATCGCGTCGCTCTCGGCCACGCAGGCCGCCGCCCTGTCCACCGGCGCCGTGCGCGCACTGACCACCGCGCAGGCCGGCGCGTTGACCTCGGTGCAGCTCGGTGCCCTGACCACCGCCCAGGTGCGCGCCCTGGAAACGGCCGACGTGGCGATGCTCAGCACCAGCAGCATCACCGCGCTCACGCAGACGCAGGTGGCCGCGATGGCCACCGCGCAGGTGGCCGCGCTGCGCGACACGCAGGTGGCCGCGCTCACCACCACGCAGATCCGCTCGCTCGGCACGGCGCAGATCCAGGCGCTGAGCTCGGCCGACTTCTCGGCCATGGGCACGGCGCAGATCGCCGCGCTGTCCACCAGCCAGCTGCGCGCTCTTTCCACCAGCGCGCTCGCCGGCATCGACTCCGCCGACATGGTGGCGCTCGGCACCACCGGTGTCCAGGCGCTCACCAACCAGCAGGTGGCTTCGCTCACCGCCGGCCAGGTGCAGGGCCTCTCCGCGCAGCAGGTGGCCGCGCTCACCACCTCGCAGGTCAGCAGCCTGGGCAGCACGCAGACCTCGGCGCTGCAGACCGCCGACATCGCCGCGCTCAGCACGGCACAGGTGCGCGCGCTGTCCAGCGCGGGCCTCGCCGCGCTGGAAAGCGCCGCCATCCAGGCGCTGTCGAGCACCCAGTTCACGGCCATGGCCAGCTCGCAGCTGCGCGCCATCGCCACCGACGCCATCGCGGGCCTGGACACGGGTGACCTGCGTGCGCTCGGCAGCAACCAGATCAACACGCTGAACACGGCCCAGGTGGCTGCGCTCAGCAGCGCTCAGGTTGCGGGCCTGGGCACCGCGCAGGTCGCTTCGCTCACCACCAGCCAGGTGCGTGCGCTGGAGACCGGTGACCTCGCCTCCATGGGCACGAGTCAGATCGCCGCGCTTGGCACCGGCCAGCTGGCGGCACTGAGCTCCACGCAGGTGGATGCGCTCACCACGTCGCAGAGCGCGGGCATGACCACGGCGCAGCTGGCGGCCCTGAGCACGGCCGCCGCGGGCGCGCTGGGCAGCTCGGCGCTCAACGAGATGAGCAGCAGCCAGATCGCCGCACTGCGCACCTCGCAGATCGCGGGCCTGGACACGGCCACGGTGGCCGCGCTGGACACGTCGGCCGTTGCCGCGCTGACCACGGCGCAGCTCAACGCGCTCTCCACCGCCGGCTTCGCCGCCTTCGGCACCACGCAGCTCAGCGCGCTGACCAGCGCGCAGGTGGCCGGCCTGGCCACGCGCCACATCGGCACGCTGGACGGTGCTGAACTCTCCGCGCTGACCACCAGCCAGTTCGCCGCGCTCACCAGCGCGCAGGTGGCCGCGCTCACCACCGCGCAGGTGGCCGGCCTGGACACGGCCGACCTCGTGGCCCTGGGCACGAGCCAGATCCGCGCGCTCGGCAGCGCCGACATCGCGGCGCTGGAGACCGACCAGATCGTGGCGCTGCGCACGTCGCAGATCGCGGCGCTGAGCACCGGCCAGCTCGCGGCCATGGAAACCACCGACGTGGCGCAGCTGAGCACCAGCCAGCTCGCCGCGCTCGGCACGGTGCAGGTGCGCGCGCTCACCACCGCGCAGCTCGACGCGATGGACAGCGCGCAGATGGCGTCGCTGTCCACGGCCCAGGTGCGTGCGCTCACCAGCACGCAGGTGGCCGCACTCGATGACCTGAGCGCCACGCAGCTCGACGCGCTGACCACCGGCCAGATCGCAGCGCTGTCCACCAGCTTCGTGGCTGGCATCGCCACCAGCGAGCTCAGCGTGCTCGACGGCGCGCAGCTGCAGGCCCTGGGCACCGACGGCATCGCCGCGATGAGCGGCGCGCAGCTGGCGGCCCTGTCCACCACGCAGATCGCATCGCTGGCCACCAGCCAGGTGCGTGCCATCCAGACCGCCGACATCGCCAGCCTGGAGACCGCCGACGTGGCGGCCTTCAGCACCGGCCAGATGCAGGCCTTCAGCAGCGCGCAGCTCGCGGCCTTCGACAGCGGCCAGCTCGCGGCCCTCAGCAGCACGCAGCTGCGTGCGCTCACCAGCTCGCAGATCGCGTCGCTCAGCGCCGCCGACCTGAACGATCTGTCCAGCAGCCAGCTTGGCAGCCTGTCCACCGGCCAGATCGCCGCGCTCACCACCAGCCAGGTGGCGGGCCTGGACAGCGCCTCCTTCGCCGCGCTCAGCACGGCGCAGGTCCGCGCGCTGGAGACCGACGCCATCGCCGGCCTGGACGCCGCCGACCTGCAGGCCCTCAGCACGGCCCAGGTGGCAGCGCTCACGAGCAGCCAGGTGCGCGCCATCGAAACGGCCGACCTGGTGGCCATGGAGACCGCCGACCTGGTGGCCTTCAGCACCGGCCAGATGCGCGCCTTCAGCACCGCGCAGCTCGATGCACTCTCCACCACGCAGGTGGGCCTGCTGACCACGGCGCAGGTCAACGCGCTGACCACGGCACAGATCTCGGTGCTGGACGGCCTCACCAGCACGCAGATCGCCGCACTCTCCACCGGCCTGCTGGCCGGCCTGAGCACCAACCAGATCGGTGACCTCACCAGTGCCGACCTGGTGGCCATGAGCACGGCCGAGATCCGTGCGCTGTCGGGTGCTGCCATCGCCGCGCTCGACACCGGCATGCTCGACGTGCTGAGCACCACGCAGTTCAACGCGCTGCGCAGCTCGCAGATCGCCGCGCTCAGCAACACCCAGCTCGCCTCGCTGACGAGCAGCGACTTCGCGGCCCTCTCCACCGGCCAGGTGCGGGCGCTGGAAACCGACCAGCTGCAGGCGCTCTCGGCCGCGCAGCTGCAGATGCTGTCCACCGCGCAGGTGCAGGCGCTGTCGAACGTGCAGGTGCAGGGCCTGGGCAGCGACGTCAACGACTTCAGCACGGCACAGATCCGGGCGCTGTCCAACACCCAGATCGCGCAGCTGACCACGGCGCAGGTCGCCGGCCTCAGCACCACCACCATCGGTGCGCTGAGCACCGGCCAGGTCGCCGCCATCAGCACCGCCGGCATCGCCGCCATGGACGCGGCCGACCTGCAGGCGCTCAGCACGGCGCAGACCTGGGCGCTCACCGCGGCACAGATCCGCGCCATCGAGACCGCCGACATCGCGCTGCTGGAAACCGCCGACGTGGCCGCGCTCAGCACCACGCAGCTGCGTGCCATGAGCACGGCGCAGCTCGACGCCTTCACCACCGCGCAGATCGCCGCGATGACCAGCACGCAGCTGGCCGCGCTTTCCACCTCGCAGGCTGATGCGCTGACCAACGGCAACCTGTCCACGATGGGCACGGCGCAGATCGCCGGCCTGTCCAACGCCGCCATCGCCGCGCTCTCCACCAGCGAAGTGGCCGGCCTCAGCACGGCCCAGGTGGCCGCGCTGCGCACCACGCAGATCGCGGCGCTGGAAACCGCCGACGTGGCCGCGCTCACGCAAGGCCAGATCGCGGTGCTGAGCACCAGCCAGCTGGCCGCGATGTCGACGGCGCAGTTCAACGCCTTCGGCACCACGCAGCTGGCCGGCCTTTCCACCACGCAGGTGGCGGGCCTGACCACGAGCCAGATCGCCAGCCTCGACAGCGGCGAGCTCAACGCCCTGGGCACCAGCGCCTTCGCCGCGCTCACCAACGCTCAGGCCGCAGCGCTCACCACCGCACAGGTGGCGGGCCTGGACACGGCCGACCTGGTGGCCATGGACACCGGCGCCATCCGCAGCCTGAGCTCGGCGCAGATCCGCGCGCTGGACGACGACAGCATCGCGGCGCTCACCACCACGCAGGCCGCCGCCTTGGGCACGGGCCAGGTGCGTGCGCTCACCACCGGCCAGATCGAGGCGCTGGAAGCCGCCGACCTGGCCGTGCTCGGCACGGCGCAGGTGCGCATGCTCAGCACCGCGCAGCTCGAGGCGCTCTCCACCACGCAGCTGCAGGCGCTGACCAGCGCCCAGGTGGCCGCGCTCAGCGACGCCCAGCTCGACAGCCTCTCCACCACCGACTTCAACGCCTTCACCACCGGCCAGATCGCCGCGCTGTCCACCACGCAGGTGGCCGGCCTCGGCAGCACGCAGGTGGCGGCGATGGACACCGCCGACCTGGCGGCAATGACCACGGCCCAGGTGCGCGCACTCGCCACCGGCGCCGTCGCCGTGCTCGACAGCGCCGACATCGCGGCCATGGGCACGAGCCAGATCGCCGCACTCGGCAGCTCGCAGGTGCGGGCGCTGGCCGCTGATCAATTGGCGGGCCTCGGCACCGGCAACCTGCGTGCGCTCGACACCGAGCAGCTGCAGGCGCTGAGCACGACGCAGCTCGAGGCACTCACCACCACGCAGCTCGCCGCCCTGTCCACCGGGCAGGTGGCGGGCCTGTCCACCGCACAGGTGGCCAGCCTCGAGGGCAGTGACCTGGCCGCCCTGGGCACGACGCAGTTCGCCGCCTTCACCACCGGCCAGGTGCGTGCCATCACCACGGCGCAGATCGCCAGCCTTGAAACGGCCGACCTGGCCGCGCTCGGCACGAGCCAGGTGCGTGCCTTCAGCAGCGGCGCCATCGCCGCGCTGGAAAGCAGCCAGCTCGCCGCGCTGGGCACGAGCCAGATCGCGGCCCTGTCCACCGGGCAGGTGCGTGCGATCGAGGGCGCCGACCTCGCCGCCATGGGCACGAGCCAGCTCGCCGCGCTCGACAGCGCACAACTGCGCGCGCTGAGCACGACGCAGCTCGACGCCCTGTCCACCACGCAACTCGCCAGCCTGGGCACGAGCCAGCTCAACGCGCTCACCACGGGCCAGATCGCCGGCATCGAGGCCACCGACCTCGCCGCGCTCGGCACCACACAGTTCGCCGCTTTCAGCACCAACCTGCTCAACGCGCTCACCACCACGCAAGTGGCCGCGCTCGACACGGCCGACCTGGCCGCCCTGAGCACCACGCAGTTCCGTGCGCTCGACAGCGTGAGCATCGGCGCGCTCTCGGGCACGCAGCTCGCCGCGCTGACCACGGCGCAGGCCGCCTCGCTGACCACGGCGCAGGTGCAGGGCATCAGCATCGAGGACATGGCCTCGCTCGGCACCTCGGCGCTGGCCGCAATCGGCACCGCCGCGCTGCGGTTCCTCTCCACCGCGCAGCTCGACGCGCTGGAGACGGCGCAGCTCGCCGCGCTGTCCACCAGCCAGGTTGAGGCGCTCACCAGCGCGCAGCTGGCCAGCCTGCAACCCACGGACCTCAACGCCCTGGGCACCAGCGCCTTCGCCGCTCTCAGCACGGGCCAGATCCGCGCACTGTCCACGACGCAGGTCTCGCTGCTCGACACCGATGACCTCGCCGCCCTCGGCAGCGACCAGCTGCGCGCGTTCAGCTCGGCGCAGATCGCCGCGCTGGAAGGTGGCCAGCTGGCCGCACTCGGCACCACGCAGGTCGCGGCGCTGTCCACCGGCCAGGTGCGCGCCATCGAAGCGGCCGACCTCGCCGCGATGGACAGCGGCGACATCGCCGCCATGAGCACGCTGCAGATCGCGGCGCTGTCCACGGCGCAGATCAACGCACTCACGGCCGGCCAGATCGCGGGCCTGACGCCCGATCAGATCGGCGCGCTCGGCACCAGCCAGCTCGCGGTGCTGGACGCCGACGACTTCGCCGCCCTCGGCACCAGCCAGCTCGCCGGCCTCACGGCCGCGCAGGTGGCCAGCCTCAACGCCAACCAGGTCAGCGCGCTCGACGCCGCCGACCTCGCGGCGCTGGGCACGGCGCAGATCGCAGCGCTGTCCACCACGCACATCGCCGCCTTCAGCGGCGCCACGCTGGCCGGCCTCGGCAGCAGCCAGATCGCGGCGCTGTCCACGGCGCAGGTTGCGGCCATCGAGCCCGAGGACCTGGCGCTGATGGACACCGCCGACATCGCTGCCTTCAGCAGCGTGCAGCTGCGGGCCCTGTCCAACGCGCAGCTCGCTGCGCTGGAAACCAGCCAGCTGGCCGGCATCAGCGCCGCCAACGTGGCCGCGCTGCGCACCTCGCAGATCGCATCGCTGGAAGGCAGTGACCTCGCCGCCTTCGGCACCGCGCAGTTCGCCGCGATGACCACCGCGCAGGTGGCCGCCATCACCACGGCGCAGGCCGCCGCGCTGGAAACGGCCGACCTGGCCGCGCTCTCCACGACCCAGCTCGCCGCCTTCGGCGCCGACGACATGGCCGTGCTTTCGGGCACGCAGCTCGCCGGCCTGAGCACCACACAAGCCGCCGGACTCAGCGCGGCGCAGGCTGCGGCCATCGAGGCCAGTGCCTTCGCCGGCATGGACACGGCCGACCTGGCATCGCTGTCGACGCAGGCCGTGGCAGCCCTGTCCACCGCGCAACTCGCCGCGCTGGATGGCTCGCAGCTCGCATCGCTCACCACCCGCCAGGTGGCCGCGCTCACCGGCGCACAACTGGCGAGCCTGGATCCCACCGACCTGGCGGCCATGAGCACGGCGCAGTTCGCCGCGCTCACCACGGCCCAGATCGGCAACCTCACCGCCGCGCAACTGCAGGCGTTGGAAACCGCCGACTTCGCCGCGCTCAGCACGGCGCAGCTGCGGGCGCTCACCGCTTCGCAACTGATCGAGCTCAGCGGCAGCACCATCGCCGCGCTCACCACGGCGCAGGCCGCCGCGCTCTCCACCACGCAGGTGGCCGCGCTCTCCACCACACAACTGGTGGAGATGGAGACCGCCGACCTGGCGGCCTTCAGCACCACGCAGATCGCGGCGCTGTCCACGGCACAGCTCGGTGCGCTGTCGTCGAGCCAGATGGCCGCGTTCGGCGCCAGCCAGATCGCTGCCGCCGGCACGGCGCAGATCGCCGCGCTGACGCCTGACGCCGTCGTGGCGCTGACCACGGCGCAGTTCGCCGCGCTCACCACGGCGCAGATGGCCGCCTTCAGCACCGCGCAAGCTGCGGTGATCGAAGCCGCCGACGTGGCCGTGCTGAGCACGCGCCAGATCGTGGCCTTCGGCGCCGACAACCTGGGTGCTTTGGGCACCTCGGCCGTCGTGGCGCTGACCACCAGCCAGGTGGCCGCACTCACCACCGCCCAGGTGGCGGCGATGAGCGCCGCGCAGCTGGCGGTGCTGGAGACCAACGACCTCGCGGTGATGAGCAGCGCGCAACTCGCGGCGCTGTCCACCACGCAGCTCGATGGCTTCGACACCACGCAACTCAATGCCCTGAGCACACGCCAGCTCGCCGGCCTCACCAGCGCGCAGATCGCGGGCCTGGAAGCCACGGACCTGGCCGCGCTGTCCACCCGCCAGGTGGCGGCGTTGACCACCGCGCAGGTGGCCGCCATCACATCCGCGCAGGCCGCCGCGATGGAGACCGACGACCTCGCCGCGCTGTCCACCAGCCAGGTGCGCGCGCTGTCGGCCGATGCCATCGGCAACCTCAGCAGCAGCGCGATCACGGCGCTCTCGACCACGCAGGCCGCGGCGCTCTCCAGCGCCCAGGTGCGTGCGATCAGCGCCGACAACATCGCGCTGATGGAGACGCGTGACCTTGCCGCGTTTGGCACCGCCGCCATCGCGGGCCTCTCCAGCAGCCAGCTCGATGCGCTGTCCAGCGTGCAGCTCAATGCGCTGACCACGGCGCAGATCGCTGCCCTGTCCACCACGCAGCTCGCCGGCCTGGAAGCCGGTGACCTGGCGAGCCTCAGCACGGCGCAGTTCGCCGCCATGACCACGGCGCAGCTCGCCGCACTGACCACCACACAAGCCGCGGCGCTGGAAGGTGCCGACGTGGGTGCGCTCTCCACGGCACAAGTCCGTGCGCTGACGGCGGCCACGGTGGCCGAGTTCTCCACCGCCGCGCTCGCCGGCCTGAGCAGCGCACAGGCCGCCGCGCTGACCACGGCGCAACTGGCGGCGGTGTCCACCACCGTCATCGGTGCGCTGGAGACCACCAACCTCGCTGCGATGAGCAGCGGCCAGATCGCCGCGCTCTCGCTCGACCAGCTGGCCGCGCTGGAAACCAGCCAGATCGCCGCGCTCACCACGCGCCAGGTGGCATCGCTCACGACCACGCAGTTCGAAAGCCTGGCCGGTGAAGACTTCGCCGCGCTGACCACGGGCCAGTTCGCCGCGCTCACCACCGCGCAGCTCGCGGTGATGACCACGGCGCAGGCTGCGGCGATGGAAGGCGCCGACATCGCCGCCTTCGGCACCACGCAGATCCGCGCCTTGACGCCGGCGGCCATCGCCGAGCTCTCCAGCGCCGCCATCGTGGGCCTGACCACCGCGCAGGTGGGTGCCTTCACCAGCACGCAGCTCGACGCCTTCAGCAGCACCGCCATGGCCGCCCTCGAGGTGGCCGACCTGGCGGCGATGCGCACGAGCCAGATCGCGGGCCTCTCCACGGGCCAGATCGACGCTCTCAGCACCAGCCAGCTCGACGGCCTGACCACGGCGCAGATCGCCGCGCTGACGACCACGCAGGTGGCTGCGCTGACGCCGGAAGACCTGGCCGCGCTCGGCACCACGCGCTTTGCCGCGCTCACCGCCAACCAGCTCGGCGCGCTCACCAGCAGCCAGGCTGCTGCCATCGAAGCCGCCGACATCGCGGTGCTGGGCACGGCGCAGATGCGCGGGCTGAGTGCCGACAGCATCACGAGCCTCAGCGCAGCCGCGCTGGCCGCCATCACCACGGCGCAGGCCGCGGCGCTGACGAGCACGCAGGTGGCTGCCCTGTCCACCAGCACCATCGCTGAGCTGGAGGTGGCCGACCTGGCCGCCATCGGCACCACCGCGCTGAACGCGCTCACGGCCGAGCAGCTCGACGCACTCAGCAGCACGCAACTGCAGGCCTTCACCGGCACGCAGGTGGCGGGCCTGTCCACCACGCAACTGCAGCAACTGAGCGCGGCCGATCTGGCCACGTTCACCACCACGCAGTTCGCCGCCCTGGGCACGGCGCAGATCGCCGGCCTCACCACCAGCCAGGTGGCGGGCCTCGACACCGCCGACATCGCGGCGCTCAGCACGGCACAGATCCGCGCGCTGACGGCCGAGAACGTGCTCGAACTCACCGCAGGTGGCATCGCCGCGCTGACCACGAGCCAGGTTGCTGCGCTGTCCACCACGCAGCTGGCAGCGCTGTCGACGACGCAGATGCCGTCGTTCGAAACCGCCGACCTGGCCGCGCTCACCACGCGCCAGATGCAGAGCCTCACGGTCGAGCAGCTCGACGCGCTGAGCAGCAGCCAGGTGGCCGCCTTCGGCACCACGCAGATCGCCGCGCTCACCAGCACGCAGATCGCGGCACTCGGCGGCAACACCGCCGACGCGCTCACGCCCACGCAGCTGGCCGCCATGACCACGGCGCAGATCGCCGCGCTCACCAGCAGCCAGGCCGCGAGCCTGGGTACCGACGACATCGCGGCGCTGTCCACCTCGCAGGTGCGCGCGCTGTCGAACGACGCGCTGGCCTCGCTGGCCAGCAGCGTGGTGCAGGCACTCTCCACCACGCAGGTGGCGGCCTTCAGCACCGGCCAGGTGGCCGAACTCAGCACCACGATGCTGGGCGTGATGGAGACGCGTGACCTCGCGGTGCTGAGCAGCGCCCAGCTGGGTGCGATGAGCACGACGCAGCTCGACGCACTGAGCACCACACAGCTCACCAGCCTGAGCACGGCGCAGATCGCAGCCCTGTCCACCACCCTGGTGCAAGGCCTGGCCGACACCGACCTGGCCTCCCTCACCACCAGCCAACTGGCCGCCCTGCGCACCGCACAGGTGGCCGCGCTCACCAGCAACCAGGCCGCAGCGCTCGACGCCGCCGACATCGGCGCCTTCGACAGCGCCCAGGTGCGGGCGCTCTCGGCCGAGGCCGTGGGCTTCCTCACCAGCAGCGGCATCGTGGCGCTCAGCACCAGCCAGTTCGGCGCGCTCACCACGGCCCAGGTGGCCGCGATCAGCGACGCCAACCTTGCGGTGATCGAAACGCGTGACCTCGCCGTGCTCTCCACGGCGCAGATCGCCGCGCTCGGCACCGGTGGCCTGAACCAGCTCACGAGCACGCAGCTCGCCGCGCTGACCACCACGCAGGTCAACGCACTGGCTGCCGACACCGTGGCCAACCTGCAGAGCGACAAGCTCAACGCGCTGACCAGCAGCCAGTTCGGCGCGCTGCGCACGGCGCAGGTGGCCGCGCTCACCGACGAACAGGTGGCCGCGCTCGAGACCGCCGACCTCGCCGCGCTCAGCACCGCCGCCGTGCGGGCGCTGACCGGCACGCACATCGCGAGCCTGAGCGAAGCGCAGGCGGCCGCGCTCACCACAGCCCAAGTGGCCGCGATCACCACCACGCAGCTGCAGAGCCTGGAAGCGGCCGACCTCGCCGCCATGGGCACCGCGCAGTTCGCCGCGATGACCACGGCGCAGATCCGCAACCTCACGCTCGACCAGGTCGCATCGCTGGAATCGGCCGACGTGGCCGCGCTCGACACGGCGCAGATCCGCGCCTTCACGGCCAGCGCCATCGGCACGTTGAGCGCTGAAGCGATCACCGCGCTCACCACCAGTCAGGCCGCTGCGCTCAGCACGGCCCAGGTGGCCGCGATCGAGGCTTCCGACCTTGCCGTGATGGACACCGCCGACCTCGCCGCCATGGGCAGCGACCAGGTGCGTGCCTTCACCGCCGAGCAGATGGCCTCGCTCACCACGAACCAGCTCGCCGGCCTCACGACCACGCAGGTGGCGGCCTTCGGCACCACGCAGCTGGCCAGCATCGCGCCGGAGAACATCTCGGCCTTCACCACCGCGCAGTTCGCGGCCATGACCACGCGCCAGATCGCGGGCCTGGGCCTGGACCAGGTGGCCAACCTGGCCACCGCCGACCTGGCCGCGCTCGGCACCACGCAACTGCGTGCGATGTCGGCTGACCAGATCGTCTCGCTGACCACCACGCAGGTGGGCGCGCTGACGACCACGCAGGTCGCCAACCTCACCAGCAGCCAGATCGTGGCGCTGGAGGCGGCTGACTTCGCCGCCCTCGGCACGGCGCAGTTCGCGGCCTTCAGCACGGGCCAGATCGCCAGCATCACCGACACGCAGGCCGCGGCCTTCCAGACCGCCGACATCGCGGCGCTCGGCACCACGCAGCTGCAGGCGCTCTCCACCACCGCCGTGGTGGCGCTGGACACCGCCGCGGTGGCCGCGCTCACCACCGCCCAGGTGCAGGCGCTGACCGCGGCGCAGGTGGCCAACCTCGAAGCGGCCGACCTGGCCGCGATGGGCACGGCCCAGTTCGCAGCCTTCACCACCGGCCAGATCGCCGCCTTCAACGACGGCCAGGTGGCCGGCCTGGAGACCGCCGACGTGGCGGTATGGGACGTGTCGCAGGTCCGCGCCATCGGCACCACGCAGATCCAGGCGCTGGAGACCGACGTCATCGCCGCGCTGACCACCACGCAGGTGGAAGGCCTCACGGCGGCGCAGATCGGCGCCTTCAGCGCCAGCGCGCTGGCCTCGATGGGCACGGCGCAGTTCGCCGCGCTGACCAGCGGCCAGACGGCGGCCTTCTCGGCCGCGCAGGTGGCCGGCATGGAAACGGCCGACCTTGCCGCACTCGGCGGCGCGCAGGTGGCCGCCTTCGGCACCAGCGCCATCGCGGCGCTCACCACTGCCGGCGCCGCCGCGCTCACCACCACGCAGGTGGCCGCGCTGACGACCGCGCAGGTGCGTGCACTCGAAGCGCAGGACTTCGCCGCCATGGGCACCAGCGCGCTGAATGCGCTCGACGCGACGCAGGTGGGTTCGCTCACCGCGGCTCAGGTGGGTGCGCTCGGCACCACGCAGCTCGCGGGCTGGGGCACGACGCAGATCGCATCGCTGGGCACCAGCCAGCTGCGCGCCATCAGCGCCAGCGACCTGGCCACGCTCGGCACGGCGCAGTTCGCGGCCATGACCACCGCACAGGTGGCGGGCCTGTCGAGCACGCAGATCGGCGGCATGGACACGGCCGACCTCGCGGCCTGGGACGCCGGCCAGATCGCCGCCGTGCACACCAGCGGCATCGCGCAGCTGGGCACGAGCCAGATCGTGGCGCTGGGTTCCAGCCAGATCGTGGCGCTGACCACCGCCCAGGTGCGCACGCTCGACGCCACGCAGGTGGCGGCGATCGAAACCGCCGACCTGGCGGTGATGGACACCGGCCAGATCGACGTCTTCACCACCGCCCAGGTGGCCGCACTGACGACCACCCAGCTCGGTGCGCTGACCACGTCGCAACTCTATGAGCTGGGCACCAGCCAGCTGCGTGCCATCAGCGCGGCCGACCTGGCCACGCTGGGCACCACGCAGTGGGCCGCGCTCAGCAGCGGCCAGATCGCGGGCCTGTCCAGCAGCCAGATCGCGGGCATGGACACGGCCGACCTCGCCGCGCTGTCGGTGAGCCAGGTCGCGGCGCTGTCCACGGCGGCGATCCAGGCGCTGAACAGCGGCCTGATCGACGCACTGACGACGACGCAGCTGGCGAGCCTGACCACGAGCCAGATCCGCGCCATCGACACCGGCGACATCGCCGTGCTGGGCACCAGCGACCTCAACGCCTTCGGCCAGAGCCAGCTCAACGCGCTGACCACGGCGCAGGCGGCGGCGCTGACCACGAGCCAGCTCGACGCGCTCTCCACCACGCTGCTCTCGGGCCTGGGCACCACGCAGCTGGCGGCGATCGCCGCGGCCGACCTGGCCGCGCTCGGCACCACGGCCTTCAGCGTGCTGACGGCCGGCCAGATCGCGGGCCTCACCACGGCGCAGGTGGCAGCGCTGGAAACGGCTGACCTCGACGTGTTCTCCGCCACCCAGATCCGCGCCATCACCACGGCCGGCATCGAGGCGATGAGCGCGGCACAGCTGCAGGCCCTGTCCACCGGCCAGGTGTCGCAGCTCACCACGAGCCAGATCGCGGCCATCGAAAACGCCGACCTGGCCGCGATGGAAACCGCCGACCTCGCCGCGCTCACCGCGCTTCAGGTGAAGGCGCTGGCCACCGACCAGATCGCCTCGCTGACGACGACGCAGCTGTCCAACCTCGGCGCCACGCAACTGGCCGCGCTCACCAGCGCGCAGATCGCGGTGCTGGGCACGGGTGACCTGAACGCGCTCACCACCAGCCAGTGGGACGCCTTCACCAGCGGCCAGATCGCGGCGCTCACCACCACGCAGGTGGCGGCGCTGGAGACGGCCGACCTGGAAGTGCTGCGCACGAGCCAGATCCGCGCGCTCGACACCGACGCCATCCAGGCGTTGACCACGGCGCAGTTCGCCGCGCTCAGCAGCGCCCAGGTGGCCGCGCTCACCACGAGCCAGGTGGCAGCGATGCAGACCGCCGACGTGCGGGCGCTGGAGACGACCGACCTCGCGGCCATGGGCACGAGCCAGATCCGCGCCTTCACGGCGAGCCAGATCGCGGCGCTGGACACCACGCAGCTGAACGCGCTCACCACGGCGCAGGTGGCGGCCATCGGCACGGCGCAGATCGGCTCGATCGCGGCGGCCGACTTCAACACCTTCAGCACGACGCAGATCGCGGCGCTGCGCACGAGCCAGATCGTGGCCCTGTCCACGACGCAGATCGCGGCGCTGGAGACCGACGACGTGGCAGCCCTGGGCACGAGCCAGGTGCGCGCCTTCACGACGGCCGGTGTGGCGGCCCTGTCCACCTCGACGCTCGCGGCGATGGACAGCGAACAGCTCGGCGCCTTGAGCAGCTCGCAGATCCGCGCGCTGCACACCGCCAACCTCTACGCCATCGAAACCGCCGACCTGGCGGCCATGAGCACGGGCCAGATCGCCGCCTTCACGGGTGACCAGCTCGGCGCCTTCGACACCGCGCAGCTGGCCAACCTGAGCACGCGCCAGGTCAACGCCCTCAGCGTGGGCCAGCTCACGCAGCTGTCGGCGGCTGACCTCGCGGCCTTCACCACGAGCCAGTTCAACGCCTTCAGCACCGGCCAGGTGGCGGCCTTCACCACCAGCCAGGTGGCGGGCCTGGAAGCGGCCGACATCGCGGCGCTGCGCACGAGCCAGATCCGGGCCCTCGGCACGGCGGCGATCGAGGCCTTCAGCACCAGCGGCATCCAGGCGCTCACCAGCGCCCAGGTGAACGCGCTGACGACGAGCCAGGTGCGCGCCATCGGCACCGACGACATCGCGGCGATGGAGACCACCGACCTGGTGGCCCTCAGCACCGGCCAGATCGTGGCGCTGAGCGCAGCCCAGGTGGATGCCTTCACGACCACGCAGCTGGCCTCGCTGACCACGGCGCAGATCCAGGCCCTCTCCACCACGCAGTTCGACGTGCTGGCCGGCGGCGATCTCTCGGCCTTCGACGCGACGCAGATCGCGGCCATCCGCACCTCGCAGATCGCGGCGCTGAGCACCACGCAGCTGCTGTCGCTGGACACCGCCGACCTGGCGGCCCTGACGACGGCGCAGGTGCGGGCGCTCACGGTCGACCAGATCGTGGCGATGGAGAGCAGCGACCTCAACGCGCTCACCAGCACGCAGTGGGCGGCGTTCACGAGCACGCAGCTGCAGGCCATCGAGACCAATGACCTGGTGGCGATGGACAGTGCCGATCTCGTGGGGCTGACCAGCGGCCAGATCGCGAGCCTCACGCTCGAGCAGATCGAGGCGCTGACGACGGCGCAGATCGCCACGCTGACCGCCACGCAGGTGGCGGGCTTGAGCACCACGCAGCTGGCCAGCTTCGACGCGGCCGAGATCGACGCCTTCGGCAGCTCGCAGATCGCGGCGCTGCGCACGGCGCAGATCGCTTCGCTGAGTGCTGAGCAGATCGGCGCCTTCGGCACCGACGACATCGCCGCGCTCACCACGGCCCAGGCCCGCGCGCTCACGGCCGACCAGATCGTGGCGCTGACGACGACGCAGATCACCGCGTTCGAGACGGCGGACCTCGCGGCGATGACGATGACCCAGTACAACGCCTTCGAGGCCGAGGACTGGGGTGTCATGACCACTGCGCAGTTCGCCGCGCTGCAGAGCGTGACGCCGATCGTGCTGGACCTGGACGGCAACGGCATCCAGACACGCAGCGCTGCCGAAGGTGTGAGCTTCGACATCGACAACACCGGCCGCCAGACGCAGGTGGGTTGGGTCGGTGGCAACGACGGCCTGCTGGTGCGCGACGTCAACGGCAACGGCATGATCGACAGCGGCGCCGAGTTGTTCGGTGGCGCCACCGAGCTCGCCAATGGCCAGCGCGCCGGCAACGGCTTCGCAGCGTTGTCGCAGTTCGACAGCAACGCCGACGGCAAGATCGACGCCAACGACGCCGCGTTCAACGAGCTGAAGGTGTGGGTGGATGCCGACGCCGACGGTGTCAGCGACGCGGGCGAGCTGCGCGGCCTGATCGACGCCGGTGTGGCTTCGCTGAACCTCGACTTCACCAGGGGCACCGAGGTCGACAACGGCAACCTGCTCGGCATGGTGGGCAGCTACACCGGCACCGACGGCAGCGAAAGCGCCATGGTGGACGTGTGGTTTGCCAAGCAGCAGCCTGAAGAGGCGCTGCCCGAGATCGGCGACCTGCTGGCCGCCGACACCGGCAACCTGCTGGGCGGTGCGACCGAAGGCACGAAGACGGCGGCGACACCGGCCGTGCCGGTGGGCGTGGCGCCGAAGACCGGCAACGACGACGACTGGCTCAAGCAGCAGACGCCGCTGGTCTGATCGATCGGGCGCGCGCCACGTGCCACGTGTCACGTGGCACGGCAAGGGGCTCCACGGTTTCGGCCGCGGGGCCCCTTGTGTTTGCAACCGGTGCCATGAGCCGCCACGGCCACCGCCGCGGCGTAAACCAGGGAGCCCAGCACGCGCCTGTGCTTTGCGCCTTTAGCATGCCACCGTGTCCACTTCCGCCAGCAGCCCCGCGATGACACCCGCCTGGGCCGCGGTGCGCGCGCTGTTCGACGCGCTGGTCGATCTGCCGCCGGCCGAGCGCGCGGCGCGCCTGGCGGATGCGGCCCTCGACGCTGCCGTGGTGGCCGAGGTGCGCTCGCTGCTCGTGCACCACGAGGCCGGCACCGGGGCGCTGCAACCGGCCCCCATCGCGGCACCCACCGACCGCCGCGGCGAGCGCCTCGGCCCCTGGGCCTTGGTGGAAGTGCTCGGCAGCGGTGGCATGGGCCAGGTCTGGCTGGCCGAACGTGCCGACGGCGCCTTCCGCGGTGAGGCGGCCATCAAGCTGCTCAAACCCGGCATGGACTCCACCGCCGTGCTGGCGCGTTTTGCGCAGGAGCAGCAGGCATTGGCCCGGCTGGCGCACCCGCACATCGCACGCCTGCTCGACGCCGGCCGCAGCGCGGAAGGGCTGCCGTACTTCGTGATGGAGCGCATCGACGGCCGCCCCATCGACCGCGCCTGCGAAGGGCTGCCGCTGCCGGCGCGGCTGGCGCTGTTCCTGCAGCTGGCCGATGCGGTGGCGCATGCACACCGCCACCTGCTCGTGCACCGCGACCTCAAGCCGAGCAACGTGCTGGTGGACCGTGACGGGCAGGTCAAGCTGCTGGACTTCGGCATCGCCAAGGCGCTCGATCCGCTGGAAGGCGGCACCGACGCGTCGCTCACGCAGGCCGGCGAGCGCCCCTTCACGCCGCACTACGCCAGCCCCGAGCAGGTGCGTGGCGAGCCGGTGAGCACCGCCACCGACATCTACTCGCTGGGCGTGCTGCTGTACGTGCTGCTCACCGGCCGGCGCCCCTACGGCCGCGACGCCACCACGCCCGCCGCGGCCGCGCGCAGCGTGCTGGAGCAGGAGCCCTCGCGCCCGAGCAGCCTGCGCAACCCCGAGCCGGGCTGGGAGCGCACACGCCGCCAGCTGCAGGGTGACCTGGACAACGTGCTGCTCAAGGCGCTGGCCAAACCCGCCGCCGAACGTTATGCCAGCGTGGACGCGTTCGCCGCCGATGTGCGCGCCTGGCTCGAAGGCCGCCCCGTGAGCGCGCACGCCGCCACACCCTGGTACCTGACGGCCAAGTTCCTGCGCCGGCACCGCGCCGCGGCGCTGGCTGCAGCGCTCGGCGGCCTGGGCCTGGCCACCGGGCTGGCGGCCACGCTGCTGCAGGGCCGCGTGGCACTGGCGCTGGGCGCCGCGGGCCTGGCCGCGGGCCTGGTGCTGGCGCTGGTGCAGGCGCGCCGCGCGCAGCTGGCGCGTGACGACGTGGCGCGCTCGCGCGACGACATGCGCGAGCAGCTGCGCGCCGTGCAGCGCGTGACCTCCGAGCTCGTGTTCCGCTTCGGCGACACCGTCACCTACATGCCGGGCGGCGCCAAGGCGCAGGACGCGTTGCTGGAGCAGACGCAGGCGGTGCTGGAGCCGCTGGTGCAGCGCCATGCCGACAACGAGGAACTGCAGGCGCTGCTCGCCTCGGTGCTGTCACGGCGCGGCCAGCTGCGCTGCGACGACAGCCTCGGTGGCAGCGCCGAGGTGGCGCGCGAAGGCCAGGCGCTGCTGTCGCGTGCCATCGCCATCGGCGAACAGGTGTGGGCGAGCCAGCACCGCGACTGGCGCTTTGCCGACCTGCACGGCCGCGCGCTCTGGACGCAGGCCAACATGTGGCGCCAGCACGGCCGCGAAGCCGAGGCCGAGGCACAGACCCGCCACGCCATCGCCCGCGTGCGCGAAGCGAGCCCGCATGCGCAGGCCGATCTCATGGGCCGTTCCAACCTGGCGGTGCAACTGGTCAACCACACGATGGGGCTGGGGCAGGTGCTGCAGCTGCAGCGTCCGCACGAGGCGCTGGAATGCCTGGCGCAGGCCGAGCCGACCCTGCGCACGCTGGTGGCGGACACCCGCTGGCAGCAGGCCGTGGATGCCGCCGCGGCGCCGGGCGAGCCGCCGGCGCTGGAGTACGTGCGCCACCAACTGGGCACGCTGCTGGACATGCGCGGCGTGACGCAGCTGCGCCTGGACGACCCGGCCGCGGCGCTGGCGCTGTTCGAGGAATCGATGCCGCTCAGGCGCGCCAACGTGGCCGCCAGCCCAAACAACCTGGGTTGGCAGGACGGCCTGGCGCAGCTGCTGCACCTGGCCGCGCAGGCCTGCCTGCGGCTGGGTGATGCCGCCAGCGCGTTGCGGCACACCCGCGAGCTGTGGGCCCAGGTGGGCCAGCTCGCCGAGCGGCATGGGCGCGACAGCAAGTGGCCGGGCATGGTGCGCCTGTTCGGCGCTGCCCACGCGCGGGCGCTGTGGGCCAACGGCGAGGCCGGCGCCGCGTTGGCCGTGGCCGAGCAGGCGCTGGCGGCCTGGCAGCACGAGCCGCCCACCACGCTCAACGGCAGGCTGCGCCACGCGCAGCTGCATGCGCTGCACGGCGCCATCGGCGGCCAGGCGGGGCCGCTGCGGCAGGCGCTGCTGCTGTTCGAGGGCCTGCAGGCCGATCCGGCCCTGGGCCGTACGGCCCGGCTCGACGCGGCCCAGGCCTGCGCCTGGCTGCTGGCGCAGGCCGTGGCCGACTCGGCCGTGCTGCGCGAGCGGGCACTGGACCTGCTGCGCGGAGCGGCCGGCCAGCAGCCGCTCGGGCCCGACCACCGGCAACTGATGCTGCAGCTGGCCGGGTGAGGCGCACGCTGCGCCTTCTGGGGCTGCGCTCAGCGCCAGTCGAGCCGGTAGTCCAGCGAGTGCCCGATGCGCGCCGAGAAGCGCTGCACCGACTTCGACGCCATGCCGTCGCTGACGCTCCCGGGGATCAGCGTGGTGAGCCAGCCGCCGAAGCCGAGGTTCTCACCTTCGAGCGTGCGCGGCCCCGTGCTGGGCGTGTAGGCCACGGCGGCTTCGCGCTGGCCGGCCTTCTGCAGCAGGTCGTGCAGGTCGCGGAAGAGGCTGAACAGCGGGTCGGCGCGGAACGCGGCCCAGTTGGCCACCGGCAGGAAGTCCACCAGGTGGATCAGCTGGTAGTTCAGCGCCACCCAGAAGTCCTCGCCGCTCAGGCTGATGGGTTCGTTGTCGATCACGCGGTGCAGCGAGATCGAAGCCAGCGCGTGCGCACGGTGCAGGTTCGCGCGCAGCTCCGCGCGCAACGGGCCGGCGTAGAGCAGCCGCAGCACCGAGGGGAAGGCCTGCACCTGCTGCCATTCCCAGGGCGTCATCAGCGGCTGCAGTTCGGGGATCTTGCCGGCCGGCATGGCGAAGGTGTTGGTGCCGGTGCCGAGGATCGAGTGCAGCAGCATCACCAGCGGCGAGCGCTGCGGGTAGTGCAGCACGCTGTACTCGAAGCAGAAGTACAGGTGGTCCAGGAACGAGCCGTCGGCATGTTCGACGTCGAAGTTGCACTCGCGCACCAGGAAGGCCATCAGTTCCGGGCTCACCGGCGGCAGCGGGTGGGCGGCACGCGCTGCCGTGTACGCCGTCTGCACCGCCTGCGCCGCGGTGCTGTCCCAGTGCACTTCCTTGCCCACGCGCGTGGCGATCACGTAGCGTGCGGCGCGGCCTTCCAGGGTCTTGAAGATCGTGCGGCCGAGGTCGAAGTCCGGGATCCGCTCCACACGCACCTTGCCGGTGTGCTCGAGCGCGGCACCCCGCGCGATGGCGGCCTTGCGCTGGGTGCTCGGGTCGGGGCGTTCCGTGGCGGATTGCGTCATCCGGCTGCTCCTGATGCTCGCTCGGGGCGTCGCGGCGAGTCTAGTCGCTGGGCCGGGGCGGGCCGCGCAGAACAAAGGCCGCCGGGCTTGCGCCGCGGCGGCCTGCGGTCGGAACCCTGCGGGACTTACTTGCCCGAAGGAATCTTCCCTTCCACGCCCTTGACGTAGAAGTCGACCTTGTCCTTGAACTCCTGCGTGACCTTGGTGTCCTTGGCCAGGCGTTCCTTGCCGGTGTTGTCGACGATGGGGCCGTCGAAGGGATCCTTGGTGCCGGCCTTGAGCGCGGCAGCAGCCTCTTCGGCCTTCTTGCGGATCGGCTCGGGCACCACGGCCTCGTTGATCTTGATCACGTCGTTGGCGCCCTCGGGCTTGCCCCAGATGGTGCGCATGTCGCCCTTCCAGGTGCCGTCCATCACTTCCTTGATGGCCTTCTTGTAGTACGGGCCCCAGTACACCATGTTGCTGGCCAGGTGCGCCTCGGGCGCCACGGCGCTCATGTCGCTGTCCCAGCCGAAGGCGAACTTCTTGTTCTTGGCGGCGGTCTGCAGAACGGCCGAGCTGTCGGTGTTCTGGATCAGCACGTCCGCGCCGCCGTTGATCAGGCTCTGCGCGGCGTCGCCTTCCTTGGGCGGGTCGAACCAGGTGTTGATCCACACCACCTTGGTCTTCACCTTCGGGTTCACGCTCTGCGCGCCCAGCGTGAAGGCGTTGATGTTGCGCAGCACCTCGGGGATCGGGAAGCTGCCCACGAAGCCGATGGTGTTGGTCTTGGTGACGCCGCCGGCGATGATGCCGCTGACGTAGGCGTCGTGGTAGAAGCGGGCGTCGTACACCCGCATGTTCGGCGCCGTCTTGTAGCCGGTGGCGTGTTCGAACTTCACGTCGGGGAACTCGGCGGCCACCTTGAGCATGGGCTCCATGAAGCCGAAGGAGGTCGCGAAGATGATCTTGTTGCCCTGCGCGGCCAGGTCGCGGATCACACGTTCCGCGTCGGCGCCCTCGGGCACCTTCTCGACGAAGGTGGTCTTGACCTTGTCGCCGAACTCGGCTTCCACGGCCTTGCGGCCCTGGTCGTGCGCGAAGGTCCAGCCGGCGTCACCCACGGGGCCCACGTAGACCCAGGCGGCCTTCAGCGGCTCTGGCTTGGGCGCGGGGGCCGATGCGGCGGCCGGCGCCTGCGCGGCGGGCGCGGGTGCTTCCTTCTTGCCGCAGCCGACGAGGGCGACGGTGAAGCCGGCGGTGGCCAGGCCTGCCCAACGGAGCAGCTGGCGCTTGGAGTGATCGGTCATCGAGGGTTCTCCTTCTGGCGTGGGGTATGGGCGAATTCTAGGACCCAGGGTGAAAGGGCTTTCCGAGCGAAGCCGGCATGTTGATGCGGATGAAGGCGGCGTTGCGGCTGATCAGCGCCAGCACGACGATGGTGGCGATGTAGGGCAGCATGGCCAGGAACTGGCTCGCGATCTCCACGCCCGCGCCCTGCAGCGCGAACTGCAGCATCGTCACGCCGCCGAAGAGGTAGGCGCCCAGCAGCACGCGGATGGGCCGCCAGGTGGCGAAGGTGGTGAGCGCCAGCGCGATCCAGCCGCGGCCCGCGGTGAGGCCTTCCACCCACAGCGGCGCGTACACCACCGAGAGGAACGCACCGGCCACGCCGCACAGCGCGCCACCCACCATCACGGCGGCCAGGCGCAGCCAGCGCACCTTGTAGCCGAGCGCATGCGCCGACTCCGGGCTTTCGCCCACGGCGCGCAGCACCAGGCCGGCGCGGCTCTTGTAGAGGAACCAGATCAGCACGGCCGTCAGCAGCATCGCGCCATAGACCATGGGGTGCTGCTTGAACAGCGCGGGGCCGATGAAGGGGAGCTGCGCCAGGCCCGGCACCTCCAGCACCTGCCGGTCGGACAGCTTCTGCCCCACGTAGGCCACGCCCACGAAGGCCGAGAAGCCGTAGCCGAAGAGGCTCAGGGCCAGGCCGGTGGCGTACTGGTTGGTGTTGAGCCAGATCACCAGCAGGCCGAAACCGGCCGCGAGCACCGCGCCGGCCAACGCGCCGGCCGCGAAGGCCAGCGTGTCGCTGCCGGTGTTCAGCGCCACCGCAAAGCCGGTGACCGCGGCCACCAGCATCATGCCCTCGGCACCCAGGTTGAGCACACCGGCGCGTTCGTTGATGAGCAGCCCCAGGCCGGCCAGCGCCAGCGGTGTGCCGGCCACGAGGGCCGCGGCGATCAGCAGTGCGATCTCGTTCATGCCTTGGCCCCTTGCAGCGCACCGGTGAAGCGCACGCGGTAGTGGATGAGCGTGTCGCAGGCCAGCAGCAGCACCAGCAGCAGGCCCTGGAAGACACCGGTCAATGCATTCGGCAACCCCAGGCGCGACTGCCCGAGCTCGCCACCAATGAGCATCATCGACAGCAGGATGCCCGCGAGCACGATGCCCACCGGGTGCAGCCGCCCGACGAACACGACGATGATCGCGGTGAAGCCCAGCCCCGTGCTGATGTGCGGCGTGAGCTGCCTGAGCGGCCCCGCCGCTTCCAGCGCACCGGCCAGGCCCGCGAACGAGCCCGAGATCAGCAGTGCCGTCCACAGCGCCCCGCGCGACGAGAAGCCCGCGTAGCGCGCCGCCGCCGGTGCCAGCCCGCCCACCTGCAGCTGGTAGCCGCGGTAGCTGCGGAACAGGAACAGCCACGTGAGCGCCACCGCGGCCAGCGCAATGAGGAAACCGATGTTCAGCCGCGTGCGCTCGATCAGCGGCGGCAGCCAGGTGCTGGCGTGGAAGGTCTTGGTCTGCGGGAAGTTGAAGCCCGCCGGGTCCTTCCAGGGCCCGAACACGAGCCAGTTCACCACCTGCTGCGCCACGTACACGAGCATCAGGCTGACCAGGATCTCGTTGGCGTTGAAGCGGTCGCGCAGCAGCGCCACGACGGCCGCCCACAGCGCACCGCCGAGCATGCCGGCGATCAGCACCAGCGGGATGCTCACCAGCTTCGGCAGCACGATGCCCTGCGTGGTGAGCCACAGCGCCAGGCCACCCCCGGCCACCGCGCCCATCAGGAACTGGCCCTCGGCGCCGATGTTCCACACGTTGGAGCGGTAGCACACCGCAAGGCCGAGGCCGATGACGATCAGCGGCGTGGCCTTCAGCAGCACCTCGGTGATCTGGCGGGTGCCGTTCAGCGGCTCGAAGAAGAACACCGAGAGGCCGCGCACCGGGTCCTTGCCGAGCGCCGCGAACAGGATCGCCGCGAGCACGGCGGTGAGCACGAGCGCGATCAGCGGCGAGGCGAGCGCCATCGACTTCGAAGGCTGCGGCCGGGTTTCAAGCTTGAACATGCTGCACCCCCTGCATCACGGCCACCGGCGCGCTGCGTGGCGGGCTGCCGCCTTGCCAGAGCCCGGACATCCACTCGCCGATGAGTTCGATCGTCGCGTCGGCCGTGGCGATGGGCGGCGACACGCGGCCCTGCGCGATCACCACCAGCCGGTCGGCGATCTCGAACAGTTCGTCGAGCTCCTCGCTCACGATCAGCAGCGCGCAGCCCGCGTCGCGCAGCGCGAGCAGCTCGTTGCGGATGAGCGCCGCCGCGCCCACGTCCACGCCCCAGGTCGGCTGGCTGACGATGAGCAGCTTGGGCGCCGCGTCGATCTCGCGGCCGACGATGAACTTCTGCAGGTTGCCGCCGGAAAGGCTCTTGGCCGCAGCACCGGTGCCGCCGGCCTTGACCTTGAAGCGCTCGATCACCCGCGCCGCCAGCGCATCCACGGCTTTCAGGTTGAGCCAGCCGCTCCTGCCCACCGCCTCGGTCCGCGTGAGCAGCGTGTTCTGCGCCAGGCTCATCACCGGCACCGCGCCGCGGCCCAGGCGCTCCTCGGGCACGAAGTGCAGGCCCTCCTTGCGGCGCCGGCGCGGCGAGTGGTTGCCGATGGCCTGGCCGAAGAGCGTGATGCTCGCTGCAGCGGCACGCCGGTCTTCACCCGACAGCACCGCCAGCATCTCCTGCTGCCCGTTGCCCGAGACACCGGCCACGCCCAGGATCTCGCCCGCACGCACCTCGAAGTGGATGTCCTTCAGCTCGACGCTGAATGGGTCGGCCTTGGCCAGGTTCAACCCCTTCACGCCCAGCACGGTGGCGCCGGCGTGGCTGGCCTGGTGCGTGAGCTGCGGCGGCTCGGCACCGATCATCAGGCGGCTCAGGCTCGCGTTGCTTTCCAGCGTGGGATCGACCTCGCCGGTGACCTTGCCGCCGCGCAGCACCGTGCAGTGGTGGCACAGCGCGCGGATCTCGTCGAGCTTGTGGCTGATGTAGAGGATGCTGCAGCCGCCCTCGGCCAGCTGGCGCAGCGTGACGAAGAGCTTCTCCACCGCCTGCGGCGTGAGCACCGAGGTGGGCTCGTCCAGGATCAAGAGCTGCGGGTTGGTGAGCAGCGCGCGCACGATCTCCACGCGCTGGCGCTCGCCGACGCTGAGCGTGTGCACCGGGCGTTGCGGATCGACGTCGAGGCCGTAGGTCGAAGCCACCTGCGTGATGCGCTCGGCCACCGCCGCCAGCGTGAGGCTCTTGTCCAGCCCCAGCCACACGTTCTCGGCCGCGGTGAGCGTGTCGAAGAGGCTGAAGTGCTGGTACACCATGCTGATGCCCAGCTTGCGCGCGTGCGCCGGGCTGGCGATCTTGACGAGCTCGCCGTTGAAGCGGATCTCGCCTTCGTCGGGCTGCACGGCACCGTAGATCATCTTCATCATCGTGCTCTTGCCGGCACCGTTCTCGCCGAGCACGGCGTGGATCTCGCCGGGCTTCACACGCAGATGGACCTTGTCGTTGGCGCGCACCGCGGGGTACTGCTTGCTGATGCCGCTGAGCTCCAGCCTCAAGGGCGTTGTCATGCGGTTCTCCTCGTGTAGCGGGGTGTGCCGGCCACCCAGGTGGCGGCGAGGTGGCGCTCGTCGGCAAGCGTCATCCAGGCGAAGACCTTCTCGTGCAGCGATTGGGCGCGGCGCTGGCGTTGTGCGTCGACCGGGCCGACGCTCCAGTCCCACAGGCAGAAGTCGGCCATGAGTCCGGGCTCCAGCGCGCCGATCTCATGCTGCAGGTGCAGCGCTTCGGCAGCGCCGCGCGTGGTGGTGTGCAGCGCGCTCCAGGCGGTGAGGCGCTGGCCCTGCAGGGCCTGCACGGTGTAGGCGGCGGCCAGCGTGCGGACCATCGAGAGGCTGGTGCCGCCGCCCACGTCGGTGGCCATGCTCACGGCCGCGGGGCTCGTGGCGCGCCAGTCGAAGAGGCCGCTGCCGAGGAACAGGTTGCTGGTGGGGCAGTGCGCCACGTGCGCGCCGCTGGCGTAGAGGCGCGCTCGGTCTTCGGCATCGAGCCAGATGCCGTGTGCGAGCACGCTGCGTTCGTGCAGCAGGCCGGCGCGGGCGTAGACGTCGAGGTAGCTGCGCGCGGCGGGGAAGAGTTCGGCCACCCAGCGCACCTCGTCGCGGTTCTCGGCCACGTGGGTCTGCATGTAGAGCGTGGGGTCGGCCTTGCACAAGGCGCCGGCCATGGCCAGTTGCTCGGGCGTGCTGGTGGGTGCGAAGCGCACGGTCACGGCGTAGGCGTTGCGGCCCTGGCCGTGCCAGCGCTCGATGAGGTCGCGGCAATCGCGTTCGGCGCCACGCACGTCGTCACGCAGGCCGTCGGGGGCGTGGCGGTCCATCAGCACCTTGCCGCCAATCACGCGCATGCCGCGGCGTGTGGCCTCGGCGAACAGCGCTTCGGCCGAGGTCTTGTGCACGGTGGGGAAGACGACGGCAGCGGTGGTGCCGTGGGCGAGCAGGGCGTCCAGGAAGAGGGCGGTGCCGTGTTGCGCCACCGCTTCGTCCTGCCAGGCGGTTTCGCTCGGAAAGGTGTAGGTGTTGAGCCAGTCGAGCAGTTCGGTGCCGTAGCTCGCCATCACCGGGAGCTGGGGGCTGTGGACGTGGGTGTCGATGAAGCCGGGGAGCAGCAGGCGGCCGGTGTGGTCTTCTCTGGTGACGCCTTCCGGCGGATCGTGCTGCTGGATGGCGGCGATGCGGCCCTTGTCGTCGAGGAGCAGCCAGTGGGCGGGGCGCCAGCGGGCTTCGCTGTCGGCGGTCTCGCCCCATTGCGGCTGCTTGGGGAAGTCGAGCAGGTCGGCCTTGATGGCTTTCATGGCCTTGGCGCTCCTGCTTCTGCGCGAGCAAAGGCGCGGGCCGGAACTCCTGGCCCTGCAGGCCGCATCGGGCCTTGCGGCCCGGTCGCTCGCCAGGCACAAACAGTCCCCCGGACTGCTTGTGTCCGGGCTCGCCCTCTCGGCGCCCCAGATGCGCCCCACACGCAGCCCCCCCGCCCACGCCTTTGCCGAACCGGGGTCTGTTCTCCGCCAGACAAATGCCGGTGGTTGAGCGCCGGGCGGTGCCTGGCAGGGGCGCTGTCTGGGGCCACGGACCTGAGTACCGCAGCGGAGTCGGAGCGAAGCGGAGACCGCCACAGCCTGCGCCCCTGACAGGCACCGCCCGGCGCGACGCGCGCTCTTCGTTGTAGTCAAGCCCATGCAGCCCCCGCCGCAGGCAAGCTCCGCGCCACCTCCCGCACCTGCTCGCGGAACCACCGCATGCTCGGCGCGGCATGACTCAGCTCGTGCCACAGCTGGTAGTAGGTCAGCGGCGGAAACGCCACCGGGCACTTCACCACCTTCACCGGCAGCGTGCCCGCATACCGGCTGCAGAACAGCCGCCCCGTGGTCAGCACCAGCAGGCTCCCGGCCACCATCAGCGGGATCAGGCTGAAATGCGATGCGCGCACCACGATGCGGCGCTGCACACCAGCAGCGTGCAGGTGCTCGTCGATCACGCCCAAGGCTCCAGGGCTCATCGGCGTTGGTGCGATGTGTTCCTGGTCGAGGTACCGCTGCACGCTCCAGCCGCGCCCGCCGGCGGTCGGGTGGTTCTCCGCCACCAGGCACACCACCTCGTCGCTCAAAAGCCGCCCCAGGTGCAGTTCCTCCGGCGGCTGCAGCCAGTTGCCGATGACCAGATCGACGTCACCCGCGGCGAGGTGCCGCCGGTAGTCGTAGTCGCGTGTCAGCGGCATCAGTTCCAGCTTCACCCCCGGCGCCACGTGCTTGATGTGCGCCACCAGGCGCGGCAGGAAGAACGGGTCCAGATAGTCGCTGGCCGCCACGCGGAACAGCGCCTCGGAGTTGGTGGCGTCGAAAGGCCCGTGGCGCAGCAGGCGGCCGTGGCGGCTGAACAGGCGCTCGGCGTCCTGCAGCATGCGGCCGGCCGGGCCCAGCAATTGCAGCGCGGTTTCGGTGGGCTGCATCTGCTGGCCGGCGCGCACCAGCAACGGGTCGCCCGTCAGCGTGCGCAAACGCTTCAACTGCGCGCTCACCGCCGGCTGGGTGCTGGCGAGCTTGAGTGCGGCACGCGAAACGCTGCGTTCGAGGATCACGGTGTGCAAGACCCGGATGAGGTGGAGGTCTATGGTGTCGAAGTCGGCGCGCATGGTCATACGATCATCTGCATATCAACTATGTGCCTTTCCGTATTCCAGCGGGCAGCCGGCGCAGTACCTTTCGGGTAAATCCCATCCCGGCGGCCTTGCATGAACACCCGACCCGTTCGTTTCTTCCACCGCGGCGCCATCGTCGAGCACGCGGCCGGGCAGCCCACGCGCAGCGTGCTCGAGTGGTTGCGCGAGGAGGCGCGCTGCACCGGCACCAAGGAAGGTTGCGCAGAAGGTGACTGCGGCGCCTGCACGGTGGTGCTGGGCTCGCTCGATGCACAGGGTGCGCTCCGGCTGCAGCCGGTGAACGCCTGCATCCAGTTCCTGCCCACGCTCGACGGCAAGGCGCTGTTCACGGTGGAGGACGTGGCCGCTGCCGATGGCACGCTGCACCCGGCGCAGCGATGCCTGGTGGACTGCCACGGCTCGCAGTGCGGCTTCTGCACCCCGGGTTTCGTGATGAGCCTGTGGGCCAGCTACCAGCGCCATGGTGAAGCGCCCGCCACGCGGCAGGAACTGGCCGACGAGCTCAGCGGCAACCTCTGCCGCTGCACCGGCTACCGGCCGATCCTCGATGCCGGCCAGCGCATGTTCCAGGCACCGCGTGTGGGTTTCGATGCGGCGCCGGTGGTCGAGGCGCTGAAAACACTGGCGGCCGATGAACCGCTGGCGCTGCCGAACGGCTTTTACGCGCCGCGCACGGTGGATGCTTTTGCCGCGCTGCTGGTTGAGAACCCGCAAGCCAAGGTGCTGGCCGGCAGCACCGACATGGGTCTGTGGGTGACCAAGCAGTTCCGCGCGCTGCTCGAGCTGATCAGCATCAACGAGGTGGCCGAGCTGAAGGTCGTGAGAGTCGGCGACACCGCGATCGAGATCGGCGCCGCCGCCAGCCTCGAAGCGGCCTGGCGCGCGCTGGTGGATGAATGGCCGAGCCTGCGCGACCTGTGGCTGCGCTTCGCCTCGCTGCCCATCCGAGAGGCCGGCACGATGGGCGGCAACGTGGCCAACGGCTCTCCGATCGGCGACTCGGCGCCGGTGCTGATGGCGCTGGGCGCCACCATCGTGCTGCGGCGGGGCACACGCGTGCGGCGCTTGCCGCTCGAGGACTTCTACCTCGATTACATGAAGAACGCGCTCGAACCCGGCGAGTTCGTGCTCGGCCTCGAAGTGCCACGCGGAACGCAGCGCCTCGTGCGCGCCTACAAGATCAGCAAGCGCTTCGACTGCGACATCTCGGCGCTGTGCCTGGGTGCTTCGCTGGCGATCGACGGTGATCGCATCACCGCACCGCGCCTGGCCTTCGGCGGCATGGCGGCCGTCGTCAAGCGTGCTTCGAAGGCCGAGGCGGCGCTGAACGGCCAGCCCTGGAACGAGGCCTCGTTGGCCGCCGCGCAGGCTGCGCTGGCCGAAGACTTCAAGCCGCTCACCGACATGCGCGCCAGCGCCGGCTACCGGCTGCAGGTGGCGCAGAACCTCCTGAAGCGCTTGTGGCTCGAGACGCGCCCACAAGGCGCCTTGCCCGACAGCGCCACCTCGGTGTGGGCGCGCGAGGAGTTGGCATGAACAAGCCTGTCGAAGCCGCGGTGATGGCGGTGCCGGCCGAGGTTGGCGCAACCCGCCCGCATGAGAGTGCGCACCTGCACGTGGCCGGCAGCGCCACCTACACCGACGACATTCCCGAAACCACCGGCACGCTGCACGCGGCGCTGGGCCTGAGCCCGGTGGCGCATGGCGTGATCGAGGTCATCGACCTCGACCGCATCCGTGCGCTGCCGGGTGTTGTCGACGTGTTCTCGGCCAAGGACATCCCCGGCCCCAACGACTGCGGCTCGCTGGTCAAGGACGACCCGATCCTCGCCGGCGAGGTGGGCGACACGCTGCGCTACCTGGGCCAGCCGGTGTTCGCGGTCATCGCCACCACGCGCGACGCGGCCCGCCGCGCCGCCGCGTTGGCCAAGTCGGTGATCAAGGCGAAGCCGCTGCCGCCGATCCTCACACCGCAGCAGGCCCACGCCGCGCAGCAGTACGTGGTGCCGCCGATGCACCTCTCGCGCGGCGATGCAGCCACCGCGCTCGCCGCCGCACCGCACCGCCTGAAGCTCGAGTTCGACGTCGGTGGCCAGGAGCAGTTCTACCTGGAAGGCCAGATCAGCTACGCGCTGCCGCAGGACGACGGCGGCATGAAGGTCTTCTGCAGCACCCAGCACCCCAGCGAGATGCAGCACCTGGTGGCGCATGCGCTGCACCGCCCGGCGCATGCGGTGCTGGTGGAATGCCGCCGCATGGGCGGTGGCTTCGGCGGCAAGGAGTCGCAGAGTGCGCTGTTCGCCTGCGTGGCCGCGATCGCGGCGGTGCGCACCAAGCGGCCCGTGAAGCTGCGGCTCGATCGTGATGACGACTTCCTGATCACCGGCCGCCGCCACTGCTTCCACTACGAGATCGAAGCCGGCCACGACGACGAAGGCCGCATCCTCGGCGCCGAGGTCACGATGATCTCGCGCGCCGGCCACTCGGCCGACCTCTCC
>VFQQ010001604.1_pt1 | contig 30153 bp, 30 predicted proteins | sample 3512341 | NCBI WGS metagenome assembly VFQQ01 (sample SAMN10412373, study PRJNA504923) | tailings metagenome | isolation source: Relicate 2 Philex TSF1 revegetated site | place: Philippines: Tuba, Benguet | collected 2017-08-29
CCGGCGCCGGCGCCCTGATCATGTTCTCGGCGGCCGAGCTCAGCTGGACGCCCTGGGCCGCGCCGCACCTGATCCGTTTCGCCATCTTCTTCGTGATGATGATCGTGCTGGCCATGTGCCCGCCGCAGTGGTGGTTCCACGCCGCCTATCCGGTCTACATCGTGGCCCTGATCCTGCTCATAGGGGTCGAGGTCGCCGGCGACGTCTCCAAGGGCGCGCAGCGATGGCTGGAGATCGGTCCGCTCCGATTCCAGCCCTCCGAAATCATGAAGGTCGGGGTCGTGCTGGCCTTGGCCCGCTTCTATCACGGCATGTCCGCCGACAGCGCCCGGATGAGCTGGTGGCTGCTGGTGCCGGCGGCCCTGATCGCCTTCCCGACCCTGCTGGTCGCGCACCAGCCGGATCTGGGCACCTCGCTGCTGATCCTGTTCACCGGCGTGGCGATCATGATGCTCGCCGGCCTGGCCTGGCAGTTCATCGCCGCGGGGATCGCCGCCGTCGCGGTGATCGCGCCGACGATGTATTTCTTCGTCCTACACGACTACCAGCGAAAGCGGGTGGACGTGCTGTTCAACCCCGAGGCCGATCCGTCGGGCTCCGGCTATCACATCCTGCAGTCCAAGATCGCGCTGGGCGCCGGCGGCCTGCTGGGCAAGGGCTTCGGCCTGGGCAGCCAGAGCCAGCTCAACTTCCTGCCGGAAAAACATACCGACTTCATCTTCGCGGCCCTGGCCGAGGAGTTCGGGTTCCTGGGCTGTTTCTCGATCCTGTTCCTCTACGGGGCGGTGATCTTCATGGCCCTGCGCATCGCGGTGATCAGCCACAGCCACTTCGGCCGCCTGGCCGCCGCGGGGGTGACCGCCACCTTCGCCCTCTACGTCCTGATCAACGGCGCCATGGTCATGGGCCTGGCGCCGGTCGTGGGCGTGCCGATGCCGCTGCTCAGCTACGGCGGCACCGTCATGCTGACGGTGATGATCGGCTTCGGCCTGGTGCAGTCGGTGCGCGTCCACCGCTACTCCGAGGTGACCAGCGGGCGGGGCGCGCTGCTCTAGGGCGAGGGTCATTCCTCCAGCGGCGCCGTCTCGCAAGGTTTTGCAGTTGGCCGGACTTCCCCGGCGGCGTTAGAACTTGCGAATGGATCGCTCAGCTCAGTCGCCCGCCGTCGGCCAGCCCCACAGCCGCCGAGGTCTCTACCCCGAGATCGAGCCGAACGACGTCGGCTGGCTGGCCGTCGGCGGTCCGCACGAGATCTATTGGGAGACCTGCGGCAATCCGAAGGGCAAGGCCGCTGTGGTGCTGCACGGCGGACCCGGCGGCGCGATCAATCCGACCATGCGGCGGTTCTTCAACCCCGACAAATGGCGGGTGGCGCTGTTCGACCAACGCGGCTGCGGGCGCAGCCGGCCCAACGCGAGCCTGGAGGACAACACCACCTGGTCGCTGATCCAGGACATCGAACGGCTGCGCGAGCACCTGGGCGTCGAGAAATGGACCGTGTTCGGCGGCAGCTGGGGATCGACCCTGGCGCTGGCCTACGCCATCACCCATCCGGATCGGGTCGAAGGTCTGGTGCTGCGCGGCATCTTCCTGCTGACCCAACGCGAGCTGAAGTGGTTCTACCAGGACGGCGCCAGCCACCTGTTCCCGGACGCCTGGGAACGGTTCAAGGCCCCGATCCCCGAGGCCGAGCGCGGCGACATGATCAGCGCCTATCACCGGCGGCTGACCCATACCGACCGCCGGGTGCAGGCCGAGGCCGCCGCCGCCTGGAGCCAGTGGGAAGGCGACACCATCTCGATCCGCGGTCCCGAGGCGCGGCCGCCGAAGTTCAACGAGGTCGACTTCGCGATCGCCTTCGCCCGCATCGAATGCCACTTCTTCGCCAACCGCGGCTTCCTCGAGGAGGACGGCTGGCTGCTGAAGAACGTAGACCGCATCCGCAACATCCCCGGCTGGATCGTCCAGGGCCGCTTCGACGTCGTGACCCCGCTGGAAAGCGCCTGGGCCCTGCACAAGGCTTGGCCCGAGGCGAAGTTCGACATCATCTGGGACGCCGGCCACGCCAGCACCGAACCGGGCATCATCGACGGCCTGATCCGGGCGACCGACGCGGCGGCGCGCCCCTAGAGCGGGAAGCGCCGCTCAAGCCATTCCAGCATGATGCGGTTCACCTGCTCGGGCTCTTCCTGCTGGGTCCAGTGGCCGGAGCCGGTGACCAGCTTCTTCTCCAGATCCGGGATCAGCCGCTCCATGCCGTCGGCCGAGGAGGGCGGCAGGACGGCGTCCTTCTCGGCCATGATCATCAGGCTGGGCGCGCGGACGACGTGCGCCAGGCCTTCGGACGCCTTCCAGTTCCGGGTGAAGTTCCGGTACCAGTTGATGCCGCCCGTGAAGCCGGTCCGCTCGTAGGTCTGGACGAAGGCCTCCATCTCCTCGTCCGTGAGGAAGCGGGGGCGGGGGTCGAAGGCCGGGTCGTAGGCCTGCAGGAAGTCGACCAGGGCGAAGGCGCTGGGGTCGCCTTCCTTGCGCTCGGTGGCGAAGCCGGCGCCGACGTCCGCGCCGACGGCGTCCAGCGGGCGCTTCATGAAGAATTCCATGGCTTTGCGGGGATCGCCGTTGAGCACGGCGTCGGCCTCGCCCGGGGTCTGGAAGTGGACGATGTACATCCGCTCGCCCAGGCGCTTGCGCATGATCTCGATCGGATCGGCCGGCGCGCGCTCGTTGAAGGGCGTGTTCAGGCCGATGACGCCGGCGACGCGGTCGGGGTGGCGGATGCCCATGTACCAGACGACGAAGCCGCCCCAATCGTGGCCGACGAAGATCGCCTTCTCGATCCCCTTGTGGTCGAGCAGGGCCAACAGGTCGGCGCAGAGGTTCTCCAGGGCGTAGCTCTCGACGTCGTCGGGGCGGTCGGTCAGGCCGTAGCCGCGCTGGTCCGGCGCGATCACCCAGCGGCCGGCGTCGGACATCGCCTTGACCTGGTGCCGCCAGGAGAAGGCCAGTTCCGGAAAGCCGTGACAGAACACCAACGGGACGCCTTCGCCCTCCGGCCCGGCTTCGTAGTAGGCCATGCGGATGCCGTTGACGTCGGCATAGCGCACGGGCGGCATCATCGACTGGATGGCGGACATGGCGGCTCCCCGGTTCTGTTTGTAGAACCGTAGAACGACGGTCGCCGGGGAAGGCAAGGGGGCTGTTGGGGGCGAACGCTTTGCGCCCTTCGACACGCAGCCTGCGGCTGCTGCTCAGGACGACCAGGGAATAGTCATGGTGAGCAGCGCTCGAAGAGGGCGTGTCGAACCACGCAAGGCCTTTCAGCGTCTCGATGGCTTCCCCTTCTCGCCGGGCGCGCCTAAACACGTCCCACCTTGAGCCCGACTCCCAACACCGCCGCCAAGCCGCCCGCCACCCCGTGGGGGCTCGTCCTGTTGCTCGGATCGCTGACGGCGTTCGCGCCGATGTCGATCGACATGTACCTGTCGGCGCTGCCGGCGATCGGACAATCGCTCCACGCCAGCTCCGAACAGACCCAGCAGACGGTCTCGGCCTTCCTGTTCGGCATGGCCATCGGCCAGCTGCTGTACGGCCCGGCGTCGGACCGGTTCGGGCGGCGGGCGCCGATTCTGGTCGGCATCGTGGTCTACGTCGCGGCCTCGATCTGGTGCGCCTCGGCGACCTCGATCGAAGGGCTGCAGGTCGCCCGCTTCATCCAGGCGCTGGGCGGCTGCGCCGGCGCCGTCGTCGCCCGGGCGGTGGTGCGCGACCAGTTCGACCATACCGAGACCGCCAGGGTGCTGTCGCTGCTGACCCTGGTCATGGGCGTCGCGCCGATCGTGGCGCCGCTCCTGGGCAGCTGGGTGCTGGCCTTCGCGGGCTGGCGAGCGATCTTCTGGGTGCTGGCGGCCTTCGGCCTCTGCTGCGGCCTGGCCGTGCTGATGCGTCTACGCGAGAGCCGGTCGGAGGAGACCGCCGCTCAGGCGCGGGCCGAGAACCCGCTGAAGGCCTTCGCCATCCTTTTGCGCGAGAAGCGGCTGGTCGGCTACGCCCTGGCGGGAGCGCTGAACGGGGCGGTGCTGTTCACCTACATCTCCAGCTCGTCCGACCTGGTCATCAACATCTACGGCTTCTCCCCCCAGGCGTTCGGCTGGCTGTTCGGCCTCAACGCCGTGGGCGTCATCGGGGCCAGCCAGGTCAACCGCATGCTGCTGCGCAGGATGAACCCGGACCAGGTTCTGGCGCGGGCCAGCCTGTTCGCCGTGGGCTTCGGCGTCCTGCTGCTGATCGCCGCGGCGACCCGGCTGGGCGGTTTCTGGACGGTGCTGCCGATGCTGTTCGCCTGCCTGGCCAGCTACGGCCTGATGGCCGGCAACACCATGGCCGGAGCGCTCAGCGTCGACCCGCGCCGGGCCGGCTCGATCTCGGCCCTGATGGGCGGGCTCTCGTTTGGCGCGGGCGCCCTGGCGTCCTGGATCGGCGGCCTGCTGCACGACGGCCTCAGCGCCCTGCCGATGGCCGGGGTGATGCTGGTCTGCCTGCTGGGCTCGACGGCCGCCCTCTACCTGCTGGCCCTGCCGAAGAAGGCCGTCTCCGCCTAGGATACTCCCCCAGAGGGCAGCATCCCGCCTCAGTCGTCCTGACGGAGCGTCCGGGCCGACCAGGCCAGGACCAGCCAGCCGGCCATGAAGCCCAGCCCGCCGAGCGGCGTGACCATGCCCAGCCAGCGCGGCGCGCCCAGGGCCATCAGGTACAGCGAGCCCGAGAACAGCACCGTCCCGCCCAGGAACAGCGCCGGCGCGAACCGGGCTCCGCGGGCGCCCTGCGCGACGAACAGGGCGCAGGCGATCGTCGCCAGGGCGTGGATCGCCTGGTATCCGGCGCCGGTCTTCAGCCACTCCTGCGCCTTGGGATCGGAGACCCCGTGAGCGCCGAAGGCGCCGAACGCCACCGACAGCAGGCCGCTGATCGCCGCCAGCATCATCCAGGTTCGTTTGTTCCAGCCCACGCCTTCCCCTCCGTCACCGTTGCCTTCGCCGTTCTCCGGCCCATAGGTTATCGCCAGTAACCGAGAAGCGCCCGTTTCATGAGGCGATCCGGTTCAGGGAGGAAGGCTTATGGCGCTCACCAAGGGCGACGACTACCCCATTCACCAGACCGCCGAGCCGATCGCCTATTCGGGCACGGACCGGAACTTCTACGACCGCTACTTCTTCAACGGCTACCATGCGAGCGAGGGCGAGGACTTCTTCGCCGCGGCGTTCGGAGTCTATCCGCACCTGAACATCGCCGACGCCTCGTTCGTGGTGGTGCGGGACGGGGTCGAGACCGCGCTGCACGCCAGCCGGTGGCTGGGCGACCGCCTGGACCTGACCGTCGGGCCGGTAAGGATCGAAATCCTGGAGCCGCTCCAGAAGCTCAAGGTCACGGTCGACGCGCCCGAGCAAGGCCTCAAGGCCGAGGTGATCTTCGACGGTCGCGCCTTCCCGATCGAGGAGCCGCGCTTCGTCCGACGCAACGGCACGCGGACCTTCATGGACTATACCCGCCTGACCCAGAACGGCCGCTACACGGGCTGGATCGAGCTGGACGGGGTCCGCAGGTCGATCGACGGCTTCGTCGGCACCCGCGACCGCAGCTGGGGCGTTCGCCCGGTCGGCGCGCAGGACAGCCAGCAGACCGTCCCGCCGACCCCGCCGCAGTTCTACTGGCTGTGGTCGCCGACCAGCTTCGAGGACGGCAGCTTCTTCTTCCACACCAACGAGGACGCCGTCGGCCGGGCCTGGAACACGCGGGCGGTCTGGTGCCGGGACGGCGACGGCGAGGCCGACTTCCATCACCTGAACGGCGAGGACGAGATCCACTGGAAGCAGGGCACGCGCCACGCCCAGTCCGGGGTGGTCCATCTGACCGACGACTTCGGCAAGCCGGCGGGCACGGTGGAGTTCAGCCCGCTCTATAACTTCCAGATGATGGGCTTGGGCTACACCCATCCGAAATGGGGCCACGGCCATCTGCACGGCGAGCTGGCCGTCGAACGCGAGGACGTCAAGCTCAGCGAGGCCAACCCGCAGCAGCCTTTCAACCTGCACGTCCAGGCGCTGTCGGAGGTTGTCTACACCGACGCTGCGGGCAGGGTGCGCAAGGGCCGCGGCGTGCTGGAGCAGCTGGTGATCGGGCCGCACGCGCCGTCCGGCTTCGAGTCGACGATGGACTTCGCCAAATGACCCTGCAGACGCAGATCGAAGCCTATCTGACGCGGGTCTGGGGCCGGCCGGCGACCGTCAGCGACCTGTCCCGCATCCCGGGCGGGGCCAGCCGCGAGACCTATCGCTTCGACGCCCGCGCGGGCGGCGAGGTCAAGCGGCTGATCCTGCGGCGCGATCCGGTCGGCAGCCTGATCGACACCGAGCGCCGGATCGAGTTCGAGGCGATCCGCTCGTTCCACGGAACCGGCCTGCCGGCGCCGGAGGCCGTGGCGCTGGAGGAGGCGGGCGCCGAGCTTGAGCGGCCGTTCTTCATCATGGGCCGCATCGACGGCGGCAAGGCGGCCAGCCCTTTCACCATGGCGCCTTACGGCGAACACGCCGAGGCCATCGGCGAACAGTTCTATCGCCATCTCGGAGCCATCGCCGCGGCCGACCCGGCCGGTCTGCCGATCGCAAAGGTCAGCGAGAGCCCGAGCCTGGACGCCTGCTGGAAGAAGGAGCTGGACTATTGGGAAGGCGTGATCGACGCCGACGAGGAGCACCCGCAACCGATCGTCCGCGCCTGCATCCGCCGTCTGCGCGCCAATCCGCCGCCGCCGGCTCAGAAGCTCTCGGTGGTCCACGGCGACTACAGGACCGGCAACTTCCTGCATGACGGGGCCGGCAAGATCATCGCCCTGCTCGACTGGGAGATGGCCCATGTCGGCGATCCGCTGGAGGACCTCGGCTGGGCCATGGAGCCGCTGTGGTGCTACGGCGAGACCCACCGCGTGTCGGGCATGATCCCCAGGGACCAGGCCATCGCCGTCTGGGAGAAGGCCAGCGGCCTGAAGGTCGATCCCAAGGCCTTCGCCTGGTGGGAGCTGTTCGCCTCGGTGAAGGGGGCCGCCATCTGGATCTCCTCGGCCAAGGAGTACCGCGCCGGAGGGCTCAAGGACCCCGTGCTCGGCCTGTCCGGCTGGTACACCGCCCGCCGCCAGGACGTGATCCTGGCCGATCGTCTCGCCGCCCTGGAGCCGCTCGCATGACCCCGACCGTTCCGGAACTGCTGCTCGGCAACTTCCTGTGCTTGATCGATCCGCCGCCGAACGAGTCCGTGGGCGACTACCTGCAGGCCAAGATCGGCGTCACCGGCATGATCTCCATGCTCTGCGCCCAGGAGGCCGAGCGCGGCGTCGAGGCCCGCGCCTGGGAGAACCGCGCGATCCGCGATCTGCTGAAGGCCGGCGCCGGCCGCTATGGCGAGACCTTCGCCCAGGCCGCCGCGGGGGAGGACAAGGACCTGTCCCTGGCCGCCATGGACAGGGCCAACGCCGGTCTGCGCCGGGCGCTGATCGATCTGCATGTCGCCGCCGAGACCGCACGGGACGCGGTCCTGGACGACCAGATCCGCGCCCTCTACGTGAAGATGGCCGACGCCCGACGGCTGGACCTGCCGCCGATGCCGGCGAGCTAGTTCCCCATCACCGTCATCCTCGCGCCTGTTGCGAGGACCCATGAACACCGGAGATGCGGGAGAGGTGCGGCGCAATCCGCGCCCCTCGCGGTTCGCTCATCACGCATGGGTCGTCGGAACAGGTCCGACGATGACGGAGCAGGTGCTTGAAGGGGGGAGGACCTCGAGGGTTCATGGATCGAGACGCGACGACCGGACTCTGCTAGCCGCTGATCATGCCCCGCTCCCTCCAGCTCGGACTGTTCTACTGCACGATCTTCATCGGGACCGGGGTCAGTCTGCCCTACATCCCGGTGTGGTTTCGCGCCCAGGGGCTGAGCGGGGCGGAGATCGGGGTCATCCTGTCGGCCCCGATGCTGGCGCGGCTGGCGATCTCGCCGATGATGGCCGTCTGGGCCGACGGCTTCGCCCTTCGCCGCACGCCGATCATGCTGTTCGCGCTGGGGGCGGCGGCCTTCTACGGCCTGTTGGGCCTGGCGAAAGGGTTTCCGGCCTGGCTGGCCTGCTGGCTGGTCGCCTCGGCCTTCCTGGCGACGGTGGTCCCCCTGGCCGACGTGCTCAGCATGCGGCGGGCCCGGGTCGACGGGTTCAACTACGGCCGCTCGCGGGGGCTGGGCTCGATCGCCTTCATCGCCGCCAATGTCGGCATGGGCGCGCTGCTGACCTGGGCCGACCCCGACCTGATCATCGTCTGGACCGCGGGCGCGGCCCTGCTGTCGGCCGTGGCCGCGCGCCTGCTGCTGCCGCCGGACCCGGTGCACGAGGGCGGTGAACGATCCGGCCGCGGCGACCGCTGGCGCGGCATCGGCGAGCTGTTCCGCAACCGCCCCTTCATGCTGGCCGTGGTCACCACCGCCCTGATCCAGTCGACCCACGGCTTCTACTACGGCTTCTCGGCGCTGCTCTGGCGAAGCCAGGGCGTCGCCGACGCCACTGTCGGCCTCCTCTGGGCGACCGGGGTGGCCGCCGAGGTGCTGTTCATGTGGTTCCTGGAGCCGCTGCGCCGCCGGCTGGGGCCCGAGCCGCTGGTCGTGATCGGCGGGATCGCGGCGGTGATCCGCTGGACGGCCCTGGCCTTCTCGCCGCCGCTCTGGCTGCTGTTCCCGCTGCAGCTCCTGCACGCCCTCAGCTTCGCGGCGGTGTTCATGGCCTCGCTGCAGATGATCGAGCGCAACGCCCCCGCCCGCAGCCTCTCGGCGGCTCAGACAATCAGCTCGGCCTGCTCCGGCGGACTGTTCATCGGCCTGGTCACCATCGCCAGCGGCCGCCTGTTCGACGCCTTCGGGGCCCACGGCTACCTGGGCATGAGCCTGCTGGCGGCGCTGGGTCTGATCTGCGCCTGGCGCATGATCGTCGAGCGCCGCAGAAGCGGCTTGCCTTCCGTCACGTCGCAGCCCTGAGCTTCCCTCCGTCAGGAGAGGGAGACGGCCATGCGCGCGCTGGAACTGACCGACGGGTTCGGTCTCGAGCATCTGAAGATCGTGGAGCGGCCCGACCCGGCGCCGGGCCACGGCGAGGTGCTGGTGCGGATGAAGGCGGTGTCGCTGAACTTCCGCGACCTGCTGATGGTCCAGGGGGCCTACAGCCGCGCCGCCGCCGCGCTGCCGATCACGCCCTTCTCCGACGGCTGCGGCGTGGTCGAGGCCGTCGGGCCGGGCGTGACCCGCGTGGAGGTCGGCGACCGGGTCTCGACGCTGTTTTTCCAGGACTGGATCGGCGGCCGCCCGACCCTGCAGTCGCAGATGTCGTCGCTGGGGCAGCCGATCCCGGGCGCGGGCCGCGAGCTGGCGGTGTTCAGCCAGGAGGGCGTGTCGAAGGTCCCGCACTTTCTCACCGATCACCAGGTCGCGACCCTGCCGTGCGCGGCGCTGACCGCTTGGCGCGCGCTGTTCCGCGACGGCCAGGTCCAGGCGGGCGACACGGCGGTTCTGCAGGGCACCGGCGGAGTGTCGATCTTCGGCCTGCAGTTCGCCCGGGCGGCGGGTTTGCGCACCGTGATCACTTCGTCGTCGGACGAGAAGCTGGAGCGGGCGAGGGCGCTCGGGGCGCACCATACGCACAACTATCGGGCCGATCCGGACTGGTCGAAGACGGTCCGCGCGGCCACCGGCGGGCGGGGCGCCGACTTCGTCATGGAGGTGGGCGGCGCCAAGACGCTGCAGGAGAGCCTGAAATCGGTCCGGATCGGCGGCCACGTCTCGATCATCGGGGTGCTGTCGGGACCGGCCGAGCCGCTGCAGTTCGGCTGGCTGATCGCCACCAGCGCCCGCCTTCAGGGCGTGTCGGTCGGCAGCCGCGAGATGTTCGAGGACATGTGCCGGGCCATCGATCTGCATCGCATGGAACCGGTCGTGGACAAGGTCTTCCCGATGGCTAAAACAGCCAGGGCCTTCGAGGCGATGCAGGCCGGCGAACACTTCGGCAAGATTGTCGTGGACCTGACGCTCTAGCCGGGCCAAATATCTCCGAATCCTCGCGTTCGCCGCATTGCGAACATCGTTCGGCTGAACAATATGAGGATGGGGCAAGCCGTCGGGGGAGGTCCGATGCAGGTCGTATTCGAACTTCTCACCGCTCTGGTCGTCTGGGCCGCGAGTGTCGCGTTCGCGCACCTGGGCATCGAGGTCGACCTGAAGCGTCCCGAGCCGGCGCGCGAGCGGGTGGTCGAGCGAACCCGGCCGGATGCGGCCCAGCCGCCGACCAAGATGGCCGACGAAGCGCCTGCGCCGAAGTCGATGGAGTTGCCGCGTCGCCCCGCAGCGCCGGTGAAGGTCGCCCGTCCGGCCTGATTTCCGGCTCGAGCAAAGCGCGGCCGCGACTCCTGGTCTCCCCTCAAGTCCCTATGCGGACGACGGTTTAGCGGCTAGGTTTCCCTTTACGCGCGAGGCGATGGGGCTGGCGCCCGCGCGGGTTCGACCCGCTACGGCCCCGGCAGGATGATCGCCGCGTATGAAGGCCAGGAAGACCCGCGCTCCGCTCGACTTTTCCCGCATGGACTCCGGGCCGTCCGCGGAGGCTCAGCCCGCCGAGGCCGCGCCGGAAGCGCCGACCGTCGAACCCGATCTGGAGATCCAGGCGGCGCCCGCCGTGGAGATGGCCGAGCCGGAGGCGCCGCCGCCGGCCGCCCTGATCCGTCCCGCCGCCGAGCCGCCGCTGCCGCCCGCCGTGCTGGGCCAGCCCGCGAAGCTGAAGCCGACGCCCGCCTGGCCGGTCTGGCTGGCCGCCGCCGTCGCGGCGGTGCTCTGGGCCGGCTGCACCGTGGCCTTCGCCCTGGGTTGGCGGGCCAACATCGTGCCGCTGAACGACGATCCGTTCGCCATGGCGCTGTTCGCGGTGCTGTTCATCGCGCCGACGGCCCTGGTGTTCGTGGCCGCCTATCTGGTCCGCAAGGGGCAGGAGCTGTCGCAGGAGGTCCGCTATGCGCGTGATCTCGCCGGCCGCATGCTGGCTCCGGCCGCGCAGGCGGCGGCGGAGACCGGCGGCGCGGTGGAGTCCGTCCGTCTGCAGATCGACAGCGCCACCGCCGCCGCGCACGAGGCGCGCGAGACCATGCTCGCCCTGCGCCAGGCTTTGGCGGAGGAGACCGAGCGGCTGGCCGAGGCGGCCGCGACTTCGGCGCGCACCGCGTCCGAACTGGCCGTCAGCCTGGGCCAGGAGCGCAGCCAGCTCGGCGAGCTGAGCGGCCAACTCGACGCCCGGTCCGTCGCCGTCTCCGACGCCATCACCCAGCAGGCCCGGATGGTCGCCGAGGCCTCCGACCTGGCCGAGACCCAGCTGCGCGAGGCCGAGGCCGCCCTGGCGGCCCGCGCCGCCGATCTGGCCGCCGCCGCCGGCGAGGCCAGCGACGCCGCCCGCGTAGCCGGCGAGGACCTGGCCCGCCAGGTCGCCCGGCTGGAGACCGCCGGCGTCGGCGTCGGCGATCAGATGCGTCTGGTCGAGGAAGGCCTGACCCATCAGCGCGCGGCGCTGGTGACGGTTGCGCATGCCCTGCGCGCCGACCAGGAAGACTTCGCCGCCCAGGCCGAGACCAAGACCGCCCAGCTGTCGGAGTTCATGGTCCAGGCGACCGAGTCGGCGACCAACATCGGCGAGCAGGCGGCGCGCGGGGCCGAGACCCTGAGCCAGCTGATCACCGAGGCCTCCGAACGGTTCGGCGGCCTGACCCAGCAGGCGCGCCTGGAGCGCGACGCGCTGAACGACGAGAGTTCCGAGGCTCTGGCCAAGGTCGGCGAGGCGGCGGCGCGCGAGCGGGCCATCCTCGAGTCGGACCTGCAGTCGGCCATCGGCCGCCTGACCAGCGCCGCCCAGGAAGCCCGTGTCGCCGCCGAGGGCCACCACGACGCCGCCCGCGCCCGCGTGGACGAGCTCAGCGAGGCGGCCTTCACGGCCCACCAGAAGGCCGACGCCATCTTCGAGGCGCGCCTGCGCGACGCCCGCGACCTGATCGAGCAGTCGGCGCAGCTGGTCGAACAGGCCGGCGCCGCCACCGTCCAGAAGCTGGAACAGGGCACCGTCCAGGCGCGCGCCGTCCTGGCCGAGTTGGAGCGGCTGATCGACGACGTCGCCGCCCGCGCCGAGGACCTGCCGGAAGCCGCCAAGGGCCGGGTCGAGGAGGTCCGCGCCTCGGTCGAGCAGAGCATGGACGACCTGCTGTCGGCCGCCCGCCGCGCCGCCGACGAGGCCCAGACCATCGACGCCGCCTTCCAGGAGCGTGTGCGCCGCAACTACGACATGCTCAGCGAGGCCGTGAAGGTCATGGGCGTGGTCTCGGGCTCGGCCAGCGCTGCGGCGCCGGCCTTCGAGCCCAAGCTGCGCGGCCCGATCCGCACGCCTGAGCCGCCCAAGCCGATCGTGGTCGACACCCTGCCGGACGACCCGGCGATGCGGCCGCGGCTGAAGCTGACCCCGACGGCCACCGACGAGGAATTCCGGGCGGTGTTCGAGAGCGCCGGCGGGCGTGCTTCGACGTCGCCGGCGCCTGCTCCCGCGGCTGAAGGCGAGGGCGGCTGGAGCTGGCGCGACCTGCTGACCTCGATCGACGGCGACGAGAGCGACTCCGAGAGCCTGGCCGAGCGCATGGCGGCCGAGATCGCTGCAATGGGCATCGACCCCTCGGCCCTCCTGCCCAAGAGCCGTATCGAGGAGGTCGCCGCCGCGATCCAGCGCAGCGACCGGATCGGCGCCCGCGAGGTGGTTCGCCGCCTGGCGCCCGCCGCCATCCGCCGCCTGGTCCGTCGCCTGTTCTCGGACGCGGCCATGCGCGGCCAGACGGATCGCTTCATCGAACGCTTCGGCGGCATGCTGGAGGAGGCGGCGGAGCGTGATCGCGGCGGCGTCCTGGTCTCGGCGCTGCTGGCGTCCGACGGCGGCCGGGCCTGGTTGCTGCTCGACGCGGCGGCCGGCGAACTGGGCTGACGCCAGAAAGTCGCAGAACGGCGGAGTCATTCCCTTGCGGCACGGGGCGGGCTTGGCCTAGACCGTCGCCATGGCTTCTCCGCTGACCCTGCGCGTCCCCCGGTCTGGCCCCGGCCAGACCAGCCGTCACGTTCGAGCGAATGTCCGTCTGCTCGACGACGTTCTGTCGGAGGCGATCCGCTACCTCGACGGCGAGGATGCGGCGACCCTCGTCGATGGAGCGCGGAAGGCGGCTTCCGAGGGCGGCGACGCCCCCCATCTGGACTTCCTGTTCAGTGCGGTGAAGCCCGACGAGGCCATGCTGCTGGCCCGGGCCTTCGCCTGCCACTCGATGCTGGCCAACATCGGCGAGGACGTCGCCGGCCGCCGCCGCGAGGCCGAGTCCGAGGGGTTGCAGGGCGCCGCGCGCACCGTCGGCGGCGCTCTGGAGGCGCTGGACCTGAAGGCGGACGCGCTGGACGCGCTGAACGTCGTGCCGGTGCTGACCGCTCACCCGACCGAGGTTCGCCGCCGGGCCCTGGTCGACCGCGAGGCCGAGATCTCGCGCCTGATGGCCCTGCGCCGGCACAGCCTGCCGCCGGACCTCGACGCCCGCATCCGCGAGAGCCTGTTCCGCGAGGTGGCGCTGCTGTGGCGCACCCGTCTGCACCGGCCCGAAAAGATCACCGTGGCGGACGAGATCCGCAACGCGCTGTCGATCGTCCGCACCTCGATGCTGCCGGCTCTGGTCGAACTGTACGAGACCTGGAGCGAACGGATCACCGACGGGGGCGACGTCCCCTCGATGCTGCGCCTGGGCAGCTGGCTGGGCGGCGACCGCGACGGGCATCCGGGCGTGACCGGCGAAACCATGCGCCTGGCGTTGAAGTCACAGGCCCGGGTGATCCTCGATTTCTACGCCGGCGAGGTCCGCAAGCTGTGGAGCGACCTGGCCATCTCGGACGCCTATGAGGGCGCGACCGACGGCCTGAAGGCCCTGGCCACCGCGGCGCACGATCCGTCGCCGCACCGCTTCGACGAGCCCTACCGCCTGGCGCTGGAGTACGTCTTCGACCGACTGTCGGCCACGGCGCAGCGGCTGGCCGGCCAGCCGGTCAGCTACGCTCTCGGCCCGTCGGGCGAGCCGCCCTACGAGGGGCCGGACCAGTTCGTGGCCGACCTGGAAACCGTGCGGGAGTCGCTGACCCTGCACGGCGGCGCCCGCCTGATCGGCGCTCGCCTGACGACGCTGCTGCAGGTCGCCCGCGCCTGCGGCTTCCATATGCTGGCCCTGGACATGCGCCAGAACGCCGACGTGCACGAACGCCTGGTCGCCGAGCTGCTCCAGCGATCCGGCCAGGACGTCGACTATCTGGCGCTGCCCGAGGCCGAGAAGGTTGCGCTGCTGCTGGGCGAGATGACCCACCAGCGTCCGCTGCGTTCGCCTTTCGCCCAGTACAGCGAGGAGACGACGCGCGAGCTCGGCACGCTGGAGGCCGCGGCGGAGGCCGTGCGCCTGTATGGCCCGAAGGTGTTCGGCGCCTATGTCGTGTCCAAGACCGCAACCCTGTCGGACATGCTCGAGCCGCTGGTGCTGCTCGCCCAGGTCGGATTGGTGCGGGGCGGCGTAGAACCGACGGCGGCCGTTCGCGTCTCGCCGTTGCTGGAGACGATCGAGGACCTCGAGCACGGGCCGGACATCCTGGGCCAATGGCTCGACCTGCCGCTGGCCAGGGCCATCCTGGGCGAAAGGCCGATCCAGGAGGTCATGGTCGGCTATTCCGACTCCAACAAGGACGGCGGCTATGTCGCCTCCCGTCGCGGCGTCGCCCGGGCGGCCACGGCCTTGGCCAGGACCTGCGACGCCCGCGGCGTCGGCCTGCAGATCTTCCACGGCCGCGGCGGCTCCGTCGGCCGGGGCGGGGGCCCCGCCGCCGAGGCGGTGCTGGCTCAGCCGCCGCACACGGTGCAGGGCCGGCTGCGGATGACCGAACAGGGCGAGATGATCGCCCGCCGCTACGGAGACCAGCCGACCGCCCGCCGCAACCTGGAGAGCCTGGTCGCCGCCGTCCTGACCTCGACCCGCCAGGAGCCGGATCCCGAACCCTCGGACGCCTCGAAGGCGGCGATGGACGCCCTGGCCGCCGGCTCGTTCGGCGCCTATCGCAAGCTGGTCTACGAGACGCCGGGCTTCACCGACTTCTTCTGGGCGGCCACCCCGATCTCCGAGATCGTCCAGCTCAACATCGGCAGCCGCCCGGCCTCGCGCACGGCCAGCCGCCGGATCGAGGATCTGCGGGCCATCCCCTGGGTGTTCAGCTGGTCGCAGGCGCGGTTCATGCTGCCGGGCTGGTTCGGCTTCGCCGGCGGCGTCGAGCGGGCGGGGCTGTCGGTGCAGCAGCTGTCGGACCTCAGCGTCGCCTACGACTTCTTCGCCGCCCTGCTGTCGAACATGGAGCTGGCCCTGGCCCAGAGCGACATGGGCATCGCCGCGCGCTACGCGAAAATGGCCGCGGAGGTCGAGGGCGGGCAGGCGATCATGGACGCCATCCGCGCCGAACACGACCGCGCCGTCGAACTGGCCTTGGCCATCCGCGGCGGGACCCGCCTGCTCGACGATCGGCCGGATCTGCAGGAATCGGTCGAGCTGGCGGCCAAGGCCGTCGACCCGCTCAACCACCTGCAGCTCGAACTGCTCAGCCGCCGCCGCCGCGGCGACGAGGATGAGGAGCTGCGTCTGGCCATCCAGCTGACGGTCGCCGGGGTCGCCGCCGGGCTGCGCAACACGGGCTAGGGCCAGTCGACATTCGGGCAGTTCGGCCTGTTTTCCTCCGAGTGTTCCCGCGAAGGCGGGAGCCCAAGCCGAGATTCAAGTCGGCCGTCGGCGGCGAAGCGGCATGGTCGGCTTGGCCCCCCGCTTTCGCGAGGGCATTCGGATAAATTTCCGCACGCTTCCGGGAATGTCGATCGGCCCTAGAGCCCTTCCAGCCACCCTCGCAGCAGCGCCGTCGTCTCGGCCGGCTGTTCCATCGCGGGCAGGTGGCCGCAGCGGTGGAACAGGTGGAACTGCGGTTGCGGCAGACCGCGGAAGATCTCGACCGAAGCGGAGGGCGGGGTCAGCACGTCCCCGTCGCCCACCGCCACGAGGGTCGGCATCGTGATCTGCGCGAGCAGAGGGCGAGAGTCCGGACGCGCCTGGATCGCCTTCTGCTGGCGGACGAAGGCGTCGCCGCCGACGCGCAGCGCCATCGCCTTCAGGTCCTCGCCCACCGGACCGTTCAGATGCTGCTCGTCGATCAGGCGCGGCAGCAGCCGGTCGGTGACGCCGGCGAACCGGCCCATGGACAGCGATTGCAGGGCGCCGGTCCGCTCGGCGCTACGTTCGGGCGCGTCGGGGGCGGCGCTGGTGGCGAAGAGGGCCAGGGCGTCGACCCTGTCCATGGCCTGGCGCAGCACCTCGAAGGCCACGTAGCCTCCCATCGACAGGCCCACGAGACGGAAGCGAGGCGGGGCGTCGGCCAGCAGGCGCGCGGCCATGTCCTCGACATTGTCGTCGATGGCGACGTCGGCGATCGTCGAGGTCGCCAGGTCGGACAGGCCGGCGGCCTGGTCCCGCCACAGCCGCTCGTCGCACAGCAGGCCTGGAATGAAGACGACGGGGAGCTGGGGGGAGGGCATGTCTCCTCAGATAGGCCCTCCCGATCCGCTTGTCTCGTCCGCGCGGGTCGCCGGCGTCAGGCGGCCGGCGCGAACTCCCGGAACGGCTCGAGCTGGGCCTCCATCGCGCGCTGGAAGGCCGGGCGCGCTATGCATCGCGCGCAGTAGGCGTCGAGATTGGGGAACTCCGCGAGAAGGCCGCTCTCGAGCAGGTCGCGCAGCACGGTGGCCATCATCAGGTCGCCGGCGGTGAAGCGGTCGCCCTCCAGATAGGGCTTGTCGCCCAGCCAGGTCGCCAGGGCGGCCAGCCGCTCCCGGATCGCCGCGACCACCTGCGGCCGACGCTCGACGGTCCAGGCCTCGCCGGCGTGGAAGAGGTCGATCTCCGGCAGTTGGGCGATGGTCGGCTCGACGGAGTTGAGGGCCGCCAGCACCCAGGTCGTGGTGCGGGCCCTTCCGGCCTCGTCCTGCGGCGACAGGGCTTCGGACTTGCCGGCCAGGTGCAGCACGATGGCGCCGGACTCGAACATTTCCACCGCGCCGTCCTTGTAGGCGGGCACCTGGCCGAAAGGCTGCCAGCCGCGATAGTCGGGCGAGGCGCGGTCGTCGAGACCGATCAGGGCGGCCTCGTAGGGGATGCCGGCCTCTTCCAGCGCCCAGCGGACGCGCAGGTCGCGGACGAAGCCCTGGGCGAACTCCGGAACCCAGCGGAAGGCGGAAACCTGGATGGTCATGGGCGTCTCTCCTTTTCGTTCTGGTCAGGATCGGGCGGCGTGCCCGGAAAGCTGGTCGAGGCCGGCGCGCAGTCGGCTGGGGCTGACGTCGGCGAGCTCCGCCTCGACGGCGGCGTGGGTGAAGGTCCAGGCTTCGAGCGCCCGGGCGAGGCGGGCGTTCCCTTCGGCGGTGAGCGAGACGCGACGGGCGCGGCGGTCCTCGGCGTCGGCGGCGACGGACGCCAGGCCGTTCTTGACCAGCGGCTTGAGGGCGGCCGTCAGGGTCGTGCGGTCGGCCCCAAGGAGCGAGGCCACCTGGGCGATGGTCGGCGGCTCCGGCCGGTTCAGCGACATCAGCAGCGAGAACTGGCCGTTGGTCAGGCCGTGCGGTCGCAGCGCCTCGTCGAACCGTCGGGCCACGACCCGCGCCGCCCGCTGGGTGTGCAGGCACAGGCAGTGGTCGCGTACATGGGCGGTGGTCTCGAAGGACACGGGGGGAGGAGCGGCGGGCATGTCGCCATATAAGTTGATATCAACTTATTGAGTCAAGCCCGGGCAAGGGGCGTATCCCTTCACATCGAGCGGATGATGTTGACCAGGACGAGGCTTCGGCCATGGGACGAGGTCAGGCTCCAGACGTCCGTCAGGCCGGTCAAAGGGACCGGTGGGAAGCCCTCGAGCTCGTTTCGGATCCTGCGAGCCAGCCCGTGCGCCCATCGGCCGCCGGGCGGCGCCGCCTCGAGCAGCCGCGTCCAATGCAGGACGGCGTCGATCTCGTCGCCTGCCTCGACCTGGGAGATGTAGGTCCCGCCCCGGAAGTCGAGAACGAATGTGTATCGCGCGATGCTCATGGGTCGTACCTATCGCACGCCGGATCGGCGGCATACGGCGGGGCTTCCCCTTCGCCCTGCAGTCCCTTACTGCATTGCAAAACAAATGTTTGAGGGAGCTGCGTCATGGCGCTGGACGCCGAGGTTCGGGAACAGTTCATCGAGACCCTGCAGCGGTTCGTGGCCGAGCGGCTGCGGCCCCTCGAAGCCCAGGTCTCCGCCGACGACAAGGTGCCTGACGCGGTCATCGACGAGATGCGCGACCTGGGCCTGTTCGGCCTGACCATCCCGGAGGAATACGGCGGCCTGAACCTGTCCATGGAGGACGAGGCGCTGGTGATCTTCGAGATGGGCCGCACCAGCCCTGCCTTCCGCTCGGAGTTCGGCACCAATGTCGGCATCGGCAGCCAGGGGCTGGTGATGTTCGGCACCGACGAGCAGAAGGCCAAGTGGCTGCCCGGCATCGCGTCCGGCGAGACGGTGACCAGCTTCGCCCTGACCGAGCCCGAGGCCGGCTCCGACAGCGGCGCGGTGCAGACCCGCGCGTCCTTGGATGGCGACGCCTATGTCCTGAACGGCTCCAAACGCTTCATCACCAACGCCGGCAAGGCGGGGCTGTTCACGGTGATGGCCCGCACCGATCCGGACGTGAAGGGCGGCGGCGGCGTTTCGGCCTTCCTGGTCCCCAGCGACCTGCCGGGGATCACCGTCGGCAAGCCCGAGAAGAAGATGGGCCAGCAGGGCGCCCAGATCCACGACATCACCTTCGACAACGTCCGGGTTCCGGTCGAGAACCGCCTGGGCGGCGAGGGCGAGGGCTTCAAGGTCGCCATGCAGGTGCTCGACAAGGGCCGGCTGCATATCGCCGCCCTCTGCGTCGGCGTGGCCGAGCGGCTGATCGCCGACTGCGTGGCCTATGCCGGCGACCGCAAACAGTTCGGCCAGGCGCTGGCGCAGTTCCAGCTGATCCAGGGCATGCTGGCCGACATGAAGACCGAGGCCATGGCCGCCCGCGCCCTGGTGCTGGAAGGCGCCCGCAAGCGCGACCGCGGCGAGAACATCGTCCTGGACGCCGCGGCGGCCAAATACTTCGCCTCGGAGATGGTCGGTCGGGTCGCGGACAAGGCCGTCCAGATCTTCGGCGGCGCCGGCTACGTGGCCGACTACGGCATCGAGCGCCTGTATCGCGACGTCCGCATCTTCCGCATCTACGAGGGCACCAGCCAGGTGCAGCAGCTGATCATCGCTCGCGAGACGATGAAGCGCGGCGGCTAGGCCGCGCTTCACGGGGTCCTAGGCCGCCAGCTTCAGCACCGCCGCGTCCTTGTCGCGCAGCCAGGCCAGGTAGCGCTCGGGATAGTCGGTCGGGACGGCCGCCTTGACGCTCGGGCGCTCGGCCAGGGCCTTGGCCCAGGCCGACACGCGGGGCAGGCCGTCGAGCAGATGGGTTTCGGCCACCGTGTCGACGACTCCGATCTGGCGGAAGGCGGGGGCGAAGGCGGCGTCGACATAGGAGAAGGCCGCCCCGGCGAAGTAGGGGCCTTCCGGCGCCAGGACATCCTCCAGCCGGCGCAGTTTGGCGATGGCTGCTTCACGAGCCTGGGGCAGGTCGCCGATCTCGGTCGCGGTGTTCAGGCGGTACAGGTCGGCCAGGGTCGCCGAGGCGTACTCCATCCAGGCGCGGTGCTGGGCGCGTTCCAGGGGATCGGCGGGGTGCAGTTTGGCGCCGGGGGCGGTCTCCTCGAGGTATTCGACGATCACCGAGCTTTCGAAGACGACGGCCGGTTCCCGGCCTTCGCGCTCGACCTTCAGCACCGGCACCTTGCCGAGCGGCGAGAGCTTCAGGAACCAGTCCGGCTTGTCGGCCAGGTCGATGTAGACCACGTCGAAGGGCGCCCCCTTCTCCTCCAGGGCGATGATCGCCCGCTGGACATAGGGGCAGAGCGGGAAGCTGATCAGGGTGAGCTTGGGCGTGGTCGAGGTCATGAGGGAGATCCTGTCGGTGGACTGCACCAGTTTCAGTTGCTGATTAGATAGGAGCGAACGCCGTTCGCGCACGTCGCAAGAAACTGAGAACGTTTTCAGGAGTTCTGGGTAGCGATGTGCGAGTCCCGATCCTATCTGATGGTCACCAGCAATAGTGTCGCGAGCATTCCAATGCGCCGATGTCATCTCGTAGGCCGAAAACCGGCCTGACTTCGCGCCACGGCCCGGCGGAAGTCACCCGGACCGATCTGCTCGCTGCGCCCTTTCAGGTGCAGTTTTTCTAACGCCTAGTGACGGAGCCCGTTCATGGCTCTCTTGATCTCTGTCGCGCCCACCGGTGACGGTTGGGCGGTTTCCTCCGACGTCCTTGAGAACGATCTGACCTTCGAACGCGGCGGTCGGGCCGAGGCCGCCGCGCGTTCGCTCGCCGGCCGTTGGGCCGAGAAGGGCGCCAACGCCGAGGTGCGGATCTTCCTGAAGGACGGCGCCCTGGCCGGGCGCATCCTGCACCCGGCCTATGGTCGGCCCGAGGTGTTGGCCGGCTAGACCGCCTCGGCGCCCAGCAGGGCGTAGACCAGCTTGCTCAGGGTCGGCTGGGGCAGATCGCTGTTGTTCAGGATCACCACCGTCGCGCCGGTGTCCAGCCGATAGCCGAGGTGTGACCGGTAGCCGATCGTGCGGCCGGTCTCCCAGGCGACGGCATGTTTCACGCCGCCGATATCGGCCTGCGCGACGCGGCCGCCCAGGGCGTAGTCCGACTGCGGGGCTTCGATCGTGGTCAGGGCCTTGCGGCTGGCCGGTTTCAGGAAGCCGCCGTCGAACACCTTGGCGCTGGCCGTCATCAGATCGGCGGCGGTGCTGTAGTAGCCGCCGGAAGCCAGGGTCAGCAGCGTCCGAACCTCTTCCGGCTTGCGGGTCGGCGGGTCGATCTTGGCGTAGCTGACCGCCGCGGGCGTGGGTTCCGGACCTGTATCCCTCAGGCCGAGCGGGTCCAGAGTCAGCGTCTTCACCACCTCCGCGAAGGGCCGAGCGGTCACGGCCTCGACGATCGCCTGGATGATGATCCAGTTGACCGAATGATAGTCGAACTTCGTTCCCGGCTCGAACAGCAGGTCGCCGCCGCCCCACTGCTTCGCCGCCTGGGCGGCCGACGCCTTGAGGTCGACCTGTCCGGCCTTGATCGCCGGAACGAAGGTGTTCGGCACGCCGCTGTTGTTGGCCAGCAGGTTGCGCAGCTTCACCTTGGCCCCGGTGTCGGCCCGGAAGTCCTTCAGATGCTTGGCGATCGGATCGTCGAGGGTCAGCTTGCCCTGTTCGACCAGGCGCAGGACGGTGATCGCGGTCAGCCACTTCGAGATCGAGGCGATGCCGAACCGGGTCTCGACCGTCATCGGCGTCTTGGCTTCGACATCGGCGAAGCCCCAGGCGCGGCTCCAGGTCGGCCGGCCGCGGCGGCCGAGCACCACGACGCCGTTGAAGGCGTTCTCGGTGACCCAGGCGTCGATGATCGGTCCGGCCTTGGTGAGGTCGGGTTTGGCCTGGGCGGCGCCCGCGCCCAGCCACATGGCGGCGCCCGCCGTCAGGACGTCACGTCTATGCATTGCGGAATGAATCCCCGGAACGTCCCTCGCCGCCACTGTCGCGAGGCGAGGGCGAACTGTCCCGTGAACTCCGCGTAACCTGGCGCGCTAAGCGGCCTCGAAGCCGCCGGCGGCGAAGGTGATCATCCGCCGGAGCAGGGCGTCGACGTCGCCTTCGCGGGTCAGGCCGTCCGACAGGACGTGCAGCCGGTCCAGTTCCATGAAGCGGTTCTGATGGATCATCCCGAGGACGAAATGCAGGCGCCAGTAGACCTCTTCCGGCGCCAGGTCCGGCCTGGCGGCGATCAGGGCGTCGGCGAAACGCTTCAGGTGCGAGACGTCGGTGGCCAGGACGTCGCGGATGTCGGCCGTGCCTTCGCTGCGCGCCCGGATCAGGAACTGCAGCGAGATGCGGCGGTCGTTCTCCGGATTCAGCCAGCGCAGGGGGGGGGTGAACAGGGCGGCGAGGATCTCGCGCACGGGCGGCTTGCCGCCGTTCCGGTCGTTGGCCTCGTGCAGCATCTTCGCCCGCTCGCGGTTCAGCTCCGTCGTGCGGCGGCGGAAGATTTCGAACAGCAGCGCGTCCTTGGACCCGAAGTGATAGTTCACGCTGGCCAGGTTGACGCCGGCTTCGGCGGTGATGTCGCGCACCGAAACGTTCTGGAAGCCGTGCAGCGCGAACAGCCGCTCGGCGGCGTTGAACACCAGCTGCTTGGTGGCGGCCTCGGCTTCGGAGTTCTGCGACTCGACGCCGGGATCGTCGTTGATACTCAAGATGCGGCCCTTCCCGTTCCGTATGGGGAGCTTTACGGGCGTTCGTTCTTTACGCAAGCGTCAATAAACGCCTGTTTGATTGGTGATCCTTGATTAGTCAGGATGCCAGTCGGCGATCGCGGGCCGCTCCCAGGGCGGGAACAGGTCGACCATCGGTTCGTACGTCTCGCGCGCGGCCTTGTGCCGGGCCTTCAGGTCGGCGACCACGTCCGGGTGCAGCGAGGCGACGCTGTAGTTCTCGCCGGGGTCCCGCTTCACGTCGAACAGCAGGGGATAGTTGAACCGGCCCAGGTTCACGTGCCAGGCCCGGGTGTGGACCCGGGTGACGAACTTCCAGTCCTGGGTTCGGATTGCGGCGACCTTGGTGTTGTCGAACAGCAGGATCTGGTCGTGCGGGGAGGGCGCTCCGCGGAGCAGGGTTTCGGTGATGTCGGCGCCGTCCAGCTCGACGCCCTCGGCCAGGGTTCCGCCGGCCAGCCTGGCCAGAGTGGGCAGCAGGTCGAGGTTGCTGGCGATGGCGTCGGTGGCGACGCCCGCGGGCACGGACCCCGGCTGTCGCACGATGAAGGGCACGCGATAGCCGCCGTCGAAGCCGGATTGGCCCTTGCGGTCGCGGAAGACGCCGGACGACCCCTCGAACCAGGGACCGTTGTCCGAGGTGAAGATCACCAGCGTGTCCTCGTCCAGGCCCAGGGCCTTCAGCCGATCCAGCAGTCGGCCGACGTTTCGGTCGATCTCCTCGACGACGTCGCCGTAGGCGCCGGCCGGCGAATCCCAGGCCGCGTCGTCGTTGCGCACCAGCGGCACATGCGGGGCGGTCAGGGCCAGCAGCACGAAGAACGGCCGGTCCTGGTTGGCCTCGGCGAAGGTCCAGGTCTCGCGGAAGAAGGCCTCGGTCAGTTTCGGAAAGTCGACGGGCCCTTCGGTCAGCGGCGCGTCGCCGTCCTTCTCGTAGTAGGCCAGCGGCTGCATGTCGTGGCTGTAGGGCAGACCCTTGAAGACGTCGAAGCCGTGCTGGGTCGGCGGCCAGTGCTCGCCCCTGTGGCCAAGGTGCCATTTGCCGATCAGGGCGGTGGCGTAGCCGGCCGGCTTCAGCGCCTTGGGGATCGTCCATTCGGTCGTCGGCAGGCCGCGGCTCTCGGGCGACTGGATCACCTCGTGCGCGAGGTTCATGCGCACGGCGTAGCGGCCGGTCAGCAGCCCCGCGCGCGAGGGGGTGCAGAGGTTGGCCGAGGCGTAGAAGTCGCTGAACCGCGTCCCCTCCGCGGCCATCCGGTCGAGATTGGGCGTGCGGATGATGGTTCCGCCGTCGCAGCCCAGGTCGCCGTAGCCGAGGTCGTCCGCCAGGATGACGATGATGTTCGGCTTGCGGCTCATGTCGGGGCCTTCCTAGGCGTGGGCGGTGACGATCCAGACCGCGCCGGGCATGCGCACCCCGTCCGGGCCGACATGCCGGGCGAGCAGGGCGCGGACGGCGTCGACGACCTTGTCCCGCTGGTCGGGGTTTTCGCGCAGCAGGGCGCCGAGCGGTCCGACGCGGAGGGCCAGCTCGACCGACTCCTCCAGCGGGTTGCCGCCGATCATGGCGTCGTGCGGCTTGATCTCGACCCCCTGGAAACCGGCGTCGTCCAGAATGCCGCGCACGCGGTCGGGGTCGCTGAAGGCGAACGGGCCGGGCGCGAACGGATCGGCCGGCGGGGGCGGCGGCGCGACATGGGCGACCGCGGCCTGCAGCGGCAGGGTCATCCAGTCGTTGACCTTCAGCGGTCGCCAGCAGACGAACGCAAGCCGCCCGCCCGGGCGCAGCGCCTTGTGGATGTTCGCAAAGGCCGCCGTCGGGTCGGCGAAGAACATCACCCCGAAGCGCGAAAACACCTTGTCCGCCCCATGGCGCGGGAAGGCGTGCGTCTGGGCGTCGGCCTCCAGGAAGGCGATGTTGGAATGCAGCTCCGCCCGGCGGCGGGCGATCTCGAGCATCGGAATGGAGATGTCGACCCCTTCGACCCGGCCGCCGTCGCCGACGCGCCGGGCCAGGGCCAGGGTGGTCTGGCCGCTGCCGCAGCCGATGTCGATCACCCGGTCGCCGGGCTGGGGCGCCAGGGCGTCCATCGCGATCTCGCCCAGCGGCTCGAGCTGGCGGTCGAGCTTGTCCTGGAAGGCGGCCCAGGTCTGGCCGGCCTGGGCGTTCCAGTATTCGACCTGTGCGGCGTTGGCCGCGCCGTCAGTGGCCACGAACCAGCTCCCGCATGGCCTTGTCCAGGCCTTCGAGAGTCAGCGGGTACATGCGGTCGCCCATGATCTGCTTCATGACCTGGATCGACTGTGTGTAGTCCCAGTGGCGCTCGGCGGTCGGGTTCAGCCAGATCATGCTCGGATAGATCTGCGCGACGCGGTCCATCCAGATCGCGCCCGGCTCCTCGTTCCAGTGCTCGACCGAGCCGCCCGGATAGGTGATCTCGTAGGGGCTCATGGTCGCGTCGCCCACGAAGATGACCTTGTAGTCGCTCGGGAACTTGTGGAGCACGTCCCAGGTGTTCAGCTTCTCGGTGTGACGGCGCTTGTTGTCCTTCCACACGCTCTCGTACAGGCAGTTGTGGAAGTAGTAGAACTCCAGGTTCTTGAACTCGGTCCGCGCCGCGCTGAACAGCTCCTCGCAGAGCTTGATGTGGCTGTCCATCGAGCCGCCGATGTCGAAGAAGATCAGCACCTTGATCTTGTTCCGGCGCTCGGGGCGCATGGTGATGTCGAGATAGCCCTTGCGCGAGGTGTTCTTGATCGTGCCGTCGAGGTCCAGTTCGTCGGGCGAGCCTTCGCGGGCGAACTTGCGCAGGCGGCGCAGGGCGATCTTGATGTTGCGGGTGCCCAGCTCCACGGAGTCGTCGAGGTTCTTGTACTCGCGCTTGTCCCAGACCTTCACGGCCCGGCCGTGGCGGCCCTTGTCCTGGCCAATGCGCACGCCTTCGGGATTGTAGCCGTTGGCGCCGAACGGGCTGGTGCCGCCGGTGCCGATCATCTTGTTGCCGCCCTCGTGGCGCTTCTTCTGCTCGGCCAGACGCTCCTGCAGCGTCTTCATCAGCTCCTCGAAGCCGCCCATGGCCTCGATCGCTTTCTTTTCTTCCTCGGTGAGGAACTTCTCGGTCAGGGCCTTGAGCCACTCGGCCGGGATCTCGGCGGTGACGTCCTCGCCGAGGCTCTCCAGCCCCTTGAAGACATGGCCGAAGACGCGGTCGAACTTGTCGAGGTTCTTCTCGTCCTTCACCAGGGCCGAGCGCGACAGGAAGTAGAAGTCCTCCACCGACTGGTCGATGACGCCCTCGTCGAGCGCCTCCATCAGCATGAGGTACTCCTTCAGCGTCACGGGCACCTTGGCCTCGCGGAGCTCGGTGAAGAAGCGCATGAACATGGGCGGTCTCGGTCGAACAGCTGTTTGACACAGGATGGTGGCGGGGAGCCCGCCTGTCCAGTCTCTAGCTGCCCGATCCGTAGGGCGTAGCGGCCGCCGAGGCTTCCCGGCGTCCGGTCGTCTCGTCCAGCGCCGTTCCGCCGCCGCGTCAGCCGCGCCGCAGGATGAACTCGTGGTCGCGGGTCTCGCCGACGACGAAGTCGTACTCGCCGACCTTCTCGAACCCCATCCGGCCGTACAGCCGCTGGGCGCCGTAGTTCTCGGACCAGACGCCGATCCACAGCGGGCGCGGGCCGTCCTTCTCCAGCCAGGCCAGGGTCTGCGCCAGCAGGCGCGACCCGGTTCCGCCGCCCTGGTGGGCCTTCAGGACATAGAGGCGCTTCAGCTCGCCGCAGGCCGACGTCACCTCGGCATGGGGCAGTTCGCAGGCGCCGGCGGTGGCGTAGCCGACCACCGCGCCGTCGGCCTCGACCAGCCAGGAGGCCTTGGCCGGATCGGCCAGGTCGCGCTTCGTGCGCTCCAGGCCGTAGGCCTCGGGCAGGAAGACCGCCAGGTCCGCCGGCGGATACATGTGCCCGAAGGTCTCGGTGAAGGTCTCCGCCCCGATGCGGCTCAGGGCGTCGGCGTCGTCGAGGGTGGCGCGGCGGATCGTGGGAGGCATAGTGTCGTCACGCGGATAGGATCGGAAGATGACCCTCGGCCTCTACACCCATCCGGCCATGTTCGACCACCGCCCGGGCGCGGCGCATCCGGAGCGGCCGGAGCGGTTGGGCGCGGTGATGGATGCGCTGAACGACGCGGCGGGACTCGACCTGGAACCGCGCGAGGCCCCGCTCGCCGGGCATGGCGACCTGCTACGGGTGCATCCCGAGGGCTATCTGCAGCGGGTCTACGACGCGGGGCGGGCGGCGGGCGTGTCGAGGCTCGATCCGGACACGGTCGTGGGGCCGGGCAGTCTGCAGGCGGCGCTACGGGCGGCCGGGGCGACCGTCCAGGCCGTGCGGGACGTCTCGGCGGGGCGGAGCGATCGCGCCTTTTGCGCCGTTCGGCCGCCGGGGCACCACGCCGAGCCCGAGATCGCCATGGGCTTCTGCATGTTCGGCAACGTCGCCGTGGCGGCGCGAGCGGCCCAGGCGGCCGGGCTGGCGCGGGTGGCCGTGGTCGATTTCGATGTCCATCACGGCAACGGCACCCAGGCGGCGTTCGAGAACGACCCGACCCTGTTCCTGGCCTCGATCCACCAGCGGCCGCTCTATCCCGGCACCGGCGATCCGTCCGAGACGGGCGTCGGCAACATCGCCAACGGGGTGATCGGGCCCAACTCGCCGCGCGAGAAATGGCGGCGCGTGTTCGACGGCCTCATGGATCGGGTCGACGCTTTCGCCCCGGACCTGATCATCGTGTCCGCGGGCTTCGACGCCCACGCCCGCGACCCTCTGGCCAGCCAGTCGCTGGAGGCCGAGGACTTCGCCTGGGCGACGCGGGCCATCGTTTCCGTAGCGAACACGCGTGCGCGAGGCCGGGTTGTGTCCTCCCTCGAGGGTGGGTACGACTTGGAGGCGCTGGGGCGTTCGGCCCTGGCGCATGTGCAGGCGCTGCTGGAGGATTGACGGGGGGAGGGCAGGTTCGAACGTTCGGACCCGGCGCGAAGCCCGGTAGATCATGGTCGACGTAATCGCCGACACTGTCTTCGTCGAAACCGACGCGGCTCGTCCCGGGGCGGTCGTCCTCGCCCGCCATGGCGAGCCGGACATCTCCCGCAAGGTGCGGCTGTCGGCCGACGAGTACCGGCTGTGGTGGGGGCGCTACGAGACCCGGGGGCTGCGCGCCGGCCAGACCGCGCCGCCCTGCCTGCAGGACGCGGCTCGCAAGTCGGGCGCTGTGATCGCCTCGATCCGCCCGCGCTCCATGGAGACCGCCGAGGCCGCCTGCGCAGGCCGGGCCTTCGCTCGCGATCCGTTGTTTGTCGAGGCGCCGCTGCCGCCGCCGCACTGGCCGGCCTGGGTGAAACTCTCGCCCAAGCTCTGGGGCTTCATCGCCCGCTGCTGGTGGTGGTTCTTCGACCATCACGAAGGGCAGGAGACCCGGGCCCAGGCCGAGCAGCGCGCCGCCCAGGCCGCCGCCCTGCTGATCGAGATGTCGCGCGACGGCCAGGACGTGCTGGTCGTGGCCCACGGCTTCTTCAACGGCATGGTCGGCGAGGCTCTGAAGCGTCAGGGCTGGCGGTGCACCGAAAACCAGGGCTTCAACTACTGGCGGCTGCGGCGTTTCGAACGCCCTTAACCAGAGAACAGAATCCGCCGATTGCTCCGCGCAGGCCCCGTGACTAGGGTGTGGGCCGCTCTCCTGGAACCTGAAATGACCGACGCCACCGCCGCCATCGATCCGGCCCTCGCCGCCATGAGCTTCGAGGAAGCCCTCGCGGAGCTGGAGAAGATCGTCCAGCGGCTGGAATCCGGTTCGGCCCCGCTGGAGGAGTCGATCTCCATCTACGAGCGCGGCGCGGCGCTGAAGGCGCACTGCGAGGCCCGGCTGGAGCAGGCGCGGCTGCGGGTGGAGAAGGTGGTGCTGAGTCAGGGAGCGGCCGTCGGCGCGGAGCCGGCGGACTTCTCGTGAGCCAGGCCGTCCGTTCTCAAATCACGTTCGACGATTTCGAGCGCGTCGACATTCGGGTCGGCACGGTGCTCAAGGCCGAGCCGTTCCCGGAGGCGCGCAAGCCGGCCTACAAGCTGACCGTAGACTTCGGTCCGGAGATCGGGGTGAAGAAGTCCTCGGCCCAGATCACCAAGCACTACACGCTGGACGAACTCCACGGCCGCAAGGTCGCCGCCGTGGTCAATTTCCCGCCGCGCCAGATCGGACCGATCATGTCCGAGGTTCTGTGCCTGGGGTTTCCGGATACGGACGGCGGGGTGGTGTTGATCGGGGTCGATCGTGACGTCCCCAACGGGGGAAAACTGTTCTGATGAGTCTCGCCAGTCAGATCGCCGAAGCGGCCGACATCGTCACCGTGGCGTTGGACGAGCTGCTGCCGCGCGGCGACGGGCCCGAGCAGCGGCTGACCGAGGCCATGCGCTACGCCGCGCTGGGGCCCGGCAAGCGGCTGAGGCCCTTCTTCGCGCTCGAGACCGGCCGGATGTTCGACATCGAGGAACGTCCGGTGCTCCGCGCCGCCTGCGCGCTGGAGTGCATCCACGCCTACAGCCTGGTGCACGACGACCTGCCGGCGATGGACGATGACGACATGCGTCGCGGCCGGCCTACGGTGCACCGCCAGTACGACGAGGCGACCGCCATCCTGGTCGGCGACGCGCTGCAGACGGCGGCCTTCGAGATCATGGCCCACCCCGACACCCATCCCGATGCGGGGATCCGGGTCGAGCTGATCCGCAAGCTGGCCGTCGCCTCCGGCGCCCAGGGCATGGCCGGCGGCCAGATGATCGACTTGCTGGGCGTGCGTGACGACCTCGGCGCCGTGGCGCGGATGCAGCGGCTGAAGACCGGGGCCCTGATCGCCTACGCCTTCGAGATTCCGCTGGCCATGGCCCACGCCCAGGACGCCGAGCGTTCGGCCCTGATGGCCTTCGCTCAGGACCTCGGCCTGGCCTATCAGATCGTCGACGATCTGCTCGACGTCGACGGTGATCCGACCGCGCTGGGCAAGGCCGCCGGCGGCAAGGACGCGGTCAAGGGAAAGACCAACTACGTGACCCTGCTGGGCGTCGACGCGGCGCGGGAACGGGTCGCCCACCTGGCCGAACAGACGCGATCTCACTTGGATCTGTTCGGAAAACGCGCCGAAACCTTGCGCGCCTCTGTTGATTTCGTACTGGACCGGCGCTCGTAACCGCGCTGTTGTCACCCTGAATTCGGTTTCCACGGAATATTCATGCCCACCCCTACGCCGCTGCTCGACAAAGTTTCGTCGCCCGCCGACACGCGCGACCTCTCGATCCCCGAGCTGAAGCAGCTGGCCGAAGAGGTAAGGGCCGAGACCATCGACTCGGTTTCCGTCACCGGCGGCCACCTCGGCGCAGGCCTGGGCGTGGTCGAGCTGACCGTGGCGCTGCACCACGTCTTCGAGACGCCCAAGGACATCCTGATCTGGGACGTCGGCCACCAGGCCTATCCCCACAAGATCCTGACCGGCCGCC
>VFQQ010001606.1_pt1 | contig 30146 bp, 29 predicted proteins | sample 3512341 | NCBI WGS metagenome assembly VFQQ01 (sample SAMN10412373, study PRJNA504923) | tailings metagenome | isolation source: Relicate 2 Philex TSF1 revegetated site | place: Philippines: Tuba, Benguet | collected 2017-08-29
TCAGAACGGCATGTCCACTCCCTTTCAAACCAAGCGCGCAATTCCCGGATGAGCCCAGTTTCGGGGACTTCCACACGTAGTCGGCTTTATCGACTACGACATCCATGACGGCTTTCCGTGTGTCGTAACCGAATATGTTCGCGGTGAAGATGTCGGCAATAAGTTTCGTTATGAACGCTCCGAGCCGAGACGAGCGGCACAAATCGTCGCCACACTGGCATCAGCTGTCGCAGAAGTTCATGCGAAAGGCTTTGTTCATCGAGACATCACTCCCAGCAACGTCCGATTAAACGAGCATGGTAAGCCAGTCTTGCTCGATTTCGGTATGGTGCGAATGAGCACATCGCACTCGGAATTTGGAGGACCTCGCGATGAAGGAGCCGGGGTTGGCACGCCCGGTTATATGTCTCCCGAGCAGATTTCAGACAAAGCGGATCGTACGGACCAAAGTGACCGTATTGACCGGCGCGCGGATGTGTTTGGGCTTGGGGGCCTGTTGTTCTTCTTGCTGACCGGAGAGCCGCCGTGTCCGCACTTTCCGGCACCCGACGTCGACGCAGAGCGACTGCGCAGCTCAGGCCATGATCACGGCCTGATCGAGATCTGTCTGCAAGCACTGAGCACAGAGCCAAAAAGACGATACCAATATGCTGCCGAAATGGCGGCGGCACTCGACGCATGGCTTACATCCAACGGGATGACCGATGGGCCTGCGTCCTCATTGACAGCCCGAAACGGAGTCGCCGGACCGGCACCGGATCAATGGCGAAGGCAGAACAAGGGGCGACCGCGAAGCAATCGGAACCGGCGCGCCTCAGAGACCGCCCGAGTCCGCTATTTGCAAGACTTCGGCGGCCTGCTCGCCGCTATGGACAAGGGCCTATTGCACAATGCCTTGAGGCTCGACCTAGGGCTCGCCCCCGTACACGACATGCTCTGGTCGTATAGCGCCCCCACCGATGGCGGAGACTTGCCAGCATCGCTCGACGACGCGTTCGACAGCTGCGACAGACGGTTGCTCCTGCTGGGTCGTCCTGGCGCCGGAAAGTCGACGTCGCTGATTCAGATTGGACTACGTCTCGTCGCCGAAGCAGAGCTGGCAGTTGACGCCCCGCTCCCGCTTCTCGTGAATCTGTCGGAATTCGAAGTCTTTCGCGAAACTCAGCGGAGCGGACTCACGCTATTTCGCACACGCGAGCCCAGTGATGAAGCGATCTTCGAGGAATGGCTCGGCCGATCATGGGCGAAGTTTCCAGGCACGAAACGCTTCGTTCACGATTGGCTTCGGAACGGTGACGTGGCTTTCCTATTTGACGGCTTGGATGAAGTATCCGACACCATGCGTCCATTGATCGTCCGTCTCATCAACGAAGAACTCATTGATCAGCATCCTGACCGCCCAGTGGTCGTCTGTAGCAGGCTGAATGAAGCGCAGCAGCTCTTTACCCACAATGGCAATCGACTCAAGCTCTCTGGATCGCTCTGTTTGAACCCCCTTACTTCAGCGCAGATCAGAGCGTACCTGATGGACGCGAGTGCACCGGACCTCCTCAACGTCGTGCTGAATGATGTTCAGCTTTTGGATCTTGCCAGAACGCCATTGACGCTCGGCATGATCTCCGTCGCCTATCGCAATATGCCTCCCGATCGCATTCCCAGAATGGCGTCGCGGTCAGCGTTGTACGATCAACTCATGCACGATTATTTGCGTCGCGGCCAGCAACGGGTCGAGCGGCGGCGACGCGGGATGGTTTGCGACAACAATCTAGAACATGATGTTCCTGTCGCCGACTACCGCTACACGCCCGATGCACTTGGCACGTCTCTTGAATGGCTTGCAATCCGGCTCGGGCGACGCATGCAGATTAGCACCTCCCTTGCATCACTCGACCAGCTCTTGGAGGGAACCGATGGCGCGCTGCACACACAATATGACTGGTATCTACGAAACGCCTGCAGATTTCCGTTTATCGCCTTCGTTGTAGGATGCGTAGCTGTCCCGGGTTCACTTTTCGCCGGGACCGACATTCTCGAAAGCATCGCTGCGTCCATCCTTGTCACCGCGATGTTATCTATCGCACTTGTGATGATCGGCAATATTCGGCAACTCGCTGTCAGGTCCCTGCTCTATGTGTGGGCCGCGGGCTTCATTGGCATAGGCGCTGTCTCGACGGCGTCGGCCGATGCTTTTCAGCGGTCGATAAGTCCCGCAGCGGCGGAAACCGCGCTTTGGATGTATCTCTTTACAGGCATGTTGTGTCTATTTATAAGCAGCCGCGAAGTGTCACAGACTAGGGCTGCTGTTCCCCTAATTGGGTGTCTAATCGTTTCCGCAATCTACGCGACCCTTCCGGATCCCTTATGGCCCAAGTACAGCAGCCTCCTTCCGCGAAACATGCTTGGAATCACATTATTCTGGATAGCCTATGTAGCTACTCGGCATAATCTACAGACGGCGTTCTTCATAGGCATTATGGTTCTCGGCGGAAACGGCCTTTCCTGGATGGCCGGGGCCGTACTGGCGGCTACCGGCACCGCAACACTCCCGATTTTCTACTTCATTTACGTGCAATGCGCCATGGCAGTGCCAGTGTTGCTTTTAGATCTTCCCTTAATCACTATTGCCACGGCCACCGTAGCCCTGCTTTGTGGCGGCAGCTATGCCATACTCACATGTGTCGCAATGACAGTTCTCGCGATGTGGGCTGGAACCAGGGCCGGCAATGCCAAGGTTGCTCCGAAAGGATTTGTTGGTGGCCGTCTGTACCCGATTCAGGAATTAAGGGGCAGTATTAGTAGGTGGTTTCACTCGCCGTCGCTACGACTTATGCTGTGGCTGACGGCCCGCTTCCCATTGCGCGCGCGCAGATTCATACGATATTGCGACCAAGGCCTGTTCTTGCAGGAGTTTGTCGTTCGCGGTGGCAGGTCGAATGAATTCCGCTTCGTTCACCGGCTGTTTCGCGACTATTGCGCCCTTCGTACTATTCGGCTGGCGTTGCATGGCGAAGATGGTGCCGCGAGACTCGTAGCGATTCGGAATCTATCTGGATTCGGTGACGCAGCACTTGGTCTGCTCGGTGAGTTTGTACACTGGCCTGATTCAAACGAACGTCTGCAAGCGGTAAAGGCCCTTGGAGACATACCCGGGCCTGAGTCTGCTGGCTACTTGCAACTGGCAATATGTGATGCAGAACCGCGAATTCGAAAGGCTGCGCTCTTGTGTTCCGATCGATTGCCTGAGGAACATCGACGCGAGCTTGTTCAGAAAACCGAAAATGATCGCGAGACATCGGTGCAGCTTGCCCGGATCGCCGTATTATCGGGATATCAACGAGAAAAGGAAAGGGAGCTCCGAGATGCGGAGGATGCTTGGTACAGACGGAACATGCAACTTCGTACAGGCCTGGGAACAGCAGCGCTCGCTCTTTCCAAGACCAGCATGGATCGCGGTCTCGGCGAGCTATTGATAGCGTTGCGTGACGATGAAGATTTTCGTGTTAGGAGTAGTGCGGCCTTCGTGCTTGGCCTGATCCGAGACGATGACGCTGTAACGTCGCTCGTCGCCTCGCTTGAAGATCCCTCTCTGGTCGTAGGCATGGAAGCATGCCTTGCCTTGGCGACGATCAGGGACCGGCGCGCCGTCGATGGCCTTCTCGTGGCGCTGCGTCGTCGATCTCGCATACAAGCATTTGTCGCCATGGCGCTTGCCGCAATTGGAGACACAAGAGCGATTCCTGCACTGAGACGGGAGCGGCTATTGACTGACAAATACGCCATGAACGAAATCGACAAGGCAATTCAATACCTGACAGAACGCACCGGAAACGTCTGATCCTACGTCTGGTTGTCAGGTAGCATCTATCGAATGCAGGTGTTCAGAGCGAGAACGTGCTGCATGACCTCGACTTGTCTTGCGAAGTAGACTGCCCGGATGGCTGCTGCTGGATTGTCGCCAACGCCCGCGTGCTGCAGTTCGTCGATAGCAGCATGGATATAGGTCGAACAGCCGAGTGCATGCTCGAATTCCCGCGATAGCTGAAGAACGGTATCGAGCGATGCCGCACTGCGCGACAGCGCGAGTGTCCGTCGTGGCGGACGCGTAGTCCGCTCGAGAAGCTCAACGTTGGTCAATGACCCTGCCAACCAGGCCTCACACAGCCGGAAAAGCGCCAGACTGCGTTCCCGAAACTGCTCGGGGTTTACTTCTTGTATACCATGTGAATCGTCTTCCGTGACCATCGTCTAACTATAGTAGCACGGTTACGGCGCGGCGCGCAAGTACTGGACGAGTTGGCAGTTATATTCATGGCCACGGCGGCATGCGTTTGGGCATAGCGCGGCACATGCGTGTCTGTTCCAGGCCTCACTGCCCATAGAAGCAGTTTCAAAAGGGCTTCAAACGCTTGAGAACCTTATGCAGGCATGCCAGTTCAGCGAAGGCCAGGAAGCGTCTGGGATCATGCTCATAACGCACGACCAGTCGTCGGTAATTCTGCAGCCAGGCGATCGTGCGCTCCATCTTCCATCGATTTCGATAGCGCTTCAGCGTTCGGCCATCCTGCGTGGGCGGTCGCTTGCGACTTTTCCGATGGGGACAGATCAACTCGATGCCATCCGCCGCCAGCCGCTCCCTGAGCGGGTCCGAATCGGCCGCCCGGTCGTAGATCAAGCGGATCGAATGCTCACCCAGGACATGCCGATCCAGCAGCGGCTCGATCAGCGTCACCTCGGCCGGGCTGGCGCTGTGTACGTTCACGGCGAGTGGAAGTCCCTTCCCGTCGATGAGCAGCATCAGCTTGCTGCCCTTGCCACGTTTGGTGGGGCCAACGTCAGAACCCCCTTTTTTGCCGACGCAAACATGGCGTCGGCCATCGCCGTCCGCCAGTCGATCCGGCCTCTGTCGTCGAGTTTGTGGAGCACCCGTCGCCAGGCCTCTTCGAAGATCCCGGCCTCCATCCACTCGCCTAGTCGTCGCCAGCAGGTGGGATACGACGGGAAATGCGTTGGTAAATCTTTCCATCGAGCGCCGGACCTGAGTACCCACAGGATGCCTTCCAAGCAGGGGCGTGGTGCCACTCTGGGCCGTCCGCCGGTGGGGCGTTCGACAAAGAGGTCTTTGATCAGACTCCATTGCCCGTCAGTGAGTTCGGATGCGAGAACCGTCCTGGCCCCGGTGCGGTTGCGGCCTCTGGTGGGCCACAGCTCCAGGGTAATGACCATTGCGTGGTCTCCTTTCGGAGGACCACGGCACGCAACTCGCTTGCCAATCCGCACTATCAAATCAGCGTTTTGAAGCTGCTTCTAGTACTACAGCGCCTGATTTCAGGTGCTACTTCTGGAAGAGTGCGAAAAATAGGGCGTTTTGTCAGGTCGGCCTCTTCGAATCATTCATAGTTCTCTTCGTCAATACCGACTCAGCAGCGGAGTGTCGCCTTAAGTCATTATTTTCAATTGCGTTGCGACTCTTCGTTCTGGCGTCAAGAATGAGGCGCTGTAGTACTAGGGCTCGTCTGGAGCAGCAGATTAACGTCACGCCAGTTCTTCTTTCGTTTGAGTTGCCCTGCCAGCTGGGGTGAGCAGGGCCAACCTCAAACGAAAGGACGAACCACATGGCAACCGCAATCCAGAACAAACCGATCGACACACTCCGCGAACGCGGCGGCGTCAAAGCCACGATCTGGAAGAACAGCTCTCCCAAGGGCAGCTTCTACAGCATCGAGATCAGCCGCACCTACAAAACCGACGAAGGCTATCGCGACAGCCGCAGCTTCAACGACAGCGTTCTCCTCCTGATCGCCCGTCTGGCGACGAAAGCCCACGACCGCATTGGCGAACTCAAAGCCAAAGACGCCGCCGAGCGTCGGGCTGCCGCCGAATGATGCCGGGTCGGCAATACGCCCTGCTGCCAGTGGCTCCGGTCACTGGCAGCAATGTCCCCAGCCTGACGAGTCTGTACTCGCGGGCCGGACGCGGGCCTTACGGCGACGCCCGCTACCGCGGCAATTGCAGCGGCTATCTCATTCGCGACCTCATTCGATACTTCAGGTCGACGACTGTCCTCGACCTGATGCGAGGCAGCGGCACGTGCGGTGATGTCTGCCGCGAACTGGGCCTCCCCTACTTCGAGATGGACGTGAAGCTCGGCCAGGACGCGGCTGATCCGGCCTGCTATGCCGGGCTGCCGATGATCGATTTCGTCTGGGCCCATCCGCCGTACTGGCGGCAGATCGTCTATTCCGACGATCCGCGATGTCTGTCGAACGCTCCTTCGCTGGAGGCGTTTCTCGACCAAATGCAGACAATCCTGCGGCTGGCCAAAGGCACTCTCACGCCGAACGGCAAGATCGCCGTGCTGATCGGGAACTATTCCGATCGCGGACGATACCAGCCGCTCTCGCACCTGCTGGTCGACCGGGCCATCCGCGAAGGCCTGTGGCTGGCCTGCACGGAGATCATCCGCTTCCAGCATGGCAACACCAGCTCACGCAAGCAGTACCGGTCGAGCTTTATTCCGGGGCTGCATGACACCTGCCTGATCTTTGAACCATTCTCAACCCATGAAAGGAACTCACGCCCATGATTACCAGCCCCGACACATTCCGCGCCGCTCACCTGGACTTCATTCTGGACGACTATTACTCGGAAGCCTCTCCGGCCGAGAACCTCACCGATCTACTGGTTGACGCCCTCCACTGGTGCGTCCTCAATGAACTGCGCTTCGACGAGCTGTTGATGGCCGCGCGCATGCACACGAATGCTGCGGTCGAACCGGCCTCGACTCCGCCGATGGCGTCCGAAATCGATGCCCACACGTCGGACACGAGCGCTTCGTCTCCACGAATTCCAGGCCGCCTGTCTCCGATCGGTGAGAAGCTCTTCGCTTTGGCCCAGCAATTTGAAGAATTTGCCAATGAGCAGACCGAACGGCTGGATTTCGATGACTACGCCAATGTCAGCTCTTGGGAAACCAAGCTCCTCGCCTTCGGCAATTTGATCGAAACCGCGGATCGCGAGACGTTTCTGGATGAGGAAATCAGCGAGGCGAAAGATTTTCTCGCTTGGATCCGGGAACGGGTCCGTGAACCGTGCGATTGATGCTCGTCTCGACTCCCGTCTCTGCGGCAAAGGCTTTGACCGCGTGCCCGTTCCGTGATACGCCTTGAGAATGGTGACGTCTATTGAGACCGCCGGCCTGCCGGCTGAGAATCTTGCGACCCTCCAAGGACGGTCCTGCGGCCCGTGCCAGGGCACAGCCGGCCCGTAATCGCCATGTCCGAATTCGATGACAAGTTGAACCAGCTCTTTCCAAACGGCTTGACGATTCGCGATGAGGCCAACGCCATCGTCGCCATGGCGTTCCGCAACGGGCCGCTGGAAGATCTCCATGCGGGGAAGCATTCGGAACTTCTGAACGATCCAGAGTTGAGCCGAATCACGGACGCGGAAATGAAGGCTCTGATGCTCAATGCCTGCGAAGTCGTCGCCCGGCTGCTGACGCTGAAACAAGAAGACCCCGCCGAGTACGACCGGACCATCAAGTCCCAAGTCTTCCTCTATTGTCGGAACTGGGACAGGTGAGCGACTGGCCTTCTCCGCCCGTCAATCGTCTTGCGACTGAACGGTAGCGCCGATTGAGCGGAATGACCTGCAGCTCCGAACGCTTTTTGACGGCGGACGCCGAACCGTGTTAACATCAATCAAAGGAGCTGATCTGATGGCAACCACGCAAACACTTCCCCCGATCACACCGCGGACGCTGGCCGTGGTCCGCGACCTGATGAATCGCGAGGGGCTCGACAGCAGCAACGCCGAGCAGGTCTCGCTGTATGTCGAACGGCTGATCGCCCGCGAACGGTTCTTTCGCACCGTCGCCGATGTCCGTCAAAAGACGGAAATCATCCCTGAAGACGAGCTGCAGCGGATGATCGACGAGGCCGTCGAAGAGGTCGAAGCCACACACAGAGGATCGGCTCCCGGTGCGGCTCCTGCTCGATAACAACATTCTCGTCAGCAGCTTGCTGTCCCCGGCCGGCCCGCCCGCCCGGCTCGCCGATGCCTGGCGGGACGAACGCTTTGAACTGGTCAGTTCCAAGGAACAGATTCTCCGGCTGAAGGACGTGCTGGCCCGTCCCAAAATCCGCGATCAGATCGGAACAGAGCTCGCGGACAAGCTCCTGGCCGACATCGAAGCGGCGGCCAGCATCGTCGAGCCGCGGCGGAACGTGACGGCCTCTTCCGACCCGGAAGACAACCTGATCCTGGGGACGGCCCTCGCCGGTAAAGCCGACCTGCTGGTCTCCGGTGACAAGCGGCACCTGCTGCCGCTCAAGCAGGTGGAAGGCGTCTCCATCGTGTCGGCCGTCGAAGCCCTCCACCTCCTGGGCATCGCTTCCGCTGCCCAGTAGACATCATCGCCCTGCTCTCGTGGCCAGTCCGGGCCCCCCTCGGCGGCAACCCAGGCGATCGCCTCCTGCCGGCGTGATTGCTTCTTGACTTCCTCCGCGGAATCGCGGCATGGTTGAACCAACGAAAAGGAGTTCGACCATGCCCCCCAAACAAGCCGGCCGCTCAGAACGGCAACAACCGAAACCTCAAAGCACGAATCAACCCGCCGCCACGATCCGGCACGGAAACCTGAAGCTGACCCTCTGGCGGAATGAAGGCGACAACGGTCCGTGGTATGCCGCTTCGCTGGTCCGCACCTTCCGGACGGAAAGCGGCTTTCAGGAGGCGAGCAGCGTTTCCGCGGATGACCTGCTTCGCGTGGCCTTCCTGGCCCAGCAGGCCTACGGCCAGTTCCTGGCCCTGAAAGCCCAGGACAAAGCGGCGCTACAGGACGGCCCTGATGACGCGCCTGTCCCCTACTGACCTGGCCCAGTTCACCGGCTCGACGACCTGGTTCCGACACTCGTTCAACCGGGCCGTGATCTATACCGAAGGGATTCAGTACCTCATGGAGCATGGGAAGGCGTACTGGCTGGTCGATGCCATCGCCAGCCACATCGGCAGCCGCGAGTTCAATAAAGCCGCCGCGAAAGACGACCGGATCGGGCTGCTGCATTTCTGGAAATTGGCGGTGAGGCCGGATCATTCTGCCACCTTGACGGCCGTCCCCGATAGCGGCGAGCCGCCTTTCATTCAGCAGGAGATCCCCTTCACCGACTTCCCGCTGGAGGAGATCGACGTCTGGGCTCAAGGCAACGGCGACGGCTATACCCTGATGCTGCCCAGCGAATACTGAAGCCGGCCTTCCCGGCCACTTCAAAGAGCTCTCCTTCAATCTGGCTCGATGCTTGCCTTGTCTTTCCACCGCGTTTGAAGCACGGTGGCCCGCTGTCTTCCAAGGTCCGACCAAGGCGAGCCACTCGCCGGCTTTCAGCCGACCACGATCGCTCCTTGCATGAGCGATCGCCGTGCTTCTGAAGGGGCTTGCCGGCCGGCCGGCAAGACATCGTGCGACGCTTCGCCAGCGTCGCGCTGGTCAATCGCAAAGCCGGCGCTGGCTCGCCGAAAATTGAGAACGCCGTCGGCGCCGAACAATCGGCTGTCCCCTTCTCCACCCGTCGCTCAATTCACACCGTCACCTCATGACCAGCGGCATCAACGCCGCGGCGTTCGCTCGTTGCGGACGCCTTGCACCGCCTGTCCAGCAAATGTGTGAAGAGATTTCAGAGGATGGTTGGCACCGATTGACGCATGATGGCGCTGGATGACCTCGCGGTGCATGCGTCGATCTGGCAGCGGTGCAATTAGTAGTTGACTTCCCCTTTGAAGCGGCGTTTAGTTGCGGTGACTGAGGGTAGCCAGATGTTTTTTCCCTCCGGGAAAAATCGATGACCTCGCTCGCGCTGAAGGCCATCTGCATCTGGCCAGGGCTCACCCTGGACCCAGTCAGGGGAGACTTCGCTCTCCCCCGACACCCCCATCAAGGAGCGGTTTCGCCGCTCCACCACGACCAAGGCACCGGCCTTGGATGCGGGCGCTGCGTTGCCGATTGCAGGAGGAGTGATGCAAAGCACCGTTGAGTCCCATGAACGACCGCAGCGTCTTGGACGTCCCCGCCTCGCTCCCGACGAACTGCGGACCGAAGAGCTGCGGCTCTATCTGTCGCTGGCCGAGAAGCAGCGGCTGGACGAGGACGCTCATGCCGCCGGCGTGCGTCCGGCCGAGTATGTCCGGCGTCTGATCGCCGGGCATCGCCCGGCCGCCCTCGACCGGTCCCCGTTCGGCAATCCCCGACTCCTGCTGGAGCTGAACGCTATTGGCAACAACCTCAACCAGGCTGTGCGGGACCTGCACGCGGAGTCGACACGTCGGCACGACTGGGACTACCTGCAGCAGCTCTTGCAGGCGGCTTTGGAAAGGGTAGCGTTCGGCGATGTTCGTTGAGATCACCCGCGGCCGGTCGTTCAAAGGTCTCGCTCAATACTGCCTGCATGACGTTGGCGGGAAGACGGCCGAGCGGGTCGCCTTCGTCCAGACCCGCAATGTCGCCACCGACAACCCACAGCTGGCCTGGCGGATCATGACCGCCCGGTATTACCTGCAGGACGAACTCAAAGCCAAAGCCGGGGTCGGCAAAGGCGGCCCCAAGGACGGCAAGCCGGTCGGCCACCTGCTCCTCAGCTGGAAGAAGGAGGAAGCTGAAGCGGAGCAGCTCAATCAACTGAGCATGCTGAACGCGGCCAACGCGGCTCTACGGGCGATCGGCGCCAGCCGGCATCAGGCGCTCATCATCGGCCACACCGACACTCCGCACCCGCATTGCCACATCATCATCAACCTGATCGGTGAAGACGGCCGGCTGAAGAAGAACTGGAACGAGAAGCGGAAGCTGAGCAAGTTTGCCTTAAAGCGGGAGCTTGAGATCCACGGGGAAGCCCTTGTGAAGCAACGGCAAAAGAACTGGCTGGACCGCGACGCTGGCGAGTCCCCCGCTCCCGTCAAGAAGAAGCCCCGGCATCTCTACGAGCTCGACAAGGCCGCGAAAAAGTCCCCTGAAATCAAAGCCTTCGCCGAACAACATCAGACCACACTTCAAGAGCTGGAGCGGTCAAAAGCCGCCCAGAAGGAACGGCATAATGCCCATCAGGCGAAGTTCAAGTGGTGTCTGAACGAGCGGCGCCGCCGAACGCAATCCGCAACGGAGCGAAAAACCCGCGCCAGCAGGACGGCCGTTCGCAAAGCCTATCACCACAGTTGGCTCGAACTGCTCAACGAGCAGGACGCGGAGCGGCGGTCCTTCGAGCGGAACGAACAGAACCTCAAAGGCTCGCTCGCCAATGCGATGCAGCTGATCGACTGGAAGCGACTTCTGAGCCGGATGCAGGACCCGGAGCAACCGGGTTTGATGGACGCCTTCCAGATTCTGACGAGCGAGGCCGCCCGCCGGGAGAAGCTCAAGCAACAACATCAAGCCGAACAGGATCGGCTCCGCGGCCGCCAGCGCCAGGAAGAGCACACTCAGGAAAAGGCCCTTCAAGAGGAACAGACCGCCCTCCTCCGGCAGCAGCGGCAGGCTTTTCTCCGCAAAACCGCCGGCATGAAACGCCGGCAGGCCCGAAGCCATCAAACCCTCAAGGAACAGCAACAGTCATTGACGAAAGAGCGCAACGAGGTCCTGAAGGAATTCCGCGAACAGGAACAGAAGTTCAAACAGCAAATGCTGGAACAGCACCAGGAGCAGCCGCCCTCTTCTGCCGAACACGATCCGCAACTGGCCGTGTCGTTTCAGAAAGAAGCAGACGTCTCACCGACCGAAGGCCGGCGGTCTCGAACCAGACGACCTCGGAAAGAGCGCCCTCCCCGCCCGCCTCGCGAGCGTACAAAGACGCGGCCGATCGATCTCCTGCCCCAGGACGAGAAAGTAACCGACATCGCCCGGCAGATCGACGACTTCGAGAAACGGATGCTGGAGAAGCTTCGCGAGCGGGAACGCCAACGCGATCGTGGCGACCGGGAAAGATGACAACGCCTGCGGGCTCGATGGTGCGGCCCGCAGGCGATCTAGTCCTGACTGCTGAAAGACCGTTCTGTGTTGCCTACAGGACGGCCTTGATCTGCTCGACCGTGGCCAGCACTTGCTTGGCCTGTTCCAGGCCGCCGCACGACTGGATGAACTGCAAGGCCGAGTCGACGCTGCTCATGCCATTACTGGCGAAGCCTGAGCTGCTGCGGGGCGCGCGACCCGGCAATTTGCGCTTCACCCGCATACTCGCCCCGCCCGCCTTCCGGTTCGCGTTGCTCTTGATCGTCGAAACGTATTGAGCGTTGAGCTGGTAGCCCTGCTCGCCCAACATCTCGGCGATCTCTTTGGGCGACTTGTCGGGGTGGGCCGCCAGCGCATCACGGATCGCCTGGCTTTTGTTGGGTTTCTCTGCTGCAGCCGCTGCTTTCTTGGCCATCATGTCCTCGGGAGGTGTGTGCAGCCCGCCTCTCACGTCTTCTACCATTGGATTGGTAGAGTGCAAGTCGCTATGGCAATCGTTTTTCGGATAAACCTGTTCGATAGGGCTCTCGATTGCAGTGATGCCAGCGCCGTCTGCCCGGGCTGATAGAGATCCGTCGAAAACTATGACATTGAAGTATTGGCGAACGCGCTGGACGTCTTTCAGAGCGACAGGAGCCGTTTCCAAAACCCCTTCCCCCGCTCCTCTTCCAGAGCCCGTTTGTACTGGCCGAGCTTCTTGATCGCATTTTCCTTAATCTCGCGGAGTTCGGCCTGCAGCTTCTGCTCCTGGGCCGCGAAACGTTCTTCCAGCGCCTTCAGCCCCTGCTCCCAGTCCCCGCCGCGCCTGGACTGGTCTTCCAGCAGCAACGTGGCGCGGTTGTGCCCTTCCTGGGCCCTTGTCAGCGCTTCCTGCAGGTGTTCCACCTGAGCCCGGAATTGCTCACGTTCCCGGATGCGCTCGACAATCTCGCGGTCCAGTTGCTCCTGAAGGCGTCTCCCGTCATCGTTCGCAGCCATGCCCGCCTCCGCCTTCCCGGCGCGGGACTGCGATCGTCCGGATTCTTCAACCTCAAAATTGCAGTCGGAGCCGTAGACCCGAATGAGTTCCGCGGCGTCGATAACTTTCCTGCCCGCCGCATCGACTTCGCAGGACAGCTTGCCCTGCTTGATGTGCTTCTTGATTGTCGTCCGGCTTTTATCGGCGATCCGGGTGGCGGCGGAAATGGAATACTTTGAACTGACCACGGTTGACCAAGTGACGCGAGAGGTTGAACACTCTCCGACGCTACCATGCGATTCGCCGCCGCGCAACGGTTTTGTCAGAGTTGCGAACCGAGCGCCGCCGTCTTCCTGAACCAAGGGTGGCCAGCCGGTGATCAACACGGTGGTCATTCCTGTCGGCAGCGCGTTTCCAGCCAGTGGCCACTTGCGGTGATGACCACTGACCGACCACTCGGTCACACCCCTCGGCCCTAACACGTTGATTTTTGTCGCTGACAGCCCACGCTGGTCAGCCCTACGCGCTGACCACTCCCTCATCGCGTGTTCAGCACTGACCAGCCGCTGGCTGTGCCGCTGCTTCTCGATCAGTGGGCAGGAACCGATGGCCGCGTCCACACGACGGTGTGCAGGCAGTGACCAGCAGCGTGGCCATGCAGGCGGCAGCGGAGCGCTCCGCGTGTGTCCAGCTCCCGTGATGACCATGGCCGGTCACTTGGCCAACAGCGTTCATTCCAACGGCCTTGATTTCCCACAGCGGCAGCCGACGCTGGTCAGCCCGCCCCCTGACCAGCCTCCTGTCACGTGTTCAGCACTGACCAGCCGCCGGCTGTGCAGTTTCCTGTCGATCAATGGTCAGGAATCGTGATAGGGTCGTGGACAAGAGAGCCGAATCGCGGCTTTCTAGCTTTGTCGGGCCGGTTGTTCTCACGGGCCCACCATCCACCCATAACCCCAAAGGAGAGCGTCCATCCGCGAGTAGACCAACGACCCAACGAAAAAGACCGCCGTGATGAGCGGCGGTCTGGAAGATCGAAGATCGTCTTCTGTGATTCAGCAAATCCACCGTAGCGCTCTTCGACCCCGAATGTCAATCAAAAAGGATTCGGCACTGCCTTTGTGCACACCGAATTCTGTCGCTGCCTGCTGCCGTCCAGGAGGACGCTGATGATTCATGACCGATGTTTCCCAACTGACTGAGTACCGAAACCCCAGCAGCGCCGGATGCCGCGTAGCGTCCCAATACGCCCGGCAGGCCCAGGCCTTCTGCGAGAACTTCACGGGCCTGGAGGAGGGGGTTGACCGCTACGACCTGCTGCTCTTGGTCAAGAAGATCGGCCAGCAGGCCGGCTTCACGCCCCGGATGATCCAGCTCCTGGATTACTACATGGCCTTCACCCGGGACTGTGACTGGGAGGAGGGGAGTCGACCGATCGTCTACCAGTCGCTGTCCCGAACGGCCCTCGATCTTGGGATCACCGAACGCCAGATCCAGAAGTTGGAGCAGGGACTGTTTCAGCTGGGGGCCATCACCTGGAACGACAGCGGGAACTACAAGCGGTACGGACAGCGGCATCCCGTCACCGGCCGCATTCTGTATGCCTACGGCATTGAACTGACTCCGCTGGCTCATCTGCGGGTCAAGTTGGAGCAACTGCTGGCTGAGAAGCAGCGTCATGACGACGCCTGGATGGAGACCAAACGGCAGATCTCGTGGCACCGCAGTCAGCTCCGCGGGACGATCGAGGAGTTGCGGGAGGAGGGGGCCGATACCGGTCGATTGGCTTATTGGCAGGACCGCTACGAGGAGGGGGCCGTCCAGCTGCGCTCGTCAATCAGCTTGCAGAGGATGGAGGCCCTGTTGAAGCGTCACCAATCGCTGCTGAACGAGCTGCGGACGGAAGCCGGTGCAGGAACCGCCGACAAAACCAAGACCCTCCAGCGGCCATCAATCGCCAAAGAAACCGGCATCCAGACGCCCGGAAGCGAACTGGAGTTCGTCCACTACAAATCTACCACTCAGGAATCATTTGATGAATCAAATCCCAGTGGCCCTCCGGGCAGGGGCTTTCAGGAAAGCGTAGCGGCTCCGACGGAGCTTGATCTGAAACCGTCGAGCGGGGGGCTGGAACATGTCTCGATCGGCGTGGCGGTGAATGCGGCCAGTGAGCGGTTCCGCGCCCTGTTGCCGACGGAACCGAACTGGCTGGACCTCGCCGATGCGGCGGAAAGACTGCGACCGGACCTCCAGATTTCCAAGGCCAGCTGGGGCGAAGCGTGCCAGATGCTCGGACGGACGAGGGCGGCTCTGTGCCTGTTGATCACCGATCAGGCCAGCCTGCGGCCGGAGAACGCGGTGGCACAGCCCGCGGCCTACTTCCGATCGCTGATCAATCGCGGCCGAGCAGGGGAGCTGCAACTGCATCGGTCGCTATTCGGTCTGCTGAAACGAAGCCGCGAGGCCGCGTCTTGATCGGAGAGTTCCGAAATGCCCCACCCTCAAACAAAATCGGCCCCGCCGATCTTGCGAGGGGCGGGGCCGCTGGACCGATCCGCGGTACTGTCAGGCGAGGCCTGCCTGCCGCTTCTTGGTCCCACTCTTGCCACCCTTGCCGTGAGATTTTCCGCCGCCGTTCGTCATCACTCGTCCTCCCGAAAACACCGGACATGGGAACGCTTAGGCCATTTTGGCCTAAGCCGAGACGGACTCTACGCTTTGTCCCTTTCGGCGGCAAGGCCACGTGGAAAAATCGATCTACACCGACGAGTATCAGGAAGTGCTCGCGTTGCTGCGCGCCTTGCGGCAAAAGAGCGGCGTCACGCAGGTCGAACTGGCCGAGAAACTCGGCCAAACCCAGTCATTCGTCACCAAGGTGGAGTGCGGACAACGCCGGGTGGACATCGTTCAGTTGCGGACGATCTGCCACATTCTTGGCTCGTCCCTGCCGTCCTTCGTCGAAGCCTTGGAAAAGCGGCTGAAGGCTCGCCGCCGTTAGGGTGGGGCCCGCTTCAGCATGGCGTCGACGCGGCCGTAATACTTGGCCAAGGTGTCGCGGGAACCGGCGAAGAACAGGGCCATCAGGACGATCAAGCCGGCCAGTTCCAGCCAACGGAAGCCATCGTCCGTCCATCGCGCAATCGCCGCGAAGGGGAGCGCCACAAATGTGTTGGCGTAGAACTGATAATAGCGGTAGTGGATCTCGATCAGGATCTCGAAGGCGGTCGTCCGCGCATGCAGCTCGTGCAGGTCCCAGGCGGGGACTTTGACGCCGGTCCAGTGGTGGAGCGGGTCGATCAACAGCCAGCGGACGGTACTGGCCGTCAGGCCCGTCGCGACGGCCGCCACGGTCCCATACAGAAAGCCGCCGATCGTGTGGCCATCGTTCTCCGACGTTCCCATCCAGCCTTGGACATCGGGTGAAAACTGGCTCAGGCCCCATAGGATGATGAACCCCGGAATCAGGTAGGCAATCAAAAGTCCGAAACTGTCTGAGGTGATGTCGCGCATTGGGCGACATTAGACCGATCTGTGGTGGTGCGCAAGACCCTTCCTGATGACCGGTTTGGGTTGAAGAGGGCCGCCAATCGGCGCTGCTGAGTTCGGGGGAGGGGGCACATCCCCCGGTCCGTCAAGGCTCGGGGCCGCGCGACCGCTTTCGGCTGCCTCCCACTCTTCCTCCGCTGCGCTGCGTGCAGAGCGGTGCCCTCCATCGCGCTCGGCCTTGACTGACCGTCCCCTGGCTTTGGGCCTCTTGGCCTCCCTTGGCCCAAACGCATGGCGTTTTTGCCAAGCGAAGCACTTTGCACTCTCCGAAAGGGAAGCCCATGTCGACCGCGACCACCACGACGCGAGAGGACGTTTACACCCGCATCACGGACCAGATCGTCGCCCAACTGGAACGGGGCGTCCGTCCGTGGTTTCAGCCGTGGCAGGCGAAGCATGCCGCCGGGAGCGTCAGCAGGCCCTTACGGCACAATGGTGAGCGATACCAGGGCGTGAACGTCTTGTCCCTCTGGATGGCGGCCGAACTGAATGGCTACACGTCGCCATTCTGGCTGACGTTCCAGCAGGTCCGGGAACTGAAGGGGGCCGTCCGCAAGGGGGAACACGGTTCCACCGTGGTCTATGCCAGCACGTACAAGAAAACCGACAAGGACGATTGTGGCGAGGAAGTCGAAGCGGAGATTCCGTTTCTGAAGCGGTACACCGTATTCAACGCCGAGCAGTGCAACGGACTGACGGAACACTTCACGGCGACGACTCCGCAGGTCGCGGAGACGCATGAGCGACTCGACGAGGCGGACGCCTTCTTTGCCGGAACTGGAGCCGATGTCCGCTACGGCGGGAACCGGGCGTTCTACACGATCGACGAGGACTATATCCGGCTGCCGTACTTTGCGACGTTCCGGGACTTTGAGTCGCATGCTGCCACACTGGCCCATGAATTGTGCCACTGGACACGGCATCCCTCGCGGCTGAACCGCGACCTGGGCCGCAAACGCTTCGGTGATGCCGGCTACGCCGCGGAGGAACTGGTGGCCGAACTCGGATCGGCGTTCCTGTGTGCCGATCTGGGCATCACGCCGGAAGTCCGCGAGGACCACGCCAGCTACATCGACTGCTGGCTCACGGTCCTGAAGGACGACAAGCGGGCGATTTTCACCGCGGCATCGCTGGCGACGAAAGCGGTCGACTTTCTGCATTCGCTCCAGCCGCAGCCGGGGGCGTGACTGTTCTCCTCTCAATTCCGGCCCGTCGATTTGCCGGCGGGCCGTGTGTTCTTCCTCTGGTTCTTCTCCTTCAAGGAATCCCCTTCATGACGACCACGACCGTGACCCGCACGTCGCAACCCTCGCTCCAGACCCTGTTCACCAGCCGAGCCGACGACAAGGTCGTGATCGGCAACGCCACGCTGTACCGGGCCGACTGTTTCCGGCTCCTGCCGAAACTGCACCACATCGACGCCGTGGTCACAGACCCGCCGTTCGGGATTGGCTACCAGTACCGGAGCTACGACGACGCTCCCGAGAAATACGACGACCTGATGGCCCGGCTGGTGCCTGAACTGGTGCGGATCACACGTAGCGGACCCTGTTTCGTCTGGCAAAGCCCGCTCAAGGCCGACCGCTGGCATCGGTACTTTCCGAAAGGCTACCGGATCATCGCCGGCTGCAAGGTCTATCCGCCCCGGGACGGCAAGCCGTGGTGCTATGCCTGGGACCCGATCATTTTTTGGAGCGGGCGGTCTTTTCTGAGCCAGGAACTGCCTCAGGACTGGCACGTCGATGAACTGCAGCCGTTCACGGCCAAGCATCGCGGTAACCCCGTGTCCTGCCCCCGGCCGCTGTCGCAGGTGCAATACATCTGCCAGTCGGTTCGAGGGCGGTCCATTTTGGACCCCTTCCTGGGGAGCGGCACGACCGGCGTGGCGGCGATGAAGGCCGGCAAGCGGTTCATCGGCATCGAGCAGGATCGGGCCACGTTCCGGTATGCCTGCCGACGGATCGAACGGACGTTGACGGATACGACCGCCTCGCCCGAAGTCAGCGTCTGACGTCTTCCGCCGTCTTTCAGCCCTGGCCGGTCACGCAAAGAGCGTCCCCACTCGAAACGCGGCAATCGAGTAACGCCCGCGGCGCCGCAATCAGTGCTTGGCTGTCGCCGCACAGTCGTGCTACGGTGAATTTGTGAAACAAACGAAAAGAGGTCACTGCTAATGATGATCGAACTGCCAACGGATGACATCAAAGCCCAGTCGATCGCCGCCGGGTTTGCGAGCGTCGAAGACTACGTCCGGACCCTATTGGACCGGGATGGCGAACGGATCGCGATTGAGGAGGGAATTGATTCCATGAACGCCGGCCGCATGCGGTCCTGGGAAGATGTCGACCGCAACCATCGCCTGCACTTCGGGTTTCCTCCCCGGACATGACTTATCGCGTCCTCATCACCAGTCCGGCTGAACAGGACCTCTTTCATGCGATCAATTGGTTGAGACAACACCGGTCGTCGAAGCACGCCCTCAAGTGGTATACCAAGATGGTTCCGGCGATCAATGCGCTCGCCGAGCAGCCGGATCGCTGTCCCCTGGCGCCCGAGACCGACCTTCTCCCGACCGGAGTCCGACAGCAGCACTTCGGGTTGGACAGGAAGGCCACCGACCGGATTGTCTTCGCGATCGTCGGCCAGGAAGTCCGGGTCCTGCGGATCGATCACGTCCCCAGCAGAGCCTCACGCTGGAAGATCTTCCTGATCTAACCCCCTTCTTTTCAGACTGCCTGCGTCCTTGGGGGCCGCGATGGCCAGGCAGCCGTCTGGTGCCCAAAAAGACCGGCAGGGGAAAGGAGCTCAAGGGCGGGCTAAAACCCGAACTCAACCGCCCCCCGTCGGCATCGACATCATACGCCGCCATTGGTCTTTGTCGAATAATCGACCACGGCCAAGGGCCGTGGCGTTGGCTTGCTCCCCAAAGGGGGGGCGATGGATTCAGGCACTTTCTGAAGTGATCGTCAGTTTTCCTGCCTCAAGTTGTCGCCGGCAAACACATTCGATTCCGACGAGGGACGTCGATGTTTGTTTCATGAATTCATTGTGACTCGATGACCAGCAGCTTTGACCTTGGAAAGTCTCGTCGAATCGGCAGAGCCTTTCAGGGACGCACGGCCGGAGGCCGTAGGTTTAGCGCGTACTAAAGCCGGTTTCGCGTTTAAGAATAGGGGGTGTTTCATTTCCATAATTCAAGAGTGATAATGTTTCTTATGTATACTCCTGCAGTTGCAATCAGGGCGACGGCGTGTAGCGCCGCAATAGCCTTGTGGCAAACACTACCACCAACACGGCACCTGCCAAGGCATTGATAAAAATCACCCATGACGCACGTCCAGGTCGCGCGTGTACCTCATCTACTGCTGATGGCTCGCCATTCTTAACAACTAATAGGCGACCTTCAATTCGATCGACAATTCTATGGCCATCGGCAATTCCAATACTTGCTAAAGAAAAGTCGGCAGAAGATACGGGCGCGTTCACATGCGATTCAGTAATAGAAATCGCACGCGCTTGCGCTGCCTTCCCCTCAGAGTCGCACTTCACATGAACAACTCGAGCCGGCACAACAACGTCGCCCTCCTTCCTATATACCCATTCGATCGACTGGGATGTCTTGCCCGCCGACTGGAAAACTACCTGCTTAGGGAGATAGTCATCAGCAGGCTCCAACAACACCTCCACATGCAATGCGGAACTACTAGCAGCGTTCTCAGAACCTCTATACTTAGTTGTTACAACAACCGCTCCCGACTTGCTTTGCTTAACGGATATGTCTCCGCGACCCCACACTCTTGCATCAAGATAAGATGCAGACAAGTCGTCAACTCTTTGGCCTCCTATAACAAACAGCGAGCTTGGGTTAAATAGCGACGAAAACTCACTCTCCGCACGCGCGCGTTCCAACTGGAGTCTCTCAGCTGCCTTGGTCGTCTTTCCGGCTGGAAGAGACTGAGGATACTGCTCGAAATTGCCATACTCGATCAGTGGCCTGAACGTATAATACCCATCCGGACGAACCAATCCGTTGACGCTTAGCGACTCGTCAAAGCGGTACTCGGACTTGTCGGACATAGCCTCCGCCGTCGTGCCCGGAGCGGCATGAAATGTGGCACGGAGTGACCTAAGCGATTCAGACCACACAAACTCTGACAGCGATTTACGGTGCACTAGAAAAGGGCCGCTTCCGCGTTTGGTACTAGAAGGCGTAGCCGCTAAAGGCTCCTTCACGTCCTTGCTGGAATTGAGCCCCAAGTCATTAACCCTGAACCACTCATCAATTTCGGCGGCACCCCTCCAACTATCAATCTTCCCCAACACTCCAGCTTGAGTTGAATGCAACTTCTCGACAAGTCGCTTACCCGCCCCATGATCAACGACCTCTGAGAACCCCTCGTGAACAATTGACCTCACTAGAGGAATCTCAGCCCGCAGACCAGAAGTGCCTACGCCCAACATAACTACAAATATGGACACGCTAGCCGGAGGCCATCTAACCGGAACGTGAACGGTACTTGAGCGAGCAATTTTCACTGATTGGTCTCCAATTACAACTGAGTCGTTGATCCTGCCCGTGCTCGCGACTGGCCTGCTGCCTACGCGTCGCAGAACAGTGAACTCCTCCCACAGGCACTTCTAAGAGCTGGCACCAGCTTCTTCCCACAAATCTTGCGAGAAGAAGCCGATGCATAGACGCTCATCTTCCCGATCGGCAAGACGTGCACTCTACCAGCGACAGTTGGCCCCACTTTATGGAGCACACCCATTCGCGCTCACGGGATATACACTGAACGTTCCCACATTAGGTAACTCGGCTCCTACGCCGCACTTTTTACAAAACAGTCCAGGCTCATTTGGCCTGCAAGGCGGGTCGACTCCTTGGCACTTAGCGTTAAGGACCTCGGACTGAGTGCACCCCTTCTTCACATAGCACTGCTTATTGACAGCAGGATCAGCGGTACGCTTTACTTCTCCCTCTGCTTGACCAACTTGAGTGAGAGTATAGATGTCATCGGCTCCCGTGTAGTGATCATCGGTCCATTCGGTGCAGTTGTGCTCTGGCACGTTGCATTCTGGACAGGGGCTATCGTCTTTGGAGCAATCCTGGTTAACTTTATTATACTGACAACCTGCATCCGCGGAATACAGTACTACCGGTAGCGCCACTCCGCAGACCAACGCACAGAGTATTGACACAGATCGGGTAACAGTCGCTCGATTGTGCATCAGAAATCCTCCAATGGGTTTGAGAAAACAGCACCGTACTACTCTGCAGCTACTCGCTGCGAAAGAGTCAATCTGTAGGGAACGTGAAATGTTGGGCGTTCCTTTGAGGAGGTGGAGACAATCACCTCCCCTTCAATATCGGCCGTGAAACCAGGTGCCACGGCGATTGGGATACACTCGATGAAATGAGTGGATGCAGATTTAGAACTTGCTCCGGATATTTTGAAATCAAACGTGACTGGCCCAGCAGTCTTTACCGACTGAATATGAAGCGGTTCGCCAGCCGCCTCAAAGGCTCGAATCCTTAGCGGACGACAAGACCGAATGGAATCAACAACACCAAAGTCCAGTCGACTTGGTCTCCACGATGGAACTCGCTGAGTGCTTGCGAAGATTCCATATATGATGTCAGCAGGCGCGGAATCCCCTTCGGCCGACAGCGCAAACCGAAAAACTTGCGACAGATCGCTTACATCACCAAGCTTCGCCGAAAAGTCTATGTGCAACGTGTCGCCAGGAGCGATCACAATGCTATCCTCGTGTGAGACGGACGTCTTGATGCAAGAACATGATGTGCTAAACCCACTTGCAGTAACTGCTTCCGAACCTCCGTTCGCAATTCGAATACGGGCTTGCTGCACAGTGTTGCGAGGCACAACTCCGAAGTCGTGCCACAAGCCATTCAAAATAACGGTGTTAGCACCCACATGGACGTCAACATTATTGGCCGACGAAGGCGGCAGTGGCCAAATGCTAACGTCAGACGCGGCTGCGTCCGAAAGTGCCAGAAGGTTGATGCCTGCCGCGCCGTCCAATACGCGAAGGAACTCAACATCACCGTAAGAAGCGACGCCTAGCGAGAGCACAGGGCCGCCCACACACCGGAGGATACAAGGCTGGCGAAATTGTTCGGGACCTCTGGCGCTCGGAGGGACGCTCGGGCCAAGGGTGGCAATTAAGTCGCGCGCATGCGTCCGGTTCCGCAGCATGTTATGAAGCTCTGGTACGTAGCTAGCATTTGCCACTGCACATGCGTTTGAGAACTCAATTGCCCGAGTCGCAGGAATGTCGAGGTTCTGAGGAGAAGCAACCGGTCTGAAATCGGACAGCAATAGCAGTGACGACCCAACAAAAGCTCCAATAGCAACTACAATACAACAAGTTGATACAACGCTACCCGATCGTCCTCTGTAGGCGCGAGAAGCAGAGGTCTGGCTAGATTCAGTATTCATTAGTAGGTTGCCCAATACTTGTTGAACTCGTTTCCGTCGCCGCAGGTGGCACACTCTCTACTGAAAGGATAACGAACTGACGAAATCGCACGATTCGCGAATCATTACAAATGCTTGCGATAGTTGAAGGTGGAAGCGCCTGCTCCAGTTCCCGAATTTGTACCTGCACGCCGCGACGTTCGAGCAATTGATGGACTTCGGTCGCCGATGAGCGCGAGCACAGTACCAGATAAGAGGCGAGCAGCGGCTGACGGCGGATGGACTCCATGAATTCTGTGGACGTTAGCACTTGGCAGGCACGGTCTCCTTGGGACGCGAAGCCCAGTGGGTCCAGATTTGCACACACAGCAACAACGGGCTTTTCTCGTGCAAAAGACTTACTCTTAATCGAATCGACCATTGAACAGAGAGAGAGCCCGTTCTGCCCCCAGTCAACACTGCTTCCTGCAAGATGATAGGAACCGGACTGAGGCCCACCAGCAAGAGCATTGAAATGCATAAGATGGTGAGGGTAGATATCAATTAGTGTCCAGCTATCGTAGAGGATGCATAGTAGGAGGGCTCCTCGTAGCCATGTGCGAGTCGCAGTAAACATGGCGACTTGGCCCGCGAAGATTATTAGCGCCGGGATGCACGAATATACGTAACGCAAGTGGGTAGCGAACTCAGCCTGACTGCTTGCAATGGCCAGAATAGCAGCTGGCGGAAGCAATAGTATCCACTCCCCACAAGAGCGGCCGACCCGGTGCCTGCGCGTGGTGCGCACCCACAATACGAGACCCAGCAGGAAGAGTAGCCCAACTGGGAGCTTCACAAGCAGACCGTATAGATAGTAGTGCCACCAGCCACCGTGTTTCCATTCACCCATTAGAAATGAAGGAGTATCTCCGAAGTCCTCAAAGTCTCTCCATTGCAGGTCGCATCCTGCGAGGTAGTGATGGGGCACAGGAACTGGCAGCCCTGCAAGAATCGAGTGTGCGAAGCGATTTCCCGGCACCCCGGGGGCAGCACCAGTCAGGGCGTTGCTGTAGAACGTATAGCTTTCCAGCCTTTCAAAAGATCCTCGACAGGCATAGCCCACATTCAGCGTAACAAGACCTAGCAATAGCATGCAGATCAAACGGCCGAAGCATGAAAAGACTAAGAGGCCAAGAGTTGGCCGTCGCTCAGACTCGCGCAACGCAATGTGGCGAGAAGCGAGGCCGTGAAAAGCCCACAGCGCCGGCCAAATGACGAACAGTATAATCCACGTGAATCGCGTCAGCTGTGCGAGTCCGAGCGCAATTCCAGCGACGGCGGTGAGTGCCCACGTCGGTGACTTGAGCCATCTCCAAAAGACATAGCTGGCCAGCAAGCCGAACGAGATCGATGCTGAGTCTGGAGTTATCAGTTCGCAGTGAGCGAGCAGATTCGGCTCGAGCACAAACAGAAGCAACGAGAGCAGGCCCGCCGGCCTACCGTAGAGATCTGCCCCCCATCGAAAGACAAGATAGCCAGCCAACGTTCCGAAAGGAATCGTCGCCCATCTCCCCCATTCGATCAATGTTTGAATTCGATGGCTGTTTCTAGCAACAAACTGCCGTCCCACCGTAAATTCCAGCCGACGCCCATCCGCTGCCGGCTCAATAGTGCAAGTGGAATCGCAACCGAACAGAACTGCCGGAGCAGCAGCACAAAGCCGTGGAAGTGGAGGGTTGACGCAGTATAAATCGAACCTTCCACTAGTGAACGCGCAAACGCCACTTGCCAGAAAAGCAGGCTCTAAATATGTCGGGCTGTGACACGTAGCTGAATAAGCGAGCAGCGACGAGTGCGCCAACAATAAGAGACAGGCGACGGCGCTGTAACTGGTTGGTGCTCGCATTCGACACTTGTCAACTGAGCAATCCATCTGACACCCATGACTGATAATATCCTTGTTCTCACCTCGATCGATCAGTTTGCTTAACGCGAAGGTAGCCATCTCAAGTGCGACAGTCAACGATCGTGGTCACCGAATCATGTGTCTTTTCAATTCAGAGCTCCTCGGCAGTTGGTTCGTGGAGACATTGCTGAGCGTGATCGAGACGTGCCCGCAGTAGGAGCGGAGCGTGCTGGACCACGTCACCGACGCCGTGGCCGCCTACTTCCAGGGACAATCAGGGCCGCCACTCCTCCCCGGGGCGTGAACGATTACCGTCAACAACGTCACCCCGACTCGTGAGCGATTACGATGAGCAGTTCTCCGGTGATGAGCTGCGGTCGGGCCAGGATAAATTTGCAGACATGACATAGCACTACCGGACTGCGGAGGTGTCCACCAATTCGCATATGATACGAAACCCAACAAATGGGCTGCCTTTCCAAGGAGGCATGATCGGATAATCAATATGGCACATTTCACCGATGAACCTCCAATCGCCACCACGCACCACCTTCAGATAGCCGTGTGCCGGTCCACGCGGATCTTCAATTGGGGAGCGAGTGTAGTAGTCGCGATCGAACCAGTCAGCTGTCCACTCCCATGCATTGCCGCGCATGTCGAACAGGCCGATGTCGTTGGGAGGATAGGAGCCGACGGCCGTCAACATTAGCGGTGGGGAAATGCCTGCCGTTTCACCCGACACATCATCTTGTAACCTTTTTCTTTTCCAGTTGTATGGTTCGCTCTTCCCTTCGCGACAAGCGTACTCCCATTCCGCTTCAGAAGGTAGTCGATACCACCGACCAGCAGCATGCTCTTCTTGCTTTTCAGACAACCGCCGGCAAAACTCGGCCGCCTCATACCAAGTAACATTGACCATTGGCGAGTCACTGTTCGGGGCCTCTGGCATCGGAAGGTGTTTCTTGTCTGGCATCGTAGTATCCCCGACATCCAGGGCACTCATAACTGCCAAATATTGACCTCGCGTCACTTCATGGGATCCTATGAGAAACGGTCGCGTAATACGAATCTCGTGTTTTGGGCACTCGAGAGGGGAGAAGCTGTTTCCGAAGTCGGGCGTCCCCATTCGGAAGTCACCCGTGGAAATATAGACGAAGCTCATGCCTATAGAGTTGGTATGAACTTCGGGCCCGACATCACCGGCGATTTTAGATATCTTTGCACTCGCTGAAGCGATTGTACTGTTCGGTGAAATTGGTTTCGGTGCCTCCCCGTCAAAGTATTTCGCTGTAAGACGCTGATCGAACTCCTCCGCAAGTACTGTCGCAGGTGTCTCCCGCGAGTGCATCACATGCCAGAGGCCAGGGTCAACCCCATCAGAAATGAATCGCACCCCGCCGTCCAAAAACAGCACATTCGCTCCCCCTGCGTGCTGGCTGCGCGCCGTCGCGTTCTGATTGACATCGACATACCACACGCACGGCATCCCTTCGCGAGTCAGAACCTCCTCCCCTAGGATCTCGTGCAATTGTCCACAACCGATGATGTCGTCGGCGCGGGACCACTGATTATTCGGGCCGTAGTCGTCCCCGTTGACGCCATGTCCCCACGTCGCGCTGGCGGCAATCTGCCCCAAAGCCCAGGTGCCCCTGAGGTCCAGCGGATGGATACCTGCCCGGACTTCTTCAAGGGCCACGAGCGTCGAGGTGCCGTTCGCGAAATCATTCAGGGAGAACGACACGTTGAAGCCCGCGATGCCATTCCCCCACAGACGGAACTCCCGCGTCTCCCGGTCAATGACAAGGTGGGCCGGATCGCCATAAGGAGACGAAGTTGATCCGGGACCGTCTTTGTAACAGTTCGTCCCGGCGTTGATCGCGTAATTGCCTCGCGCAAATTCGATGGATCGTCCGGCAGTGTTTTCGAACACGTAATGGTTGTCACCACGGTTGTACGTATCGCTCGGGCAGTTCATTCGAGAGAACGAGGTGGTCCGTCCTGCTTCGTTCTCGGCCGCGGCCACCGGACGGTTCGGATCGAACCGCGTCGCCAACTGTTCCTCTCCGATGTGCGGTAGCAGCATCTGAGCCCAGTTGGCGTGGGTGAACCGGTCAAACTGCTTGCTCATGTGGAGGGCGAGCGACTCAGTGCTGGTGGTATTCCAGACGGAGGCCGGCGGAAACGAGCGGTGGACGTCGTGATAGGCCTGCAGCGCCACCCCCCATTGGCTCAGCTTGCCCTTGCAGCTGCTGCGGCGGGCGACTTCGCGGGCTGAAACGAGGAGCGGAGACGCGAGGGCGAGGAGGAGCAGGATCACCGCCAGTGCGAGGAGGACATCAATGATCGAAACACCCTGACGCGGACACCGCCCCGGCCGACATGAGTGAAGACCTGGATTTCGGATTCCAGTCTGCATAAATCCCGTACTCCCCAGCATTAGCTTTTCCGAGTCAGGAACACTGCGACCGCTCCGATCAGAAGCACATTCGCGCCGACGATGATCCACATTCGCGAGTTGGTTTCATCGTCCGCCACGACACCGCTGCGATTCGACTTCGCGACTTTCGGAGTGGGACGCGAGGTGGGAGAGATGATCCCCTGCGCCGCGTCGGACTCGAATTCCCGGAGACTCAACCAGTCGTTGCCGTCAAGGTTCGCCTGATGGAAGGACTCTTCGATCCGGGCGACCTTCTTTTCATAGGCGACGTCGCTTTCCTTCGAACCTTTCGCATTGCGAGACAAGATCTCCTTCAGGGACAGTCGTGCGTCACGATCCGTGTCCCACTGTTTGAAGACCGCGCTCCGCGGCGCATGAGTCCGGCTGATATTGAAGGCAAACTCGTCTAAATCGAGATGCCCATCTCGATTCAGATCGAGGAGGCGGAAGTAGTCTGCCATCAACCCGGCCAAGGAAACTCCCGAACTGAACTGGAATTCGCCGGGACTCAGGCGTCCGTCATTGTCCGAGTCGGGAAGACGCAGATCCCACCGGACCAGTTCATTGGCAAAGGGAGTCAGGCGGTACTCGACAAGCGACAGAAAGCCATCCTTGTCCTGGTCAAATGCCGCAAACACATGAGGCGCTAGCGGCTCCTTCCACCAGCGGGACGCAGACACCAATTCATTCCGATCGAGCTGTCCGTCAAAGTTCTTGTCCATCTTGAGAAAGTCAGCCACGTGATCGTGCCAGCCTCGTGGAATTGCAGACCATTCCGCAAAGGTGATTAGCTTGTCCCCGTTGGAGTCCGCCGCCGCAAAGTCCACCTTCGCCTTCTCTGGCCCGTCCCGGTTCACCGCTCCGAGAAACGCCATGTATTCCTTCTCGCTGAGCCGATCATCGGCGTCGGCATCGATGCGTTGAAATGTCGTCCAATCGGCAACCAGGCCTGAGGGCATCCGCAGGAGCTGGCCGTCAGGCCGCCGAACGCCATAGGCGATCTCCAGAATCGAGCGGCAATCGTCTAGCGTGACGCGACCGCCGCCTCCCCGGCTCCAGTCCTCCCAGGACGTCATGGCCAGCCCCGGAACGGTGCGCGCCATCCCGGAGCGGGTGAACTCCTCGCGATCCAGTCCGCCGTCTCCGTTCCTGTCCCACTTGCTCCATTGGGATTGGAGTTCGGAGAGACGGCTTTCCAGTAGCGCGACCACGGGATCAGGCAAGGGGCCCCGTTGCTCCTTGCGGACGCGGGATGGGATGGTCAGGAATTCCTCGTGCGTCAGAACGCCGTCCCGGTTGAGGTCGAAGACCCGGAAATCCCTTTTGGCCGCGGCCCGCTTGTCCTCGGGCTCCGGTTGCAGGTACTCCTCTTCCGTCAAACGCTCATCGCCATTGCGATCGCGGGCGAGGAAGAGCCGTCGCGTGTCCACTTTTTGCGTCTTGAAGGCGAATTCCTCCTGTCCCAGAAAACCGTCACCGTTCAGATCGAGCATCTGGAAGTACGTGGCAGTCAGCGCCGGAAGTTCGTCTCGGGGGTTCCACAAGAACTCTGAAGGGCTGATCCGGCCGTCATTGTCCGCGTCATTCAGCGGCAAATCCCAGCGCATCAGCTCATTCGCGAATGGGGTCAGGCGATATTCTTCCAGAGACAGCAGACCGTCTCGATCCAGATCGAAGGCCTTGTGGATGTAAGGGGCTTGAGGCTGTCGCCACCATCGGGCGCCGGCGACGAGTTCGTCGCGATCCAGCTTTCCGTTGAGGTCTGTATCGAACTGGAGAAAATGCGCGACGGGGTCCATTCGCCGATTGAGTGACGTCGCCCATTCCGCGAACGTCATGACTCCATCGCTATCGATGTCGATGGCGGCGAAGTTCTTTTCAGCGAGCTCCTGACCGATTCGCTTTCCCTCGAACTCCAGGTAGGTCTTTCGGTCGATGCGGTCGTCGGCATCGTCATCAATCCGTTGAAAGATGGTCCAGTCGACAACGAGTCCCGAGTCGCTTCTCAACGATTGACCGTCCTTGCGGCGAATGCCATACGCGACCTCCAGCTGAAACCGGCAGTCCGACAACGTCAGTTGGCCGTCACGCTGCCACTGGGCCCAGACGCTCGCCTGCATGCCCGGAACGGCGGTCAATTGGCTGGCCTGAAACTCATCGGAATCCAGACTGCCGTCGCCGTTCTTGTCCCAACTGGTCCATGCCGACTCGATCTCGGCGAACTGCTTCTCCATCAGCCCCACCACCGGGTCAGGCAAACGGCCCCGCTGGTCTCTGGGCACGAGGGACGGGATGTTGAGGAACTCTTCGTAGGTCAGGACTCCGTCGCGGTCCAGGTCGAGTACCTGGAAATCCCGTTTCGATTCCCGTTGTTTGTCCTCCGGCACGGGCGCGAGAAACTCGGCCTCCGTCAGGCGGTGGTCTTGGTCGGTATCTCGGACGTCGAACTTCGCCTTCGGATCGTTCTTCGCCGCAACCGGTTGTTGGTTCTCCTGGGCGCTCGCGGAGGTGAGCGATACGAGAAGCCCCAGCAGCAGCGAAAGGAGCCTGGCGACGCGACTCGATGCCAAGCAGGGGCTGATCCGCGCCTTCTGCTGATGGACCGCGATTCGTTGGATCGACTTCTTGGTGTCAGACATCATTGCCCCCCAAAGCCTTCCCATTCTGAAACGTGTCTCAACCTGCCCTGCTGAAATCGTCCGTCGCCCTGTTCGATGTCGCGGGTTGCGGCCTGGATTCTCTGGCGTTGTCGCGGACATACAGCCGCAGCAGCAGTTCGCCGTAGTAGTATTCCGTGAACCGCGTTTCGCCCGACTGCCTCCAGCCGTCGGGCATCGGGACCACCCAACTCATGTTCTTGAACCGGCCGGCATCGAGCGTCCACACGG
>VFQQ010001608.1_pt1 | contig 30105 bp, 25 predicted proteins | sample 3512341 | NCBI WGS metagenome assembly VFQQ01 (sample SAMN10412373, study PRJNA504923) | tailings metagenome | isolation source: Relicate 2 Philex TSF1 revegetated site | place: Philippines: Tuba, Benguet | collected 2017-08-29
CACCGCCGGCACCGGCGTGGGCCTGGCCAACATCCGCGAGCGGCTGCAGATGCTGTACGGCAACCGCGCCAGCCTCACGGTGGCCGAGAACCAGCCCAGCGGCACCGTGGTGACCATCACCGTGCCCTACAAGACCGTCGAGGAGGCCAGCTTCGCATGAATGCAACCCTGCCCCTGAACACCCGCGCGCGCCGCTGGCCGCTGGCGCTGGGCGCCACGGCGCTGCTGCTGATCGTGGCCTCGCTCGTGCTGGCGGTGGTGCTGGCCGGCTACATCGACGGCGCGCGCGAAGGCTTCAGCCTGACCATCGACGACGAATCGATCCAGCTCCTGCCGCACGGCTTCGAGGCCGGCTTCGGCACCGTGTTCGGGCTCATGCTGGCCGTGCTCACGGTGCTGGTGGTGGTGCCGCTGGTGCTGCTGCTGGTGGCGCTGCTGCTGGTGGGTGTGCTGGGGCTGGTGGCGCTGTCGGTGGGCGCGGGGCTGGCCGCGGCGGCCGCTGCGATCGTGCTGGCCCTGGCCTTCGTGACTTCGCCGCTGTGGCTGTTGGTGCTGCTGATGGTGTGGCTGCTGCGCCGACGGCCGGCGCCGGCGTGAGCCGTTTGCGGCCCTAACATCGGGCATGAACGCCATTCCGCTCGCCCGCGCGCTGTTGTGCGCGGCGCTCGCCCAGCCCGCCATGTCGCAACCGCACGATCTCCAGCGCCTGCAGTGGCTCGCCGGCTGCTGGGCCTCCGCCACCGCAGAGCCGGGCTCGGGCGAGGTCTGGATGGCACCGGCCGGCGGCTCGATGCTCGGCGTCAGCCGCACCGTGAAGGGTGGCCGCACCGTGGCGCACGAGTTCATGCAGATCCGCCCGCTGGCCGACGGCGTGCTGGCCTTCATCGCCGAGCCCTCGGGGCAGCGGCGCGCCGAATTCCGCGTCAAGAGCTTCACCGACAACGAGGTGGTGTTCGAGAACCTCGCGCACGATTTCCCGCATCGCGTGGCCTACAGACTGGAAGCCCCCGACACCTTGCGGGCGCGCATCGAGGGCCAACGCAACGGCCAGCCGCGCACGATCGAGTTCCCGATGCGCCGCACTTCCTGCCCCTGAGACCATGAACGACACCACCGCCCCCCGCGCCGTGCTGGCCGACGACGAGCGCCTGATGCGCGAGCAGCTGCGCGCCCGCCTGGCCGAGGTCTGGCCCGAACTGCAGATCGTGGCCGAGGCCAAGAACGGGATCGAAGCCGTGGAGCTGGTGCGCGAGCACCGGCCCGAGGTGGTGCTGCTGGACATCCGCATGCCCGGCTTGACCGGCGTGGAGGCGGCCAAGCAGATCGCCCAGCTGCCGCCGCCGGAAGACGATGAAGATCCGTGGCTGCCCGAGATCGTGTTCATCACCGCCTACGACCAGTACGCGGTCGAGGCCTTCGAGCAGGGTGTGGCCGACTACGTGCTCAAGCCCGCCGAGCGCGATCGCCTGGCCGTGACCGTGCAACGCATCCAGAAGCGCCTGGCCGCCCGCAGCAACCCCGAGGCCGGCGCGGACGCGCCCCCCGGCCCCAACATGCAACAGCTGCTGCACCAGCTGTCGGCGCGCCTGAACCCCGGCCAGGCGCCGCAGTACCTGCAGTGGATCCAGGCCACCGTGGGGCAGGCCATACAGATGATCCCGGTGGACGAGGTGCTGTTCTTCATCAGCGACGAGAAGTACACGCGTGTGCAGACGGCGCAGGTGGAAGCGCTGATCAGGAAGCCGATCAAGGAACTGGTCGACGAGCTCGACCCGCGCCTGTTCTGGCAGATCCACCGCAGCACGCTGGTGGCGGTGAAGGCCATCGCCGGCGTGACGCGCGACTTCCGCGGCCGCCAGATCGTGTCGGTGAAGGGCCACGGCGAGAAGCTCGAGGTCAGCCGCAGCTACACGGGCCTGTTCAAGGGCATGTGAGCCATGTCGCCGCCACACCGGGCGGCAGCATTTCACGCCGCCCCCCTGAACGCAGGCCGGCGCTCAGAAACACCTCAGAGCCATCACCGCGCCCTGCCGCGGTGCATTCCGGGGTTGCCTGGGCCGGCGTTCGTGATGCAGTTCACACGCCGCACGCGCCGGCTCCTGCAACGGCCGGAGCGGCAGCGCCGGCGCTGAATCATTTGCATGCAGTCGGGCACCAGCCGTCACTGCAAGCCAGCATGCCCACAGATAACTTCGCGGCCAGCCTGATGGATAGGGGGGACATGTGCAGAAGACACATGCGGGAGCCGATATCCGGTGGCCACTGCCTGCCCCTCGGCTTGCCCAGAACACGAACATGCTGCTGTCCAGCCTTGCCAGCCCGATCCAGCGCCGCTTCGACTTCGTCGCACGCGGCCCTGCGTCTGCCGTGAGCAGCGGCTGGACCCTGCGCGAGGAGGCCATCATGGGCACGGCCATCCGTGTCGAGCTGTGGGCCGAGGAGCGGAGCGCAGGTGTTGCCGCCGCTGCTGCGGTGATGGCCGAGATGCACCGCATCGACCGCCTGATGAGCCCGCACAAACCCGATTCGGAACTGAGCCGCGTCAACCGCGAGGCCGGCCGCAGCGCGGTGCCGATCGGCGAGGAGATGGCCGGGCTGATCGCGCGCGCGCTGCACTTCTCGGCACTGACCGAAGGTGCCTTCGACATCAGCTACGCCGCCGTCGGCCGGCTGTACGACTACCGCAAGCGCATCCGGCCCACGGCCGCTGCGCTGGAAGCCGCGCGCGCCGCCGTCGGCTGGCGGCAGCTCGAGCTCGACATGGACGCCCGCCGGCTGCGCTTCGGCAAGCCGGGCATGTGCATCGATCTCGGCGGCATCGCCAAGGGCCATGCCATCGACAACGCGGCCGCCATCCTGCAGCGCCGCGGCATCCGCCATGCGTACGTGAGCGCCGGCGGCGACAGCCGTGTCATCGGTGACCGTCCCGACGAGATGGGGGGCCGCCCCTGGAGCGTGGCCATCCGCCACCCGCGCCGCGAGGCCGCGGCTGCGGTGCTGCCGCTCGAAGATGTGTCGATCAGCACCTCGGGCGACTACGAACGTTTCTTCGATGACGGTGCCGAGCGTGTGCACCACCTCATCGACCCCGCCACCGGCCTGAGCCCGCGGGGTGTGCACAGCGTCACCGTGCTCGCCGACGACGGTGTCACGAGCGAAGCGCTGTCCAAGGCCCTCTTCGTGCTCGGCCCCGAACGCGGCCTGGCGCTGCTGGCGCGCTGCCCCGGCGCCGATGCCGTGCTGGTGGACGCCGAAGGCCGCCTGCACTGGAGCCCCGGCCTTGCCGCGCCGGCCTGAGATCAAGAGCGTCACAAACCGAACCCGTTGCCTGCAGGAGACCCCGCCATGAACACAGCCACAGCCTCCACAGCCACCACACGAACAGCGCTCGCGCGGCCAGCCGCCCTCGCCGGGTTGGCCGCGCTCGCCGTCGCCTTGCTCGCAGCCTGCTCGGGCGGCGGCAGCAGCGACGACACGGTCACCGTGAACGGCGACGTGCCGCTGGCCTACGCCAAGCGCAGCACCGCCGTGGGCATGAACCCCACCGACGGCGCCAACTTCGCCGCCGGCGGCGACCTGATGGTGCGCGAGAAGAGCAGCGCCAGCGCCGCCGAACACAACGTCACCGCGTCCATCACGCAGGGCAACGGCGACGTCTCCGACCCCGAGGTCAGCTACGACGGCAAGAAGGTGCTCTTCTCGCTGCGCTGCCCCACCAGCAACACGAGCCAGATCAACGGCGCCGCGGCCTGCACCGGCCGCTGGAACATCTGGGAGTACGACACCACCGGCCGCACGCTGAGCACGGGGGTGCTGCGCCGCATCACCGCCAGCACGAGTTCCGACGACGTCGACCCGGTCTACCTGCCCGCCAACCGCGGCATCATCTTCAGCAGCAACCGCCAGGAAAAGAGCAGCCGCATGCAGGCGCTCGGGCGTGCCTACTTCGCCGCCGACGAGTACGAGCGCGAGCGTGTGATGAACCTGCACTCGATGGCCGCCGACGGCAGCAACATCGAGCAGATCAGCTTCAACCAGAGCCACGAGCGCAACCCGGTGATCCGGCCCAACGGCGACATCATGTTCTCGCGCTGGGAACACGTGGCCGACCGCAACCGCTTTGCCATCTTCCGCAGCAAGCCCGACGGCACCGACATGTTCGTGCTCTACGGTGCGCAAAGCCGCGGCAACAGCTACCTGCACCCGCGTGACATGGACCCGCGCGGCGGCTACGCCGGCCAGCTGGTGAGCAGCCTGATGCCGCTCAGCGGCACGCAGGAAGGCGGCTCGCTGCAGCTGATCGACGCGGCCCGTTACTCGGAAGACAACACACCCGCCAACAGCAGCGTGCCGGCCCAGGGCGGCCAGCGCCAGGCCGTGACCGACAGCACCCGGCTGCTGTCCGACGGCCGCGGCCTCAGCCTCTACGGCCGTGCCACCACGCCCTACCCGCTGTGGGACGGCAGTGATCGCATCCTCGTGGCCTGGCGGCCCTGCGAGATCACGCGCAACGGCGTGGTCGCCTCCTGCACCACGCTCACCGATGCCGAGCGCGCCCTGATGGAGGACAACACGCGCACCCGTGCCCAGCGCGCGCTGGATGCCGTGCAGGACAACGCCCCCGCGGCCTACGCCATCTACATGTTCAACCCGGCCAACCAGACCTGGCTGATCGTGGCCGCGCCGCCGGCCGGCTTCATGTACACCGACCCGGTGGCGCTGGTCGCACGCACCGAGCCCAACGTCGTGCAGCCCACCACGGTGGACCCGGCGCTGGCGGCGCAGAACATGGCGCTGATCGAGGTGCGCAGCGTCTACGACACCGACGGCCTGAACCGCATGGCCGCGCAGATGCTGACCGCGAGCGACCGCGCCGCCGGCTGCAGCACCGCGATCCCGCAGACCGCCTCGCACGAAGCGGGCGACACGCGCACCCAGGTGGCCGACATCGCGAAGATGAAGAACCCGGCTGATGCCGCCTACGGCTGCGCGCCGGCGCGCTTCGTGCGGGCCATCCGCGGCGTGCCGCCGCCGGCCGGTGGCATGGGCGCCCGTGCCGCCATCGGCGAGACCGACTTCGAGCAGCAGCAGATCCTGGGCTACGCGCCGATCGAACCCGACGGCAGCTTCAAGCTGCAGGTGCCGGCCGACGTGCCGCTGGCGCTGAGTGTCATCGACGCCGATGGCCGCTCGATCCAGACACACACCAACTGGATCCAGGTGCGCCCGGGCGAACGCCGCACCTGCGACGGCTGCCACAGCCCGCGCCGCGGCGCCGCGCTGAACAGCGGCGCGGTGGTCAACACCATGCCGGCGGCCATCAAGCAGGTTCTGTCGGCCCAGCACCAGAGCGGCGAGACCATGGCCTCGTTGCGCACGCGCCTGGACCCGACGGCACTCACGCTGGCCACGAGCCCGGTGTTCACCGACATGTGGGCCGACACCACGCAGAGCGGCATCACCGCGCGGCCCAGCATCTCGCTGCGCTACACCGGCAACGCCGATCCCGCCGACGACCTGCAGACCGCCATCCCGGTCAATGGCGTCATCAACTACCCCGAGCACATCCAGCCGCTGTGGACGCGTGCCCGCGGTGCCGGCGGCGCCAACACCTGCGTGAACTGCCACGCCGACACCACCAAGCTCGACCTGCGCGCCACGGTCTCCGGCACCGGCCGCCTCGTGAGCTACGAGGAGCTGCTGCTCGGCGACCCGGTGATCGGCGCCAACGGCCAGCCGGTGATCCGCCTGCGCGAAGGCGTGCCCGAGGTCGTGCGCGGCGCCGCGCTGGTCAACACCAGCTCCGGCGACGCCAACACCGCGGGCCAGGCGCGCAAGAGCCGGCTCACCGAGATCCTGTGGGGCCAGACCTTGTTCGCCGGTGCCGAGGCGCGCACGGCCAAGCCGAACCCGCCCGCGACAGCACCCGACCACTCGACGCTGCTGAACAAGGCCGAAAAACGCCTGCTTGCCGAGTGGATGGACCTGGGCGGCCAGTATTACAACGACCCCTTCAACGCCAATGGCGGCGTGCGCACGGTCAGCGGCCTGAGCCAGGAGATCTTCCTGTCGCAGGTGCAGCCGATCTTCCGCAGCACCTGCGCCAGCTGCCACCAGGCGGGCGTGGGCCGGCGCTTCGTGCTCACCGGCAGCGAAGAGGGTGACTTCAACGTGACACTGAGCCTCATCAACAACACCTGCACCCCGGGCAGCAACCCGCTGCTGGCGCTGCCGTCCACGGTGCCGCACCCCAGCGGCGACCTGGCGCAGACAACCGCGCTGCTGCCGGTGGGGGGCACCGCGTACAACACCATCGCGAACTGGATCTCGCGCGGGTGTGCCACCTCGCAATGACCGTCACGCCGAAGCACCTCGTCACCCTCCTCGCCGCCGCCGCTGCGCTTGCCGCCTGCGGCGGCGGCGGCGCGCTGGACAACCCCGACAGCGTCGCCAACCCGCCCGGCACCGGCGGCCAGAAGCTCTCCTTCGCGTACTTCCAGCGCTGCATCAACCCGGTGCTGAACACGCCGCTGCCGGTGAACATCGGCGGTGTCATCACCAACAACACCTGCGCGGCGGCCGGCTGCCACGACAATGCCAGCGGCACCGGCGGTGCGCTGCGGCTGTTCGGCTCGGCACCGGCGGTCAGCCTGTCGCTGGCGCCGGACGCGGTGCGCGCCAGCGACATGTACAAGAACTTCTACTCGTCGCTGGGCGAAAGCGTGGTCGGCAGCCCGGACCAGAGCCGCATGCTCAACAAGCCGCTGGTGCGTGGCGTGTTACACGGCGGCGGCCTCATCTTCACGAGCCCGGATGATCCCGCGGCCAAGCTGATCCGATACTGGATCAACCGCCCGATGCCCGCCGGCCAGGACGAGTTCAGCCCCGCGGCCAACACCATGTTCACGCCGGCAGACCCCGCGACGGGTACCTGCAACACGGATTGATGCCCCCGATGTGGAAGACCCTGCGCGCCTGGGCGTGCGCCGGCGCCTGTGCTGCGGTGCTGCTGGCGCATGCGCAACCGGCGCCGATCCCGCCACTTCCGCCGTCGGAGCCACCGGCCGCGCTGCTGCCGGGCGCCGGCAAGGACGTCGGCAAGAAGAGCGAGCCGCTGCGCGTGGCCGACCCCTTCCTCGAGATGCACACCGGCCCCGGCCGCGGCTACCCGGTGTTCCACGTCGTCGAGCGCGGCCAGTGGGTGCTGGTGGAATTGCGCCGCACCGACTGGTTCCAGGTGCGCACCGAACGTGGCCACGTGGGCTGGGTGCCGCGCCGCCAGCTGGAGGCCACGCTCACCGAAAGCGGCCAGACCAAGAGCCTGCGCGACATCATCGTCGACGACTACCTGGCCCGCCGCGTGGAGTTCGGCGGCGCCTACGGCCAGTTCAAGAAGGAGCCGATGCTCAAGCTCTGGCTGCAGGTCCGGCTGGCCGACACCGTGGGCGTGGAACTGTCCGGCGGCCAGGTGCAGGGCGTGTTCTCCGGCACCGACTTCTGGGCGCTGAGCGTCACCGGCGAGCCGTGGAGCGACCGGCGCCTGTCGCCCTTCCTCAGCGTGGGCGTGGGCGGCTTCCGCAACGTGCCCAACGCCAGCCTGGTGCAAGCCGATGTGACCGATGCGCGCCTGGCGCACGCCACGCTCGGCCTGCGCTGGTACATCAGCGAACGCTTCGTCGCGCGCCTGGACGCCACGCTGTACACCGCGATGGTGTCGGACCAGCGCAGCATCGAGTACCGCGCCTACACGGCCGGTTTTGCCTTCTTCTTCTGACCCGGGCTTCCACGTGATGCGACAACAACAAGCCTTCGTCCTCGCGCTCATGGGCATGGCCATGGCGCCTGCGCTGGCGCAGACCGCACCGGCCACGCCTGCCAACAGCCAACCGGCGGCCGAGCAGGTGATCCAGCCGCAGGTGCAGCGCCGCGAGGTCAAGCGGCCCGAGTACCCGAGCAACGACTTCGCCATCGGCCTGTACGGCGGTGTCTACGCCACCCAGAACTTCGGCTCGGCGGGTGTCGGCGGCGTGCGCCTGAGCTACCACATCACCGAGGACTTCTTCGTCGACGGCACCTACGGCCAGACCAAGGTCAGCGACGAAGCCTTCCGCAACGTGCTGCCCGGCGGCATCTTCGTCAACCGCACCGAGAAGCTCACCTACTACGGCGTGTCGGTCGGCTACAACGTGTTCCCGGGTGAGGTCTTCTTCGGCCGCAACACCGCCAAGGCGAGCCAGGGCTACATCGTGCTCGGCGTCGGCTCCACCGACTTCGCCGGCCAGAAGCGACAGACCTACCACGGCGGCTTCGGCCTGCGCCTGGTGCTGGCCAACTGGGCCGCGGTGCAGGCCGACGTGCGCGACCATGTCTTCACGCTCGACCTGCTGGGCACGCGCAAGAGCACGCACAACCCCGAGGTCACGCTCGGCCTCACCCTGTTCTTCTGACCTGTTCTGACCATGCGCAATCTCCTCGCCACCGCCGCTCTCTCCTTGCTGGCCAGCGCGGCTGGCGCCGCCGTGACCGCGCAGGCCCCCGCACCCGACTTCACGTTGCAGAGCGCCGAAGGCCGCAACCTGCGGCTGAAGGAACAGCGCGGCCAGGTCGTGCTGATCAACTTCTGGGCCAGCTGGTGCGGGCCCTGCAAGGTGGAGATGCCGCACCTGAACAAGCTGCACGACAAGTACCGCGCCAGCGGCTTCACGCTGCTGGGCGTGAACATCGACGACGACGCGCGCCACGGCGCCGCCACCGCCGCGAAGTGGGGTGTGAAGTTCCCCGTGCTGCTGGACGCCGACAAGCGCGTGGCCAAGCTGTACGACATGGGCAGCATGCCGGCCACCGTGCTGATCGACCGCGACGGCAAGGTGCGTTACCTGCACCGCGGCTACCGCGAGGGCGTGGAAGCGCAGTACGAGGCGCAGATCCGCGAGTTGGTCAAGGAATGACGTTGAAGCGCGCTGCCGTTTTCGCCACTTTCGGCGCCGTGACCCTGCTGCTGCAGGGCTGCAGCTCGATCCAGCCCTGGGTCAAGCCGTATGAGCGCGAGCGCCTGTCCGATCCGATCATGCAGTTCTCGCGCGCGGCGCTGGCCGACAAACACCGCGAGCACATCCACAACGTGCGCGAAGGGGCGCGCGGTGCAACGGGTGTCCAAGGGGGCGGCTGTGGCTGCAACTGAGGCGCTGCGCCGCCTCTTCGCCCGCCTGCGCGCGCGCTGGCCACAGCTGCTGGGCGGCACCATGGCCGGCACTGCGGCCAGCGGCGCCGCCGGCGCGGTGCTGCCCGAGGACAAGGCCGAGACGATCTACCACGTGTACGACGGCGGCGGTGTCAAGGCAGACGGCCCGGCGCTGCTGGTGAGGAAGACCATCGCCGACAAGGTGTCGCTGTCGGCGCAGTACTACGTGGATGCGGTGAGCAACGCCAGCATCGACGTCGTCACCACCGCCAGCCCGTTCAAGGAAAAGCGCACCAGCTACGACTTCGGCGCCGACTGGCTCGTGCGCGATTCCATCGTCTCCTTCGGCTACTACAAGAGCACCGAGCCCGACTACGTGGCCGAGACCTTCAGCAGCGACCTCTCGCATGAAGTGTTCGGCGGCATGACCACCGTCAGCCTGGGCTTCTCGCGCACCAAGGACCTGGTGGGCGAGAAGGGCACGCCAGGCTGGATCGACAAGGCCGAGCACTGGCAGTACCGCCTCGGCCTCACGCAGATCATCACGCCGCGCTGGCTGATGAGCGCCAACTTCGAGCTCGTGTCCGACAGCGGCTACCTCGGCAGCCCGTACCGCGTGGCCTACGTGTTCGGCGCCGCCGAGCAGGAGCGCAACCCGCGCACGCGCACCAGCCGCGCCTTCAAGCTGCGCACGATCCACGACACGGGCGCGCTGGTGGCCCGCAGCTCGCTGCGCGCCGAGTACCGCTACTTCTACGACACCTGGGACATCAAGGCCCACACCTTCGAGCTCGGTGGTGCCAAGTACCTGGGGCAGAGCTTCCTGCTCGACCTGGGCCTGCGCAGCTACTCCCAGACGAAGGCGCTTTTCTACAGCGACAACGCTTCGGCGGTGAACCAGTTCAACTCGCGCAACCGGCAGCTGAGCACCTTCCGCAGCACCTCGGTGGCGGCCAAGCTGAGCTGGACGCTGCCGGCTTGGAAGCCGGGCCTGGATGCCAAGCTGACCGGCGTCTACGAGCGCAAGCAGTTCCGCTTCTCCGATTTCACCGACCTGCGCACCGGTAACGCGTACAGATACAACGCGGACATCGTGCAGGTCTATGTTTCGGCCACGTTCTGATCGCAGCGAGGCTTCGATGCTTCATCACTCACTCTTCCGCCACGCCTGGCTCGTGATCGCTGGCGGGCTGCTGGCTGCTTCGGCCTCGGGCCAGCAGGCCGTGGCGCCCGCCGTGGCCGCTTCCGCACCTGCAGCCGCCGCGTCGGCGCCGGCCGAGCCACCCAAGCCGCAGGCCTCGCTCGACACCCGAGTGCAGGACCTGAAGGCCGAGATCATCCGCCTGAACCGTGACCTGCTGATCCTGGAGGAGGAGCTGCTGTTCCCCGCCGGCACGCAGGTGGCGGTGTTCGTGAGCATGGACGTGGGCAAGATGTTCGAGCTGGAGTCGGTGGTGGTGAAGCTCGACGACAAGGTCGTGAGCCAGCACCTGTACACGCCGCTCGAGGTGCAGGCGCTGCACCGCGGCGGCGTGCAGCGCCTCTACGTGGGCAACCTGCGCGCCGGCAAGCACCGCATCGACGCCTTCTTCACCGGCAAGGGCCCGCACGTGCGCGACTACAAGCGCGGCACCACGGTCGAGTTCGAGAAGGGCACCGAGCCGCGCTGGGTGGAGCTGCGCATCAAGGACAACACGTCCAAGCTGCAGCCTGAGTTCGACGTCAAAGTCTGGAACTGATGAAGCATCGGCGCGCGAGCATCGTTGCGGCGCTGGCCGCAGTCGTGCTGGGCACCGCGGCGGCCCAGGGCGAACCCGCGCCCGTGGTGATCAAGGCGCCGCATTACGGCGACACGCTGTTCGGCTTCTACCAGGACCGCTACTTCTCGACGATCACCAGCCTCATGGCCTCGCAGCACTTCGGCCGCGTGAGCCCGCACGACGACGAAGCCGAGGTGCTGCGTGGCGGCATGCTGCTGAGCTACGGCCTGCACGAGCAGGCGGCCGAGATCTTTGCGCGCCTCATCGAACGCAACGCGCCGCAGGCCGTGCGCAACCGCGCCTGGTACTTCCTGGCCCGCATGCGCCAGCAGCGGGGCCTGAACGACACCGCGCAGGCCGCGCTCGACCGCATCGAAGGCGCGCTGCCGGCGCCGCTGGAAGAAGAGCGCCAGCTGCTGCAGGCGCAGCTGATGATGGCGCGCCAGGACTACGCCGGCGCGGCCACGGTGCTGCAGGCGATCAAGCCCGACCCGAAGAACCCGGCGCCGGGGCTGTACGCCAAGTTCAACCTCGGCGTGGCGCTGATCCGGACGGGCGGCGACGAGAACATCGCGCGCGGCACCCAGCTGCTCACCGAGGTGGGTGAAGCGCCCGGGCCCACCGAGGAGATCAAGGCGCTGCGCGACCGCGCCAACGTGGCCATCGGCTTTGCCGCGCTGCAGGAGAAGAAGCCGCGCGAAGCCCGTGTGGCCCTGCAGCGGGTGCGCCTGAACGCCGCGCAATCGAACAAGGCGCTGCTGGGCTACGGCTGGGCGGCATCCGAACTCAACGACCCCAAGCTCGCGCTCGTGCCCTGGACCGAACTCGCCGGCCGCAGCCTGACCGATGCCGCCGTGCTGGAAGCACACATTGCCGTGCCGTTTGCGATGGCCGAGGTTGGCGCCTACGGCCAGGCCCTGGAGAAGTACCAGGGCGCGGTGGACCTGTTCTCCAAGGAGCGCAAGGCCCTGGACGAATCCATCGCCGCCATCAAGGCCGGTGCGCTGGTGCGCGGGCTGCTGGAACAGAACCCCGGCGTGGGCCTGGGCGCCTTCGCGCGCATCGACCAGCTGCCCGAGATGCCCCACGCCGGCCACCTGGTACCGCTGCTGGCCGACCACCCGTTCCAGGAAACCTTCAAGCACCTGCGTGACCTGAAGTTCCTGAGCTCCAACCTGCGCGGCTGGAGCGACAACCTCGGTGTCTTCACCGAGATGCTCGACAACCGCCGCCAGGCCTTCGCGGAACGCCTGCCCAAGGTGCGCGCCGCCGCCGGCGCCGTGGACATGGGTGCCATCGACAGGCGCCGCCAGGCACTGGCTGACGAGCTCGCCAAGGCCGAAGCGGCGCAGGACGGCGTGGCCTTCGCCAACCCGCGTGAGCGTGAGCTGCTGGCCATGATCGAGCGCGGCCGTGCGACGCTGGACATCGCCAAGGGCAAGCCGCAGGCCGCCGAACTCGGCGAAGCCGCCGAGCGCCTGCGTCGCGCAGCCGGTGCGCTGGACTGGCAGCTGACGCAGCAACTGAGCGACCGCCAATGGCTGGCGAAGAAAGGCCTGCGCGACAGCGAACAGCTGCTGCAGCAGGCGCGTGACCGCGACGCGCTGCTGCTCAAGGCACAGCAGGAAGAGCCCGCACGCCACGAACGTTTTGCTGCCCGCATCGCCGAGCTGGCCGCGCGCATCAACGGCCTGCAGCCGCAGGTGGCGCTGCTCGACGCCGAGGTGCAGGCGCAGTTGCAAGGCATCGCCACGGCCGAGCTGCAAGGCCAGCAGGAGCGCCTGGACACCTACGCCGCGCAGGCGCGGCTGGCCATTGCGCAGATCCTGGACCGCGCGCAGATCGCGCAGCGCCAGGAGCGCGGGCCGATCGAGGTGGTGAAGCCGTGAGGACGCCGCTGTCCCTGATCGCCGTGGCGGTGCTGCTCGCCGCCTGCAGCAGCAACAAGCGTCCGCCGGGTGACAACGAGCCCACGCTGGCCAGCCTGCGCGACCGCACGGTCGCCATCGTGCCCGACCAGCTCGACCCGAAGGCAGCACGCCCGGCCGTGGCCGAAGAGACCACGATCTCCGCCTACCGCGAGTTCCTGGCCGCGGCACCGCAGGCGCCGCAGCGCCCCGAGGCCATGCGCCGCCTGGGCGACCTCGAGATGGACATGGCCGACCGCAAGTCGGTCGAGGGCAACAGCGATGTGCCCGACTACAAGGCGGCGGTCGAGCGCTACCAGGAATACCTGAAGACCTACCCCAACGACCCGCGCAACGACCGCGTGCTGTACCAGCTGGCGCGGGCGCAGGAATCGGGCGGGCAGCTGGAAGCGGCGCTGGCCACGCTGAACCTGCTGGTGAAGAACCACCCCGGCACGCTGCATGCCGACGAAGCGCATTTCCGCCGCGGCGAGATGCTGTTCGCCACGCAGAAGTACAAGGAAGCCGAGGCCGCCTACGCCACGGTGCTGGCGGCCGGCAACCGCACGCCCTTCACCGAGCGGGCGCTCTACATGCAGGGCTGGAGCCTGTTCAAGCAGGGCCAGCTGGAGCTGGCGCTGAAGCCCTTCTTCGGCGTGCTCGACCTCAAGCTCGGCGGCCTCACGCCGCTGCAGCGCGAGGAATCGAAGCTCGAGGACCTGGGCCTCACACGCGCCGACCGCGAACTGCTGGACGACAGCTTCCGCGTCATGAGCATCAGCCTCTCGGCGCTGCAGGGGGAGGCCTCGATCCCGGCCTACATCGACAGCCCCGTGCGTGAGGGCTACCAGTTCCGCGTCTACCAGCAGCTGGCCGAGCTGTACACGAAACAGGACCGCGTCAAGGACGCCGCCGACACCTACGCCGCCTTCGTGCGCCGCCAGCCGCTGCACGTGCAGGCGCCGCTGATGCAGGCGCGTGTGATCGAGATCTACACCGCGGGCGGGTTCGAGACGCTCGCGCTCGCGGCCAAGAAGGACCACGTGGTGCGCTACGGCGCCACCAGCGAGTTCCGCCGCGCCAACCCCAGCGGCTGGCAGCGTGCGCAGCCGCTGGTGAAGCAGCACCTCACCGACCTGGCGCGGCACCACCACGCGCTGGCGCAGAAGGACAAGAAGGTCGAAGACGTGCGCGAGGCGGTGCGCTGGTACGAAGCGCTGCTGGAGGCCTTCCCGGCCGATGCCGAGGCGTCTCAGAGCCGCTTCCTGATGGCCGAGCTGCTGTACGACGACCGGCGTTACGCCCAGGCCGCCGCCGAGTTCGAGCGTGTGGCCTACAAGCCGGAGCCGGCACCGAAGTTCACGCGCGCGGCCGACGCCGGCTATTCGGCGTTGCTCGCCTACGTGGAGCTGGAGAAGGCCGCCACCGACGCCGCCGCCAAGGCCCCGCTGCAACGCCAGCTGGTGGACAGCACGCTGCGTTTTGCCGAGACCTTCCCGGGCGACACCCGCGCAGGTGCCGTGCTGACCAACGCCGCCGAGAAGCTGCTGGTGCTGGGCGAGGGCGACAAGGCCGTGGCCGTGGCGCGGCAGACACTCGCGCTGCAACCGCCCACGGCGCCCGAACTGCGCCGTGTGGCCTGGACCGTGATCGCGCACAACCGCTTCGACGCCAACGCCTTCGGCGAAGCCGAGGCCGCGTATGGCGAGGTGCTGGCGCTCACGCCCGAGCGCACGCCGGGGCGTGAGCAGCTGGTGGAGCGCCAGGCCGCCGCCATCTTCAAGCAGGGCGAGGCGGCGCGCAGCGGCGGTGACGCCCGCGCGGCCGTCGGCCACTTCAGCCGCGTGGCAGCGCTCGGCGCGCTGCCGGCGGGTTCTGCCATCCGCGCCAGCGCGCTCATCGACACCGCGGCATCGCTGCTGGCGCTGAAGGACTGGGACAACGCCGCGCGCACGCTGGAAGACTTCCGCCGCCAGCACCCGGGCCACCCGATGCAGGCCGACGTGGCGCCCAAGCTGGCGCTGGCTTACCTCGAAAGTGGGCGGCATGCCTTGGCCGCCACCGAGTTCGAGAAGGTCGCGTCCACGGCGCAGGACCCGGCCATCGCCCGCAGCGCCTCGTGGCAGGCCGCCGAGCTGCACAACAAGGCGGCCGCTGGCGCCAGGCCCAAGTCGCCGGCCCTGGCCACCGCCATCAAGGCCTGGGAACGTTACCTGCAAGCCTGGCCGCAGCCGGCCGAGCCCGCCGTGCAGGCGCGCTGGAACCTGGCCGAACTCACCAGGCAGGACGGCCAGCTGCCGCGCAGCACCGCCTGGCTGCGCGCCGTGCAGGCGGCCGACGCCGGCGCCGGCGACGCACGCACGCCGCTCACGCGCAAGCTCGGCGGCCAGGCCACGCTGGTGCTGGCCGAGCCGGTGCTGGAGGCCTACAAGAAGGTGCCGCTGATCGAGCCGCTGCAGCGGCAGCTGAAGCTCAAGAAGGCGAAGATGGACGACGTGCTGAAGGCCTACGCCGCCGCGTCCGATGCCGGCGTGGCCGAGGTCATCACCGCGGCCACCTTCCACACCGCCGCGCTGTACCAGGACTTCGGCAAGGCCATGCTCGGCTCGCAGCGGCCCAAGGGCCTGAAGAAGATGGAGCTGGAGCAGTACAACGTGCTGCTGGAAGAGCAGGCCTTCCCGTTCGAGGAAAAGGCCATCGAGCTGCACGAGGCCAACGCACGCCGCACCGCGCAGGGGGTTTGGGATCCCTTCGTGCAGAAGAGCCTGGCGGAACTCGCCAAGCTGAAGCCCGTGCGCTACGGCAAGGTCGAGCGCGGTGACCCGGCGCTGGCCACCGATGCGGCGGCGCTGAAGTCGCTGATCGAGAAGACACCCGCCTCCGCGCCGCTGCTGAACCAGCTGGGCATCGCCGAACGCCAGCAGGGCCGCTTCGACGAAGCGAAGAAGGCCTACGAGGCCGCCATCGCCGCCGACGCCAAGGCCGCGCTGCCGCACATGAACCTGGCCATCCTGTACGACCTGTACCTGGGCGATGTGGCCAAGGCGCAAGAGCTGTATCAGCGCACGGTGGAACTGTCACCGGGTGATGCACAGCAGCTCAACCGCTGGCTGGGCGAGCTCAAGACGCGCAAGCCAGCGCCGAATTCATCGAATCCCCAGGCTCAGCCTGCCCCACCCACCGCCACCGCCGCCGTGAAGGACAACAAGCCATGAAGCCCCTGTTCGTGATGCTCGCCGTCGCACCCCTGGCCGCGCTGGCGCAGGACCGTGCCGACATCGACCGCACGCAGATCATCGGCAACCGCGAACTGCCCAAGGTGCTGTACATCGTGCCCTGGAAGAAGCCGCTGCCGGGCCAGCTCTCGGGCCGCCCCGTGCAGAGCGTGCTCGACGAGGCGCTGGCGCCCGTCGACCGCGCCGTGTTCCGCCGCCAGGTGGACTACAACACCCAGATCGCAGCGCGCGCAGCGGAACCGCCCGCCGCTGCCGCCCCCAAGACCACCCCCTGAATCCCAGCTTCCCAGCATCGCCCCGGAGCCACCGCCATGGACACCTTCAACACCGTCGTCAAGTTCTTCGTCGACTGCGGCCCCTTCCTGTACCCCAGCCTGACCATGATGGCGCTGGGCCTGGCCATCGCCATCGAGCGCTTCATCTTCCTGCGCCGCGCGCGCAGCGAGAACCGCGCGCTGTGGGACAAGGTGCTGCCGCTGCTGCAGGGCGGCAAGCTGAGCGAGGTGCACCAGCTGGCGCAGGGTTCCGATTCGGCCATCGGCAAGATCGTCAGCAACGGCCTGTCGCGCCTGAAGACCGCACGCCACCGCGAGGACATCGACAACGCGATGGAGGAGGGCATGATGGAGATCGTGCCGCGCCTGGAGAAGCGCACGCCCTACATCGCGACTTTCGCGAACACCATCACCCTGGTGGGCCTGCTCGGCACCATCATCGGCCTCATCAAGGGCTTCACGGCGGTGGCCGCGGTGAACCCGGCCGAGAAGGCACAGATGCTGAGCGCCAGCATCTCCGTCGCGATGAACAACACCGCCTTCGCGCTGATGGTGGCCATTCCCTTCCTGCTCATCCACGCCTTCCTGCAGGCCCGCGCCAGCGAGATCGTCGACAGCCTGGAGGCCGCCAAGATCACCTTCCTGAACATCGTGCAGCGCATCACCAGCGAGCGCAGCGGCGCCGCCGGGCACGCAGATTGAGCGGCGGGGTTCCTGACCGGAGCTGCCCATGAGACGTCGTCGCCTCCACAAGGAAGGTGCGCACCTGGAGCTCACCGCGTTCATCAACCTGATCGTGGTGCTGGTGCCCTTCCTGCTGTCCACCGCCGTGTTCTCACGCCTGGCGGTGATGGACCTCAACCTGCCGGCGCAGCAAAGCGCGGTCGAGCAGATCAAGGGCCCCGACCTTCAACTCGAAGTCGTGATCCGCAAGGATTCGATCGAGGTCGGTGACCGCATCGGCGGCCTCATCCAGCGCATCGCCAGGGCGCCGGCGGGCCATGACCTGGCCGCGCTGACCACGCTCATGCTGGCCATCAAGCAGAAGTTCCCCGACAAGACCGAAAGCAGCGTGCTCGCCGAGCCCGAGACCAGCTACGACGACCTGGTGCAGGTGATGGACACCGTGCGCAGCGCGATCCGCCCCGACCCCGCCGGCGGCCCGGGCAAGACCGTGCGCGCCGAGCTGTTCCCCAACATCAGCATCGGCGACGCGCCGGTGCGCAAGCAGGCCGCAGCGCCTGCAGGCAAGGGGCAGAGCTGATGGCCACGATGACCGCCGCCGAGAAGCGCGCGCACCGCAAGGCCAAGTCGGGCGCGTCGATGGACATGAACCTCGTGTCGCTGATCGACGTGTTCACGATCCTGATCTTCTTCCTGCTCTCCAGCGCCGCGGGTGTCGAGACGCTGATCAGCCCCAAGGCCGTGAACCTGCCGCTGGCCAACGCCGAGAAGGCGCCCAAGGAAACCGTGCTGCTGGTGGTGGCCGGTGACGACATACTCATCGACGGCCGCGTGGTGGCCAGCATCAAGCAGGTGGCGGCGCAAACCGACGACCTGATCCCGGCGCTGAAGGCCGAGCTCGACGTGCTCGGCCAGCGCCGCGCCGTGCTCGACGCCAACAAGGCCGCGGCCACGCAGGCGGTGACGATCATGGCCGACAAGCAGCTGCCCTACAGCCTGCTGCGCAAGGTGATGTTCACCTGCGCGCGCGCCAACTTCGCCGACGTGTCGTTCGCGATCCAGCGGAAGGACGTGTGATGGCAGCGATGGCCCTTTCACCCGTCGCCTCCTTCCGTGTGCCCTCGCTGCCGTGGGCGATCACGTCCGACGACGAGAAACGCTTCAAGCGCATCGCGCGCCGTGTGCTGGCCATCGTGCTGCTGCTGGCGTTGATCGTGCCCTTCCTGCCGCGGCCCGAGTCCAAGCGCGTGGAGGTGCAGCCGCTGCCGGCGCCCATCGCCAAGCTGCTGCTGGAGCAGGACAAGCCCAAACCGCCGCCGCCGCCACCCAAGCCCGAGCAGGACAAGCTGGCCAACGACAAGCCCGAGGCCGCGCCCGACAAGCCGGCGCCGATCAAGGAGCTGAAGAAGGACCAGCCGCCGGTGCCCGAGGCGCGTGATCCCAAGCCGAACAAGCCGCCCGGCGAAGTGGCGCTGGACAACGCACGCCGCAAGGCCAGCGGCGTGGGCCTGCTGGCGATGAAGGACACGCTGGCCGAACTGCACAGCGCACCGGCCGCGGTGCAGCTGAAGCAGGACATCAAGCCCGGCCCCGGCGTGGGCACCGGTGTGGGCGTGGGCGTGGGTGCGGGCCAGGACGCCGGCATCCCCGTGCGCAGCATGATCACCAGCAACGCCACCGGCGGCAGCGGCGGCATCAACACCGCGGCCTACAGCCGCGACACCGGCGGCGGCGGCCTGGCAGGGCGTGGCAGCACGCTGGTGGAGGGCGTGGCCGGTGGTGGCGGTGGTGGTGGTTTCGGCGGCGGCGGTGGCCGCGCCGGGGGCGGCACCGGTGACGGTTCCGGCGTGGGCGGCGGCGGCAAGGGCGGCACGCTCACCAAGAGCGGCAGCGGCAAGGCCAGCCGCAGCATCGAGGAGATCAAGCTCGTCTTCGAACGCAACAAGGGCGCGATCTACGCCATCTACAACCGCGCATTGCGTGACGACCCGGGCCTGCAGGGCAAGGTGGTGCTCGAACTCAAGATCTCGCCGGGTGGCGAGGTCAGCGGCCTGCGGCTGGTGAGCAGCGAACTCAAGAACGAGGAGCTGGAGAAGAAGCTGCTGGCACGCATCCGCAGCTTCGACTTCGGCGCCAAGGACGTCGAGGTGATGGTGGTCACCTGGCCGGTGGACTTCCTGCCTTCATAGCGCGCTTGCGGGTTCAGCGCGGGCAGCCGGCCAGCTGCTCGCGCGCCGCGGCCATGCCGCGCTCGGCGGCTTCACGCAGCCAGCGGCAACCGGCCGGCGCATCAGCGGCCACGCCCTGGCCCTGCCGCAGCGCCAGGCCGTAGCGCAGCATGCCGCCCCAGCGGCCGCCTTCCGCCGCCACGCGGTTCCAGCGCGCGGCAGCGGGCAGGTCCTGCTGCACCGGGCCGCCGTCGAAGAGCAGCGTGCCCAGGTGTTCGGCCGCCAGCACCGAGCCGGCCTCGGCGCCGGCGCGCAGCAGCGTGAGGCCCGCTGCCGGGTCGGCCGGCACGCCGTGGCCCCACACCAGCATGGCGCCGTAGATGCCCTGCGCGTCGCGCTGCTTCTGCGCCGCGGCGCGCTGCAACCACTGCGCGGCCTCGGGCAGGTTCATGGCCATGCCGGCACCTTCGAGCAGCCGCGCGCCCAGCGTGTACTGCGCGTTGGCGTGGTTCAGGCGGCCCGCGGCAACGCGCAGCCAGGTGGTGGCGCGGGCGGCGTCGGCGGGGCCACCTTCGCCGCGGAAGGCCAGCAGCGCCGCGTTGGTCATCGCGTGTGCGTGCTCGCGCTCGGCCGCGGCGGTGAACCAGCGGCGTGCCTCGGCCGGGTCGCGCGGGCCGCCTTCGCCCGCCATGTGCATCTCGCCCAGATCCGACATGGCCTCCACCTGGCCCTGCGCGGCGGCCAGCGCGAAGAGGCGGCGCGCCTCGGCGGGGTCGCGCGGCCATTCGCCGCCCTGGCGCCGTTCGGCGCCGATGAGCCACTGCGCATGCGGCTCGCCACCCTGGGCCGAGGCCTCCATCCAGCGCCGGGCCTGGGCGCGGTCGGCCGCCACGCCAGGCCCACCGAGGAACAGCATGCTGGCCCATTGCAGCTGCGCGCGCGGCACGCCGCCCTCGGCACCCTGGCGCAGCCAGCGCGCAGCCTCGGCCGGCTGCGCCGCCACGCCGTGCCCGAACAGATAGGCCTCACCCAGCGCCGTGGCGGCGCCGGCATGACCCGCGGCCGCGGCCTTGCGGAACCAGTCGAGCGCCTGCGCCTCGTTGCGCGCCACGCCGCCGAAGCCGCCGGTGTAGAGCAGCCGGCCTGCGTTCCACATCGATTCGAGCTGCCCGGACTGCGCCTCACGCAGGATGCGCGCCGCCGTCTCGGGTTCGGTTTCGCGCACGCGCATCGTCTCGGTGACGCTGCTTTCGACGGCGGGTGGGCCGTCGTCGTCGGTGGCCGATGGAAAGGCCGGGCCGCCGCCGGCCCCGGTGCGCGCGCCGCGGCTGTTGCCGGCACCCGTGCCGCCGGTGCCAGCGTTGCCACCACTGCTGCCGCGCGAACTGCTGCTGCGCAGTTCCTGCAGCCGCCGCTCGTTGCGCGCGGCGTCGGCGCGGAACTGGCTCATCATGCGCTGCCGGTTGGCCTCGTCGGCGTCGCGCCGGTAGTAGCCCAGGCGCTGGATGTTGGTCTGCGCTGCAGCCTCGAAGGACGAGGCCAGCGCCAGCAGCAGCGCCAGCGCGCATGCGGCCCCGCGCCTCATGGCGCGAGTTCGCCTTCAAAGCGCATGAGGTCGGGGTCGAGTGCCTGGAGCTTGAGTTCGACGAGCAGGCGCTGGCGCCACTCGGCCGCGTCGCGGCCGCCCGGCATGTCGGTCTTGCGCACGGCGGCGCCGATGACGGTGCGCAGCTCGGGCGATGGCTTCACGCCGAAGTCCATCATCCACACCACGTTGCCGCCGGCGCCGCCGCTCGCGGTGCGGTACAGCGTGAAGGTGCCGCCGTTGATGCCGTCGTCCTTGTAGTTGGCCACGCGCACACGGCCACCCATCTGGCTGACGATGGTGTTGAAGGCCGCCATCACGTCCAGCGGCGTTCGGTAGCCGGCCTGCATCAGGCGCTGCTTGGCGCCTTCGTGGCCGGCGACCATGGCGCGCACCATCCAGAAATGCGCCTGGTCCTTGTTCGCCGGCAGCCCGGGCAGGCCCTTGCCATAGACGATGCCGAGGTTGTACATGGCCACCGGCTGCTGTGCTTCCGCGGCGCGGCGGTACCACTTGACGGCCTCGATGCCGTTGGCTTCCACGCCGCGGCCGGCGCTGTAGAACCAGGCCGCCTGCACGAAGGCGTCTTCATGGCCGGCGCGGGCCGCGCGCAGGTACCAGGCGAAGGATTGCGCTTCGTCCTTGGGCCGGCCTTCGCCTTCCCAGTACATCCAGCCGAGGTCGTTCATGGCGCTGGCCTCACCGGCCTCGGCGGCCTTGCTCAGCAGCTCGAAGGCCCGCGCGGGGTCCTGCGGTACACCCTGGCCCTTGCGCAGCGCGTGGCCCAGGGCGGCCATGGCCTTGGCGTCGCCCTGGGCGGCACGTTGTTCGAGCGCGGACGTGGCCGCGGTCTGCGCCTGCGCCGGCGGCATGAGACAAGGCAGCAGCAGGGCGGCGGCGAGGGCGCGCAGGGCGCGGCCGGTGGAGACGGGTTTCATGGCTTGCGGGAGAGTTGCTGTCACCCGCCTACGCAGCCTCCCGGAGCGAAACGGCTCAGCCGGGTGGCACGGTGCCGCGCGGCGCCAGCCACGACGCGATGCACCACTGCGCCGCCCAGTAGGTGCCCAGGATGGCCAGGCTGGACAACGGCACCGGCGTGACGAAGCGGTTGAGCGCCAGCAGCGTGTCGGAGACGACGAACAAGGCGCCGCCCAGCGCCAGGATCGCGCCACGCGGCTGCCCCGAGCGCCAGAGGGTGGCGGTTTGCGCCGCCATGCCGATGAGGCACACCACGTAGGCGAGCACCGGCGAGCGCAGCGGCAGCGGCAGTTCGGTCCACATCAGCCCCAGGATCAACGCACCCACGAGACAGTAGAAGACCGCAGGCTCGACCGGCCTGGCCAGCCGGTGGCGCCGCGTGAAGGCGCGCAGGTAACACAGGTGCGCCAGCAGGAAGGCCACCAGACCGGGCAGGAAGCCGCGGTGCGGCCACAGCAGCGCGATGTCGCCCACCAGCGAGAGCACCAGGCCGGCGAGGACCCAGCGCCGCGTCTCCGGCTCGCCCGGGCCACGCAGCGCGGCGTGCACCACGATCAGGATCGTGGTCAGCGGCTTGAACACGAAGGCCAGCCACGGTTGATCCAGCGCCCAGGGCGCAGCGGCGATCGCCAGCGCGGCGCTGATGACGGTGGTGATCGGCAGCGCCAGCGGCATCAGCCCTCCGCCGGCTGCGTGGCCTTGGCGGCCGCTGCCTTGGCAGCCAGTTCCTCACGCAGCCGCTTGAGCCGCTCGCGCGGGTCTTCGGTCGCCTTGGCTTCGTGCAGCTTCATCTCGCCGACGAAGCGGCTCGGGATGCCCTGCACCGTGTCGCGGCCCTTCTTGCGCCGGCGCAGCAGGCTCACCAGCAGCGTCTGGCGCGCACGCGTGATGCCCACGTACATGAGGCGGCGCTCCTCCTCCAGCCGCTCGGGCGTCATGTCTTCGTCGCCGCCCTTGAAAGGCAGGATGCCCTCATTCACGCCGGCCAGCATCACGTGCGGCCACTCCAGGCCCTTGGCGGCGTGCAGCGTGGAGAGCGTGACCACGTCCTGTTCGGTGTCACGCTCGGCCAGGCTGATGATGACGCTGATGGTCTGGGCCACGTCGAGCACGGTCAGGCGCTCGCTTTCCATCGTGGCGCCGCCGTCGCTCGTGATCTCGCCGCCGCAGCGGCGCGCGATCCAGTCGACGAAGTCGAGCACGTTGCTCCAGCGGTTGCTGGCGGCCTTCTCCTGCTCCTCGTTGTCGTAGAGGTGCTGCTCGTAGCCGATGTCCTTCAGCCAGCCCAGCAGCAGCACCTTGGCGTCCTCGCCGCCGCGCGTGTGCGTGGCGCGGTGCTGCAGATCGTTCACCTCGCGGCCGAACTCGTGCAGCGAATCGATCGCCTTGCCCTTGAGCACGCCGGGCAGGCTGGGCGCGAAGAGCGCCTCGAAGAGGCTGACCTTCCACCTGGCGGCGAACTCACCCAGCGTGGCGAGCGTCTGGTGGCCGATGCCGCGCTTGGGCGTGGTCACGGCGCGCAGGAAGGCGGGGTCGTCGTCGGGGTTGACCAGCAGGCGCAGCCAGGCGCAGAGGTCCCTGATCTCGGCGCGGTCGAAGAAGCTCTGGCCGCCGCTCACCTTGTAGGGCAGCTGCGCCGAGCGCAGCTTCTGCTCGAACACACGGGCCTGGAAGTTGGTGCGGTACAGGATCGCGAAGTCGCTGAGCTTCAGGCGGGCGTCCTGCGCCCGCAGCGCCTGGATGCGTGCCACGGCTCGCTCGGCCTCGTGCTCTTCGCCGTCACACTCCAGCACCTTCACCGGCTCGCCGTCGCCGAGCTCGCTCCAGAGCTTCTTCTCGTAGATCTTGGGGTTGGCGGCGATCACCGCGTTGGCGGCGCGCAGGATGTGGCCGGTGCTGCGGTAGTTCTGCTCCAGCGGGATCACCGTGAGCTGCGGGTAGTCCTGCGGCAGGCGCTTCAGGTTCTCGATCGTCGCGCCGCGCCAGCCGTAGATGCTCTGGTCGTCGTCGCCCACGGCGGTGAAACGCGCGCGTTCACCGGCCAGTGCCTTCAGCAGTTCGTACTGCACGGCGTTGGTGTCCTGGTACTCGTCCACCAGGATGTGCTGGAACAGCCCCTGCCACTGCGCACGCGCCTCGGCGTCGCGCTGCAGCAGCACCAGCGGCAGCTTGATGAGGTCGTCGAAATCCACCGCCTGGTAGGCCTGCAGGCGCTCCTGGTACAGGCGCATCACACGCGCGGCCACACGTTCGTCGTCGTCCCGTGCGGCCGTTTCTGCGCCATCGGCGTCCAGCCCCTGGTTCTTCCACAGGCTGATGGTCCACTGCCAGCGGCGCGCCAGCGCGTTGTCGGTGCAGCTGCCGGCATCGCGGATGACACCGAGCACGTCGTCGCTGTCGAGGATGCTGAAGTTGGGTTTGAGGCCCACCTTGTCGCCGCACTCGCGCAGCATGCGCACGCCCAGCGAGTGGAAGGTGCTGATGGCCAGGTCCTTGGCGGCACGGGGGCCGACGAGCGCCTTGGCGCGCTCGCGCATCTCCTGCGCCGCCTTGTTGGTGAAGGTGATGGCGGCGATGTTCTTCGCTTCGAGCCCGCTTTGCAGCAGCCGCGCGATCTTGTGCACGATGACGCGGGTCTTGCCCGAGCCAGCACCGGCCAGCACCAGGCAGGGCCCGTGCAGGTGGTTCACCGCCTGCATCTGGGCGGGGTTGAGCGTGGCGGGCGCGTTCATGGAAACAGCGAGGGGCGCGGATCATAGTCCGCGCCCTCCGCGCAGAGGCCCGCTGCGCTTGTGCTACGCGTTCAGGAATCCGAGGTTGCGAACGCTCGTATCGAAGCGTGCGAGGTTGGGGAAGATCTCGAGCAGCTGGGTGTCGCTGAGCCCGAACCAGCGCCCCAGCGTGGCACCCAGCTGGTCCACCGAACGCTCGGGCAGCAGCGCACCGTTGCCCAGCTGGTCGGGGCTGCCGTCGAAGTTGTTGTTGTTGGCGTTTTTCGTCGCCAGTGTCGGGAAGCGGCCGTACAGATCGCCGCCGCGCACCGCGCCGCCCATCACGAAGTGGTGGCTGCCCCAGCCGTGGTCGGTGCCGTCACCGTTGCTCGTGAAGGTGCGGCCGAAGTCGCTGGCGGTGAAGGTGGTGACGTTGTTGCGTGCGTTGAGGCCGCCGAGCGTGGTGTCGAAGTAGGCCAGCGCGTGGTTCAGGCGCGCCATCAGGTCGGCGTGGTTGCGGTTCTGCAGGTCGTGGCTGTCGAAGCCGCCCAGGCTCACGAAGAACACCTGGCGGCGCGCGCCGGTGCCGCCGGCCAGGCCCGCGCCGATCATGCGCGCCACCACCTGCAGCTGCTGCGCCAGCGGGTTCACGGCCTGCGTGCCGGTGAGCGGGTTCAGGTAGCGCAGCAGCGGGTCGTTGGCCGAGTTGTAGGCGCCGCCGGTCGGTGGCGTGCCGTAGGGCGCGGCGTTGGCCGCCGGCAAGGCGTTGCGCAGGGTCTGCTCGGCGTCCACGCTGCGGCGCGAGACGGTGGCCACGTCGGCGCGCAGTACGTGGTTGCCGCGGCTCTGCGAGACGATGGCCGTGAGCGCGTCGCCCACGGCACGCGAGCCGTAGACATTGCCGTTGGTGTCGGCACCGATGCGGATGGCGCCGTTGTTGCCCACCTGGTACTGGCGCACGCTCTGGCCCGACAGCCACACCGCGTTGCCGGCGGCCGACACGGCCGTGAACACGGGGCTGCCGTTGGCCGCGGCCACCATGTCGCCCATGCGCCCGCCCCAGCCCAGGGTGGTGCCTTCGGGGCCCAGCGCCATCCAGGTGTTCTGCTGGTCGTTGTGCGAGAACAGGCTGGCTGGCTTGGGGTGCGAGCTCTGGCCGTACTGCGTCTTCGTGGTGGGCATCACCAGCGGGCCGATGTTGGGCACGATGGCCAGGCGCCGGTCGGTGTTGAAGAGCGCCTGCAGGTTCGCCATCAGCGGGTGCAGCGCAAACGTGCGGCCCTGCGCGTTGATGGGCGTGATCGGGAGCACGCCGCCCAGCCGTGCCGGCGAGCCCGCCGCTGCCGTACCGACCGGTGCCGTGCCGGGGGCCAGCAGCGCGATCGAATCGGGTGCCTGGTTGCGCGTGGTGCTGTAGGCGGCCCAGCTCGCGCTGTCGGTGGGCAGCACCATGTTGTAGGCGTCGTTGCCGCCGAACAGGAACACACACACGATGGCGCGGTAGTCGGGCGCGGTCTGCGCGAGCGCGCTGCCGCCAGCCAGCAGGCCGGTGAGCAGCGGCGCACCGGCCCCGGTGAGCGCCGAGAGCGCGCCGGCCTGTTGCAGGAACAGCCGGCGGGCGCTGTGGGTGGGGTGGGATGTCGTCATGGCGTGATCACCTTCGCACTCATTGCTGCACGATGTACTCGGGCGATGCCAGCACCAGCAGCAGCGTGGCGTTCACGCGTGCGCGCTTGGCGTTGTCCACCGCGGTCTGGTTGCTGGCGGTGGGCGTGGGAATGGCGATCTGGCCCACGGCGTTCACGATCGCCGTGCGCAGCTCGCTGGTGTCGCCCCAGGTGAGCTTGCCCAGCACACGGTCGGCCAGCGCCCCGGGGTTGTCGGCCAGCGCCAGGTCGGCGGTGTGATCGGCCTGCAGGTCGCGCCGGTTGCGCACCACGCCGTTGACCGTCATCGTGTTGCTGGCGCCGACGCCGCTGGCCACGTTGTCGCGCATGTAGTTCACGTAGCCGGCGGCGGTGGTCTCGTGCGCGATCTGGAGCTCGGGCGCCACCAGCCCGCGCTGCGCACTGGCGGTGCCCGGCGCCACGTAACCCGGGCGGTAGAAGTTGAACACCGAGGGGCTGCGCATCGGCGTCTGGCCGAGCGCGGTGCCGGGGTTGTCGGTGTTGCCCACGCGGTACCAGCCGGTGTCGCTGGTGTGGCCCCAGGCGCGCAGGTAGGCCGACAGGCGCAGCACCGGTTCGCGCACCTTGCCGCTGGTGTCGCTCACGGTGCGTGCCTCGGGGTGCATGAGGATGGCCTTGAGCACCGCCTTGAGATCGCCGCGCACGCCCGAGCCGTTGTTGGCCCACACCCGCGCCACGTCGCGCACGTAGGTGGGGCTGGGGTTGCTGGTGACCATGCGCTGGATCAGCTGACGGCCCAGGAAGGGGCCGACGTTGCCGTGGTTGGCGAGGGTGTCCAATGCCACGTCGAGGCTGGCCTGCGGGTTGCTCTGTGTCTGCGCCGCCACCGTCACGCCCAGGAAGCGCTTCTCCTCGGTGCTGTGGTACTGCGGATAGCCCAGCATCTGGTTGAAGCTGCGGTCGGGGTCCGAGTTGCCGTTGGCGCTGCCGTTGAAGAAGCAGCTGTTGTCGGGCCACTCCGGGCAGCTCCAGCTCCAGCCGGTGAAGACCTTGGCCATGCCGGTGATGTCGGCCGGCGTGTAGGTGTCGCTGGCACCCGCGCCCGAGACGGCGCTGCCGTCCTCGTTGAGGCTGACGAGGCCGATGGAGAACAGCTGCATCACCTCGCGCGCGTAGTTCTCGTCGGGCACGCGCCCGGTGGTCGGGTTGGCCTTCTGGTTGCGCAGGTGCGAGAGGTAGGTGCCCATCATCGGGTGGCGCGACACACTTTCCAGCAGCGCGCGGTAGCTGCCGAAGCCGCGCGCGCCGAGCATGTCGAGCCAGGCCGCCACGGCGCGTGGGTTGTTGCCCACGGCGTCATCGGCCATCGAGATCACGAACACCTGGGAGAGTGCGTAGGTCCAGCGCTGGCGCAGCTGGTCCTGCCCGGTGAGCGCCTGCTTCCAGAAGGTCTCCAGCACCTGGTCCTGGCCGGCGCTCTGGCTGGCGTTGGCGGCGCGGATCTCGGCGTCGCGCGCCTCCCAGTGCGCGCGGTGCGAGGTGCCGGCCTGCGGCAGCGCCAGCTGCTCGTCGATCCAGGCGGCATAGCCGACGGCCATCAGGCGGTCGATGTCCGCCTCGGTGGGGCCGAACGTGGCCTGGGTCAGGAAACGCAGCGCCTGGGCCCGGTCGGCCGGGCGCTCGACCACCGGAGCCGGCGGCGGCGCGATCGGCGGTGGTGGTGCTGGGGTGGCGGCATCGCCGCCGCCACCGCCACCACCGCAGGCGGCCAGCAGCGTCGACAGGAACAGCGCGCAGGCGGCACGCCGGTTGGGCAACAAAGGCACGGTGCAGCTCCCTCAGGACCGACCGGACATTCTCGGCAGACCCTGTGCCTTGCTTGAGCGCAAAGCAGCACGGCAAGCCCAGGCCTTACCGTTGGATGCAGCTGAAACCGCTTTGTGGCCCCGCCCGCACCACGTGAGTGCGGGGTGGTGCTGTCTACAGCGCCGGTGCCAGGCGCCGCCGGGCCAGCTCCGGCGCCATCTGCTGCCGCCGCGCCCAGTCGGCCAGCTGGTCTTCGCCGATGCGGCCCACGTTGAAGTACCGCGCCTCGGGGTGCGCGATGTAGAAGCCGCTCACGCTCGCCGCCGGTGTCATGGCCAGGCTCTCGGTCAGGCCCATGCCGGCTTCCCCGGCCTGCAGCACGCGGAACATGTCGGCCTTCACGCTGTGGTCGGGGCAGGCCGGGTAGCCGGGGGCCGGGCGGATGCCCTGGTACCGCTCGGCGATGAGTTGCTCGTTGCTCAGCTGCTCGGCCGGCGCATAGCCCCAGAGTTCCGTGCGCACACGCTGGTGCAGGCGCTCGGCGAAGGCTTCGGCCAGGCGGTCGGCCAGGGCCTTGAGCATGATGGCGCTGTAGTCGTCGTGGTCGTCGGTGAACTGCTTCTCCTTCTTGTCCACGCCGATGCCGGCGGTCACGGCGAAGAGGCCGATGTGGTCGGGCGGCCCGCCCGCCGGGGCGATGAAGTCGGCCAGGCTGCGGTTGGGGCGCTTCACACCCTCCACGATCGGCCGCTCGCTCTGCATGCGCAGCGGGTTCCAGCGCATGGCCACCTCGCGGCGGCTCTCGTCGGTGTAGATCTCGATCGTGTCGTCGTCCACCGTGGCCGCGGGCAAGAGCGCGATCACACCGTGCGCCTGCAGCCAGCGGCCTTCGATCAGCCGCTGCAGCAAGCGCTTGCCATCGCTGAACACGCGCTGCGCCTCGTGGCCCACGACCTCGTCGCGCAGGATCTCGGGGAACTTGCCGGCCAGGGCCCAGGTCTGGAAGAAGGGGCCCCAGTCGATGCAGGCGGCAAGCTCGGCGAGGTCGTAGTTCCTGAACACGCGGCGGCCGATGAAACGTGGCTTCGGCGGCAGCGTGGCGGCCCAGTCGATGCGTGTCTTGTTGGCGCGCGCGGCCTCGATCGGCACCAGGGCGGGCAGCTTCTTGCCGGCGTGCAGCGCGCGCACCTTGTCGTAGTCGCTGCGCAGCTCGTCGATGAACTTCGCGGCCCGTTCGTCGGACAGCAGGTCTGCGCACACGCCCACGCTGCGCGAGGCGTCGGGCACGTACACCACCGGCCCTTCATAGTGCGGCGCGATCTTCACGGCGGTGTGCACGCGGCTGGTGGTGGCGCCGCCGATCAGGAGGGGGATCTTGCGGATGCGGAACCAGTCGTCGCGCTGCATCTCGGCGGCCACGTGCTGCATCTCTTCCAGGCTGGGCGTGATGAGGCCGCTCAAGCCGATGATGTCGGCGCCTTCCACGCGCGCCTTCTCGAGGATGTCCTGGCACGGGACCATCACGCCCATGTTGACGACCTCGAAGTTGTTGCACTGGAGCACCACGGTGACGATGTTCTTGCCGATGTCGTGCACGTCGCCCTTTACGGTGGCGATGACGATCTTGCCCTTGGGTTTCACGTCGCCGCCGGCGTCTTCGAGCGCCTTCTTCTCGGCCTCGATGTAGGGCAGCAGGTGCGCCACCGCGCTCTTCATCACACGCGCGCTCTTCACCACCTGGGGCAGGAACATCTTGCCCTGGCCGAAGAGGTCGCCGACGATGTTCATGCCGGCCATCAGCGGGCCTTCGATCACGTGCAGCGGCCGGCCGCCGGTGGCCTTGATGGCCGCCCAAGCTTCTTCGGTGTCCACGGTGATGAAGTCGGTGATGCCGTGCACCAGCGCGTGGCTGAGGCGCGTGTTCACGTCGCCGGCGCGCCATGCGAGCTTGGTGCTTTCGTCCTTGGCCATGCCCTTGGCGGTTTCGGCCACCTCCACCAGCCGCTCGCCGGCGTCGGAGCGGCGGTTCAGCACCACGTCCTCCACCCGCTCGCGCAACTGCGGTTCAAGATCGTCGTACACACCCACCATGCCGGCGTTGACGATGCCCATGTCCAGCCCCGCCTTGATCGCGTGGTACAGGAACACGGTGTGGATGGCCTCGCGCACGGGGTCGTTGCCGCGGA
>VFQQ010001609.1_pt1 | contig 30087 bp, 49 predicted proteins | sample 3512341 | NCBI WGS metagenome assembly VFQQ01 (sample SAMN10412373, study PRJNA504923) | tailings metagenome | isolation source: Relicate 2 Philex TSF1 revegetated site | place: Philippines: Tuba, Benguet | collected 2017-08-29
GGCGGGCAAGCAAAAATACCAGCAAGGCTCAAACACAGGCGCACCGGTGCCGGTGGCCACGCAGATGATGACGGCGTTGGGGTCCTCGGGCAGCAGCAGCACCTTGCCGGTGGGGCCTGCATGGGTGATGGACAGATGCGTGCAAGTTTGGGTCCAGCCATACAGCAATGAACGGTGGGACAAGGCGGCGGCTCGCCGGTGGGCATGCGGGGGGTGAACTGAAGTTCACATTAGGCGATGCAATGCCAGGCGCAGCACACAGGAGGGCCGTCAGCCTCAGCCGGTGCAGTGCGGCACAGCCAGCCTGGCATGGTCGCAGGCAGCGCATCACAGATGCAGCCCGGCAGCAGGCAGTGTTTCAGTGCTGGGTCTGCTGCTCACCGGTCATGGTGATCTCCTGGCCGGGCTTGGCGTCGCACAGGAAGTTGGAGCAGATGCCCTGCAGGGGGGGAGGCAAGGGAACAGCAGTGAGCGGATTGCAGTTGCAGGCTGCTGGCTGCTGGGCGGCCGCCCAACATCTCCCAAACACAGCAAGGGTTAGCGCGGCCCACCTGCCCGGCAGGGTGCACATTGCCGTGCATGCGTGAAGCAGCTCCATGCACACAATGACACCCTCAAAAACCATTCTTCCTGCCCACCTTCTTGGCGGGGTCCTCCTTGCCGGTCTCGGGGTCCACGTACACGGCGCGGCGCACGCACAGGGAGGCCTGCAAACGAGAAAACATGTTGAGGCGTCAGCAGGTTGCGCTTCGCAAATAAACATCAACACCAGCACGGCGCACGGACAGGGAGGCCTGCAGCGGTGAAGCTACAACTCAAGCTGGTTAGCGGGTGTGGGCAAGCATGTCGGCGCAGCGCCGGAGAAACAGCGACGAGTGTGGGTTTCTCTTCCAGGAAATATAATCCGGCCAGCTCCACCAGCATCGCATGAATGTCGCATGATTCAATGCGTAACCACTCACGGTGTTGCCGTCGTAGTTGTCGCCGTAGCGGGTGGAGGCGATGGAGTAGAGGCGGGTGCCGTGGGGCACCTCCTTGCCTGCGGGGGGGGCGGGGTGATGGAGGCAGGTTTGAGGAATTGGAGAGAAGTCCGTGTCCAGTCTACTTGCCAGTCAGTGGGATGAAGGGTTCCTGCTACAGGCTGCAGGGGATGTGCACTGTGGTAACAGCCCCATGTCGGCTGTCAAAGTGCGCACCCTTGGAGTTGATCTTGGTGCCGGGGGGGATCAACGACCATTCCCATTAGAAACAGGTCAGGACACATGTAAAGTGCGCACCCTTGGAGTTGATCTTGGTGCCGGGGGGGATCACGCCGTAGGACTGGCCCTCAACAAAGGGGATCTTCTTGTCGGTCTGTGCGGAGTGGGGTGGTTTTTGGCGCATGTTTGAGAGGCGGAGGTGGGAGCAGGCCGCTGTGATCCCACCGCAGCTGCCCGGTCGACTGATCTGGGGGCGGTTCCGTGGGAGGCAGCCCGTGTGGCACCTGCCCACGTCTTCGACCTGCCAACAGCTGCTCCTGACAACCGATACCAATCACAGTAATCTATAGTTGATCGCCCGCACCTGGATGATGATGTGGCAGGTCTCGCCGGTCGCCTTAGGGCCGGTGATGGTCTCCACGCTCACAATCTTGCCTGCAGGGCAATGAAAAACAGAGCAGCGTGTGTGAGCAGAGCAACGGGAGGGCAATGCAGCTGCGTTGCAACGGGCCCAAGGAAGCAGCATCATCTGCTTCCTTCTTGATTCTTGCCACTGCAGGAGCCAGCACTTGCAAATCACTTGCAGCTGCAGAGCTGTGTGCAGCAGCAGTGCACAGCAGGCTGCGCACCGGTGAAGGGGTTCTTGGGGCCGAAGGTGTTCATGGGCAGGCCAATCTCCTCCAGCTCCAGGGGCACGTCGGCGCGCTTCAGCTGCAAGAGCAGACGGGAAGCGGTGAAGTGCTCAAATGCAGGTGCGGGCTTGCGCGGCAAGCATTCAGCTGCAAGCGTGCTCCTGCTGAGGCGGCACATGGGCGCTCTCCAGCTGCCTCGCAATGTTTTTCGGGCACGACGAGGCAGCTGATTGTTGGGCGCATGTGCGAACCCATGGCCAGACGCTGGCTGATGCTGCATGCAGGACATCGCTGCAGCCAGCTGGAGACACCGCAGCGAGCAGGGGCATTGGGCTGGACGGGAGCTCTGCTGCAATGGAAGCAGCTGCGCCAAGTGCGCTGCAGCTGCCGCCACTGCCGCCGCAGCTGCTAGCCGAGCAGCAGTCATGCCAGGCCTATCGACTGCTGCCTGCCACGCCAGCGGCTGTCCCACACTCCCGCCCTGCTGCATGCTCCCGCAGCCTGCTGCCGCCTGCTGCAAACTGCTCGCTGCACATTTCCCGCCCGCCGACCCGTGCCGTGCCGACGATGGCTCGCTCAGCCCTGCTGCCGTGCCAGCCTGTGCAGCAGCAGACAGTTCTCCCCAGTAGCCCAGCACACATCGCAAGCAGGCAGCTTGTGAAAGAGCAGACCCACCTCAGTGGAAGCGGCCTGGGACACCACGCGCATGCGGCGGGCAGCCACGCGCGCAGCGGCGGGCTTGGCAGCAAAGCCCTGCAGCATTGGAGCGGCGAGCGGTTGATGGGCTGGGTCCAAGGAGGGCTGGCACCACTGGCAGCTGCAGCCAGCGCAGCGCCAGTGCAGCTGCGGTAGCGCCAACCCGGCCGGCGGCGGCAGCGTTGCGTCGGGCTGCTCCAGCGGCTGCGCGCCCCCTGGAGCCGCAGATCCCATGCATTGCGCCTGCTGAGCCGCCTGGAGGCGCGCCACCTTCGCCGAGGCGACGATGGCGCCGGTCTGGGGGTGCTCCCGCCTCGCTCACCTTCACCGCCGAGCGGGTCTGGACGGGGGCCACAGAGGCAGCAGCCATCTGCGCGGGCAGCAGGGCGGGGGCAGGGGCGCGTCAGAGGGTGCGCGCGAGCCGCGAACGCATCGACCCCCGGCCCCTCCTCGCCCCCACAAACACTCACGGTCGCCTGCATCTTGAGCTGCCCGATTGCCGATCGCCTAATTCACACCAGACAAAGGGGCTGGCCCCGCCGCTCACCGCAGTTCTCATCCTGCCACCCTGGCCGGGTCAAGGCGCACATGTGCTGGAAACGCTGCTCACGTGTGCTGCCGCTACACAGCCTGCGTCACCAAGTCTGTGTGGCGCCTGCGGGAGCACGCAGCGCCGAACTTGCGGCCGCCGCCGGCCTTGGCCCGCAGGGACAGGCTGCCCAGGGCAGTCAAATGTGCGATCTAGTATGCTCCCATCGCGATTTTGGGATCACAGCAAGCTTGCAAGCCGCCCGCCCACCTTGGGCGGCCGCCGCCCGACCTGCGCCGCAGGCTGCCGCCGCAGGCTGCCGACGGTGCAGGGCAGTGCGTGCTTGCTGGGGTGCAGCCGCTGCGCAGCACAGCACAGCTTGTACGCAGAGGGCACATGCGTGGTCATGCAGTCGTTCAAAGCGGGAGCCGGCCACGCTGGAGGCCCCCGTCTGCACTGCTGCTCGACCTAACTGCACTGCTTCTTGACCTAGCGCTGTGTGGCGGGTTCTGTCACAGGGAGGGCTCATTTGGGTCATGAAACTGTGCATGCAGCAGTACAAATGCTCCAGCGGTATGTGCCGGGGCAGGGCAGCGTGATTGGGCAGGTGTTGAGTGCAGGCGAGCGGCGGCACCGGGAGCAGTCAAAACTGCGGGCGTTGCCCCGGGTGGCAGACGGCACAAGTGGATATGCAAGCGAGGTGCAAGGGGTGGCCAAGGGTAGGGTGGTGAGGCGTGGCAGTGGTGATTTTGTATCTTGTCAATTGGGCATGTGGCACGCAAGCAATGGGCGGGCTTGTTGTTACGCAGGGTTGCGTACAAAGCGGGGTGGTCCTGGGGTTGCGTTGCAGGAAAACTGGGCTTAGGTGGAGGGAAAAATGAGGCAAGATGCCGGCTCTCATGCGCTAAGAGAGCCGCTGACGGCAGACAAGAAAGGCGGGGGCTATCTGACGGACTGGGCAGGGCAAAATTTGTTTTAAGCACAGACGGCCGGGGCAAAACGTTGTCAACGCATAAGGGGGCACAATTGCAGGCTGCTTGCGCAGCGCGCTGCCTGGGAACCGCTGGAAAAAATCGAAGCCGGCTGGGCCTGCCCAGGACACACAAAGTGGCATGCATGTGGGCATGAAAGAAGAGAAGGGGCGACGGCGGCCAGGCGGCATCACGCTCCCACCTGGGCGGCCGCTCTCTCGCTCGTGAGAGGAATTGAAATCAGTGGGTGCAGCACCTCTGCAGGCAGGCGCAGATGGGCCAGCGGGAGGCGTGCTCCCGCCCGCCACAAGACCAGCCTGGGTGGGGCCGCAATGAACAGTGAATGCAGAAGCTCACTCCGCAGTGGCTGCCGCCGGCTGGCGGGGCAGGCCAAACAGCGGCCGGCTGGCAGCCATGAATCGGCGGCGGGCCTGTCCCTCTGTCTTGTAGTGTGCAACCGCCGGCAGCAGGCCGCCCAGGCACAGCAGGGCCGCCACCGCTGCGCGGTGCAGGGTTGCGGGCAGGCAGCCTGCAAACGCGGTGGGGATTGGCAGGGTTGCGGGATGGAGGGTGAGCAGACCTGTGCAAAAGAGCGGCTTCAGGCACGTGTGGGGGCGGCACCACCTCATTTGATCCCATGCACTCTCCCAGTCGCAGCAAGCTTGCTCCAAAGCACCTCCCCAAGCCTTGTAAGCCAGCATTCTTCCTGCACTCACCATCGGCAGCAGCAGCGGAGCGGCAGCGGGCGGGCAGGCCTCCCAGCACCAGCGCCAGGCACAGGATGTGGATGGGCAGGAAGCGGCGGAAGCGCAGCTGCGGTACGGCGCAGGAGGGGCAGACGGGTGGGGCAATGATTGGGGCCCTTGGACAGCTGGGTTAGCTGGGGCCGGCGCCACTGCGTGTGCACAGCAAAGCAGCATGCTGCAAGTGCAGGCTGCTGCCGAGACGTGTGCAGTGGGCCGCGGCCCGCCTATGGTCAGATGGGCCCCTTACTGTGCGGCGCCCTGCCACGCTGCAAGGACAGAACCCAGCCTCGCAGCACCGATTAACCCTGCCCAGCCGCACCTTGAAGCCGATGCTGAACAGCGCCAGCGCCTCGGCGCCCGTGCAGCGCAGCAGCCAGGGCAGGCGTGCGGCGGTGCCGGCGGGGCGCAGGCGCAGCAGCGCGGCGGCGGCTGTGCTGCGCAGCAGGCCGGCCACGAGCAGCAGCACTAGAGACAGCATGGCCTCGCGGCTGCGTAGGTACCTGCAGCAGGATGTAAGGAAGGGGAGGGGCAGAGTTTGAGGACTTTGATAAGCAACCCCAAGGCAGGCGGAGCTGCATGCGAGTGGCAGCGGCGCAAGACTGAAGAGCCTGCTGCAGCTGCTGCACCCCAGAACAGGTCGTGCGCCCATGGCAGCAAGTGCAGGGCAGCGCATCACAGGCAGTGCGTGCCGCCCACCTGTCAGTGTCTGCTGCCATGGCCACCAGCGGCAGGGCCAGGGCCAGCGTGAGGGCAGCCCCCGTGCCGCTCCTCAGGGCATCTGGATCCAGAACCGCAAGCGTCAGAGCACCGGCCAGTTGCAGCACGCAGAAGAGCGCGTCGCCGCACAGCTGCGAGCGGCTGTGGGCCGCCGCAAAGCGCGCCTCCAGCTCAGCGTCTGAAAAGTCCAGCAGCGGGCCGGTGGGCACGTGCGGCGGCGGCGCCGCCTCGGCAGGTGTAGCCGCCTGCAGGCGGCGCAGCGCCGCCTTGGGATCTGCCTCTGCCTCTGCCCCTGCCTTGCCCTCCCCGGCCGCCTGCTTGCCCTGCCGCTGCTCGGGGCCGCGCTGCCGCAAGGCGGCCGCCGCCGGCCGCTGGCCGCGGCTGCTGCCCCCGCTGGCACGTGCCGCCGCCGCCTCAGCGGGCGGTGGCGCCAAATTGGACGCGCCCGCCAGCGCTTTGGCTGCCGCCGCATTCAGCGCGGCTGCATCCACCTGCGCGGCCGGGCTGTCCTGCTCGCTGCCAGCCAAGTCGCTGAAGTGCGAGGCGGCGCCGCCGGCGGAGCCGCCGCTGCTGCGGGGCGACAGCTGGGGGCGGCAGGCCTCCAGCGGCAGGTCCTGGAGCTCGTCCTCCTCGCCGCCGCAACAGATGCAGTCTGCCGCACGCAGGCGCAGCAGGTCTGCCATGTCAGCCGCCTTGGTGAGGCCCAGCAGCAGCAGGTAGGGCGCGGCGGCGGCCGCCAGCGCCTGCAGCGCCTGCGTGAGGCCCGCCGGCAGGCCGCCGGTGTGGGGCGACCCCAGCATGAGAGCACCCACATACACGGGCCGGCACGCTGCCGGCCCTCCCTGCCCCTGCCCGCCGCTAGCTGAAGGGCTGCCGCCACTGGCGGCTGCCTGCTGGGCTGCGGCCACCACGGCCGCCTGGGCCGCTGCCGCGTCGGCATTGCTGGGCGAGAGCGCCACAGGCACACAGACCACTTGTGCGGCGGCGGGTGCTGCGGTGGCTGCCGAAGCAGCCACCACTACTGGGTGCTGCTGCGCCATGGCCAGCCCCGCCAGGCTGTTCTTCAGGGACGCCACGCTCAGCTCATTCTGCCCCGGCTGCAGCAGGTCTTCAGACACAAACAGGCCCGCGCCGCAGCGCAGCGAGGCCCTGCGAGAAAGGCGAGCAAGCAGGCGGGCCGGTCGGCGGGCGGGGCGGCATGCAGGGGAACATAGGACAGCCGCTGTGGAAGCATTTGGTGTATTGCTGCTGCAAAACGACAGCCTGGATGGCAGTTTTGGCAGTTCGAAGGCGCATGCTCGGCAGGTGCAAACGCGGCCACACAACGGCGGCGCAACCGGTCGGCGGCGGCGAGCAGGCGGCGCCTGGGCAGCGGCGCGGGCCCTCTGTGCACCCCCTCCGCCCATCCCTGCCGCCAGAATCAGCCGCACCTCAAGAACAGTGCCTCGGGCAGCAGGGAGCGCAAGGCGGCCGCCAGCGTCGGGCTGACGCTGCCCGTGCCGAATGCGGCGCCTATTCCCGCCGCGGCGGTCTCCAGGTCGCCACTCATCGCTTCAATGGCCCATCAGCGGCGCGCCGGCAGGAGTGGCCCTCAGGTCGTGGAAGGGGCCTTCACTGCGGGTGGCTCTGAACGCCGATCAGGGGCGACTGCAATGCCAAATCAAGCGCCGGCGGCGGCAATGGGCCAAGGTCATTGCCCAGTCACCGGAATGCAATCGGGTGCGGGCCTCCAAAGTCCTCCGCGGCGATGTGGTGGGGGTCGTAGGGACCGTAATTGACCGTCTGGAGCAGCGCCATGCGGCCTGCGCCGCAGGTGCCAGCGCCAGACCGCCGCCGCCGCACTGCATCTGATAGCCGAATCGCTTGCGCTGCTCGCTGCGGCTCAGGTTTGCACAGGATCCACCACCATGCCGACAGCAAATGCAGCGCTGGTGGCATGCCTGATCAGTGGGGTGCCGTGCTGCAGCCCATGGCGGCTCTAGACCTCCCGCAGCAGCAGCCGGCAAGGGTGGGATGCCGCGGCGCGGAGGGACGCATGCATGGCCAGCAGGCCGGCAGGCGGTGTGCAGCAAGGACAAAGCGTGCTGCTGTGCCTCGATGGCAGCTCCTGCAGGGGCTTGCAAGCTTGACCTGCGGTGCATATATGGCGCCCACATGGCGGCCTAACAGCATGGGATCCCTCGTCCATCAGCTCAAGAAGAGGGGTGCGAGGCAGCATGCCACGGCAAGGTGGCTGCCATCGATGCCCAAGGCGGCATGCCGCGCTTTCACGAGGCTTACTAGCACACAATGATCACAGCACATATGTGGCAGTCAGTCCATGTCCAGGGTGCGGCCGCACCGTCCCCTTCGGCAGGTCACAAGCGCTGCCTGAGCAGCTGCCGAGCACTGCCCAGCAAACAGCGTTGCCCTGCCCCAGCATCAAGCTGCAGCCGATCCATGCCGCTGCCAACCACTGCTCCGCCTGCTGCGATGCGTGGTTACACTCTCATTACTTGGCCTAGACAACTCTCAGACATGCAAGCAGTCAGTCCATGTCCAGGAAGGCGGCCGCCCCGCTGCGCTTGCTGCGCTTGCGCTCCCGCTTGGCCGCCTCGCGCCGCGCCTCCGCCTCCGCCTCCCTGCACACAAATTTGCAAGGTTGCAACTTGTTCTTATAACTTTGAACAGACACGAATCGTGCCGCTTCGCCGCGTCGCGCCACGCCTCCGCCTCCCTGCACACAAGCAGGTCCCTAGAAATTGTGCATGAGCTGCCTGACTCCAAGCCAGCGGCTTTCACCTCTCGGCCTTGGCTCATGCAACCAGCCGCGCGTTTGACCGCAGCAGCTGAAGCACACTGCAACTGCAGCTGAAGCAAGGGGGGCCGTGTAGCACAACTGTCTCACCGCTCGTCCTCGGCCCGCGCGATGCGCAGCGCCCGCCGCTCCTCCGCCTCAATCTGGTTGTACCTGCAGTGCAAGCGGGATTGATATCGAGCGATTGTTACCTCCTGCCATGGCCACCCACACCTTGTGCCTGCACATGCACAGCGGCACAACCAAAAACAGGCAGAGCCGCAGCGATTCCAGCTGTAGCACGACAGATGCCACACCACCTTGAAAAGCAGCAATGAGTAAACAGGAGCCAGAGCGAGGGTAAAACTTGGCAGGCAGCGCACCCCGCCTCCATGCCTCGGTCGCCCAGGCGGTCGATGTCTCGGAACTTGGAGGGGTCGTACCTGCAAGGTAAAGAGCCAGGCTCTGATTGATGATCCCATGGCAAACGGGTGTTCACAACAGCTGAACAACAAGGAACACTTGCATTGCAGAACTTGGAGGGGTCAACCAGCAAAAAAGGAAAAGGACTCCTGGACACAGGGCTGGATGCTGAGCACCGAGTGCGGCAGCTACCCACCGCTGTGCACTTGTAAAGGGCCTGCGGCTGCAAGATGCTGTGCACATTCAAAACAACCCATCGCACCCGCCGGTGGCCTCCCGCAGCGCGGCGCGCCAATCCTCTCCTCCCTCCTCTCCCTCGGACACAAAATCGTCCAGCTCATCATCGCTGGCTATGAATGAACCGAGCGAACCGCCGCTGTCAAGCGAGAGCCTGCAGGGGGACATGGAACCAAGGCATGTAATCACAGGAACCACGGGCGATGAAGCCGTTGGCTATGAAGGAGTCCAGGGAGGCGCCGCTGTCCAGGGACAGCCTGCAGGGGAGATGCAGTCCAAAATGCCAAGCCAGTTCCACAGCAAGCCGCCACGGCCGTTACTGCTAGTTGATCGAGGCAGCAACTACCTTGAAATTAACCCCCTGCCTCCTAACTGGGGCCCGAGCCACACTACAGCAGGCCTGCTGCACGTCCCCTTACCACAAACCATGCCCTGCCGCCCACCTGCGCTTGTTGTACTGCATGCGCGCCTCCAGCGCCGCTGGCGGCTGCTGCCCCCCGTAAAAGGCTCCCTTGAACTGCGGCCTGCCGCGGCCCGCCGCCGCTGCTGCTCCCTCAGCAGGCGACAGCTGGCGCCGCTGCGCTGCGCTGCGCTGTGCTGCCGCCGCACCGCCCGGCCGCAGGCCTTTGGTGACGCTGCCTGGGCTGGCACCGGCTGCCCCTGCTGCCCCAGGGCGCTGCTGCCCGTTGCCGCCCTGCCCCGCCGGCCGCTTCACAAGCTGCATGGTCTGCATGCCAGTAGCCGTCTTGACCACCTGCCGCTGCATGACCGGTTTGGCAGCTGCTGCTTCACGTGCCGCCCTCGCCGCCGCCGCCGCCGCTGCGGCTCCGCCGGCAGTGCCGCTGCCACTTGGAGACCCCAGGTCAGCTTGCCTGGCTGCACTTGTACCGCCAGGGCGGCTGCCAGGTGAATGTGTGTGGCCGGCAATCAGCTCTCCCACCCGCTGCTTTAGTGCTTCGCTGGCCAGCTGTTTGCGGCCCTTGCCCACCGCTGCCACCTCAACCGCCATGCCGCGCGCCGCAACAGCCATGCGCCCGCCACCTGCCGCCGCCGCTTTCTTAAGCGTCACCTTGCTGCCGCCGCCGCCTGCATGGCTGCCGCTGCCGCCTGCTGCTGCCGAGCGGGGATGCCCACCCGCCCGCTGCCGCTGCTGCCCTCCCACTAGGCTGCTGTCACCGTTGCGCTGCCGCGGCGGAGGTCCCGCCGCCGTCTGCTGTCGGCTGCCGCCGCCTGCCGCAGCAGGCTTGGGAGGAGGCGGCGGCGGTGCATCATCCCCTGCGAGCGCACTAAAGTCGCGGCGAGCACGGATTCTGGCCAGCCGCTCCCTCTCAGCCTCCGCCGCCGACTGCTGCTGCTGCTGCTGCTGCTGGGCCTTGGCCGCCGCCTGCCGCGGCTTGCCGCTGCCCCTGCCGCCGCCACCGCCCCTGCCACCGTTTGGCTTGTCTTTCTCGGCTGCCGCTGGCGCCGGTTTTGCAAAGGCCGACCAGCCGGGTGCCTTGGACTGCTCTCGGGTGGACAGCGGCCCGCCAAAGAAGCTCTCACGCCTGCAGGAGGGCACAGTTGGATAGATGGGAACAATGAAGACAGCTGGAATGCAGCTGGGTTGAGGGCGCGCAGGCGGCGGCAGACGGCTGCAGGCGGCGGCAGCAGAGGCGGCGCAAGCCGCACTCACGATGCCAGGCGGCTGCGCGCTGCACCGGCGTTCTGGGCCATACTGCTGCTCTCTGGAGGATGCAATGGCTGCTACGGGGCCCACAACGGTGCGCGTCGCCCGCCAGCTCGCAGCTGGGGCGTTGCCAGCCCGCCGCGGATGCTGCTGAAGATTGAGGGGCGCCGCTAATGTCGCACAGACCGATGAATCGCCACAATGGCGACGGCGGGCGGTGTTGCCAAAATGCGCAGGCCTTGATTGGCCATCACATACCTTGAGCTTGTGTTGATCGCCAATTGCCGCACTTGCATAGCGCCTGGATCACTTGGCAGCGCCGCCCGGCCAGCAGAACGTTGCGCCGCGAGCCCCCTCGTCGCCCCAGACCGCTGTGCAGCGATCAGGAGGCAACTAAGTTTCGAAGGAAGCGTCTAGTTGCTGCTGGGCAGTCTGCGGGACCAGAGCCGCAGCCATGTCGCGCAAGGCAAGACTGGTTCTGGGCACGAAGGCCGTGGCGACGCGGTGGTGCTGCTGATCGGTTGCTGAAGCGTTGCAATGTTCCGCTGAGCCCGCGGTGCATCCTGGGCAGCCCAGGCGCTGCCGCCTTGCCGCCGCCGCTCACTGCCGCCTGCGCCCATTCTTCGCCCATGCCGTTCCATGCCTTCCCTTTTCCAGGGCCAGGAGATTGTGCTGCTGCTGGATGTGGGGCCGCGCATGCACCCGCACCTGCCCTTTGCCGCCCGGGCGCTGGCAGATCTGCTGACCAGCAAGGTGCTTTGTAGCGCCCGGCTGGCGGTTGCGTTTCGTTTCCTTCTTCCTCGAGAGCAGCAGCGTGCGGAGCCTTGCGAACCCTGCAGCGCTGTAATGCGCGCTGCACCGTTGCTCTGCGGTTGCATGGAGTGCCATGGAGACAGCAACGCTGCAACCACGCATTCCAACCAGCCTGCACTCTCGGCAGGCACTGCCCACTCAGCCCAGCCACTGCCACCGTCCCCTCCAACTTTGGCCCTCTCCCAACCCGTTGCCTCCCACAGATGTGGTACCGCCCGCGGGACGAGGCAGCACTGGTCCTGTACGGCTCCAGCACCACCCGCAACGCTGTGCATGAGGAGATGGCGGCAGCTGGAGAGGAGGGGCAGTACGAGGGCATCGAAGAGGCGCACCCGTGAGTAAACAGCTGTCACGGTTCGTTGGCTAGTAATTGCCACTGCTAGAGCGGCAGCAGGGGAAGGAGCGGTAGTATGAAGAAGTGCACCAACGAGCGCAGCTTAGCTGTCTCAAGCTGCTTGGCTGGCGTGGAAGGTCATGGTCAATAGCTGAGCTGAGGGCAGTGGCGCTGTGGCACAGCACGCTAACCTGCCTGCGGGCGGGCCCCAATTGGCACCAGGCGACATTCCTTGCAGCTGCATCTGAGACCACAAGCAAAGTGCGAGGCCTGCGTATCATTCCAGTTATTATGTGCCAATGATTTTACTGCATATTGTGCAGGATGGGCCCGCCAGACGGCGAATACCTGCGCACGCTGCACGAGGGTGCGCCCTGCTGCGCCCTGCTACGCCTGCTGTGCCTGTTGGGTTATGCTGGCCTGCTGTACCCTGCTGCGCTCAGTTGTGAGTGGCCGTGCCTGCTGCGTCTGCACCATTGATTGCCCCTGCCGCTGACATCCCTTGCCGCTTTCCCGCCGCCTGCAGCCCAGCCGGGCAATGGGCGAGCAGACTGGTTTGACGCCCTGGCGGTGAGGCAGGCAGCGGGGCAGCAGCACGTTGTGCAGGAGGAGAGGGAGAGAGGGAAGGCTGGTGTGCCAGCAGTTGCAACTGGTTGTGCGGCATGCGCTGGCGGGGAGGCTGGGTTGGAACAGTTGCACCGAGAGGGCTGGCCCTGCTGCACTGGTTGTGTCCGCAGCTGGGGAGCGCCTCCTGCTCATGCTCGGCCCTGCTTCTTTGTGTCACGTCAAGCACGCTGTACAATGCAGTCGCGATCCGCTCTGATAATTGCAGGTGGCGGCGGCAACGCTCAAAGCACGGGGGCACACCACGGCTGAGAAGAGCATCGTGGTGCTGTCCAACTTTTGCGAGCGGGTGAGAACGACACATTAGTGAGTGGGTGTTGGCGGCTGCAAGGCGGGTTTAACCCGTAATTACTTTTCGGTCTGAGCTGAACAGACACAATAGTCATATTTTATCATTGTCTCCTCTGCAGGTGGAGGCGGAGGACGAGGATGTGAGCGACCTGGCGGCTATGAGGTCAGGTTCATAACCAAACAACTTCATTGCGTTTTACCCTCTCCTCTGCAGGTGGAGGCGGAGGACGAGGATGTGAGCGACCTGGCGGTTGAATTCACAAAGTCATTCGTTTGGGCAATGCATTGATTGACGAAAAATGCTCTCCGCAGGTGGAGGCGGAGGCCGAGGATGCGAGCAACCTGGCGGGCTGCCCTAACCCACATCCCAATCCCTGCCCTTGCAATAATAGGATAGCTCTGTTATTCAACCCATCCTGGCAGGTTGAAGTGGAAGATGAAGATGTGAGCGACCTGGCGGGCCGCCTGCAGCAGATGGGTGTGCGGCTGCAGCTGGTCAAGCTGTACTGCCAAGGTGGGGGGGCGGTACTGCCTTGTTAGGCGGCTGTGCTGACACGCAGACGGTTTGTACTGCCTGGGTTGACGTGTACGCGGCTGCAGCGGCTCAAGCTGTACTGCCAAGTTGGCTGGGAGGCGGTCTGGGCGCCGCAGCCGCTTCTGGCACTGCTGCATCGCTTGGTGGGCTGCGAACCGAGACACTGGTTGGCATTCCTGGTTTGCTTTGCAGAGGACGATGCCTACGATGTGGACCGCTCCCACAACCTCAACCTGCTGGCCGCCATGTGCACAGAGGTGAGGCAGGAAAATCGCCATGGCAGGGACAAAAACGCAGAAGGAGCTGCGGGCCGAGGCTGCCGCCTGGGTTTGTTCTACGGCTCAACACCTGCCTCTTGCGCTGAACTTGCTCTGGCCCGGCATGCTCTGCGCATTGCTGTGTCTCAAACATTTTCCACTCATAACCAACTTCAGGTGGACCACAGGGAGCGCGAAGTGGCTGCCCCAGTCGACCTGCTGGGCGCGTTTCGGGCGCACGAGGTGGGCGCCACCACCACCTTCACGGCGCCGCTGCAGCTCACCAAAAACGTGACGATTCAGGCGCGCTTATTGACTGCCCCCATTTGGCATTGTGGTTTTTATTTTGTCTGTGTGGCGCCGCTGCACATCACCAAGAAGGTTTCAATTCAGGTGTGCGGCCGGTTTTGCACTCAGCAGTCTAGTTCCTTTTGTGCGGCGCCGCTGCAAGTCACCAAGACGGTGACCATCCAGGTGCCTGTGCCGCTGATGGGTGCTTTGCAGCCGTGGTCACACGCGGAGCCGACACTATTTGCACATTGGGGGTGCACGTGCAGTTTATGCCGCCTGCTTCAATGCCCAAGCATGCGGTTCATATTTGTGACCATTGAGCTGCTGCTGCTCCTCATCGTTTCCTGGCGACACCAACAGGTCAAAATGAGCGGCAAGACGAAGCAGGAAAAGTTCCCCGGGCCGGCAACAGAGACCGCGGCGCAGGCGGAGCAGGGGATGGGTGAGACTTTGCAGCGTGCTTCGCCCCTGCATTTGGAAGATAACTGTCGGCAACAGCGACACCCCTACCCTCCGCTGCCCCCCCAGGCCGTGGGTTGAATCCGTTGGCGCCCAACTGCTGCTGCTGCGCCTGCTGTTGCTGCTGTCAACTCCTCTGCTGCCCACACTTCCTTTCAGTACAGTGGAGGGTGGGATGGGCGGCGGCAGCGCCCTCAGGTCTCCCAAACCTGCTACCCCTGCTGCCAACTGACCCCCCATTTGCTGCAGTGGAAGCCGCTCTGGGCGGCGTGCAGCGGGCCCCAGCCCTTGACTCTGCATAACACGTCAATCTGCCTGCTGCCCAATATTGCATCAAATCACAGTGGGCGGCGCTCTGGCGGTGGCGTGCAGCGTGTCCCAGCGCTCAACTCTGCATAACATGGCAATCTGCCTGCTGACCGCGATTCCTAATGAATGCAGTGGAGGGCGCTCTGGGCGGCGTGCAGCGCGGACGCAAGTTCAACACTGCACAGCGCGCCAATCTGCCTGCTGCCCAACGCTCTGCTGTTTCGATGCAGTGCCGGGCGCGCTGGGCGGCGTGGACCGTGGGCGCAAGTTCAAGTACGTAGATGAGGAGATGGACCAGGATGAGGAGGTGCCGGCGGAGGATGTGATTAGCGCTTACAAGGTGAGAGGTTTCGATGCCTACACGGCATTTGGGCTGGCGCAAAAGGCGAGCAGGTGCGCTCTGCTATGATGGCTGCATGTGAAGGCCCTCCTCCAGCCTGGCACACTGCTGAGCTGTTGAGTAATGGCTTCCACGCGCGTGCCTTAAGCCGCGGGGCTAGCGACTGCTCATCGGGATGCCTTCCTTTCCTTGCAAGTTCAGTACGGCGCCAACATCGTGCCGGTGCCGGAGAACGAGAAGGAGGAGTACGCGTTTCCCCGGGAGAAGGGGGTGATGGTGGGTGGGGCGTGGGGGGTCTGAAGGGATGGCCTGGCCATGGGCAGCACAGCTGCTTGTCTAGTCTAGTATTACAGCTTGGCGCCCTCTGTTTGTGAGCTTGCAGCGGAACGGTCTTAATCCACAGGGTGGCGGGAATGCGCAGAATGAAGCTGCTTGTGAGCCCCTGCTCCACTCCTTGCGCCCTGCTCTCCCCCGCACATACGGGTCCACTCGCCGCGCTCGCAACCATTTCCCGCCCGCCGCAGCTGGTGGGCTTTGTGGATGCAGAAGGCGAGGCGGCGCTGCCACGCCACTACTACATGACGGTGAGGGTGGCTGGCACACCTTGCTTCAATTTGGTTGGAAGTGTGGATTTTGGCTGGAAATGCGGAAGCAGACCACGCTGCCGCGCCACTACTACATGACGGTGAGGGCGGCTGGCGCACCTTGTTTTGACTTTGGCTAGAACTGGGGAAGCAGACTCCGCGCTGCTTTGCCACTGCTGCATGACGGCGATAGGGGCTGGCACAGCCTGAAGGAGTGGGAGAGGGTGATGTTGCCGCTGCCGGAAATTGGGCCATGTTTGCTGCCGCTTGGGTGGGGGAGGCGTTGCCACAGTGGTATCTGCAGGGCTTTTCAAGCTGCAGTTTCTGCCCAGGGAAGCGCTGCTGCTGCCCCCCTTCCTCAAGCAGGACGCGCCGAGTGTTGCCAGCAAAGAAGCAAACATAACCGGGGCATTGACTTTGTGGCTCATTCTCAACTGCATTTCTGATGCAGCAGCTGCTGCCCCGTACCCTAACAGGACACGCGAGTGCTGCTGGCGGACAAAGCCAAGGAGGCCTCGGGCGTGGCCTTTGCAGCGCTGGTGCAAGCCATGCTGAACCAGGGGCAGCACGCTGTGCTGCGCCTGGTGCGCACGGCGCGAGAGGTAAGCGATTGTGCAGGCTCAAGACGTGCTGAGTTTCGGTTGGTCAAAGTATTGCAGGGGCCAGCATGCTGTGCTGCGCCTGATGCGCACGGCGTGGGAGGTGACATGCAAAAGCAAACATGCTTGTTGGACAAGTGAGGTTTGTGCTGACTTGCGCACTGCGCCAGCCGGTGCACCTGAGCGTGTCCGTCGCATGTTGCAGCGCCTCGCAGCCGTGCATTGTGCGCAACGTTGCTGCTCCCTTCCCCTGACCCCTCGTCTGCACGCAATCCGCCCATTGCCCCTGCAGCACCCGCAGCTGTGCATCGCCTTCCTGTGGCGTCCAGCAGAACAGCACCACCTGCTCCTGCTCGTCCCATCACCCATCCGCCTCCCTCCCTCCATGCTTTTCCTGCTGCAGCGCCCGCAGCTGTGCGTGGCCGTCCCGGTGGCGGCCAGCGGCGCGGCGCCCGCCCACCTCCTGCTGAATGTGCTGCCATTTATGGAGGACTTTCGGGATTATAAGTTCCCCAGCTTTACGAAGAAGGCTTGGTGGGTGCCGAAACCGACGATTCGCCGCTGCTGCCGTGCTGGGGGAGCAGCGCTGCTTATGCGCGCCCAGTGAGGAGCAGCATGGATGCCGGGTCTCACACCGCACAAGCATGCGACACCACTGACTCGCTTCTGTTTTCTGATGCCCTGACGCTGCAGGGCGCCCAGCTAGGAGCAACTCGGGGCATGCCCTCACAGTACATAAAGCAAATGAGTCGATAACTGTTTTGTTTCGATCTGCTCTGCCCCCGCAGGGCGCCCAGCGAAGAGCAGCTGGAGGCGGCGCGGGGGCTGGTGCAGGCTATGTCGCTGGGTGCGCCTTGGCTGTGTTTTTTGTTATTCGACCCAATTCCTGGTTTGATTGATGTGATGGCTTCTGGGCTGGTGCAGGCCATGCCGCTGGGTGCGCTTCAAAGCTGGCCAGTCCCCCTACCCTGCTGCCTCCATGCTTGCCCATGCGGGTTGTGTGAAATTGCACACACCCGCACGCACGCATGCAGCCATAGATGGGTTCCTTCGCATCCACCTCACTCCACCACCCAACCCAACCTCACCTTCCCTTTGTCCCCCGCAGGCCCGCCGCACGAGCAGCTGGTGCCGGAAAGCACGCCCTACCCCCAAGTGCACCGCCTGTACTATGAACTGGGCAGGCGGTGCGTGCTTTGCCTGCTTTGTTGAGCGTCTCTAGCATGTGAAACTGACGGCTGTGGGCTTTGAACAGCTCGCGGCTGTCCGTCCAGCTGCACATTTCGCGCTGCAGCTGCATGCTAGTGTGGCGACGCAAATTTCAATCGGCTGCACATCCCTGCTGCACCTCCCTCCCCCCCCTCCCTGCAGGTTTGTCAGCGGCGGCGAGGAGCCGCTGCAGGACGAAGACCCGCTGGTGCGTCCCGGCTTGCCAATTCTGCCCTGGTTTCTGTTGAGCCAGGCTGATCAGCTCGAACCATGCAGATTGGTCACTTTGCGCACCGTGCGCATGCGGCTGTACACTCACAGACCCGCGCCAGACCTTGGGCCCAACTGCATTCCAACCCATCAGAGGGAACAGCCCTGCCGAACGGCGCATTGAACTGTGCACGTGCAATCGCCCCATGCAGTTTGAGCGCGTGTTCAACCCTCGGTGGGATGCCATGCCCGGAGCCGAGGCGGCAGCCGAGGTGGCGCGAGAAGCCTTCCCCATGGGGCAGGTGCGCGGCCCATTTTGTATTTGTTTGAATGGTTCTGTCTGTTGCATCGACGATTGTTGTTGGTACTTGCCAGGGAGGTAGGGGTGCAGGGAGCCTTCCTCGTGGGGCAGGTGCGGGCTAGATGCATCATGGTTTGTTGGGTGAAGGTTAGGACCGCTGCTACTGGTCTATACCAGGGCGAGCGGCGGCACGAGAAGCCTGCCCCATGGGGCAGGTGCAGGGCGCATTAGCCGCATGCCTACTTCAGTGCTGGGGTGTTCTGTGCTCCCGTTCGACATGCTGCATCCCCCGCTTCCGGCACCAACCGGTGTCCAACATTCTTTCAGCTGAAGCTGTGCTCCCGCCCCCTGCCCCGCTTGCCTCAGGCCGCCAAGGCGAGCCGGCGCAGCCGGCGCCTCATTGGCAGCGACGCGCCGCTGGCAGATTTCGAGGCGCTGCTGTTAGATGCGGGTGTGTGGTAGGGCGGTGGATTGGAGTAAAAGTAAAAGTAAAGGGAAACGGCTGGCTACGGTGCATGCCGCCTGAGCAAGGAGAAGCACAGGTCATTCTACGTCATCAAGTGTGCTTGAAGGAGCAGGGCGGAGGATGCATGCACTGGCCCGCAATGCAAGCGGCCTCCTATTTTCCAAACAAGTCCCTCACATTCCATCCTGCACAGGCCCGGAGGAGGCGTGCGCCGCGCTGGTTGAGGCCAGCCCTGATACTCTTTTGACCAGTCCCTGAGAAGCCCCTGAAACTGCATGCCTCTGCAGGCCCCGAGGAGGCTTGCGCTGCGCTGGCGGAGGTGATCCCTGAGCTCGTGATGGGCAGCATGGGGGAGAGCAAGTTTGACCAGGCAAGATATGAATTGTTGACCGGTTGGGTGGGGGAAGGGGTTCGTTCTGAAGGCGGTTGGTGGGCAGCATGGTGAGGCAGAGCAAGTTTTGGCCAGGCAAGCCGCTGATTGTGCGCTGCTGTTGATCGTTGGAAAGTGGGCGGCCATGGGAAGGGGAGGCAGCGAGCGGATGGCAATTGGTGATACGTATGCAAGGGGCAGAGCAAGTTCGACCGGGCAAGCTGCTGTGTTGTTGTTTGATTACGACCCAGATTTACAGTATCAAAACTTTGGATATTTCCTGCAGGCTGCCGAGCTGATTGAGCGGCTGCGCGAGGTGTGCGTCACGCACGAACTGCCCGCTACGTTCAACGGCCTGCTGCGCACGCTGCACGCCAGGTGGGGGGAGGGTGATTGATGGTGCGGTTGTGCTGCTGTTTCTGTCTGGCTGCTGCTGCCGCAGCAGCGGTGTGGTTGTAACTGCTTGCAGCGCATGCCTGCACAGACGGTGGCAACCCCAGCCTGCACGGCCTGTTAGTGGCAGCGCCTCCATTTTCGCAAAGCTCTTCCTGTTCTGCCCCGGGATGAAGGGTGGCCCTAAAAGAGGAAACCCTTCTGGCGCAAGCTGGCCTCGCTGCCCACTGTTCTTGTGAGCACCGCCCCTTTGTCCTGATTCGTTCCATCGCAGGCTGAAGGACGACCCCTCGTGCAGAAGCCTTCCTTCGCAAGCTGGGCTTGCTGCCAACTCTGCAAGCTGGGCTGCCAACAATTATTGATGTTTGTCTGCTGCTCAGGTTGAAGGACGACCCGGTGAAGAAGCCCTTCTGGCGCAAGCTGGAGAACCGAGGCGTGCAGCCCATTGACAGGACAGAGGTGGAGGCCAGCCAGGTGCGCTGTGCATGATGTGTCATGCTGTGGCATGCTGTGCTGTGCCGCGCTGCACCATGCTGTGTTGTGCCTTGCTGCCCAGCGGTTTGGCAGCTGCCCTGCGGGGGTGATCTGATGTGCTGTGTGGTTGCAGCGCGTGCTGCAAGTGAGCCGAATACTGCTCTTCCATCGTGGTGCTCGTGGGTCGAGGCGCACGCGCCAAACCCACGCCTCCCAGGCTGTGGGCCTTCCATGCATACCCATACTGTTCCATCTTGTTCTTCCACCCCTGCAGGTGGAGCCGGAGGCGGCCAGCCTCTTCTTCTCTCAGCGCCAGTTCACCGACTGAGCAAGGACAACCCAAACTCACGACAGAATGAGCGACTGACCTGCGGCGTCTGCTGGAAGCGCCCAGAACCGAGAGCCCCACACAGCCCGAGGGCCGGATTGAGGGCAGCAACTCGACCGTCCTAACTGCAGCAGCCTGCTTTCTGTCACGCTGCTGCTCTGCCCGACTTGAAACATAACCTTGCTTTCAGCAGACCATGACCATGCTGACCACCCCTGTAAAGTAGGCCTCTGCCGCAGCCGCTGCAGCTCAATCCTTGTGAGGCGCATTGCTGCTTTGTGTTCCTGCGCCGCCTGCCACTTTCGATGCGTTGCAAAGCCATGAAACCGGGGCAGGGCAGAGAGAGCATGTACAGGATATGTCGAGGCACAAGAGGCAAGCGGCGGCAGGCAGGCGCGGGTAGTGTCGGCGGGGCCGCCTCGGGCCGATGCTGGGCTCCCGGTGCTTATATACAGCGTGTGGGCAGTGCACAACGCACAGGCCGGCGGCATGCAGCAAGGAGCATACTGTGCAGGTGGATTTCGCAGAGCAGAGCATCCACTCGGGGGATTCGAGAGGGGGCGAGGAAAACAGCAGAGCAAGGCGGGTGGCCATTACAGGTCGGCCGTCATGCTGCTGCTGCAGCAAGCGCCCTCACTGCGCAGGCTTGCAGTCCGGCTTGTGCTGCCGTCAGTGTGATCGCTGGCACTCGGGGCACTCGGGGCTGCAGGAGGCAGGGTTTGGACATGATGGGCCAGGAGGTGAGCGGGCACCCGGCCAGGCTCGGCAGCAACAGCTTGAAGCAGGCCCTGCGGGGCAGCAGCTGCAGCCTCTGTTGGCCAGAGCAGCGGCACACACCTGCAGTAGGCCACTGAGTGGCAGCGGCTGCAGCGGCGCAGGCCCACTGAGCACCGCCCGCAACCGGCACAGTCGCTGGCCTTTGGGACTTGCTGCGCGACTTCCATCATGCCGAGAAGGCTGCTAGACGCTCGCTGCCTCCCCCCGGCAGCTGTCAGCTGCTGCCACATCATCTGTATGGGCTGCACCCAGGGCACAGGCAGCAGCCTGTTGGCCCGCTTGATCGCCGGCTCCATCTCTGCAACCAGAGCGGTTGCCCGCGCCGCCAGGCTGGCTGGGATCCTGCCGCCAGCCTCCGAAGCTGCCACGGCTGCAGTGCCCGCACAGGAGACAAAGTCCACATCGGCTCGCTGCTGCCGCGCCAGCTCCGCGCCACGGATCAAGCGCTCAACCGCCAGCACAAACCGCCCCTGCTGGGCTGCCGCATAGCCAGCTGAGATCCAGCTGTACGGGTTGTCAGGCTGCAGCGCCAGCAGCGCCTCGCTGCTGGCCACCATCTGCGGGACAGGCACTGCAGATGAGCTGCCTGGCAGCTGCGCCTCCCCCTTGATCAAGTCACTGCCCGTCCAAAGGAGTCCAGCGTGGCTCAAGTAGTGCAGCTGCTCCAAGCTGGGCAGTGGCGCGGCAGGTGGGTGCTGGCCGGCTGCCGCCGCCGGCGCCAGCTGGCTGAGCTGGCACCGCACTGTGTGCGCGTGTGCCGGCTCAGCGTGCCGCATTCCCCTGCTCACTGAGCCGCCGCAGCGCGCCCAGCTGCATCTGCGCCGCCACTGGCAGCTCCGAGAGCACGCCATACTCGCCCAACAGGTAGGCTATCAGCACTTCTGCCAGCGCGGCGTGCTGCAGCCGCGTGCCACGCTTCACGGCACCCAGCATGGCATCGAAGTAGGCGACCCCGTGAGGCCTGATGTCCATGTCGCACACAGGCCGTGAAGGCGACGCCATGTCGACATGGCGTCGGCAGCCGCCTTGAGAAGAAAGGCCTGCAGCGTGCGCTGCTGGCCCTCAGGGCTCGCTACCGACAGCAGCGGGCGGCCACCAGCAGTGAGGGGCAGCAGGGAGGGGATCTGCACCGGCAGAAAGGGGCAGGCAGATGCAGATCAGAAGGCTGCGCATTTGCAGGGGCTCACACGACGCAGGGGTGCTGGGCACACAGATCACAACCCCTGCTCCCTGCTTGCCTGCCGCAGCAGCTCCACGCTGTCAATGAATGCCTGCACCTCGGGGCTACGCGCAGCCACGGGCACTGCCTGGGCGCGTGCAAGGCGGCGGCGTAGGAAGTCGGCGCCCGGCTTTTCAACAGACGGGGCGCCGCCGCCGCCGCCGCCGGCACCGTGCCCGCCGTGCGCTGGCTTAGACGGGCTGGCTGCCATCACACCACGGGCTGGACGCTGTGAACAGCCCTGTCCAGCCTCCGCGCAGCTGTTGGATGGCAGGGAGGCCCTGGGTGGGGTTTCGGGCACCACGGGAGTGGCCGAGCTAGGAGCAGGGGGCACGACCAGCATACAGGGCAGAGCTTGGCAGAGAGGTCCAGTTGCTGCTGGCCAGATGCAATGCCGCCGCCACCGTCGCCGCCCCGTCAGCGCCTGTGGCCGGAGTGCTGCGGTTCAGCAGCAGGTCGCAAGAGGGCGAGCCTCGGGTCGTGTATGCCTTCCGATTCAGTTGCATCACACCTCTGGAGTTTTACGCTGCGGTCCTGCCTGCCCGACACTACACCATGCACCACTCCCTAGTGCGCCGGTCAGCCCCACTTGGCCCATCGCCTACTGGTCGCGCTGTAAGTTCCCAGCCAGGAGCCCGCCTGAAAGTTAAGTAGCCGCAGGCGGCAGTGAAGATGGGGCGGTGGTCCTTGCTGCATTACACCAAATTTGACGTCGATCTTGCTGACCGCTAAACAACCAGACCGCAATGCCGCACCTGTCTGAGTCTACCAAGCTGCTGCTGTAACTTCTGACTAACTGACCACCCCACAGCTGGCCTGCCCATCATTGTGTCAGTCTGACGCTTTACAAGAAGCCATAGAGCTGGACGGCGGCGAAAAAAGCATGTACAGTTGTCAGGGCACAAGAGGCAAGCGGCAGGCAGGCAGGCGCGACTAGGTTGGGCCGGGCCGTCTCGGGCCGATGCTGAGCACAGGGCAGCGGGTCCGCCTCGGGCCGATGCTGGGCACAGAGCAGCGGGTGCTAGTGTACAGCGTGTGGGCAGTGCACAGCGCACAGGGCGGCGGCGCGCGGTAATGGGCGGGCCGCCGCACGGTTGCCCACACACAAGCTGCTGCGGGGAGCAGCGGAATGAGGGCTGGGCGCCCTTGAAAGGCGGGTGGGGCGGGGGTGCCCCTGGTGTATGAGTGGGGGAAGAAAGGCGGAGGGGAGGAATACAGGGGGGCGGGCGGGGCGGCGGCACACAAGTCGACCGCCCCGGCGCGCTAGGGAGGAGCGGGAGGGGTTGGAGAGAGGCAGCGGCGGACGGGGCTTAGCAAAGCCGCCGACTGCCGCTGCGTGCTGCGGAGCGCCTGCCTGGGAGTGCTGACGGAAAGAGCAGCTGCAATAGCGATTAGGCTAGGGAAAGAAGACCAGTATGGGCTGCGAGAGGGGGGCGGCGCGCGATGCGGCTGCGCCAGGTTTTTGAGGCTGGGAGCAAGCTGTGGGCTGGGGCATGGTGGCTGCTGCTGCCATGCCGCCAGGCGTCCACTCACTCGCTGCCGCCACGGCTGGCTGCACTGGGCGGCGGCCCGGGCTGCACGGGCCGCCGTCGGCTGCCGGCAGCTGAGCCGGCTGCACGGACGTGCGCCGGGCCGGCCTTAGAGCTTGTCCACCTTTGCGGCCACCACCTTCTGGTTGGCCTTGGCCAGGTTGGTCTGCAGCAATGGTGACAAGGAGGCGAAAGCGGTGAGGAGGGATGGGGCGCGGCAGCAAGAGTGGCAGTGCGGCGGGCGGGAGCGGCCCTTGCATGCCGACGGCCGTGGCTGCAGCGGCAGCACACGCACCAAGGCTGAGCCAGCCAGCCATTGACAGCAGGCAGCTGGAAAAAAGCCCACCTTGTCGAATGCGGCGTAGTCGAAGGAGCAGTTGTGGTCCTGCGCGTGGCGGTGGCCCGAGCAGAACACATAGCCGCAGCTGCGCAGGGGGAGGCACATTGGCGAGGCGGCGGCGGTGAGACGACCAAGCACATGGAACAAAATGGGAACATGTCTGACATCAGCACGACATTGCAGCCGAGCGCACGGCATGTCATGCAGCATTAGGGCGGGTGCTGTGCTGTACGGGCGGCGTGCGGCGGGATCGGATCCCGCAGATATTGCGGGGGACAAAAGACAGCCGCTGCCACCACTGGAACATTCCACCCCACCAGCGCACTCACCGGCACTCGAAGCCAAGCAGGCCAACCTTCTTGCGGCAGCAGAAGCAGCGGCCGCGGTTCTCCTGAAGGGGGCATGACAGCGGCGGCGGGTTGGGCGCCAGGCTGGCGGGGGCGCAAGCGCCGCGCCTTGCGGCGGCCGGCACATGTGCGATGGAGGGCTGGGCGTGTGTCTGCCCTGCTACTGCCGCCTTATCAAGCCACCCCGCCCATGTAGAGCCCCAGGCGCGCACCTGCACGGGCCGGTCCTCGTCAGGCTTCTCGGCAGCGGCGGGCTCAGGCGACGCCGCCTCCGCGGCGGCCTGCTGCGGCTCTGCGGGCGCCTCCGCGGGCTGCTCCTGGGCCTTGGGCTGCGCGGGCGCCTCGACCGCGGCTGCTGGGGCTGCCGGGGGCGCCGAGGCCGCGAGCTGGGCCTGAGACTGCCTGCCGCGCCAGCACACGCTGCAGAAGCCGCTCGTGGCGTCGCTGCCTGCGAGGGGCGAGGGGAGGGCGGGGTGAGCGGGGGGCGGGCGCTGGGGCCGTGTTTCTCGAGGCTCACGGCAGAAACGCCGCCTGCTGGCCCCCCGCGGCCCACCGCGCCCCGCCGACACGCACCGAAGAAGCCGCAGCCGCCCTGGCAGAGGCTGGGCTGGTCCCCGCCCGCCTGCTGGCTCGTCGGCTGCTCGCTCATAGCTGTGGGGCCGCTGCCGGGGTGGGAGGGAGCTGGGAGTGGTGTCGGTGCGCGTGGGGTGCGGGAACAGGGCGCAAATGCTGCTGGGGGTGAGCAGCGGGAGTGCTCATCTGCCCCTACTGCCCTGCGGAGCCCTGCTGCGCTCACAACTGCCGCCCAACGCGCTTCCCCCGCGCTCCGATGACCACGATCGGAGCCAGGCAGGCGCTGGGCACGGCCCCGCCACTGCGCCTGCGCGTCGGCAACCGCCGCCGCGCCCGAGCGCCGCTCGCAGCTGCGCGGGCGAAAGCAAGGGTCAGACGCTGCTGGAGGCTTCAGCGCACCCTGCAGCCGGACTGTGCTGCGAGTCCATTGAGCTGTGAGGTGGCTGGACCAGGTCCTTGGCTGCGTGCTTTGCTGCAGCGCCTGCCGCCGCCGCGCTAAAGCAACGCAGGGCATGCGGTCGGCCAACCTGGGCAAGACAGCAGTCATGCCATTTGCTGTGCATTCATGCAACCCAAAGACCACGATGGGTTTTGTGCAACCTGGATGGAGGAGGGGGGAAGAGAAGAGAAAGAAAGGACGGGTGCCCAGCCCACCGGTATCCGCCTTGGGGAGCGGCTCGTGCTGGCCTTTGCGGGGCCCAGCCTGCTTGACAGCGCCAGTCCACATCGCTGATGGCGTCAACACACTCAGGCCTGCACGACGGCAACACAAAACCCCTGACCGCCACACCCCGCCATCGCAGCCTCCGCTCGAGCACCCCTCACCGCCGCCGCGCCGCCAGCGCGCTGTGCCCCTGCACAATGAGCGCGCGCCCTGGCGGTGCTCATCGCAGTCCAGGGGCCCTGAGCAGCGCATCGAGGTGCGTCGGCCTCGTGACCGGCTCGTGCAGCGGGCTGGAGCCCTGGCTGCTGCTGTTCTGCGGGTTGGCGGCTGCTGCTGCCCGCTTGCAGCGAACAGGGAAGCTTGTTGTGCGCTGTTACTGCGGCCGCTGGCGCCCCAGCGCGTCTGCCAGCCGCTCGACTGCCGGACCCTCCTGCCCAGCAGCCTCGTTGCGGTCCTGCACCTCACCCAGACCGCGCACAGGCGCGGCACAGCTCGCTGGCAGCAGCGCCGCAACCAGCCCTCGCTGCCGCCGCTCGACCGCCGCCGCCGGCTCTGTTTGCTCCACCGCAGGGCCCCCGTCCTCGCTGGATGGCCAATTGCGAGGTCTTCCACCTGCGCCCGCACTTTGAGCTGGAGCAGCACCAGGTGAAGGAGGTGCTGCGCATCCTGCTGCACACCATCGTGTTCCAGCGCGCTCTGGGTCCCGTGCAACCGGCGGAGCGCGACTCGGAGCTCTTTGACCTTACCTGGGTGCGCCGTAGGTCTGGTTTGGAGCATTGCTGTGCTGCATTGTGACAGCCGCAGGGCACATTTGTGGGTGCCGCGGCGGCAGGGCAGCATTCCACACATGCCCCGAGCAGCGGGCAGCGCAGCGGGGGCCAGCCGTTGTGCCGCCTTCGCCCGGCTGCCTGCTCCCTTCGCAGCGCAGACTGTGTCACCCAGCAGCTGCACCTTCCATTACCGCCTCCCCGCGCAGGTCGAGTGCGGCGACCAGGAAGCGGCTCGCAAGGTGGAGGAGAAAATTGCTGCGTTCCACACCTGGGCGCAGCGCAACCCCGGCAAGCGCGGCCAGGTGGGTGCTGGACGCTCGCCCTCTCGCCTTCTGGGCCACGGTTGCACGCGGCTGCTGCAGGAAATGACATGGCTGCCTGGTGTGCCACACGTGCAGTGCTTGGTTGTGTGCACAATTTGCATTGCCAGGCAGAAGGGGAACTTCTGGCAGGCTGCATCCTTCATGTCTAGCCTTTCTACCTGGCCTGCCCGCCCACCTTCCAACCGCCGGTCTGCCTGTTGCAGCTGCTGCCCGCTGCACTTGCCCTCGCCTGGCCTGCCGTCGCCTCCCATGACCTGCCTCCTCCCCACCTGCGTACTGTCTTGTCTGTGGTTGCGGCTGGCCCGCGTGTCATTGCCGCCCGCCTGCTGCTTCCAACTCTGCAGGTCTGCCTGTCATTCTACGAGAAGCGCCAGCGCCAGAGCTGGTTCAGGTGCGGCCAACAAGGGGTGGCTTCATTTTCGTTTGCGTTGCTGGAGCTGCAGTTGTTGGATGTGCTCGGACCTGCTGGCCCTCGGCTGATGCAGCACCACCGAGAAGCGGCTGTGATGGGAGCAGTGGCTGGGTGCTGGCATTTCTTCGACCCATTCACAGCCTTTGGTTCCCCCTGTCGCAGCACCGCCGAGGAGCGGCTCTACTGGGAGCAGTGGCTGGTGGACGTGACGGCTCTGCCGCCGCCGCCCGCCGATTTCGAGGAGCGAAACGCGTTTGCGTCCTCCAGCCTGCGGGCGCAGCGCCGGCAGCGTGTGCAGGTCAGGCGACCAGAAGGATGGGTTGCTGTTGAAGTGTTGTTTTTGGTAGACTGCCCTGTGCAGCTGTCCGGTATGCAGGCACAAAGCAGCGAGCAAGAAGGGTAAATGTGGGCCAGCTGTGTGGGTGGCTGGGTCCTGGCAGGGCCCAGCAGCGCTGTCGCCCACGCACACACACACTTCCAGCAGCAAGCGTCGCATTGCTGCAAGCTGACGGCTCGTCATCTGCTTACTGATGTGTCAAACTTTTTTTGCAGGCTGCCCTGGAGGAGTGCTTGACCCAGATTGTAGAGCAGGGTGAGACATGTCCTTCTATGGCCCATGCAGCCCACTGCTGTGGCAGCGGAGCTGCGGCCAGCCTGCTCGTGGTTCGCTCCATGTGCCCCCTTGCCTGCCCCTGCCATGGCCTGTACCCACCGCTGCAGCCGCCCGTGCTGGCCTGCACCCCAGCAGTGGCCTCCGCACCCAAGCATGCAGCCGGTGTGCCGACAGGCTGCCGCATGTCCTGCCCCCTCTAAATGCAATGCAGTCAACGAGCGCCGGGACCACATCCCGCCCGTCGTGTCTGGTTCAGCAGTCACCTTCCCCTTTGACATCACCGTGGCTGGGTGAGGCTGGGGCTACACAAGCAAGGCACATGCCGGCTGGCTGGATGCCGGCCGGGCAGTGCCAACATGGTCAGCACTGCTGAGCCGCGCTTGGCGGTTGTGCACCCCCTTGATGCAGCGGCGCAGAAGCTGCGCCACCTTGTTTGTTAAATTAATCCTGCATAATCTGCTAGCTGAAACCACCGCGTTTGTTGGCATGTGGCCCCTGCAGGGACAGCGGCCCGGGGTTTGGATTGGACGTCGTGCGGCGCATGCTGCAGCACACCAGCCCGCCCTCCGTCCTGCACTAGATACACGCGCCGCAGGAACGGCCGCTCGGGCGGTTGGAGAGCTGCGCAGGCCGGCAGTGCGCAATACGCCAGCCGAAGTGGGGGCGTGGGCGCGGCACCTTGGCAGCAGCGGCACCTCACTCAGACCTGTAGCATCCACGCGCCGGCACCGGCATGCACCAGAGTGCCTCGGCGGGCCTGAGCAGAAGCAGCAGCAGCAGGAGCGCCGGCAGCAGGCACAGCAGGCACGTTCGCCCATGCGCCAGCTAGTTGACCTCTTAAACTCCATAGCCGGCAGTGCGGCCAGCCGGCAGTCCAGCCTGCCCGCCGCCGGCAGCAGCAGGGGCGGCACGTGCCGGCGCGCCAGCAGCAGCCCCATGCTGACCACAGCGGGCGCAGCAGCAGCGCCGCCGCCGCTGTCGGCTGAGCTGGCGGCCAGGCACCCGGCGCTGCGGGCGGCAGAGGCGGCCCTGGAGGCCAAGCTGGAGAACGGGGCAGGTGGGCGGTTTGTGCGCAGCGGTTGGATCATGGGATGGGATGATGGGAGTGTAAAGATGCAGCACTTGTACCGGGCTGCCCACTCAGCTCAATCGGCACTCCCTTGATGTCACCAAGAGCCGGCACTAGCACGCGCGCACACCTGCAATGGCTGGCGGCCCTCTGCACACCCTCGCATCCTCCAATGCAGGGGGCTGTGATGAACACTGGATCCGCCTGCACGAGCTGAACGAGCATACATGCGCATGCACTGCCCAATAGCTTCATTTCATACACACCTCCCAAATTCCTTCTCTGCAGCGGACTGCGATGAGGACTACATCCGCCTGGCTGAGCTGAACGAGCAGCTGGGCAGCCAGCGCGGCTTCGACGCCGCCGAGGCGCGGCGAGACCTCAACCGGTGCGCTGCGCATGCTGTGCACGCGCTGTGCGCTGTGCGCTGTGTTGTCTTGTGCATCTTGTTGCTGCTGCTGCTGCTGCTCGGTTTGCCGTGCTTGCTACAATCTGGCTGGCCTTACGCATAGGTGACGCCCCTGCCGCCTGCTACCGCTGCTGGTGCTCACGTTCAATGGCTTCCGTGGCGCGTTCCAACAGTGCGGTTGCCAACTGGCCATCCAGCTGTTGTCCGTCACCCCTGCAGCTACTGCGATGTGCTGCCATACGACGACAACCGAGTGCGGCTCGGCCGCCCCGCCTTCCCACCAGGCTGGGTTTCAGGCAGCGCCGCCGCCGCTAGTGCCGCTCCAGCAGTCAACGGCAGTGGCACCTCGCCGGCCCGCGGGAGCGGTTGCGGCAGCAGCAGCAGCAGTGGACGTGGCAGCGGCAGCGCGGCAGAGGCAGGACTAGGGGATCTAGAAGATTACGTGAACGCCTCGCCGCTCTATAGCTGTGACGACGGCAGCGGCGGCTGCTTTGGCGACGAGCGGTGGGCTTACATCGCTAGCCAGGTGCACGACTGGGAAGTTCGCATATCACACATGGCAGCAGGGCCGGTGCCATTGGCGAGATGGGGCTTGCAGCCTGCATGCTGAGCAGAGGCAGCTGGGTGGGCCAACGGCTGGTGGCCGCATGGCTCACCAACTGTAGCAGCCTCGCGCCCATGGCTGTGGCCGCGCTGTGCCCATCTGCCCAGCCCCGTGTTCCCTGTGCTCCAGGGTCCGCTGAAGCACACGCGGGACGCGTTCTGGCGCATGGCTGCTGAGCAGGGCTGCGGCGCTGTGGTCATGCTGACCAACACGAGTGAGAGCTGCGTCTGCATGCGTGTGTTGAGAGTTGCAGCGCCTGGGCGGGAGGATGATGAGGGCGCTTCTTTCACTTAGCAGAGACAGCACACAGGCACCTGGATATTCACTGCTGCTCCAACCCCTTGCAACCGCCCGTCGTCCCTGCAGTCGAGCGAGGCATGACCAAGTGCGCGCCTTACTTTGCCGAGGCGCCCTACACTTATTTACGCTGCGGTACACCGCTGAGCATTTCCTTTCGCCCTGCCCATCCGCATCCTGCAGTCGAGCGAGGCATGACCAAGTGCGCGCCCTACTTTGCCGAGGCGCCGCGCACGGCCAAGTCGCTGGGGCGCTTCACGGTGCAGACGGCAGAAGTGGAGGAGGTAAGCTGGGGGTGCTGTCCAATTTGGGGCCCGTTTTTCCTATTTATGAGGCTGGGCAAACGGCTGAGGTGGCGGAGG
>VFQQ010001610.1_pt1 | contig 30086 bp, 27 predicted proteins | sample 3512341 | NCBI WGS metagenome assembly VFQQ01 (sample SAMN10412373, study PRJNA504923) | tailings metagenome | isolation source: Relicate 2 Philex TSF1 revegetated site | place: Philippines: Tuba, Benguet | collected 2017-08-29
TCGGATGTCGGATGTCGGATGTCGGATGTCGGATGTCGGATGTCGGATGTCGGATAAAAAAAACGATGCGGCGAACACCGCTTATTGTGTTTGCCGCATTATTTTTTCAAAAATTTCAAATCAGAAATCCGACATCCGACATCAGACATCAGACATCTCCCTTGAACTCTGTATTTTTGCACATCTATGAAAGTACATCGTGAATTGGCGGGTTCTTTGCCGGAGTTTAGGAATGCTGTGGTAACCATTGGTACATTTGATGGCGTTCATAAGGGACACCAACAGATCCTAACACAAATGAAGGAGGAGGCGGCTCGTATCAACGGTGAAACCATCATCATTACTTTCCACCCGCATCCTAGAAAAATTGTTTCCTCTGTACCGGGTGATGTAAAGCTGCTAAACACTTTATCAGAAAAAAAATTATTGCTGGAAAAAGCGGGCATAGATCATTTGGTAGTGGTACCGTTTGATCATCATTTTGCCAATCAATCTGCCGATGAATATGTTCGGGAATTTTTGTACAAATATTTTAGACCCCATACCATCATCATTGGTTATGATCATCGTTTTGGTAAAGGCAGAACCGGCGATTATCACCTGCTAGAAGATTTTGGAAAAGAACTTGGATTTGAAGTCAAAGAAATTCCGGAGCAATTGTTGAATGAAATTGCTGTTAGCTCCACAAGAATACGCCAAGCCATTGCTAACAATGATATTGACACTGCCAATGCGGCTTTGGGGCATCCCTATTTTTTTGAAGGACTGGTGATTGAAGGCAATCAATTGGGAAGAACCATTGGTTACCCAACCGCCAATCTCCATATCGGAAGTGAAGAAAAACTGATACCAGGCAATGGTGTATATGCAGTCCAGGTAGAAATCCTATCTGATCTGCATACCGCTCAACAGAAGCTGAAAGGCATGATGAATATTGGCATCCGTCCCACTGTCGATGGAAAGAAAAGAGTGATTGAAGTCAATATTTTTGATTTTGATGCGGATATCTATAGACAAACATTACGCGTGCACGTATTGAAACAGTTGCGCAATGAAATCAAATTTGAAGGACTGGAAGCCTTAAAAACACAACTAGGTATTGATAAGCTACGAGCTATGAGCTGTGAGCTATGAGCCTTTATACGTTGAATTTGAAGGATCTACAACCTATAATTGGCTACCACTCAAAGCTCATAGCTCACAGCCTATAACCCCTCAAACACCAGTGATTTCTTATTCATTATTCATCATTCCCTCTCCCTCACTTTCTCCCAATTCAAATCCGCTTTTTGAATAAAGCCAGATTGATCTTTATTCCATAGTTCCTGTACTTTCAAACTGTAATTGAAATACAGTTTACCATTCAATATTTTCCATGTTTCTATAACGGTAGGAGCTTTGTAACCACCCGACATGCCATAAGCACAATAGCCTCCGTACTGTGGTGCATATTTTTCGGGATTCATTTTAAACAGCTCCAAATTTTCTTTTGAACTAAACAACCAAGTTGCATCTTTCCAAGTGTATGAAAAACTTTCATTGCCTTGAACAGGCTTTGACTCGGAAAAGAATGCCACTACATCATATCCGCGAATGGCTTTTCCATTGGTAGTAAATATTTCTGCTTTTTGAGCAAATGTCGTGGATAGTCCTATCAATAGGAGTACAATAGATCCAATTATTTTTTTCATGATCGTATCAGGTTTTCAGGATAGACGAACCTTTACGAATATGCTTACAATAAAAGAGAAAGATTAATTCATCATTTTTACCACCATTTCTTTCATGAGTCCGGCATCAGAAGTACCGGCATCATATACACCAACACTGCGGAGATTGTATTGATGTAATAATAACAACGCTTTTTCTACTCCAGTATATTCATACTTACGGGCAGAACTCAAATAGTCTTTGATGAAATATGGATTGACCCCTAATGCACTGGCTGCAGATTTCTCATCAGGATTTTGCAATCCGAATAACATATATACTTTACTAAAATAGTTGTACAATGCAGGCAATACCAATTGTATGGGCGCTGCTTTTGGATTGGCTTCAAAATATTGGATGATACGAATAGACTTTGACAGATCTTTTCTTCCGATGGCTTCTTGTAATTCAAATACATTGAACTCTTTGCTGATACCAATGTACTTTTCGATATCGTCTTCCGTAATATTGGTTCTGCCGGCCAAGTTGACCGCCAGTTTTTCAATTTCGTTTTCAATACGGCTCAAATCATTCCCTACATGGTCTACCAACAACATCAATGCTTTTTGATTGATGGATAACTGATGTTTCTTTACCATTTCAAGCGTCCAATCCGGCAACTGGTTATCATACATCTTTTTGGTGGTCAACATCTCCCCCTTTGATTTCAGGGTTTTGGCGAGTTTGGAACGACCATCCACTTTTTTATCCTTATAGCTTACCACAAAAATGGTAGAAGGCAGGGGATTTTCGATATAAGGTTCCAGTTTATCGATATCACGCATTTGCTGGGCCTCTTTTAAAATCACTACTTGTCGCTCAGCAAACATGGGGTATCTGCGACAAGCATTGACTACGGCTGCCCAGTCTGCGTCTTTTCCGTAAAAAACGGTGAGATTAAATCCGACTTCAGCTTCGCCCAAAATCTTGTGTTCGGCATAATTCACCACCTGATCAATAAAGTAGGGCTCTTCTCCTTCCAGCCAATAAATAGGCTTGAATACTCCTTTTTTCCACTCTGTTATGATCTTTTCCGCCGACATGGGTGCAAAGATGAAGGATGATGAAGGATTTAAAAAATGTGTAAGGGTTTAGTTATGAACATGGGTTATGGCTTATGGTTCATGGTCAATAGCAGAAAGCCATGACCTATCAGCCATGAACTATAAGCTATGAACTATAAGCTATGAACTATAAGCTATAGCCAATGGACAAACGGAAAAACAGCGTAAATATTGCAGTTTTCAGGTTACGATTTGAATATTTTCAGGATGTAGGATTGGTAAGTTTTGGAAGCGGAGGACAATGTTGGCGGTGACTATTACGTCTTGCTGGCAATAGTTGATGATACGCGGTAAGTCTTTTTCCTGGTAGTAAACATCTTGCACCATGCTTCCATCCATATCTGTTTTCGAGGTGGGGATTCCCAGCACATGGGCTAATAAATGAAGGGAAACATAGTTTTTATGGTCGCCGAATTTCCACCAATTCATGGTGTCTACCATCTTTATTTCCCATGGCTTTTTATCTTGAATGTTTAGATAATGAGGTAAAGAAAGATGATTGATCAACATGCGCCGTCCGATATAGGGGATATCAAATTCGCGAATATTATGTCCGGCGAACTGGAAATTTGAATTGATTTTGTAGAGTTTATCGCATAAATCAGTGAAAATACGCAGTATTTCTACCTCATGATCCCCCGCTATACTCTTTATTTTAAGTCGCCATTCTCCTTCATCCTGGTACAAAAAAGCAGTGGATATGCAGATGATTTTACCAAATTCAGCTAGAATTCCTGCCTTTTTTCGATAGGCTTCAGAAGGTTCCATATCTTCTGGCACGGTTTTAGATATTTTGTCGCAAAACAGGGATTGCCATACAGGATCCAGTTCTGTAAAGGATGGTACGGCGGGCACTGTTTCAATATCAATGAATAACAGATCCTTGAGCATAAGCACTGTTTAAAATTCCGTTAACTCAAAAATTACAACGTATGAACTACATCAACACCAACGATCAGAATGCTGCTCCAGAGCAGAAAGACAACCGTAAAGTAATATACGGTATTCTGATAGTAGCTCTTTTGGCTACCTGGGCTTATATCTTCTATGATAAAAGCCGTACTACCGAAACCATCGGTCAATTAGAAACCCGTATTACCAATGTGGACAGTGCTCGTAATGCCATTCAGCAAGAATTTCTCGAGGTATCTGCGAAAGCTGATTCACTGACGCAAAGTAATATCCAGTTACAAGGTGCTTTGGCCGATCGTGGATCTGAGATTCAAAAAATGAAAGGAAACATCAACAATATACTGAAACGTAAAAATGCTTCTGATGCTGAATTGGCTCAAGCTAAACAAATGATCAGTGAATTGAATGGTAAGATCGACGGTTTATTTGCTGAGATCGAAAAACTTCAAGGTGAAAATAAGCAGCTGACTGCCGCTAATGAGCAGTTGAGTACTGAAAAAACACAACTAACTTCAGAAAAAGAAAATCTTCAGCAGAATCTGAGTGCTACTAAAAAAGAATTAGATGAAAAAGTAGATGTTGCCTCTACCCTTCATGCATCTAATATTGGTATCACTGCCATTGATATCCGCAACAGCGGTAATGAAAAAACCACTTCAACCGCAAAGAGAGCTGACTTAATGCGTATCTCTTTTGTATTGGATCCGAATCGTATTGCTCCAAGTGGTGTGAAAGATATTTATGTGTGTGTTACCGGACCTGATGGTAAAGTGATTAGCGAGGGAACCAAATTCATTACGCGTGAAGAAGGTGAAAAAATTTATACCAGCAAAGTATCTGTTACCTATGAGCAAGGTAAAGTAACTCCTGTAAGCTTCGACTGGAAACAAAGTACCAAATACCAAACAGGAAACTATAAAATCGAGATCTATAACAATGGTTTCAAAATTGGTGAAGGTGTGAAGACTTTGAAGAAAGGGGGATTGTTTAGTTAAGGTTCAAGGGACAAGGGCGAAGAAAGAAGAGACAAGGAAGCAACAAGTAAACAAGTCCCAATTTAAATAGCGCTAGGCTTCAGTCCGGCGAAAAATTCAAACCTGTAATATTTCCGGGGGGTAATATTTAGCAAGCAACAACCAAAGGCGTCCGTAAGGGCGCCTTTTGAGTGAAAGGTGAAAAGTGAAACGTGAAAAAGGCTGATTTCACCTTTCACCTTTCACTTTTCACTTTTCCTCCCTCTTCCCTATCTTCACTCAAACTTTTCCATGCGTATCAATTGGCGGATCATATTGGTGGTGATTGCGGTGATTCTGGTGAGCGGAACGATTTTTTATTCACAGTATGTAGCCGGGAAAATCGCTACTGAGGAAAGAATGTATGTGACTGTTTGGGTGGAAGCTCAAAGAACCATTTTGTACTCATATGATACTGCTAATTTAAATCTTGCGACTTTCATCTCATCAGAAAATCAGGAAATACCCATCATTGAAACCAATGAGAAAGATAGTATCACCGGCAATTATCTGAATCTTGACAGCAGTTTGGTGGCATCTGACAGCACTTATTTACAAAGCAAGCTCGAAGAATTCCGTCGATACAACAATAAACCCATTGTCTTGGTCATGAAAGACAATCCCTATACAGCCAATCATTATTACTATGGACAAAGTAAACTGCTGAAAGAGGTGAAGTTGTATCCATTGATTCAGTTGATCATTGTAGCCCTTTTCATAGCGATTGCAATTATGGCTGTTCAATCGCATTACAAGAGTGCACAGAATCAATTATGGGCTGCCATGGCCCGGGAAACGGCCCATCAACTGGGCACCCCTGTTTCCAGTTTGGAGGGATGGGTGGAGATTCTTAAGCAGCAGGAAGAAAATCAACAGATCGTTCCTGAAATTGCCAAAGATGTAAAACGATTGCAACTGATTACAGACCGTTTTGGTAAAATAGGGAGTCAACCAAAACTAGAACCCGGCGATCCTTTTGAACAGATTGATCAGATGATTGCTTACATGAAAAAAAGATCCGGTGGACAAGTACAATTTGAATTTACCAAGCAGCCATTATCTGTTCAGCCCAGATTTAGTGCGCCACTATTTGATTGGGTGATTGAAAATCTGATCAAAAATGCCTTGGATGCCATGGAAGGTAAAGGCACTATTACCATTGAAGCACATAGCACGCTTGAGGAATTACAAATTGATGTAACGGATACCGGAAAGGGAATTAGTGGCGTGAATATCAATAAGGTATTCAAGCCGGGCTTTACAACGAAAAAAAGAGGTTGGGGACTGGGTCTCCCCCTCAGCAAGCGCATCATTGAGGAATACCATGGCGGTAAACTTTTTGTGCGATGGAGTGAAAGTGGTAAAGGAACCAGCTTTCGAATTATTCTGCCTCTTCCTGAAGATGGGGCCCCATCATAGACATAGGAGATTCGCCATAGCTGCTCATCACTGCAAACCATTGTTGTAAAGAATGTGGTGTCGCCGTTTCTACATACAAGTTGGCTTCTTTGCAATAATTCAGTAATTCATGCTCGATCTTTCTTACATCATCATGTTGTTGTTGATTGCCCAATTTGTGCAGGCAACTGTTCATACGTGATAATTTCTCATCCGATAAATGATCAAAAGCGTGCTGCTGTAGTAACTGCCCGGTAGCATTTACTAGTAAAGTGCATGACCGTGTTTTCATAGTGAATAATTTACTGCAAGTGACAACTGTAACATAACCGTACAATGATTAAATTGTAAAGGAATTGTTACCCGATTTTTTTGTGCATAATCTGTGAATCTGTGACTTACTCTATTACTTGTAGACAATGGCTGGCTGCTGATCTATCGAACCTCTTATCCTATCTCTATCATTTGAATGAGGAAACCAAAGCTCGTTTTGGACCGCATCCTTTTACAAAAGAGGCATTGGAATATCACTACTATCATCCCGATTACATGGGTTTTCTGCTGATAGAAAACAACAGTACTTTCATTATAGGTTATGCCATTCTCAAAATGGGATATCTTGAACATGATCTTCCCAGATTACTTAGTTATAATATTCAACCCAACCATACCACGGATGCCACTTACGCTCCTTCTTTGGCAAATGACTGGCAAGGAAAAGGGATTGGCAACTTATTATGGGATACAGTAAAAATATATCTACAACAGCTACCAAAAAAGCGTGTAATTCTATGGGGTGGTGTTCAAACCAGCAATACAAGGGCGCTTCGTTATTATGAGAAAAACGGATTTGTACCATTAGGCGAATTCAAGTTTGGAGGTACTACGAATAGAGATATGCTCTGTATTTTGTAAGTTTTTGCCGGAATAAGCTACTAGTAAGTATGATAAAGCACTAATGTACTTAAGCGTACCTTTACTAACATAAAATAAAGTCATGAGAAAAGTTGTACTCGCTATCCTATTCGTTATAGCCTCTGCTACCTTTTGCCAGTCTCAACATTTTAATCAACAAAGACTTGATAGCCTTTTTGATATGATTGAAAATAATGACAGAGGCATGGGTAATATATCCTTATTTAAAGATGGAAAAGAAATTTACAGGAGAAGTTATGGCTACGCGAACTTGGAAACAAAAGCCAAAAATAATGCAGGTACCCGTTTTCGTATTGGCTCCATTTCAAAAACCTTTACTGCTGTTATCATCATGAAATTGATTGAGAACAAGCAGTTGAGTTTAGATACTAAATTAAGTACATTTTATCCGCAATTAGAGAGTGCAGATAAAATAACGATCCGGCAATTATTGCAGCACCGAAGCGGTATCTTTAATTTAACCAATGCAGAAGATTATGCAAGTGGCTGGCATAAAAACACTTTCTCTAAAAAGGACTTGTTAGATAAAATAGCTTCCAGAAAAAACATATTTGAAGCTGATACAAAAGTTTCCTACTCCAACAGTAATTACATATTACTCAGCTTCATTGCCGAAGACATTGCAAAAAAAGACTTTAGTACCCTTCTAAATGAATACATCATAACCCCCATTGGTCTTACAAATACCTTTTTAGGAAAGAAGATTGACACAAATAAGAATGAAGCGGTATCCTACAATAAATTAAAAGCCAAGAACTGGGTATTGGAAGTTGAAACAGATATGAGCATCCCATTAGGTGCAGGGGCAATAGTATCAACACCACATGACCTGAATACTTTTTTCTACGCTTTAATGAATGGCAAATTATTAACCGAGGCCAGCGTCCAGCAAATGAAAACTTTCCGCGATAATGTTGGATTGGGGTTATTTCCAGTTGCATTTTTCAATCGACAGGGAGTTGGACATTCTGGGGGCATTGATGGGTTTATCTCTTTTGCAGCTTATGACCCAGCTGAAAAAGTAAATATAGCCATCACTTCCAATGCAGTTCAGTTTTCCTTTGATTCTATTATTACGGGTGTACTGAGCATTTACTTTAATCAGTATTATAAATTACCAGTTTTAACAAAAGCACTTGAGCCTTCCATTGAAGAATTGAATCAATATATTGGCACTTATGCTTCATCAAACTTCCCATTAAAAATCACCATTTCACTAAAAGAAAACACCTTAATGGCACAAGCAACCGGACAATCTTCTTTTCCGCTTGAGTGCTATGAAAAAGACAAATTCAAATTTGATGCTGCCGGATTGAAATTATTATTCAATCCATCTGAAAACAAGATGACCCTTCAGCAAGGAGGAAGGGAGTTTGTATTGACGAAGGAGTAATGATGGGGCATTGGGTTATCGGGTTATCAGGCAATCAGGATATGGGGTGATTGGGCTATAAAAACAAAGAGGCGAACAGGAAAATACTGTTCGCCTCTTTGTTTTTAGCCTGTTGTACATCAAACTTCCTACATCAGACATCTGCGATCTGACATCTACCATTCGCTATCACCTATTTGCTATACTACTTATCCGCCTGTCTCTTCACAGAGCCTCCACTACTCACATTGATATTGCGGATCAATCCGTCTCCTTTGAATCTTACATATCCGCCACTACTGGCTTCAGCTGAAATTTCCTTGTTTACAGATACCTGAACACCGGCACCACTGCTTACATCTGCTTTGCAATAGGTTACATTCAAATCATAACCACGAAATATTCCACCACTGCTGCCATCAATATTCAATGAACCTGCTTTTCCGGTAACGGTAATAGTTCCTCCACTGCTTACATCGGCAGATAGTTTATCCAAGTCTACCGATTTTGCTTGAATCGAACCTCCACTACTAGCTTCTAAACCATCCAATTCCTTGTAAGAAACATATACTACCACTTTCCAATTTCTTCTTCTCTCCCAAAATTTCCAATCGTTGTTTTCTCTGCCAATTCTCAAAACACCATTGGTGACAGTTGTTTTTACTTTGTCTAATAAGTCTGCATCATTGGTGGTAACCGCCAATTCTTCTTTGTTGCCTTTGGTCAGAATCACTTGTATACCTGCTGAAGTTTTTACCGCATGGAAAGATCCGACATTTCTTTTCTGAACGTTCTCTCCCGATACCACTTCCTGCCCCAAAGCCATAGAAAACAGCATGGTAAGGGCGAATAAACTAGTCAATATTTTTTTCATACACTGTTTGTTTTAGGGTGTAACGGGGAGGAGGGGGAAATGTTACAGTTTGAGAGTAATAAGCTACAAGCTTCACGCTGCAAGAGAGATGTAGATTCCTCATAAAAAACTTGCAGCTTGCAGCGTGAACCTTACAGCCCGGAGCTCTTACCTCAAAACCACCGCCCCCAATGCCGGCAAATGCACTTTTAACCTGTAGCATTTGGAAGGCTTATCTACCAACTCAGACTTTATTTCAGGGTTAAAGACATCTCCTGTTCCCCAGAATTCTTTGGCATCACTATTAAAGATCTCCTGCCATTTACCTTTTCCATGGACATAGATCTCCCAATCCTGACGAACTACCGGCGTAACATTTAAGATCACCAGTACATCATCTTTTTCCTTTTTACCTTTGCGTTTGTACACCATCACAGATTCACTTCTATGATTTAAGTCTACCCACTCAAAACCTTCGGGCTCAAATTGTTTTTCATACAATGCGGGTTCTGTGCGATAGAGTTCATTCAGTTTTTGTACACAATATTTCATCCCACCATGACTCACAAATTGCAATAATTCCCATTGCAACTCACTTTTATAATTCCATTCACTGGTAGCTCCGAATTCATTGCCCATGAACAACAATTTTGCTCCCGGGTGTGTGAACATATAAGTATAAAGAATTCTTAGGTTCGCAAACTTTTGCCATTCATCGCCGGGCATTTTATACAACATGGGACTCTTGCCATGTACCACTTCATCATGACTCAAGGGTAGCATGAAGTTTTCATCATTGAAATACATCATACTGAAGGAAAACTTATCCTGATGAAACTGACGGTAAATAGGATCCATTTTAAAGTAATCCAAGGTATCATGCATCCAACCCATCATCCATTTCATGCCAAAGCCGAGTCCGCCTTCGAATGTTGGTTTACTGATCTTTGGCCAGTCTGTGGCTTCTTCCGCAATGGTTTGCACATCTGCAAAATCGCGGTATAGGGTTTCGTTCAAATCTTTGATGAAAGCAATCGCTTCCAGATTGCCATTACCGCCAAATTCATTCGGCTCCCATTGACCTTCGTTTCTGCTGTAATCAAGACGCAACATTGAGCTCACGGCATCCACCCTCAATCCATCTGTATGAAATTGATCGCACCAAAACCTTGCACTGCTAATGAGAAAGGATTTTACTTCTCCCCTTTTGTAATTAAAAATATAAGAGTTCCAATCGGGGTGATATCCTTTTCGCATATCTGCGTACTCGTAGGTATGCGTACCATCAAACATGAATAATCCATGTGCATCATAAGGAAAATGTGAGGGTACCCAATCGAGTATCACGCCAATACCTGCCTGATGAAAAGCATCTACCATGGCTGCATAATCCTGTGGTGTTCCGAAACGGGAAGTAGGCGCAAAATATCCAGTGCCTTGGTATCCCCAGCTGCCATCAAAAGGATGTTCCATCACCGGCATGAATTCTACATGCGTAAAACCCATTTCTTTCACATAAGGAACCAATCTTTCTGTGATCTGTTGATAGGTATTGTAGACTTCTTCATTGTTTTTATCCGGACGCATCCAACTGGCCAAATGCACTTCATATACAGACCATGGCGCATTCAATGCATTGTGTTTTGAGCGTTGTTTCATCCAGTCCTGATCCTTCCACGCATAATCGGTTTGCCAGGTAATAGAAGCAGTATATGGACGTTTCTCCCAGAAGTGCGCAAAGGGATCTCCTTTATCCAATTTGATTCCTTTAAAACCGTGGATATGATATTTATAAGCTTCTCCGGTCTTGATTCCCGGAATAAACCCTTCCCAAATACCTGAATTATCCAGCCGAACTTTTAAGGGGTGAGATTCCTTGTTCCAATCATTAAAATATCCGGTAACACTTACGAAAGTGGCATTGGGTGCCCATACGGCAAAATAAGTTCCTTGGGTATCTAATACTGTGATCTGCTTATTACCAAAATAATCATAGAGACGATAATGTGTTCCTTGCTGAAAGTTGCGGACGTCTTCATCTGAGAACAAAGAATAATTCCAAACAGATTGCTCAGTGTCAACAAAATGGATCTCTTCATATTTTTTATCCATGTTCCCAACCTTTTGTCCGCTTTTGACTCCTTCTGAAAGATTTGATATAGACGAGGGTGTTGACTTATTAATTTTATCATTCATGGGTTCAAAGAGATCAGATTAAAAAAATTATTAACATTAATTTATAACTATATTATTAGTTATTAAACTTTTTTTATGGATTTTGCTGTAAGAAGCATCTAACGCTGCAAGCCACTAAACAATGAAAAAACTAACTGCCCTACTGCTGGCGATCGGTTTCTGCACCATCTCGTTCAGCTATGCCCAAACAGGTTCCCTTAAAGGTACGGTTGTTGACTCTACCAATAAAGTAAATCTCCACAATGCTGTAGTTTCCCTGTTAAGACCCAAGGATTCGGTATTGATCAAGTTTGTAAGAACCAATCCACAAGGAGCATTCGAATTATCAAATCTTCCTGCCGGAAAATTTATCGTGATGATTACTTACCCGGATTATGCAGATTATATTGATGATATAGACCTATCGACTACACTTCAAAAATCAATGGGTAATGTATATGTGACCACCAAAGCCCATTTATTGGAAGAAGTGATCGTTAAACAAAGGATTGCTGCGATTCGTATGAAGGGCGATACCACGGAATATCGTGCAGATAGTTTTTATGTTGGACCCAATGCTAATGTGCAAGATCTTTTGAAACGTATGCCCGGTATTCAGGTGAATAGCAAAGGGGAAATCACTGCGCAAGGACAGAAAGTTGAAAAAGTATTGGTGGATGGAGAAGAATTCTTCAGCGATGACCCTGCAGTAGTAACACAGAATTTACGTGCAGACGCCATTGATAAAGTGCAGGTATTTGATAAAAAGAGTGATCAGGCTGTGTTTACAGGTATTGATGATGGACAAACCTCCAAAACCATTAACCTGCAAATGAAGGAAGACGCGAAGAAAGGATATTTCGGTAAAGTAGAAGCAGGTACAGATTTCGACAAATACCGTTATGGCAAAGGCATGCTGAATGCTTTTAAAGGCAAGCGGAAATTTGCTGCATTCATCACCAACGACAATACCAAGTTTGAATCTTTGAACTGGAATGAAAGAAATAATTATGGCAGTGGCTCAGATAATATGACGGTGATGGATGATGGTGGTATTATGATTTTTGACGGCGGCGATGATTTCAGTTATGGACAAGGCTTACCCACTTCTACAACGGGGGGCTTGCTGTTCAGTAATAAATGGAACCAAGACAAACATAATATCAACAACTCGTATCAATACAATAACCTGAATGTGCGGGGTCGTAATCAAACCACTACGCAAACCATCTTACCCGATACTACTTTCTTTAACACACAGGATCAAAACTTTGTGAGTGACAGAAGACGCAACCGAATTAATAGCAAATACGAACTGCGTATTGATTCTACCAGTACTTTGAAAATGACTTTAACCGGCTCTATCATCAATAACAGAAACGCTAACAGCTTTTTAGGTAAAGCCATTAGTGAAGAAGGACAACTCATCAACCAATCAGACAGAACAACCACGAATGATGGAGAAGACAGGAATTTATTGGGATCCTTACAATGGCAAAAACGTTTGAAGAAAAAAGGAAGAACCATCTCATTCAATGGCGACTTCTCTATTATGAATAAAAAGAATGATGGATTCCTTTTTGCTAAGAATGATTTCTACGATAAAAATGGGAATTTGGTTCGTCAAGACAATCTTGATCAGTTTAAAACCAATACGGAAGACCTTTCGGGCGTCAATGGTCGTCTTGCTTACACCGAACCTCTTTGGAAAAATACATTCCTTGAGTTGAATTATCGTTTTTCACTGAACAGAAATGATGCAGAAAGAAATACGCTGGAGAAATCAACACCTGGTGGTAAATATGAAAACATTGTTGATACATTGAGTAATCATTTCATCTATAATAATAATACACACACCGGAGGTTTTACATTCAGATTGAATGAGAAAAAATACAGCATTTCAGTAGGTAGTTCTTTGGGATCAGCCAGATTCAATTTGGATGATATCAATACAGGAGCTAAGAGAAGTATTCAATTTACCAACTTCCTGCCTACAGTAGGTCTTACTTTCAATCCAAAGAAACAAATGAGGATAAGGATGAACTATAGTGGTACTACTCGTAACCCTACACTGCAACAGATACAGCCATTTATAGACAATATTGATCCGTTAAACATCACTATCGGCAACCCAAATCTGAAACAAGAGTTTAGACATAACATCAATTTTAATTTTAGCGATTACAAGGTGTTAAAAAGTAAGAATATTTACTTGAGCGCCAACTTCACAACAACCAACAATGCCATCACCAATGCAAATTTTATTGATAGCATAGGCAGAAGAGTGAATCAGGCTATTAATGTAAATGGCAACTATTCAGGTAATTTATGGAGTAGATATGGTTTCGATATCTTCCCTACCTATAATTTAAATTTTGGTTTTTCGCCTACCATTAGCCGATTTGTGAATAGAGTAAATGGTATAGAGAACGTAAGCAATAATAATAACTATGGCTTTGACATAGGTCTTGGTCACTGGAGTGAAAAAAAGCTTAGCTTCTATACCTTCTTCAATGCAACCTTAAACAATTCAAAGTCTTCGATCAGACCGAATATTGTGACGAGATTCTGGTCTTATACCTCATATCTTGATCTATCGCTCAAATTACCGGCAAAATTGTTCCTACAGATAGATTCAAGACTGACTATGTTCCAAAAAACGGCTCAATTTGCGAATAGCGCAAATGTATATATCGTCAACAGTTCATTGAAGAAAACATTTGGCAAGTCTGATAAACTGGAAATGAAAGTATCCATTAACGATATTTTCAATAACAACCAGAATATCCGAAGAAATATCAGCACCAACTTTATTACAGAGACCATTCAGCAAAATATCCAGCGTTTCTGGTTATTTACCATTGCTTATAATTTCAGCAAAAACGGAAAACCAACACCAGGATTCTAAAAAAGGAACACATGAAAAAGTTAATGACGCTATTATTTGTTTTCGCTTGCTTGAACAGCTTTTCACAAGCGAGATTCATCAGTTCAGGCAGAATAGAATTTGAACGGAAATACAATCAGCACAGTCAATTTGAGGGTGAAGGGGACAATATTTGGATAACTGAGATGAAAAAAAATTATCCAAAAATGGTGACTGATTTTTATGAACTGAAATTCAATTCCGAAAAATCTGTTTACAAACTCCTGAAAGAAAATCCTGATAACAAATATTTGTGGATGGGCAAACCCAGCGAATCAGATGTTGCTGTGAAAGACCTAACCAAGCAAACTTTATCGATCCAAAGAGATGTGTTTGAACAAACCTATATCATACAAGATAGTCTTCGTCAGTTGGAATGGCGTATCACAGATGAAACCAGAACCATTGCCGGATTTGAATGTAAAAAAGCGGTGACACGTATTTGTGATTCGGTATATGTAGTCGCTTTTTATACGGATCAAATTCTGGTGAACAGTGGTCCGGAAAGCTTTAGTGGTTTACCCGGTATGATCCTAGGATTGGCAGTACCGAGATTACATACCACCTGGTTTGCCACCAAAGTTGAACTGATAGAGCCTACACCTGCACAACTCTCTCCTACTCAAAAAGGAAAAAAAGCCAGCTGGCAGCAAGTATCTGCCGACCTGAACAGAGCCATGAAAGACTGGGGACGTGGGGCGGATAGAATTTTATGGAATGCCTTACTATAGCATCAATTCAATGAAGGTTTAGGGGCATTTGTCATCAGACTATTGGTGGCTAGGATCAATGCCTGAATAATGAAAGCTATTGTGATCAGTAACGCCATTTCCAATGTTGTCAAGATCACTGATCCGGCAATAATGGATTTAGACGCCTGATTTAATTTTGTACCCTCTTCAATCTGAATGGTTGACAGCTGTCTCAATTGTGCATTCAACTGTCGATACGATTGTTTTAATCCATCATACAAAGTCGGATCTATAGCCGCCATATTCAATACATGAGCTTCCTTTGTCTGCAGAAGCTGGTACTGTTTTGTAAAATCTTTAAAAGTAGCCGTTTCAGCCTGCGTAAATTTTGTCTTCTTATAGGATTTGATCAGATCAGCAATCGCCGCATCATGAAAATACAGTGAATGATTCAACTGATGTGAGTTTACATTTTTCCCATCGAAATACTGATCCGTTAACTGATGTTTTTGGTATAGGTGATCAGAAATCTTATAGATATAACTTTCCACGAGTAATCTGTCTTCATATACAGAAGAAAAAGAGTCACCCAACATCGCTACATTCTTACGATCCATTAAATTCTTGCAAAAGACCATTGCCAGAACAATCCCCAATAAACCTGCCACTTTCATACGTGGTCCGATAGCATAAGCCCAATTCATAGTTAATGATTTAAGGATGAAACAATATTGTGCTCCTTATCAATTTAACCAATAAAACTGAGGAAACCTAAGGATTGGGGAGTTGTAATATCTTAATGTGTATTTTATTGCCACTGAGGGCACTGACGAACACAGAAATAGATGGTTCAGTGCCTTTCTGCGCCCTCAGTGGCAATAAAAGTTACTTATTAGCCCTCATCCTCTTCGGCCCATACCACAACCAGAATCCGGTAATGGTGAAGAGTAACAAAGCCAATCCCATAATAGTCGTATAGATCAACTTAAAAGTGCCGGAGGGAATATTCAGATAATGATCTACCAAAGAACCATCGTGAATCTTCTCAATATAGTCTGCTCTTCGTTTCTCTATATGCAACAATGCACCGGTAGCGGCATCTATTTGCACCGCTGTAAAATGATCTGTAAATAAAAATTTCACCATCCCCTTTTCCGGTCTGAAATCAATTCGATCAATATGGGTGGATAAACTACTATCAGACTGCTTTAAATAATAAACGGCTTGCTGAGTTAGGCTATCTACCGACAACCAATCTTTAGATAAGGTTGAACTGCCCTTATATGATTTTGCTAAGAGTAGTCCATTACTATTTTTCTTCCATCCCAACAATAATCCCGTAACTGCTACTACAAAAAAGAAGACAAACAGTAACGCACCTGTAACCCTATGAACTTTTCTGAATATCCTTAAAACCTTGGCCTGTTCCTGCCGTTTCGTAACATGATCTGACATGATCGCATTTTTTCTGAAACGCTAAATATATTCAATATCGGGTAATGGCGGACTATTTTATGCTGACCGGATTAATCAGCCACTATGCAATGTGTATAGGTGACCATTATTCAAAATGTTGCAGATTTACTGCTTTATAGCTCCATTTATCGAGTGTGCCATCGAAGCTAATAGTGATCCATTCTTTTGCAAAAGGGTTCCAGACAACTCCCCATAAATTATGTTTCCCATCTCCCCCTGTATATAACAAATTCCCTTCTCGATCCCATACACGCAATTGATCACTGGCAGTGGCCAATAAGGATCCATCATGATTCCATTTCATATCCCGATACTCCATTTTACTTTTCTTGATGGTTTTGAATAATTTCCCTTCTGTAGTCCAAAACTGCAATAAAGTCGGTACACCTTCTTGTTCATGACCATAATCACCGCTCACAAAGAAAAGTCCATTCGGATGCCATTCAACTGCCAATACCCCTGTTGTTTCTTCCCGATGTTTTAATACGGCTAGCTTCTTTCCACTCATGTCATACATACGAATATCATCTCCGCTCACCAGCAATACATTTTTGGAAGGATGCCAATCGATGTCTAGATAACTATTGTTGTCTTCTTTGGGAATGGTTCTGATCAATGCTCCTTTTTCATTCCATATTTTGATCAGGTGATTATCAGTTGCAGCTAAAAACCTGCCATTGTAACTCCAGCTTACTCCCCTGCCTCCCCATGCCGCTCCTGCTAAAGGAATGGAATCACCTGTCACCATATTCCTCAAATGCATCTTATGATCATTGGTTGCTACAGCTAATAATTGTCCATTGGGTTGCCATTCCATGCGTCTGATCATGGAATTCACAGGAAAGGTTTTGATCAGTTTTAAATCTTTGTATTGATACAATCTGATTTGCTGATCATCGCCACCGGTTACCACAAAACGACCACTATGATCAATGGCTACAGTCCATAACCCCTTACCCGGTGATGCTATCAAAGCACTCGATATCCAGAAACTGTACACTAATAAAATGATTCGTAGCATAATAGCTGATTTAAACCTGTAACCAAACCGGAGAACTATCTGTAGGTGTATTGATCAGGATCGGAATACCATCCGGCGAATGGAATCGGATCGACAACATTCCCAAATGTGACTCATACGGACCTTCAAATGCAATCTTATGTGCTGTCAAATGCTGCATCACTGCTTTCAGATCATCGGTTATAAAGCTGATCTGTGTTGCTCCTGCTGGTAGATGTTTAGACAGATTCAGATCCACTCCTTTTTGTCCGCTATTGAAAACCGTCAACCCATCTTGCTCTATAGCAGGTTGTAGTCCAAGTAGCTTAAAAAAGGCACTTGTAGCAGACAGATTATGAGACCCCATTTCAATTTCATGTATGCGAATCTTCATGTGCAGGTTTGTGGTGAACAGGTTTTTCTTTTTTCACGCCCATCATACCTCCCATCATAATCAATGCAGTCAATACAATCACTTGAATGATGAGTGAATTATCAACCAAGGGTATTCTGTCTTCAGGCAATATGGATAAGAATAAAAGAATCGTAATCAGCCCTCTAGGTGCTAGGAACAGCAAAGGAAAAAGAGGCAATCCCGATATTTTCAGTTGAATAGCTCTGATCAAAAAGATAGTAGCTACTACAATACCTGCCCATAAAAGCGTTTGCAGATTAACAAGGTCTGCTGTTTCTAATAAATAGCCAAAGAGAATGAAAAAGAAAGTTCTGATCACAAATGCAGCTTCGGTGGCTATTTCTCTGAATTTATGTACTTCTTTATCAAGATTATCAGGTTTTAGTAGCGCTATATACTTGTATTTTTTGAGTGCATCCAGATTCCCTAGAAAAATACCAAACAAAAGAATGAATAATAAGGATGGTAGATGATAAATCTTAGAAATAGTATAGATCAGAATCAACATCACCATGATGGGAATGAATTTAATATGATGGTTAATTCTTCCCAATAAATAGGATAATCCAACAGTTGCAAAAAAAGAAACGATTAGTATCAATAGCAATTGCCATCCAAATTCAAAGAATGCATGTCCGTCAATGACGGCATTCAATGCAATAAAATTAAAAAAGATGACACCTACGATATCAGATAAACTGCTTTCATAGGTCACAAACTCACGATCGTAGGTTTTTAAATTTTTTGCAGTAGGTATCGCAATGGCACTACTGATTACCGCCAAAGGAATGACATTGACCAAACTTTGCTTAAAACCATAGCCGCTGTAATAACTTAATAATCCCGCAAGTATCAACCCAACAGCAAGAATGGGAAAGAAAGAAACAAAAAAAGCTTTCTTTACCATCGGTAATTTTGACTTGTCCAATTCTAATTCCAAAGAACCTTCCAATACAATCAAGATTAGTCCTATGGTACCAAGTATAGGAAGTAATGAGGAAAGATCAGGAACGACTACATTAAAAAAAACGGTCAGCTGCTTGATGACCCAGCCCAAGAGAAGCAATAAAATTACAGAAGGTATCCTTGTCTTAGCAGAACTCAGATCAAACAAGTATGCTAATAAAATAAGAACGCATAGTGTAATAATGATAGATGTAGTCATACCTGCAATATAAGGTATGGAAATTGTTTTTCATAATGGCCTAAGTATGCTTATTGATAGATTAACAAAGCTCTTTCAATAAATCAAGTAGGCTGTATCAAATCCCAGAGATTACCATATAGATCTTTGAATACAGCTACAGTACCATAGGATTCTTTTTGTGGGGGTCTTACAAAGACAACGCCTTTATCGGTGTACTGATTAAAGTCACGTTGGAAATCATCAGTATATAAAAAGAGAAATACACGTCCTCCGGTTTGGTTGCCGATGTGTTGTTCTTGTACAGCACCATCTGCTTTTGCTAATAACAAAGCGGTAGCTGCACCTTTAGGAGCTACACGTACCCATCGTTTGGTAGATGTTAGTATTGTATCTTCTAACAACTCAAATCCAAGTACATTCACATAGAAATGAATGGCTTCATCATAATCTCTTACCACTAAACTGATATGTGCAATTTGTTGCGCCATCTGATTATTTCGACAACTCAATAATCATGGTTCCGTTTGCTGCTACCTCAAAGTTCTCTCCTACCAACGTTCCGGAAATAATATCTTTTCCTTTTGTAAAACCTTGTGTGCGTTCACTGTAATCTGCCCATGACAGTTTTTTTACCGAAGAAGATGTATTGATCACACACATCACGGTATGTTGATCATCGTATCGGAAATAAACATAGAGTCCATCAGCTGGAAGAAACTGCAGGGTTTTTCCAGTAGTCAAGGCGGAAGAATTCTTGCGATACTGTGCAATGGTTTTTACATAATCGAATGCCTGTTGTTCTGCTGTGGTTCGGCCTTGTACAGTAAACTTGTTCTGTGCATCCCCCTCAAAGCCACCCGGAAAATCCAATCGCACCATAGCATCACTCGGATTTTTAAAATTCTTCATCAGTATCTCAGTTCCATAATACAACTGAGGAATACCTCTTAATGTAAGCAACAATGCAATACCTTGTTTGTATCGGTTCATGTCTTCATTGACTACTGACAAAAAACGATCCATATCATGGTTATCAAGAAAGATGCAATTGTTCTTAGGTTCTTTATAAAGAATATCTTGCTCCAATGTCATATAGAGTTTGTTCACGCCTTCTGTCCAGCCAAAAGGTTGATTCAATGCCGCCATGATGGCACTGTTCAAAGGAAAATCTGTAACCCCTTCTGCATTGTGTTTGAAAGGAACATCCATGTTGTTTCTGGTGAAATAAGCACTGCCGGTAACTGTGTTGGTCCAGGCTTCTCCAAAGATGGTGAGCTTAGGATATTCTTTTAGTAAGGCATCATTGATGCGATTGAGGAATGGTTCATCACAATATTTATAGGTATCAACTCTCCAACCATCTACGCCGAATTCTTCGGTGCTCCAGATCGCATGTTGAATCAAAAAATTAGCAACGAAAGGATTACGCTGATTGACATCCGGTAAGTGCGGAACAAACCATCCATCCAACATTCGTTTTTTATCTTTCTCACTGGCATAGCGACCGAATAATGCTTCATCTCTGTGATTACTGCCGGTATAGGTATCCCAACGATTGACCCAATCAGGTGAAGGTGGATCCAGTTCCATCCAATGATGCGAGCCGATATGATTGTACACTGCGTCCTGAATGAGTTTCATTCCATTAGCATGTAAGGAATCAGAGAGTTCTTTATAGCTGTTGTTTCCACCCAAACGGGCATCTACTTTGTAATGATCGGTAAACCAGTAACCATGATAGCCACTCATCATGCCGGCTGTTTCTTTGTTGAGTGGCATATTGTTCTCGATTACAGGCGTCATCCATAAAGCGGTTACACCCAATTCTTTCATGTAATCAATATGGTTCTGAATGCCCTTTAAATCGCCTCCATGTCTTCTTAATACATCTTTTCTATCACTGCCGTTATCCTGCATATTCGCAAACTGATCATTGGAAGGATCGCCATTACTAAAACGATCGGGCATGATCAGGTATATCAGATCTTTTGCACTAACTCCTTGTGCGAACTTTGTTCCTCTTCCGTCTCTTCTTTTTTTAAGTGCCCAGGTATAAGTTTTTGATTGTTTATTGGTAGTGGTAATAATGGATACGTTACCGGGTTGCGCTGATTTACTAATTGATAAATCTAGCACCAGATATTTTCCATTACTAAAACGATGGGTACGTAATAAGCTCACGCCGGGATATTGCACTCGAACTGTTGAGAGATAGAATTTACTGTCATCGCTTTTTAGGATTAGCTGAACACGATCACGGGTCATGCCTGCAAACCAATGTGTGGGGTACATGGTAAGTTCTTGTGCATTCACCAAGAATATCATCCAAACTGCTAATAGTGTACTGAATAGCTTTTTCATAATATTTAATCATGAGCGTTGTATTTATCTTAACACGCTACTGTTTATATTTTTTTTTACTCCTGGGCCGTATGGCCCCGTCTCTGTTCCCGGGCTGCATTGGCCTCTTTTCAGATCTGCTGCGCATGATCTGAAATGTCTTCGCTACGCTTGACACCGACCCCAATGAGGCCCGTACACAGAGACTGATGAAGAATGCTTCTTCTTGGCTTGCGAATATACTAAGTGAATTTTCCAGTATCCGCCTTTACTTTTACTTTGATAAATGATCAGAGTTATTTCTTTACTTCTTGATTTCGTTTATGCTTTTTCTTGCTTAATGCGTATAGCACCTGCATCATACACAAACAACACACTCACAGCTCCGCATAACATGAGGAACCCCGCCAATACAATAGCATAGATTGGCTGACCACCATAAATATTTTTTACGATCCATCCACCACCAATACCATTGATGATTTGTGGTAAAGTGATGAAGAAATTGAATATCCCCATATAAATACCCAGTTTACCTGCAGGTATAGAACCGGATAAAATCACATAAGGCATCGCCAAAATACTCGCCCATGCCAATCCAACACCAATCATTGAATAAGTCAGCATGGCGGGGTCTTTGATAAAGTAAATAGAGATCAATCCAACACCACCCGCAATCAGTGAGAATGCATGGGTTCCTTTTCTTCCTAAGAATTTAGCAACAACAGGTATGAACAATGCATAGATGGCTGCCACTAAATTGTATGTACCAAACGCAGAGCTCACTTTATTCCCTGCTTCATTATAAGCCACTGATCTTGCATCATCAGGTGATAGTCCGTATACATGGGTAGCAACCGCATCAGTTGTAAACACCCACATACTAAACAGTGCAAACCAAGAGAAGAACTGCACCAATCCCAATTGCTTCATCGTCTTGGGCATGTTCTTAAAATCTTTGAAGATGGCGCCGAGCCCTTCTTTTTTGGAAGCTTCATCTTGCTTGCCATGGTATTTTTCATATTCGTCGGGTGGATATTCTTTTGATAGAAATACCGTCACCAAAATGGCGGTAATGAAAACGGCAGCACCGATATAAAATGCATACTTGATATTATCTGCTACACCTGATTCACCCGCTTCCTGTGAGAATCCACTCTTTGCGAGAATAGAGGGGAGTTCTGATCCTACCACTGCACCAATACCGATCAAAAAAGTTTGCACAGCAAAGCCACTGGTTCTTTGTGAGTCGGGTAGATTGTCTGCTACCAAAGCTCTGAAGGGTTCCATGGCAACATTAAATGAAGCATCCATAATCATTACCATACCGGCACCAATCCATAAAGCAGGAATGATGGATGACATGGCTGCTGAATTCGGAAGAAAGACCAATGCAGCTGATGATAACAAAGCACCCAATAAGAAATAAGGCTTTCTTCTTCCTAAACGATTCCAGGTTCTATCACTATAATGACCAATCAACGGCTGTACAATCATCCCCATCAACGGAGCAACGATCCAGAACATGGGAAGGTGTTCTACATCTGCACCAAATGAACGGAGTATGCGACTCGTATTTCCATTCTGTAATGCAAATCCGAATTGAACACCTAAGAAACCAAAACTCATGAAAAATATCTGCGTCAGCGACAAACGTGGTTTGGGCATGAGACCCGCTGAGCTAGTGGATACCGGGGATGAACTTGCCATGGCAATCGTTTAATATAGGTTAGCTTAATTATAAAGTTTAGCCGCAGATTAGAGTAAAAAATCTGCGAATCTGCGGCTAAAATAAAAATCAAATCACAAATCCATCAGGCAATACAGCCAGCTTCTTCACAACTACAATTCCATCTTTCACTGTATACAAAGCATGATCTGTATTGGCCAAATGTTCACCACCATTAATACGTACATCATTACCAATGCGACAATTTTTATCAATAATGGCATCTTTGATATAACAACGTTCACCGATACCGATCTTTGGTAATCCTTTCGCAGTATTCGTTGCCATCTCTTCAATGGTCTCATAATAATCATTACCCATCAGATAGCTATTCACTACGGTAGTTCCATGTCCAATACGGGAACGAATACCCACCACACTCTGTTCTATTCTACTCGCATGAATGATCGATCCTTCAGCGATGATGGTTTTCTCCAAAGTAGTGCCACTGATCTTTGCCGGTGGCAACATGCGTGCGCGACTGTATACCGTTTTATTGTTATCAAATAAATTGAATGGAGGTATCTCTTGTGTGAGCGCGAGGTTGGCTTCATAGAAAGAATAAATATTTCCAATATCTGTCCAATAACCATCGTATTGGAAACTGATCACTTTATAATTCTCGATAGAATCCGGAATGATCTCCTTTCCAAAGTCGGTAGCATTGGGATGTACATTGTTCAGCAAATGATACAATGCATGTTTACTGAAAATATAAATACCCATGGAAGCAAGGTAATTTCTTCCTGCTTTCTGCATGTCGGCTCCGGTATCACTCACCCAATCAGGTAATAATTCTTTCTTGGGCTTTTCAATAAAGGAAGTGATAAAATTCTCATCATTGGCTTTGAGGATACCAAACTCAGGTGCATCTCTTTCATCCACCGGAATGGTAGCAATAGAGATATCTGCACCTTTTGCTTTATGACTTTCCAACATCTCACTGAAATCCATTTGGTACAACTGATCCCCACTCAAGATCAAAATGTATTCAAAATCCATGTTAGAGATATGTCGCAATGATTGTCTCACCGCATCCGCAGTACCCTGGTACCAACCCGGATTATCAGGTGTTTGCTCCGCCGCCAGAATATCTACAAACCCAGTACTAAAAGCACTGAAGTGATAAGTATTCTTGATATGCTTGTTCAATGAAGCAGAGTTGAACTGCGTCAATACAAACATGCGATTGATATTGCTGTTGATACAGTTACTGATGGGAATATCCACCAAACGATACTTACCTGCAATAGGAACAGCAGGTTTAGATCTGCTTGCTGTCAAAGGATACAACCTTGTACCTGCTCCCCCACCGAGGATCACTGCTAATACGGATTTTGAGATACTATTCATTGCTTAATCTTTAATTTTTTGATCTGTGATTTTTTATTTCTGATTTCTGATGTCGGATGTCGGATGTCTGATATAAACAAATCAGACATCAGAAATCAGACATCCTACATCCTACATCCTACATCCCCTTCAGGCTTCTATACACATTCGTATACTCATCCACTGTACTCTCCCAACTATGATCAATCTGCATCATGTGTTGGCGCATCCAGTTGAAATGTGTTTTATCTTGGTATACAGACACCGCTCTGCTGATTGCGTAAACAACATCATCAGTTGTAGCATGATTGAAACGAATACCAAACCCATCCGGATCACCCATGTCTACTACCGTGTCTTGTAAACCTCCGGTACTTCTTACCATCGGTACTGTTCCATAACGCATGGCATACATCTGATTGAGTCCGCATGGTTCTACCCTGCTGGGCATCAATAAAAAGTCTGCGCCTGCATACATGATATGACTCAATGTTTCATCATAACCAATAACCACATTGAATACACCTTTATATGGCTCTGCCATTTGTTGAAACTCCCATTCCACATTTGTCTCACCACTACCTAATACCAGAAAGCTGGCTTGTCCCTGTGTTTGTTCAATACCTATGCGAATAGCATGTGGTAAAATATCTGCTGCTTTTTCTCCTACCAGTCTACCAATGAAAATAAACAAAGGCTTGGTAGCATCAAGTCCGAAACGTTCACAGAGTATCTTTTTATTCTTTTCTTTTCCGGTCGCTACTGTCTTTACAGTAAAATGATGTTCAAGGTATTTATCTGTTGCGGGATTCCAAACTTCATTATCAATTCCGTTTAAGATACCCACGCATTTACCCCGCTCATATTCAAACAATTTCTCCAATCCATTTGAATTTGTTCTGAGCTCATCCATATAGCTCCAACTAACAGTTGTTACTTTTGCTGCGCATTTGATTCCGGATGCAAGTGGATTGATGGTTTCATTCCAATCCAACATCCCCCTCTTCCAAAGATCCCAACGCGGAACATATCTACTTTTATCCCAACCCATCCATCCCTGGTATTGTGCATTGTGTATGGTGATGACGGTAGGCACAGATTTCAGAGTATTGTAATCATAACAATACTGCATCATAAAAGGAATAAGGCCTGTATGGTAATCGTGGCAGTGCACCACATCCGGACGATGTTCCCAACTGGCGAGCCAATTCACAAATGCAATCTGAAAGGCGGTGAAGCGTTCGGCATCATCATCATAACCATAGATCTTCTGACGATCCAGCAAACCATTGATATCAATCAGGTATAGATCGTATCCTAATTTATTGGTGGGTTCTTTAATAACAGTATAATCAAAAAACCAGTTGCCTAAATTGGTTTGTCCTTTGAAGTCAACTGTCCATTCATTATCGTACAGAAATTTGGTACGGTACATGGGCATCACTACTTTGGCCACATGTCCGGCTTTCACCTGGTATTTAGGAAGGGCGCCAACTACATCTCCCAATCCACCGGCCTTGGCCACCGGATAGCACTCGGCGCTAACATGAATAATCTCCATGAATTGCAGTTTGTCTTGTTTGCTCTCAATTTAAGAACTAAAATGCTACCATCAAATTCTACTTTTAAAATTTTTACATCTTCATTTTCTCATTATTTTACATCCTTCATTAAAACCCACGATTGTTATGACCCAGCCAAAGCAACCGACCAATACCGGCGCATTGACTACCCTCGTTGTCGTTTTTTTCTTTTGGGGTTTCATTGCCGCAGGTAATAGTGTCTTCATTCCTTTTTGTAAACATTATTTCAGTCTTGATCAATTTCAAAGTCAGCTGATCGATTTCGCCTTTTATCTCGCTTATTACCTCGGCGCACTCGGACTTTTTGCCTATGGTGCCTTTGGCGGAAAGGATTTAGTGGGAAAATGGGGATATAAGAAAAGTATTGTATATGGACTTTTATTCTCTGCCATCGGTGCGGCTGCCATGATTATTGCAGTGAATGCAAATACGTTTGCCGGCATGTTGGTGGGATTGTTTATTGTGGCTTTGGGCTTCTCCTTACAACAAACTGCTGCACAACCTTTCTCGATTACCCTGGGTGATCCGTCTACCGGTACCAGTCGTGTGAACCTGGGTGGTGGGGTGAACTCTTTTGGTACCACCATCGGTCCAATCGTTGTAGCACTCGCTTTGTTTGGTACCACTGCTGCCATTACGGATGAGCAGATCAAAGGATTAAGTTTAAGTAAAGTCATTGTACTCTATAGTTGTGTGGGTGGATTGTTTATCGCTGCCGCCGCACTCTTTCATTTTTCCAAGAAAGTACCATCCGGTATCATGGAAGAAAAAACAGAGCCTGCGAATAAAGCATTGACTACACTTATTATCATGACCGGATTATTGGTGGTGATGTTTGTTCCCATCTTCAATAGTTATAAAAACCTCGCACCGGATCTGAGTGCTGCTGCACAACATGAGTTGGAAACCTATCGTATGAAATGGTTGTTTGGTGCATTGGCAGTAGTGGTGGTTGGATTGATTGCTGCGAATTATACCGCTCAGAAAAAATCGGATGGATGGGGTGCGATGAAATATCCGCAACTCGTTTTGGGTATGCTGGGCATCTTTGTATATGTAGGTGTGGAAGTATCGATTGGAAGTAATCTGGGTGAATTGTTGAAGCAAGATGATTTCGGCGGCTATCAATCATCACAGATCGCTCCTTTTATTTCTATGTATTGGGGTAGTTTGATGATCGGACGCTGGGCCGGTGCCATCAGTGCTTTTGAGTTGAAGAGTTCTACGCATAAAGTGATGACTTTTATCGTACCATTGGTAGCATTTGGTATTGTGATTGGTGTGAATAGTATTGCCCAATATGATATGACTCCACTCTATTGGTATATCATCTGTGTATTGATTCAGATTGGTGCTTTTTATATCAGTAAAGATAAACCTGCTCGTACCCTGCTTATTTTTAGTGTATTGGGTGTAACTGCGATGGCCATTGGTATTTTCACCAAAGGCACGGTGGCTACTTATGCATTTTTAAGTGGCGGTTTGTGTTGTTCGATCATGTGGCCTTGTATTTTCTCATTGTCTATTGCCGGTTTGGGTAAGTATACCACACAAGGTTCTGCTTTCCTGATCATGATGATTTTGGGTGGTGGTATCATCCCTCCTATTCAGGGTAAGATGGCAGACTACTTGCAATCATCGAATGCCACAACAGCAGGTTATGGTATTCACCAATCATACTGGGTTTGTTTACTTTGTTTTGCTTACTTGGTTTTCTTTGCAGTGGTTGTAAAAGGTATCTTGCGCAAACAGGGTATCGATTATGAAACTGAAAAGTCAACCGGAAGCGGACATTAATTGTTTTGAATAAAAATTATTGAGTATGGCTACTACATCTGCTGCAATGGAACCTCTTGCAATAGGAATTGATATCGGTGGAACAGGTACCAAGTTTGGTATCGTTGACCGCGTAGGGAATGTATTGTTCTCGAGTGAAATGTCTACGCGTAAACATGCAGAAGTAGAAACATTTATTGATGAACTCTATAATCATCTCTCCGATCTCATTGCAAAAGCCGGTGGCGTAGGTCGTATGAAAGGTATAGGTGTGGGTGCGCCCAATGGTAACTATTATACAGGCACCATTGAATATGCTCCCAACCTTCCCTGGAAGGGCATCATTCCTTTGGCTAAGATGATTGAGGATAAATTCAAACTACCCGTAACCCTCACCAATGATGCCAATGCCGCTGCGATTGGTGAAATGATGTATGGTGCAGCAAAAGGCATGAATGATTTTATCATGATCACACTGGGAACAGGTGTGGGTAGCGGTATTGTTGCCAATGGCAAACTTGTTTACGGACATGATGGCTTTGCCGGTGAGCTCGGACATACCATCATCATCCCTGATGGACGCATGCATGAAGGCACAGGTAAAAAAGGTTCTTTAGAAAGCTATGCTTCGGCAACAGGTGTTCGATTAACCACTTTGGAATTACTCGAAAAAAGTGATCAGCCCAGTTGGTTACGCAATGTGCCGGTAGATGAGATTGATTCTAAAAAAGTATATGATGCTGCGATGGAAGGTGATGAACTAGCGAAGTCCATCTTTGAATACACCGGAAAAATATTAGGTCTAGCACTCGCCAATTTTGTGATGTTCTCCAGCCCGGAAGCCATCGTCCTCTTTGGCGGACTCACCAAAGCCGGCGACCTGATCTTAAAACCAACGCGTGAAAGCATGGAAGAAAATCTGATCCAGGTATTTCAGAATAAGGTGAAAATATTGGTGAGTCATCTGAAAGAGTCTGATGCTGCTATATTGGGGGCTTCGGCGTTGGTGTGGGAGAAACAGTAAGCAGCAGGCTGCAAGCTACATGCTGCACGCTGCACGCCGTACGCCGCACGCAGCACGCAGCAGGGTGACAAAGGACAATGAATCTCTTACAGCCTCTAACGTGCAGCTTGTAGCTTGTAGCGTGAAGCGCAAATCCTGCAGCTCATCGCTTCCTCACTACAAACACCGCCGGCACCGCCCTCTGCCCTTCTTTATCACTAGGATGTATAGTTTCTTTTCCGTTGATGAGAAGACAAGTGCTGCCGCCGCCATCGAGATTTAGTGCTTCTGTGCAGCCGATGTCTTTTAGCATTTGCGCAAGTTGTTTGAGGGTGGCTCCTTCTGCTTTGCCGGGGAATCTTCCTTCCACCACTAAAAAGATAAGCCTTCCATCTGCAGTATAACCCATGGCTGATCGTGGATGTTTATCATCAATGGCTTTACCGGCGAATTTGATTTCTTCGTTATTGGTGATTTTGATTTCGGCGTTTTGAATCAGTACTGGTCCACCCCCAACAGCGGTTTGCATTTTCCATTTTTTGAAAGCGCCTTTTTTCAACATAAAGGATGCAGGATGATCTGCTATACTGTCTTTGAAAAAAGGAATGGGTTGTTGACTGGCATAAGCATAACGAGACGCCGTATCAGTATATAACCAGGCAATATCTGCTTTTCTTTTTTTGCTGATACCGATTGCACTACCAAAAGGATGACGATAGGTCAGAGTATCTTTTCCTCTCCCTGCAATGCTGTGTTGTTGATAGGCCAATAGTTGTCCATCCTTGATCACCACATTCAGGTTGCTGTTGTGTACAAATTCAAAGAAGGTTGTATTCATCACCAGTAAGGGACGTTGATCATCCTGTTCATAGTATTGAGTGGGTGTATATCTTTTGCCATTACCCACGGCTGTGGTGAATTCAAGTTGCTTACTGTGTAAGTCAGCAGTAACATAGTAAGCAATATTGGGTTTGCCGTCTAATAGTGTGGTGGTTTTGTAGACATGTATGGAGGAAGGCAAGGGTTGAAAAAGGCTGTCTACATTGATCCATTGTAGTTGGGCATGTAATGTTGTGTTGATACACAACAGAACTACCAGTATCCACTTTATTTTTTTCATGATGGTTGTTAAGGGGTAATAAAATTAATGCTTTTGAATCTGGCATACACGTCATGCCGAGTTACGACCATGGGGCAAGGAAAATATAGGATATGACATTTTAGTAGCTTG
>VFQQ010001611.1_pt1 | contig 30056 bp, 26 predicted proteins | sample 3512341 | NCBI WGS metagenome assembly VFQQ01 (sample SAMN10412373, study PRJNA504923) | tailings metagenome | isolation source: Relicate 2 Philex TSF1 revegetated site | place: Philippines: Tuba, Benguet | collected 2017-08-29
CGCCACCGACCAGTTCCTCACCCTCTACGGCACGGACGCCACGGCGCCGGGCCGGAACCCGACCAACGCGTGACATAAGGAGACACCCCATGCGCGTTTATTACGATCGCGACGCCGACGTGAACCTGATCAAGGGCAAGAAGGTCGCCATCATCGGCTATGGCTCGCAGGGCCGCGCCCATGCGCTGAACCTGAAGGATTCCGGCGCCAAGGAACTCGCCGTCGGCCTGAAGCCGGGCTCGGCGACCGCCAAGAAGGTCGAGGCCGACGGCCTCAAGGTCATGACGGTCGCCGAAGCCGCCAAGTGGGCGGACCTCATGATGATGGCGACGCCAGACGAGCTGCAGGCCGACATCTACAAGGACGAGATCGCGCCGAATATCCGCGACGGCGCCGCGATCGCCTTTGCGCATGGCCTCAACGTGCATTTCGGCCTGATCGAGCCCAAGGCCTCGGTCGACGTGCTGATGGTTGCGCCGAAGGGCCCGGGCCACACCGTGCGCTCCGAGTACCAACGCGGCGGCGGCGTGCCCTGCCTCGTCGCCGTCCACCAGGACGCGTCCGGCAATGCGCTCGACCTCGGCCTGTCCTACGCCTGCGGCGTCGGCGGCGGCCGTTCGGGCATCATCGAGACCAACTTCAAGGAAGAGTGCGAGACCGATCTCTTCGGCGAGCAGGTCGTTCTCTGCGGCGGTCTGGTCGAACTCATCCGCGCGGGCTTCGAGACGCTGGTCGAAGGCGGCTACGCGCCGGAGATGGCTTACTTCGAGTGCCTGCACGAAGTGAAGCTCATCGTCGACCTCATCTATGAGGGCGGCATCGCCAACATGAACTACTCGATCTCGAACACCGCCGAGTGGGGTGAGTACGTGACCGGCCCGCGCATCATCACGGATGAGACCAAGGCCGAGATGAAGCGCGTTCTCAAGGACATCCAGACCGGCAAGTTCACTGCCGAATGGATGCAAGAGTACCGTTCCGGCATGGCCCGCTTCAAGGGCATTCGCCGCATGAACGACTCGCACCAGATCGAGGAAGTCGGCGAGAAGCTGCGCGGCATGATGCCGTGGATTGCGAAGAACAAGCTGGTCGACAAGGCCCGCAACTAAAGATCGGCCTCGGCGCGATCCAGCGGCGGCCTGCGGTCGTCTGCTGCGCTTCCGGTGCTCGCGGACAATCAGTCCGCTGCGCTCTGGTTCTCGCAGCCAGCCGCAGTCCACTCGCCGGATCGCGCCGCCATCCGATCTTTGCGTCAGTGCTGAAACGGCGCGCCTTGGGGCGCGCCGTTCTGTATTCAGGCTAGGCCGTTGTCGATCAGGAACTCGGCGGAGTGCCGCACGCTGGTGTGCGGGTCGATGAAATCCACGCCGAGCACCTCGCGAGCGGCGGCGTTGGAAACGCGGAAGCGCTTGCCCAGATCGGCGCGGATGGTGCGGATCGAGGGATCGACCAGTCCGATGAGCTTGAGCAGGAAGTCCGGCGCCTCGCGCGTCGTGATCTTCTTCTGTGGGAAATCCGCCTTCAGCCAGCGGGCGAGGTCGGGCATCGTCGCGACGCCGGATGCGGCCATGAAGCGGCGACCTTCGGTTGCCGGGGTTGAGAGCGCGCGAACGTGCATGGCGGCCACGTCGCGGACATCCACGATCGCGAATTGGAGGCGTGGAACAGCCGGGTCCTTGCCCGACAGAAGTCGCTGCACGACCGCGAGAGACGTGCCGAAGCGTTGATCGAGGGCAGGGCCGAGCACGAGGCCCGGATTGATGGTCGTCAGCTTCAGCGACGGCGCATCGCGTTCGACGAATGCCCAGGCGGCGCGCTCGGCGAGCGTCTTCGACTTGATGTAGGCGGTGTTCCTGGCGTCGTCCGTATTGGTCCAGTCGCTCTCGTCGTAGGGCGTCGACTTGGTCGTGCCGTAAACGACGGAGGCGATCGAGGAGGTCAGGACCACGCGCTCGATGCCGGCATCACGCGCAGCCTTCAGCGCCCGCAAGGTACCCTCGACCGCGGGGCGGATGAGGTCGTTCTCGTCCTTCGGCTGGATCATCGGGAACGGCGATGCCGTGTGTACCAGCGCGGACGCGCCTGCCATTGCCTCGGCCCATCCGGCATCCTTTTCCAGGTCGAGGATGGCCAAGGTCAGTCGCCCGGCGCGCTCGTCGCCCGATCCCGCCAAAACGGCTTGGCGCAGCTCAGCCTCGCGGCCGGGCGAGCGGATCGTCGCGCGGACGTGGTGGCCTGAGTCGAGTAGCTGCCGCACGATGTGCTTTGCAATGTAGCCGGAAGCGCCGGTGACGACGATGGGGCCTGACATGGATGCGTTCCTCGTTCCGCGACGGATGCGAAGAGAGGTAGGTCGTATCTTTACACTGTCAAGACAGGATCAGCCGTAGTGCCAGGACGGCTTGCGAGCCGGTTCGATGAAGCGCACGCCCATGCGATCCTTCATGCGCCAGCGCTGCTCGCAGCGCCATGTCGCATTGTCGATCGAGATGAAGAGCAAAAACTCCTTTGGGAGCACCGCATCGAAGGGCACCCGCAGTTCCGCGCCACCCGAATTCATGTTGCGGACGGTGCAGCTGATCTCGGAGTCGTTGACACCAAGGATGATCGACGCGCCCTTGAGAACGCGCTGCCGATGCTCCCGAGGCTGGTTGGGGCCGTCGATATCCTGGCTCATCATGCGCGCAGTTTAAGCCAAACCGGACTCCGAAGAGTTAACGCGCGAGCGGACTGCGCCACCCATCGGATGGCGCAGCGTCAGACATTCACGAGTAGGGCGAAAAGCACTGCCGGCGGGGGCCGTGATAGGGCTGGAACGTGTTATCCCAGGCGCGATAGGACCGATAGCGGTCGTAGCACCACTGCACATGCGCATTGCCGGCGCGACGGTAATGGCGCGGCGCTGCGCGATATCGTGGCGCATAGTAGTAGCCGGGCGTCCCGAACTGCAGCGAGAACGATAGGCCTCGGTCGTAATGGCGCGGCCGGTAGTGGCGCCGGTAACCGTCCCAATGGCGGTCGCGATAATGGCGGTGATAGCGGCGGTGATCCACCTGTTGCGCCAGAGGCGCTACGGTAGCCTGATCGACGGCGGCTCTCGCCAGCGCCGAGGGTCCAGCGGCGGCTGCGGGCGCTATGCCGATGCCGATGCTCATGATGCCCGCAAGAGCGAGCGCCGATAGAATTCCTTTCATGGTTCTTCTCCCGGTACCTGCGTTTCTCGCCCCACGCTGCCCTCGGTTGATCATGGCAGGATGAAGGCGGCGAGATGAACCGTCGATGAACGGATCGATGCATCAACCTTGTGCAGCGAGCCGCAACCGTCCAAAGCTAGCAGCGATGCCGGTCACGATCGCCACCTTCAATGTCGAGAACCTGATGAGCAGGTTCGATTTCTCCGGCTTCCGGAACCAGCTGCAGCAGGACCGCGTGCTCTCGCTCTATGAGATTACGGACGAGGCGCAGTACCGGCAGGCGGAGCTGGCGCGATCAATTGCGCTGACCGACGATACGCGTCAGCTTTCGGCTCTCGCTATTGCCGAGACGGATGCGGATATCCTGTGCCTGCAGGAAGTCGACAGCCTCGAAGGGCTGCGGGCCTTCGAATATAACTACCTCTTCAAGATGGTGGGCGAGGGGTATCGCGAGAAGTACCTCACCTCCGGCAACGACACGCGCGGCATCGACGTCGCCATCATGCTGCGGCCGGAGACACGGAACGGCCTGCCGATCGAATTCGTCAAGCTGCAGAGCCACGCGCACCTGACGTTCGGCGAACTCGGCCTCTTCAACGAGGATCTTGCCGGGCTCGGAATTGCGCCGGAGAACCGCATCTTCCGCCGCGACTGCCTCGAAGTCGATCTGAGCGTCGGCGGCATGCCGCTCACGGTCTATTGCGTGCATTTCAAGTCGATGGGCTCTTCGCGCAACGGCGTGCCCGGCCGCATCGCCTCCATGCCGGTGCGCCACGCCGAAGCGCTGGCCGTGCGGCGGATCATCACCGACCGCTTCGGTCCTGGCGCTTCGCACAAACGCTGGGTAATCGCAGGCGACCTCAACGATTATTCGGAGCGGATCGTGATCGGTGGCGACAGGCGCGACGGCTTCCGCTTCACGGTGGAGCGGGAGGAGGGGTCCTCGCTCGATCTTCTCGCCGACGGCACGTTCGCGATCAACCCGGTGGAACGTCTGCCGGAGCTCGAGCGCTGGACGCTTTACCACACGCGCGGGCCGCAGGAGCGGCATCTCTGCCAGCTCGACTACCTGCTTCTGTCACCGGCGCTTGCGAAAAGCAATCCGGACATGACACCGCGCATCATCCGCAATGGCCAGCCCTTCCGCACGATCTTCCCGCCTGGGCAGGAGGTCGAGCGGTTCCCCCGGACCGGCTGGGACCGGCCGAAGGCGTCGGACCATTGCCCGGTCGTCGTCACGCTCGACATGGTCTGACCATGGCGTTCGATCTTCCGCGCGATGTCGTCATTTCGCTGAGCGACGTGCGGGTCGAGCTCGACCCGGCGCCGCATCCCTTCGCGCTCGCCAACGCGGCGGCGTCGGCCACCAATTGGGAGCGCGAGAAGGCTCTCAAGCCGGCGCTCTACGATGGCGAAATCGCGCTTCTGTCGGAACTTCGGCTCGACGGGGATCGCCTCGTCGGCCGCGGCCACATCGTGCGCTATTCGACGTTTCTCTACTGGCGCACGCGGTGGGCTGCGGGGGCCGGCCATGCCTACACGCATGCCATGCTGGTCTCGTCCGACAACGCGCTGATTGCAGCCGAGATGGGCGGCCACACCGTCAATGCCGGCCTCGTCTACTTTGCCGCCGGGTCATTCGAGCCGGTCGATTTCGTGGACGGCATCGCCGACCTTGCCGGCAACATGCGGCGCGAGGTGCTGGAGGAGACGGGCATCGACCTCGCTGATGTCGCGCACGAGCCGACTTGGCAGGCCGTCGCCAAGGACAGCGGCACGGTTGTCTTCCGTCGCTATTTCCTCGACGCGCCGGCGGATGAAATCGCCGAGCGTATCCGCGCAACGATCGCCGCGCAGGAGGAGCCGGAGATCGCCGGACCGGTGATCATCCGCAGCGCCGACGCGCGTCCGGCGCGCCTCACGCCGCAGATGCACGACCTGATCGACTGGCACTTCACGACACCTCCGCGTCGTTGACGCCTATTCGTGGCGCAGCGCGTCGATCGGGTCGAGCCGCGCGCCGCGCAGCGCCGGAAAGAAACCGAAGACCATGCCGATCAGCGCGGAGAAGCCGACCGCGAGCGAGATCACGGCGAGGCTCGGCACGAAGGGGACCGACAAGAGCGCCGACGCGAGCCCTGCCAGCGAGAGCCCTATGATGACACCGAACAGGCCGCCGAGTGCCGAGAGCACCGTCGCCTCGACGAGGAACTGCAGCAGGATATCGCGCTCATGCGCGCCGATCGCGAGCCGGATGCCGATCTCGCGCGTCCGTTCGGTCACCGAGACGAGCATGATGTTCATGATGCCGATGCCGCCGACGAGCAGGCTGACGCCGGCGAGCGCGCCCAGCATGCCGGTCATGACGCGCGTCGTGCTCGTCACCGCATCGGCGATCTGCGTCATGTCGCGGACGGCGAAGTTGTCTTCCTGGTCGGGCGCGATGCGACGGACCTGACGCAGGATCGCGGAGATTTCCTCGCCGACAGCTTCCGTCGAGACGCCGTCCTGCGCCGAGACGTAGATCGAGCCAATGTCGCGATTGCCGGCGACGCGGCGCTGGTAGGTCGAGAGCGGCATCAGGACGACGGCGTCCTGGTCCTGCCCGAAACCGGAGGTGCCCTTGGCTTCGAGCACGCCGACGATCTCGCAATTCATGCGGTTGACGCGAATGGTCTGCCCGACGGCATCGCCGCCGCCGAAGAACTCGCGGCGCACGGTCTGGCCGATGACGCAGGTGCTGGCGCCACCCATGTCGCTATCGCCGAGCGCGCGGCCTTCGATCACAGGCCAGTCGCGCGCCGTCAGATATTCGGTGTCTGTGCCGGTGACTTCCGCGGTCATGTTCTGCGCGCCGTAGACAAGGCGCTGCTGGCGCGAGGCGGTGGCCGATACGGCGACGACGCCGGTGAGCTCGCGCGACAGCGCCTCTGCGTCGGCGCCGTCGAGGCGTCTCGGTGTGAAGCTCGCGCCACCACCGCGCGCTGGACGGGCGGGCGAGACGACCAGCATGTTGGAGCCGAGCCGCGCGATGTCCTCCTGCACGCGCGCCGTCGTGCCAGAGCCGATGGTGATCATCGCGATAACGGCTGCGACGCCGATCACGATGCCGAGCAGCGTCAGGAAGGAGCGCAGCGGGTTGCGAAGCACCGAGCGCAGCGCGAGCCGCGTCGTCTCAAAGAGCATGGACCAGCTCCGTGTTGACGCGGTCATAGGCGATGTCGCCATCGAGGAAGCCGATCGTACGGTCGGCATAGGCCGCGATGTCGGCCTCATGGGTCACCATGACGACGGTGAGCCCGTTCTCGCGGTTGAGGCGGACGAGAAGGTCCATGATCTCGTGGCTGCGCTGCGTATCGAGATTGCCGGTGGGCTCGTCGGCGACGAGCAGCGTCGGATCCGAAACGATCGCACGCGCGATCGCGACGCGCTGCTGCTGGCCGCCGGAAAGTTCAGCCGGCGTGTGATGCTCGCGGCCTGCGAGGCCGACTTCGCCCAGCGCCTTCATGGCGAGCGCCCGGCGCTCCTTCGCGCCCATGCCGCGATAGATGAGAGGCAGTTCGACATTCTCGGCAGCTGTGGTGCGCGCGAGCAGATTGTAGCCCTGGAAGACGAAGCCGATGTAGCGGTTGCGCAAGATCGCGCGGCGCTTGCGGTCGAGCCGGCCGGCATCGACGCCCATGAAGGCGTAGAGCCCTTCGCTCGGCGTATCGAGGCAGCCGACGATGTTCATGGCGGTCGACTTTCCGGATCCCGACGGTCCCATGATCGCGACGAATTCGCCGCGGCGGATGGTCATGTCGACGCCAGCCAGCGCGTTTACGCGCGCTTCGCCGTCGCCATAGGTCTTCCAGACGTCGCGAAACGCGATCAGGGGCTGCTCGGCCGCCATGTTCATCGCGAGGCCGCCTGGCCGGTGATGACCTGCTGGCCTTCCTCGAGCCCCGCGACGACCTCGATCATGCTGCCATTGGTGGCCCCTGTGGTGACGCGGACGCGCTGTGGAGCGCCGTCCTCCAGCACCCAAAGCGTCCGGCCGCCCTCGGTGCTGCGGCTTTCGCCGCTTTGGCCGGCACCGCGACCCCCGCCGCCGCCGCGCATACCCGTGCGAGGCGGTGAGAACATGCTCGTCAGGCTGAAGCCGCCGCCACTGCGCGCGGAGGTCTCGGGGCTGTAGCGAAAGGCCGAAGCCGGCACGAGCAGCACGTCGTCGCTTTCGCGGGTGACGATCTCGACGCTCGCCGTCATGCCGGGACGCAAGACGAGGTCGGCATTGTCGACGGCAAGCCGCGCCTCGTAGGTCACGACGCCCTCCGTGACCACGGAGGCAAAGGCGATGTCGCGGATTTCGGCGGCGAAGTTGCGCTCGGGAAAGGCATCGACGCGGAAGCGACCCGTCTGGCCAGCGGCGATCCGCCCGATGTCGGCCTCGTCAATCGCGGCCTTGAGCTCCATCGTTTTGAGGTTTTCCGCGATCACGAAGAGTACCGGCGCCTGCGTTGAAGCCGCGACCGTCTGGCCCGGATTGACCGAGCGCGTCAGCACGATGCCGTCGATGGGCGCATAGATCGTGCTCTTGGCAAGATCGGCCTCCTGCAGGCGAAGATCGGCCAGCGCGATGGCGTGGTTGGCTTCGGCCACTTCGAGTGCGGCGGCTGCGCGATCATTGGCGGCGACCGCCGTCTCCAGCGCCTGGTCGGCGACCATGCCGCGTTCGGAAAGCTGGCGGGAGCGGGCGAGCGTGCGCTGCGTCTCTTCGGTTGTGGCGCGCGCTTCCGTGATGCGCGCTGCAGCGACCTGCACACCGGCGCGCGCGCGATCGACCTGTGCTTCGATCCGGCTCGTGTCGAGGACAGCCAGCACGTCGCCCTCCGCGACGCGCTGGTTCTCCTCGACAGAGACCGAGCGCACGACGCCCGACAGTTCGCTCGAAACTTCCACCTGCGTCAGCGGTTCGAGTGTGCCCGTCGATGACACGGTAACCGTCAGAGCGCCGCGCTCGGCCGCCACAGTCTGGAAACTCGGCACTGGGGTGGAGGACGGCTGCAGCGACCAGTAGGCGACGCCACCGACGAGACCAGCCACGATGAGGCCGATCACCCACCAGCGCCGCAAACCGCGGCTGCGTCTCGACCCGACGCCGAGCACGTCCTCGATCGGCTGACGGTCATCTTCCGGGGCGCGCAGAGGGCTACGGTCGCGCCGCTCGACGATCTGGTCCATGAGCGGTTCCTTCGTTTATGCGTCCCTTACCAGCCAGAAATCGGAGCAATCGCGCGCGATTACAAATTAATCTTGTGTCATGTTGCCGGCCGAACGACGCAGGGACTGCCTTCATGACCTCGATCCGCCGCCACTATGCGATCTACGATGTCTTCACCGCGACCAGGCTCGAGGGCAATCCGCTGGCCGTCGTCTTCGACTGCGAGGATCTGACAGCGGAGGCGATGCAGAGGATCGCGGCCGAATTCAACCTGTCGGAAACGGCCTTCATCCTTCCTGCGGAGGACGAGCTTCATGCAGCGCGCGTGCGCATCTTCACGCCGCGCTTCGAAATGCCGTTTGCAGGACACCCGACCGTGGGCTCGGCCATCGCGCTGGCGGAGACGCGGGGGCTTGGCAACGGCGAGGCGGCGATCCTGGTGCTGGAGGAGAACATCGGGCCGGTGCGGTGCGCCGTGCGGGGCGATGCGTCCGGCGCACGCTTTGCCGAATTCGACCTGCCGCAGCTGCCCGAAGCCGTGCTGCTCAAGGCTGACGGCGCGCTGCTTGCCGCAGCGCTTGGGCTCGATCCTCACGATATCGGCTTCGAGAACCATCGGCCTGGCGGCTGGAGCGGCGGGGTGCCTTACGTGACGATCCCGGTCTCGGGGTTGGCGGCTGCCGCACGGGCCCGGCTCGACACCGGCCTCTGGTCGCAGATCGCGCCCATTCGGCCGAATGGCGTGCCGGCTTCCGCCTACGTCTATTGCCGCGAGACGATCGGGCATGACTGCGCATTCCATGCCCGCATGTTCGTGGGCGGCGCGCCGACCTACGAGGATCCGGCGACGGGCTCTGCCGCAGCCGCCTTTGCCGGTCAGGTCAATGCCTTCGATCAACCGCTCGATGGCGCGCAGGCTTTCTGGATCGAGCAGGGGATCGAGATGGGACGCCCGTCGCGCATCAGGCTCGAGCTCGAGATCGCGGCCCGGGCCATCACGGCTGCGCGTATCGGAGGCAATGCCGTTCGCGTTGCGGAAGGCGAACTTCTCGCCTGAGGCGGCAAAAACCGCCGGTCACAGGCTGGACATGCCGAAACCCAGCCGCTATAGACGCCCCACTTCAGGACGGAGCGAACGTTCCGGCCGACCGTGGGTGATTAGCTCAGTTGGTAGAGCAGCTGACTCTTAATCAGCGGGTCGTAGGTTCGATCCCTACATCACCCACCATTCTCTCTTTTCATGTCGATCGTCTGGACGCGGGTTGCGAGACATCGTGGCACATTGCCATCGTACGCGTGACTTGTGCAGATGCCTGATGGGCAAGCGGCTGGACGATAAACTCGACTGCAAGCGGTGCGGCACGATCGCGCTGGTCATTCCAGACGGCGCGCGTGAGCACACGCCGATCCACTGCAGCACCTGCGGTGACTATCTCGGCACCTGGGGCGAGATGCAGGACAGCTTCGACGACCAGTCGGTCAAGGGCGTGTTCGATCTGGAAGACGGCAACATCTTCGAGCACGACGGGAAGCCGAAACGCCGGTAGCGCCAGCATTTGGCTGCTGCGTGAACCCGCCCGATCGCCTCGGGCGGGTGAGTTAGCGCGACGATATGGTCAACGCTTGCGGATGACGGCGTAGAGGCAGTTGCGGTTCTCGCCGGCGAAGACCTCCACATCCACCGTGTTGCGGTCGACGCTCGCATTGACGAGCGACCACATGTCGGCCTCCGAGCGCAGGAGCAGGACCCAATTCATGAAGGTCTCGCGATAGCCCGCGTCCGGGTCACCCTCGGCGTAATTTGCGAACAGATAGGTGCCGCCCGGCTTCAGCATGTCGAGGCAGGTCTTGGTGAGCTTGATGGCGACCTTGTCCTGCAGATAGTCGTAAAGGCCCGACGAATAGATGAAGTCGAACTGCCCGAGCTTCTGGCCGCGCGTGAGGAGCGTGCGAACCGAGCCATCGACCGTCTCGATCGCGGTTCCGGCGAAATCGCGCGCGATGAGGCCGACGCTCAAGGGATCCTGATCGAGCGCGACCCAGCGCTTGAGCCCGCCTTCAGCCAGCGCCTTGGACCGGTTCGCCTCGCGCATGTGGCCCGCGGCGATCGCAAGCACCTCCGTATCCGGGCCGCGTTCGGCGGCAATCTTGTCGACGTATTTCGTCAGGAGGTCGCGGCGCTCGCGCGCGGCCACGCAGGACGGGACCATGCTGGTGTGGCTGTATAGCGCCTTGCCGATCTCCGAAGCATTGGCGACGTCCTCGGCGATACTCGGGTCGCAGTAGATGTAGTCGAGCAGTTGCGCGTCACCCGAATAGCCGCGCGGCTTTTCAAAGGACCAGCGGGTAAGCGGATCTTCCAGGAAGAAGTCCATGATCTCGTGGTTCTGTATGATTTCCGACAGTGCGCGCCAGATGTCGTTGGTGACCTTCACGCGAAGCCCCTCAAGCCGAGGCATCAGCGATCCGATGATCTCGGCCGGGTTCCTGTCCTGGACGATCTGGTTCTGGGCGGTCTGGAGAATTAGAGCGAGTTCTGCGCTGGCTAGCCCGAACGCTTCGCTTCGGTTGTCACGGCTCGTTCCGAGACCTTCGGCAATCGTCTCGTCCGTGATCAAGCTCTGTCCGTCAAAAACTGCATTCACCAGCCTGTCCCCATCATTTGATCACTGCTTGCCATCTAGAAACGAAGCAGCGGTGCATCTCCCACTCTCAATATCGACGAGATCTTTTAACGGCTGATTAACTGCGTTCTCCTGAAGTGCTTGCGTTTTCAAACTGGGCAGCCGGCGCATTAACCGGGGATTCTTGCAGATGCGCCATGGTGATCGGGACGTCGACCAGCTCGACTCATCACGGAGTTGTTGATCGTTGACCGCGCAAGCGACAGGACGGCTGCAGGGGGTACGAGCGGGACTTCTTCACGGCTTGAAGAACTCCTTGATCGCTGCCTTTGCGAAGCTTTCGCCGGTCGAAGACGTGTCCGACTGGCCGGGGATGCCGGACCAGGCGACGCTGCGCGCGCAGTTCCACGAGGAATCGACGCTGGCGCGGCGCAAGGCAGCCCGTGCTGGTCTGACGATAGCGGTCGTCATCTACATGCTGTTTTCGGCGGCAGATCTGCTGCTGGTGCCCGATGTCGCGATACAGACGATCGCTGCGCGTCTGATCGTGGGCGTCATGTCGCTCGTGGTTCTCGAGGTGCTCCTGCGCTCGGAGGCAGAAACCTTCTGGCTCGACGTCACCTGTGCGGGCGCGATCATCTTCGGATATATAGGCTGGCTGATCCCGACGATCGGCAGCGTGAACCAGCAAAGTGCGGCCTACTACATGGTCTTCGGCACCATCTTCATGATGAGCGCCAATCTGTTTTTCACCTTCCGCTTCCGCTTTTCGGTGGTGACTTCGGTGATCATCATGGCTGTGCTGCTCACGGCCAATTTTTTGGGGCCGATGACGATCACCTACAAGCTCGTCTTTGCGACCTTTTATGCATCCTGCTTCGGCTTCACGACCTACATCAATCTGAAGCTCAACCGCGAGCGCTACAATGTCTTCCTCAATGCGATGGAGGCCCGTGCGCAGCACAAGGAGGCGACCGACCGCGGACATGCCCTGCTGAGGCTGTCGCGCACCGATCCGCTGACCGGCCTCGAAAACCGCCGCGCCGTCGACGAGCGGCTGCGCGAGCTCTGGAACGGCTGGCAGGTCAATGGGACGGCGTTTGCCGTGCTCCTCGTCGACGTGGACTTCTTCAAGCGCTTCAATGACCGCTATGGTCATCAGGAAGGCGATCGCTGCCTCACGCTCGTCGCACAGCGCGTCCGACAGATCGCGGACGAACGCAATGCGTCGCTTGGCCGGTATGGCGGCGAGGAATTCATCGTGCTTGCGGAAATCGCCACCCAGCAGGAAGCATATGAGCTCGCGCAGGAGATTACCCGTGCTGTCGAACAGCTCGGCATCATCCACAATGAGCGCCGCGATGGCACGCAGGTGGTGACCGTCAGCGTCGGCGCCGCCTTCACGCGCATCGGGGCCGGCGCGAAGCTGGATAAGATCATCCAGGAAGCCGACAGCGCGCTTTATCTTGCAAAGGCCGGCGGGCGCAATTGCGCACGGCTGTTCGATCCGAGCGATCCGCAGCGCAATGACGAAAGCGAGAATGTCGCGGCCGTCCTGCGCATCGCTTTGGAGCGCAACCTCGTCTCGCTGGTCTTCCAGCCGATCGTCGAACTCGGTTCGGGCCGCGTGGTCGCCATGGAAGCGCTGATGCGCCTTTCCATGCCCGACGGCACGCCGATCCCGCCCAGTCGCTTCATACCGGTTGCCGAGCGCACCGGCATGATCCTCGACCTCGGCCGCTGGGCGATACGCACCGCTTGCCAGCATCTGGCCGCAGATGAAAGCATCGGGACCATCAGCGTCAACGTCTCCCCGGTGCAGCTCAAGGCGCCGGGCTTTGCCGCTTGCGTTGCCGCCGCGCTTGGGGAGGCCGGTGTCAGAGGCGGGCGGCTTGCGCTCGAGATCACCGAAGGGCTCGAGATGGAGATGCACTCCGACGTGCTGCGCTGCATCAGCGACCTGCGCGTGCTCGGGACGAAGATCTGGCTCGACGATTTCGGGACGGGCTTTGCGGGTCTTTCCTGGCTTCGGCTGATCGACTTCGATGTCGTGAAGATCGACCGCTCGTTCCTGCACGATTGCGACACGCCGCGCGGGGAGGCGATGTTCAAGGACATTGTCGGGCTGCTACGCAACCGCGGCCCGGGCATCCTGGTCGAGGGCGTGGAATGCGAGGCGCAGCTGGATTTCCTGCGCAAGCTCGATATCGACAGCGCGCAGGGCTATTTCATCGGCCGGCCAGCGCCCATGGAGAAGCTGACGGCGCGTCGGATCGCCCGGACTTTCCCCGCGAACTAGTGCGAAGAGCGCCGGCGTCGGTCCGTCGATCGCCGCCCTGTTTTGTTGCCGTCATCTTCCATGCATAAAGCACGTTCCAAACCGGGAGCGGACGGCATGCATGAAGCGGGCACAAGCGAGGGCAGGGGGTCGGTCGGCGAGGTCTTTCGCGTCTTCCTGCAGCTTGGGCTTACCTCCTTCGGCGGTCCCGTCGCCCATCTCGGCTATTTCCGCGATGCCTTCGTCGTCCGCCGCAGATGGCTCAGCGAGGCGGCCTATGCCGATCTCGTCGCGCTCTGCCAGTTCCTGCCTGGGCCGGCATCCAGCCAGGTCGGAATGGCCGTTGGGCTGTCCCGCGCTGGCTATGGCGGCATGCTCGCGGCGTGGACGGCTTTCACCCTGCCTTCGGCGCTCCTTCTGATCGCCTTCGCCTATGCCACGATCGCGCTCGGGGATGCGGCAGGGTCGGGCTGGATCGCGGGACTGAAGGCTGCGGCCGTCGCCGTCGTCGCGCATGCGGTGCTCGGCATGGCGCGTTCGCTCGCGCCGGATCGGGAGCGCGCGACGATCGCGGTGGCCGCGATGATCCTCGCCATGCTTGTGCCGACCGCGCTCGGGCAGGTGCTCGTGATCGTGCTCGGCGGACTGGCGGGGCTTCTAGTCCTCCCGCCGCCGGCACAAGGCAGCGACCCCAATGATACGATCCGGACGCCAGTCACGCGACGCGCGGGACTAGTCTATCTCGCGATCTTTGCCGGGCTGCTGATCCTCCTTCCTCTGATGGCGGCGGCAAGCGGTGGCGGCGTATTGCAGATGGTCGATAGCTACTATCGTGCCGGCTCTCTCGTTTTCGGCGGGGGGCATGTCGTGCTGCCGCTCCTGCAGGCGGAAACGGTGGAACTCGGGCTCGTCGATCGCGAGGCCTTCCTGGCAGGCTACGGCGCAGCACAGGCGGTGCCCGGCCCGCTCTTCACCTTTGCCGCTTATCTCGGCACCGTGCAGGCGCCCTGGCCGAACGGAGTTGTGGGCGGGCTGATCGCGCTCTTGGCGATTTTCCTGCCGTCGGCACTGCTGATCCTCGGCGGCCTGCCTTTCTGGCAGGTCCTGCGCTCGTCGCCTGTTGCTCGGCGCGCGCTTGCCGGCGTCAATGCGGTCGTGGTCGGCCTTCTTGCGGCTGCCCTCTATGATCCAGTGTTCACCGAGGGCGTGACGTCGCCGCTCACCATGGCGTTTGCCGCGGCCGCATTCGTGGCGCTAGCCGTTTGGGCGCTGCCGGCCTGGGCAGTGGTGCTGGCAGCGGGTCTCGGCGGGCTTGTCGTGCTTTGACGGAAAACCTGCTCAGAGCAGGCGCTGGAACTCCGGCAGCGGCATGGTGAAGCGCTCGCCAATGCGGCAATATTCCTGGTAGCCAAGCCGGGCGAGGGGGTCGAGGCGCTCGATCGAGACCTTGCCGTCGATGATGATCTCGTCGGCGATGTGGACGTGAACGACTTCGCCGAAGATCGCGCGCAGCGGATGGCTGGTCGTGCTCGGCAGCAGCACTTCCTGGATCAAGCGGCATTCAAGATTGATGGGGCTTTCTGCGACGCGGTATGGCCTGACCGCGCTCGACTGAACCTTGGTGAGACCTGCCGCCTCGAACTCGTCCACGGCGCGCCCGTGAGACTGGGCGGTCACGTTGAGCCGGTCTCGCAGCGCGTAGGTCGCGATGTTCACCACAAACTCCCCCGTCGCGGCGATGTTGACCGGCGTGTCCTTCTCACCGCCATCCGAATGGGGTCCGTTCGGGCAGACCATGACCGTCGGCGGATTGTAGCCAACGCCGTTGAAGAACGAGAAGGGCGCCAGGTTCGCGACGCCGTCTGCCGAGAGCGTGCTGATCCATCCGATAGGACGCGGCACGATGCAGGCGGAGAAGGGGCTGAAGGGTAGTCTGTGATCGTTCCTGGCGGGCGAGTAGTCCATTCCTCTGCATAAGCTCCGGGCTGGGATGGCTTAGAAAAATCCGCCCTTCGGGCGCTTGCAGGCGTAGTCAACTGCGATACGCTGACCTTACGGGAAATGGGAGATTTACGCCATGAAGAAATTGCTTAGAGTGGTCGCAACACTGGCATTCACACTCGGCATGAATGCGTATGCGTCTGCGCAGGAGCAGGTGTTGAGGGTGGTCACTGGAACGCCGGTCAACCTCGTCTGGAACACGCCGCTCAACGAGTTGATGGCCGCAGTCAACGCGCGTGGCGCGGGCGTCATCAAGATGGAGCTTCTGGGCGGACCCGAGGCCGTGCCGGTGACCGAGCAGTTCCGCGGCATCTCGACGGGTGTGTTCGACGTGCAGTTCGGCCCCAACCAGTATCTGCAGGGCGACATCCCGGCGAGCCAGGTCTTCAACGGCTCGAACCGGTCGGCCATGGACCTGCGTGCCGATGGCGCGTTCGACGCGCTCAACGAATACTATAACGAGCAGGGCAACATTCAGTATCTCGGCTATTTCGGCTCGGGCTACCAGTTCCACCTGATGCTGACCAAGACGCCGCCGGAGGGTGGGCCCTACGGCTACGACTTCAGCGGCCTGCGCGTGCGCGGCACCGGCACCTTCGCCCCCTTCTTCGAAAAGCTCGGCATCACGCTGCGCGACATCCAGGTTGGCGAAGTCTACACGGCGCTCGAGCGCGGCGGCATCGACGGCGTGGGCTGGGTCACGCTCGCCTCGCTCGACCTCGGCTTCGACGATTTCATCAAGGCGCGTATCCTGCCGACCTGGTGGCAGGGCGATCTTGGCATGACGATCAATCTCGACACCTGGAACGGGCTGTCGGATGAAGCCAAGACGATCTTGACCGAAGAGGTCATCGCCGCAGAAGCCAAGGCGCATGTCTTCTTCCAGGACCTTTCTGAGAAGGAAGCGGCCGGCTTCGATGCCGCTGGTGCTCAAGTGCTTCAGATCGAAGGCGAGGCGGCCGCCAACTTCCTCGAGGCTGCCTATTCCTCGCGTTGGGACGAGATCATCAGCCGCATGGGCGAGGAAGACGGCAACGCGCTGCGCGACCTCTTCTATCGCCCCTGATCTGCGATGATCGCTTCGCTCTCGCGGGCATATGACTGGACGGTCGCGAGCCTCGCCTGGCTCGCGGCCGTCGGCATTGCTCTGATGTGCCTCTTCATGATCGTGGATGTGCTCGTCTATGTGGCGGGCCTCGGCTCGATCGGATGGACGGCGGATTTTGCGGCCTACGGGCTCCTCTACACCTGCCTGATGGCATCACCCTGGCTCGTTCGGCAAAAGGGGCATGTCGTCATCGAGAGCATGCGTCGCATGACGTCCGAGCGCACGCAGCGAAGGCTCGAAATCCTCGTGAGCCTGCTGTGCGTCATCGCGTGCCTGCTCATCGCCTGGGGCGGCCTGAGCCTCGTCATCGAGAGCATCGAGCGCGGCACGACCGACTATCGCGCGATCGCGATCCCGCGCTGGCTCCTCTATCTGCCGCTCCCGATCGGCTTCGGCCTCATGGCCATCGAGTTCGCGCGCGTGCTTTTTGGCCGCGACACGATCTACGGCAGCGGCACGGAAGGGATCTGAGCCATGGAATGGTATTATTCCGGGCTGCTGATGCTCGGCACGCTGATCACGCTGATGGTCATCGGAACGCCGGTCTTCATGGCGTTCCTCATCACCAATGCGCTCGGCGTCTTCGTCTTCTTCGGCTTCCGCGAAGCCTCGGTCGAGCAATTGGCCGCAAACGCCGCGGCGTCGATCTCGACCTTCGTGCTCGTGCCCGTGCCGCTCTTCGTCCTGATGGGCGAGCTCTTCTTCCATACCGGTCTCGCGGTGAAGGTGTTCGACGCCTTCGACAAGCTGATCGGGCGCGTGCCGGCGCGTCTGTCCTACATCGCGGTCGGCAGCGGAACGGTGTTTGCGACCCTGACCGGCACGAGCGTCGGCTCGGCAGCCATGATGGGCTCGATGCTGGTCCCCGAGATGGACAAGCGCGGCTACAAGAAGCACATGTCCATCGGCCCCATCATGGGCGCAGGGGGGCTGGCGATCCTCATTCCGCCATCGGCGCTCGCCGTGCTGCTGGGCTCCATCGCGCGCATCGACATCGGCAGCCTGCTGCTCGCAGGCGTGCTGCCGGGCGTGCTGCTTGCGGTGCTCTATGCCGGCTACATTTATGCGCAGGCGAAGCTCGATCCGAGCGCTGCCCCGATCTATGCGGTCGACGAAGCGACGTTCGGCGAGAAGCTGCGCGTGCTGGTCGTCGACATTCTGCCGATGATGCTCGTGATCCTGATGGTCATCGCACTGATCATCTTCGGCATCGCCACGCCGACGGAATCGGCCGCCTTCGGCGTGCTCGGTGTCGTGCTTCTGGCGCTCGCCAAGGGCGAGTTCCGCTGGTCGGCCATCATCGCCTCGATGAAGGGCACGATCAAGATCTCCACGATGCTGCTCATCATCATCGTCGGCTCCTCGACCTTCTCGCAGATCATCGCGTTTTCCGGCGCGAGCCAGGGTCTGCTCGCCTTCACGGCCGGGCTCGACTGGGGTCCGATGGCGATGCTGATCGCCATGTTCGCGGTGCTGCTCTTTCTCGGCATGTTCCTCGACCAGATTTCGCAGATGATGCTCACCATCCCGATCTTCATGCCGATCGCGATCAATGCCGGCTTCGATCCGGTCTGGTTCGGCATCGTCGTGCTCCTGGCTATGGAAATCAGCCTTCTGACCCCGCCCTTCGGCCTGCTGCTCTTCGTCATGATGGGCGCGGCACCGAAGGGGACTACGATGACGATGATCGTGAAGTCGGCGCTTCCCTATATGGGCTGCGCGCTTTTGCTGCTGCTGCTTCTGATCATCTGGCCGGAGATCGCCCTGTGGCTGCCTTCGGCGATGCGTTAGGATCGGGAAGTTGGTGTCTGGAGACCGGGTTATGGCTGGCGGTTCGAGCATCGTCGCAAGCATGGGCATGACGATCGATTTCGGCGTGCGGGCTTCGGCGGACATGTTTCCGCAGAAGACGGCGCTGATTGCCGGCGGACGCTCGCTGACCTACGCCGCTCTCGTGGAACGCATGAACCGGGCCGGCAATGCGGCGACCGCGGGCCTCGGCCTCGGGCATGGCGATACGATCATGCTGCTGGCGCCGAACTGCCTCGAATATATCGAGATCGTGGCGGGCATCTCCTCGACGGGTGTGATCATCGCCACGCTCAACCCGCGTCTCGCCCCGCGTGAAATTTCCTTCATCGCCGCCGACTGCAGGGCGCGTGCGATGATCGTCGACGAGAGCCTGCTCGACCGGGTGCTTGCGGTCGATCTGGCCGGCATCGAGACGATCATCGTGCTCGGCCGGGGCAGGGGCGGGCATATTGGCTACGAAGACTGGATCGCAGGCGCGTCGCCCGTCCAGTCGCCGCTGCGGGCGGCGGAGACCGACACGTTCTCGCTTCCCTATACGTCGGGCACGACGGGCAAACCCAAGGGCGTGATGGTTTCGCACCGTTCGCGGGTGCTGACTTTCCTCGGCATGTCGGTCGCCTATGGCGGCTACGGGCCGACGGAGACCTATCTCGCCGTCGCGCCGCTGTTCCACGGTGCTGGCTTCGCGTTTGCGATGGCGTCGCCCTTTTTCGGGGGTACTTGCGAGATTCTGCCCGGCTTCGAGCCGGAGACGGTGATCTCCAAGCTGCATGACGGCGGCTATGGCGGGACCTTCATGGTACCGACGCATTTCCACGCGGTCTTCAACCTCGAGCCGACGCTGCTGGCGCGCCATCGCGGCAACCGGCTGAAGGCGCTTGTGTCGAACGCAGCTGCGCTTCCGCAGGCGACCAAGCACAAGATCGTCGACTATTTTGGCGACGGCATCCTGCACGAGACCTACGGCTCGACGGAAGCCGCGATCGTGACCAACCTGCGGCCGGAGGACCAGCTGCGCAAGGAGCGCTGCGTCGGCCAGGCCTTCACGATGACGATGCTGAAGCTCGTCGATAAGGACGGCAACCCGGTCGCCCAGGGCGAGATTGGCGAGCTCTACAGCCGCTCGCCCTACCTCTTCAACGGTTACTACGGCCAGCCGGACGAGACGGCCAAGGCTTACAAGGATGGCTGGGTGACGGCAGGCGACATGGCCCGGATGGACGAGGAGGGCTACATCTTCCTCGTCGATCGCAAGAAGGACATGGTCATCACCGGCGGCATCAACGTCTACCCGCGCGAGATCGAGGAAGTGCTGTTCGCCTATGATGCGGTGAAGGAGGCGGCCGTCATCGGCGTGCCGGACGATTATTGGGGCGAGAAGCTCGTCGCCTTCGTCGTTGCAGGCCGTGACCAGTCGATCGAGCTGCCGGCGCTGGAAAGCTATCTGCGGGACAATCTGGCGAGCTACAAGGTGCCGAGGGATGTTCGCTTCGTCGATGCCCTGCCTCGCAATGCCGCCGGCAAGGTGGTGAAGGGCGAGCTGAAGGACATGTTCGAGAAGGCAGGGTGATCAGCTGACCCAACCGCGCAGCGTGACTGCTGCGAGAGCAATCGCGGCTGCAAAGGCAAACGCCATCATGATCAGATGGAGCGCGCTCAGCCGCCGCCCCACAGTCCGCGTTTCGAACCGGTTGGTTATCCGTCCGAACCGTCGCCTTATCGAGTGCAAACGCTTCTCTTTAGCGTCTTGCGACCGTCTTAGTCTGGCTCTTGCGTTCGCGATCGGCACCATTGTGCCAGCATTGACTACAAGTTCCTGACAGCTTGCAAAGTCAACGCTTCGAATTTGAGCGATCGGCTCCTCACACCACCCCGTCGCCTTCAAGCTCAGCCAGCTCCTTCGAGCCGATGCCAAGCAGTTCGCCATAGACTTCCGCATTGTTGCTGCCGGGGCGCTCGGCGCCCAGCCAGGATACGTCGCCAGGCGTCTCCGACAGTTTCGGCGCGATGCCGGGAACGGCGATGTCGCCGAAGCGCGGGTCCTGGCGGCGCAGGATCATGTCTCGGGCTTGAAAGTGCTCGTCGGCCGCGATGTCGGCGATCGTGTAGATCGGACCGCAGACGACGCCTTGCTTCTCCAGCGCGGCAGACAACTCGTTCTTGTCCAGCGTTCGCGTCCAGTCGGCGATGAGGCCGTCGAGCGTCCCGGCATTGTGGCCGCGGGCGACATGCGTGACGAAGCGCGGATCGTCGGCGAGCTCCGGCTGGCCCATCGCCAGGCAGAGCCGGCGGTACATGGGATCGACATTGGCCGCGATCACCATCCACGAGCCGTCTTTCGTCGGGTAGATGTTGGAGGGCGCCACATTGGCGAGGCCGGTGCCGGAGGGGTTCCGAACGATCCCGGCCTTGTCATATTCCGGCAGCGTACCTTCGAGCATGGAGAAGCAGCTTTCGACGATCGAGGCGTCGACGACCTGGCCCTTGCCGTTGCCGGCCGTGTCGCGCCAGTAGAGCGCCATCATGAGGCCTTCGAAGGCAAAGAGCGCGGTCAGCGTGTCGCCGAGCGAAATGCCGAAGCGGGGAGGGGGCTGGTCGGGGAAGCCGTTAATGTGGCGGATGCCGCCCATCGCCTCGCCAACGCTGGCAAAGCCCGGGCGCTCGGAATAGGGGCCGGTCTGGCCGTAGCCGGACACGCGGACCATGATCAGGCCAGGGTGATCCTTGTGCAGATCGTCTGGCCCGAGGCCCCATTTCTCCAGCGTGCCCGGCTTGAAATTCTCGACCAGCGCGTCGGATGCAACGGCAAGGCGGCGCACGAGGTCGCGGCCGCGCGGGTCGCGCATGTTGGCCGTGACGGACTTCTTGTTGCGGGCAAGCGTCGGCCACCAGAGGCTGTGGCCCTCATAGCGGTGATGGCCCCATTCGCGCATCGGATCGCCGGCGCCGGGCGTCTCGACCTTGATGACTTCCGCGCCGAAATCGGCAAGGCGCGAGCCGACGAACGGACCTGCCAGCAGCTGGCCGCATTCGATTGCGCGGATGTGGGCAAGTGGCCCGTTCGGAGCCCCGCCACTCATTGCGCCGCCACCCGCTTGCCGTCCACGCCGGCGAGAAAACCGAGGAGCATGTCGGAGAAGCGCCCGCGCATCTCGCTGCCGGCAACGACATGGGCGGCGCCTTCGAGGACCACGCCATGGGCGGTCGGGATCATCTCCTCGATCGGCTTCGTCAGCCGCGGGCCGGTGACCACGTCAAGCGGGCAGTGGACGACGAGCGTCGGCGCGATGATCGAGGCAAGCCGGCCATCGGTGACGTCGTGGGTGAGGCAAGCCTGTACCAGGCGCTCATGGGCCTGCAGCCGACCTTTGAGTTCGCGCCAGGGACCGTCAGGCCCGAGGATGCGATGGTGGTTGGCGAGGTAGAAGTCCTCATCGAAGGACCACAGGCAGACGAGTTTCTGGAAGGCTTCCCAGCCCATCTCGCGATGGACCGAGAGCAGCATCTCCATCTGGTGCGTGAAGATTGCGTCGGCCTTCGCCCATGTCCCCATATTGACCATCGACTTCACGAGATCGGGGCGCTTGATCGCGATCTCCTGCGCGATGCAGGCGCCGATCCCGACAAGCCCGATCAGGTGAACATCCTTCCAGCCGAGGTGATCGAGCAGGCCGATCGCGTCGTCCGCATAGAGCTTCGTCGAAGGCTTGACGGACAGGTCGTCGCCTGATTCGGCCACGCCGCGATGATCGAAGATCGCGACGGAATAGTTGCTTGTCAGCCCGCGGGCGAGGTGGCGTTCCCCGCCATGGCAGAAGGTGCCCCAGCCGCCCATGCAGAGCGCGGGTGGGCCTGAGCCATACACCTCGTAGTACATCTGGTGGCCGTTGATCTGAGCTACGGGCATTGCACCCTCCCTTGGTTTCTCGTTGCGGCGCTGTGGCGCCGGGGTCAGCGCGCCGGACGGAGCGTTTCGATGTCCGCTCGGCGCGCGGCGGCAGTGTCGGTCGCCTGCGGCGGCTTGAAGCCGGACACGCGCCACTGGATCAGCGAACTCGAAATGCCGAGCGCTGCGCAGAAGGCGCGGTAGGCGAGCGCCTTTTCCGACTGCTCGACCGGGATCGCCACGCAGACATTCAGGCTGCGGGGCTCGCCATTGGGATGAAAGAGCGGGATCGGCCGATGATTGTCAGCCAGCCATCGCTCCATGCGGCGCATCAGGACCATGCCGGCGTCGCGGTCGGGCGCCATCGGCACCCGGACGACGAAAGTATGCCAGCCAGAGACCATCGCCGCTGCTCCTTCGGCCTAGTCAGCCGCCGAACTCCATGGCCCGCCGTTTGCGCACCAGCTGCGAGGCCGCGACCGCGAGGATCAGGCCGCCGCCGTAGAAGAGGTCCTGCACGAAGTTCGGGATGCCGAAGATCTGCAGGCCGGAAATACCGGTTGCCAGCAGGAGCACGCCGAGGAACGAGCCCCACGGGTTGAAGCGGCCGGGCACGATCGACGTCGCGCCGAGGAAGGCGGCGGCGAAGGCCGGCAGCAGGAGCCCGACGCGCGAGGAGGGGTCGGCCGATCCGTTGACGCCGACGGCGAGGATGCCGGCGAGCGCTGCGATTACGCCCGAGCCGATCAGCGCCCAGGCGCGCACCGCGTCGACGCGGATGCCGGCGAGGCGGGCGACTTCGCGGGCGCGCCCGACGAACAGCAGCCGGCGCCCCTGCGTTGTGTATTCGAGGAAATACCACATCACGAGGCAGAGCAGGACGGCGTACCAGAACGACATCGAGATGTTCAGGATGCGGGCCTGGTTCACCCATTCGATAAGCGTCGGATTGGCGCCGAAGATCGAGATCGTCCGCGACGCGCTGATCCACTTGGCGATGCCGAGGACGAAGGTCGCCATGCCGAGCGTCACGATCAGCGAGTGGATGCGGAAATAGAGGATGAAAAAGGCGTTCAGCGCGCCGATCACCAAGCCGACCAGGAGCCCAATCACGACCGCGACCAGCGTCGGCGTGCCCATCGCCGAGATGAGGATCGCGACCACAAGGGAGGCGAGGGTCATGGTGGCGGCGATGGACAGGTCGAAATCGCCAGCCGTCAGCGGCAGGAGAAGGCCGAGCGTCAGGATGACGAGCACGCCCTGCGTACCGAACATCGTGGAGAAATTGTTCCAAGAGAAGAAGCGCGAGGAGCCGTAGACCAGATTGTCGATCAGCGCGAAGGCTGCGATCAGCAGGATCCAGATGCCGATGATCGCGTAGCGCTCGACGAACTGCTTGGTCGCGGGCTTGGCCACCGTGCGCGGGCGGCGCTGCTCCTGCAGGGTCATGACCTTGCGTTCAAGCTCCGCAAGTCGCGCCTCATAGGCGGCGACCGACATGGGTTCGCCGCCGCTCATTCCGTCAGAGCCGTCGTGTTGAGGGACAGACCGGTGTAGCACTGGAGGGTGATCTCCTCTTTCGTGACGTCCTTGCCCGTCAGCTCCGCGGTCACGCGGCCCTGGCCAAAGACGAGGACGCGATTGCAGATCTGGGCAAGCTGCTCTGCGTCCGTCGATGCGCAAATGATCGTGGTGCCGGCCTTGGCGGCCTTGTCGATCGCGGCGTAGACCTGCTGGCGCGCGCCTACGTCGACACCCTGGGTGGGTTCGTCGAGCAGGAGCAGCCTCGGTCCGATCTCGAGCCATTTCGCCAGCAGCACCTTCTGCTGGTTCCCTCCCGAAAGGCTCTCGAGGTACATGTTCGGGTCGCCGGGGCGCACGTCATGCGCGCGGCCCATGTCGCCCGCCCATTTCGTCATGCCGACTCGGTCGAGGCCGAATTTCGAGACGAAACGGCGCAGCGATGGAAGCGACATGTTATCCGTGACGGGGAGCGAGCCGGCGCCGCTCGCGCCAAGCCGGTCGGCCGGCAGATAGGCGATGCCCATCTCGATCGCACGCAGCGGCGTCATGTAGGCGAGTTCGTGGCGCACGTCGCTCAGCATGATCGAGCCGGCCAGCGCCGGCCGCGCACCATAGATGAGGGCAGGGACCTCGTCGAAGCCTGCGCCGATAAGGCCTATCAGGCCGATGATCTCGCCGGGCCTCAGTGCGATCGACAGGTCGCGGCAGACGACGCCGGAGAGATTGTCGATGCGGATCGATGCCTCGCCTTCCGGCATCGAGGGGTGCGCAATGTTGTAGCTCTTCACCTTGCGGCCGACGATCATCTCGACGAAATCTTCCGGCGACGCGCGGGAGGTTTCGAGCGTGCCGGCGAGGCGACCGTCACGCAGAACCGTCGCACGGTCGGTGATCTCCAGGATCTCATCGACATCGTGGCTGACGAAAATGACGGATGCGCCGCGGGCGACGACCTGGCGGACCATCGCAAACAGCCTGTCGACGCCGGCCCGCGGGAGAAAGGGGGTCGGCTCGTCGAGGACAAGGATGCCTTCGCCGCCGTGCTCGGCCTGTGCGGCGCGCACTTCGTTCAAGGCGCGCACGATGGCGACGAGGCAGCGGTCGACCTGCGGCAGATCGGAGATGCTGGCACGTGGATCGATCGCCAGGCCGTAATCGGCGAAGAGTGCGCGGATGCGATCTTCCTCCGCCTTCCAGTCGATGCGCAGGCGCGACTGGGTGGCGAAGTCAGACAGGCAGATGTTCTCCGTCACCGAGAGCGTTGGGATGAGGCCGAGATGCTGGTGCACGAAGGCGATGCCGAGCTCGCGAAAGCGGCCGGGCGAAAGCGGGAGTGCCACGTCCTTGCCGTAGAGGCGCAGGACGCCGCCAGCTTCCGGCTGGTGGAAGCCGGACAGGATCTTGATCAGGGTGGACTTTCCAGAACCGTTCTGGCCGAGCAGCCCGTGGACCTCGCCACGCGCGACCGTCAAGGAGACGCCGTCGAGTGCGACGGCGCCTCCGAAACGCTTGCTCAGGTTCTGGAGCTCAAGCGCGGGAGTTCCCGCTGCTGCGAGGCTCATGAGCCTGTCTCCGCGAGAGGGCTCGGATCAGTCGAGGCCCCACAGCGTGCGGAAGCCCTGGATGTAAGCATCGCCGTAGCCGTCATACGTCGCCGGGACGCCTGCCGTCTCGACGTTCTCGTCGTCGAAGATGTAGAGCGGCGTGTTGAGCTCGGTGACCTCGCCCTCGTCGCACAGTACGCGCAGCGTGCCGTCGATCGAGGCCCAGCCGACCCAGTTGAGGGACTCGCCCACATTCATCTCCATCAGGTCGCCGTCGCGGATGAAGTCCAGCGTGAAGGGCGTGCCGTTATAGGAGGCGATGCGGACGTCCTCGCGGTTCGACAGCGTGAGCGCCGGGATGACGAAGGCCGACATGGAATCGTAGATCGGCAGGATGTAGTTGATGCCCGGATCGGCCACGAGCGCCGACTGCACTTCCGGCTGGATCTGGCTGCCCCATTCGGTGACGGGCACATTGATGTAGCGGTGGGTGCTGCCTGGCGCGTTCTCGTCCAGATAGTTCTGGATGGCCTGCACGAACGGCCCGGTGGGGAGGATTTCGTCGGAGCCGATGATCACGGCGTTGACAGCGCCTTCGGTCTTCTCGATCGCCCAGGCCGCCATGATCTCGCCGGCGCGCGAATAGTTCATCGCGAAATTGCCGTCGACAAGCTCGCTCTTGGTCTGCGTAACGTCATAGAGATGGGTTGCGACGACCTTGATGCCGGCTGCGCGTGCTTCGGCGAGCTGCGGGCCCATGGCCTCCGGCGGGACGCCGCCCATGATGTCGATGACGTCGTAGCCTTCGGAGATCGCGGTCTGGACCGCCTGCACCCACTGGTCGACGTTGAGCTGGTTGTCGGAGACGGTTATGTCGAGCCCGACGGCTTCGGCCGCTTCCTTCTGGGCGTTGCCGATCTCCACGTTGAACGGATTTTCGGAGGTCAGCGGGATGACGTAGAGCTTCTTGCCCTCTGCGCATGCACGCGCATCGAACGGCTCGCCGGGGGCTTCGAAGGCGGGCAAGGTGCGGGCATCGGCTACCAGCGCGCTGGCGGCCTCGAGGTTGGCATCCTGCGCAAAAGCGCTTCCGGAGCCGACGATTGCGGTGGCGGCGATCGCCAGTGCGGATACCCCGGTCGACATCATCCTGTACATGGGTTGATCTCCTTTGTTCCCCATTATTGACGTAACGCTAGCATAGGAATTTCTGACTCACAATTGGTCTGGACAAACGTCCGGCTTTGGGGTGCTATCCCCCTCAGGGACCGTCGGCAGCCTCTCCGGCCGAAGCTGGGCTTTTGCCTTGCGAAGTCGCCGAGGACAGTCTTCCATGCCCTAAATGACGTCGCGGCCGAGCCGCCGGAAACAACCGGAGCCGCCGCGACGACAGCGGAACCATTCAAGGGGAACACGCAGTCCATGACCCACCACGACGATCCCGTACGCAAGTACGAAAGCCGCATCGCGGAGCTCGAAGAGCGCCTGAAGCGCATGGAGCAGTTTGTCAGCTCCGGTTCGATGCCCGCAGGGGTCGAGTCCGTTGCCCGCAAGGCCGCGCCGAAGATCGGGCAGGGCTATCGCCTCGGTGTCGACGTCGGTGGCACCTTCACTGACCTGATGCTGATCGATGAGAAGACCGGCAAGACCTACGTCGCCAAGGTCTCGTCGACCCCGCAGGACTCTTCGATCGGCGTCTTGAACGGCATCGAAAAGATCTGCCGCGAGACCGGGATCGATCCCTCCGAGATCAACTTCGTGATGCACGGCACGACGGTTGCGACCAACACGGTTCTGACCGGCTCGGGCGCGCTGGTCGGCCTCATCGCCACCAAGGGCTATGGCCAGACGCTGCAGATCGCGCGCTCCTTCGTGCCGGGCGGCCTCGGCGGCTGGGTCATCTACAACAAGCGCGATCCGCTCGCGCCGCTGGAGCTGACCATCGAGGCCCATGAGCGCATGGGGGCCGACGGCAAGGTCGTCACGCCGCTCGACGAGAAGCGCGTGCGCGAGGACATGAAGAAGCTCAAGGACGGCGGCATCCAGGCGCTGACCATCAGCCTCTTCAACGCCTACACGAACGGCGCGCACGAGCGTCGCATCCGCGAGATCGCGCTCGAAGTGATGCCCCGCATCCCCGTCTCGATCTCGTCGGAAGTCATGCCGGAGATGTACGAGTACGAGCGCACGGAGACGACGGTCGTCAATTCCTACATCCGCCCGGTCGTCGAGAAGTATGTCGAGAACCTGTCGGGTGAACTCGATCGCCGCATGAGCGGCGTGAAGCTGCAGATCCTGCGTTCCGATGGCGGCCTTTCGTCGGCCGAAGCGGCGAAGGCCAGCCCGGTCAACCTGCTGATGTCCGGTCCTGCCGGCGGCGTGTCGGGCGCGATCTGGATCGGCAAGCAGTCCGGCTTCCCGAACCTTTTGACCTTCGACATGGGCGGCACGTCCACCGACGTCGCGCTCATCCAGGACTTCGTTGCCCAAAAGCGTCGCGAGACGCGCGTTGCCGATGTCACCGTTCGTGCGCCATCGATCGACGTTCGTACGGTCGGCGCCGGCGGCGGTTCGATCGCCTATGTGCCGGAACTGACCAAGGCGCTGCGCGTCGGCCCGAAGTCGGCCGGTGCGGTGCCGGGACCTGCAGCCTACATGCGCGGCGGCACCGAGCCGACCGTGACCGACGCCAACATCGTGCTCGGCTACCTGCCGGCAGCCGCCCGTCTCGGCGGCGACATGAAGGTCGATCCATCGCTTGCCGAAAAGGCCGTCAAGACGATCGCCGATCCGCTCGGCCTGCCGATCAAGCGCGCAGCCGCGGGCATCTACGACATCGTCAACGAGAACATGTTCGGTGCTCTGCGCCTGGTCTCGGTCGAGCAGGGTTACGATCCGCGCGACTTCGCGCTCATCGCCTTCGGTGGCGCGGGTCCGCTCCACGCCAACGCGCTCGGCAAGCTGATGGGCTCCTGGCCGGTCATCGTGCCGCCCGGCCCGGGCGTGCTTTGCGCTTCGGGCGATGCCACCACGCGTCTTCGCGACGAGGCGTCCCGTACGCTGGTCGTTCGGTTCGAATCGACGACCGACAGCGAAATCGAGCGTGCCCTTACGGATCTCGCCGATCAGGCTGCGCGGACGCTCGAAGGCGAAGGCGTGGCACGTTCGGAGCAGTCGATCGAATATGAACTGGACCTGCGCTATGCCGGCCAGGGCGCGTCGATAAACGTCATCATGACACCGGAAGAGTTCAAGTCCGGCGGATTGAAGGAAGTCGCCAAGCGCTTCGACGACCTGCACGAGCAGATGTTCACCTTCAACCTCGACCAGCCCCACGAGCTCGTGAACCTTCGCGCTGTCGTGCAGGGTGCGGAGACCCAGGTCGCCGCGCGTCTGATCGAGGAAGGCAACGGCGATCCGTCGCGTGCCGTCACGGCCGAGACGACCGTCTTCGACAGCGGGAAGGACCATGCCGCCAAGATCTACGCCCGTGACAAGCTGCGGGCGGGGGACCGGATCGACGGCCCCGCGATCGTCACCGAGATGGACTCCACCACGCTCATTCTTCCCGGTCACTATGCCGATGTGGATAAGGTGGGCTGCCTGCTCATCCGCCCGGTAAAGTAACGCGACGCGAGCCAAGGGAGCAAAGCTATGCCTGCAAAAATCATCCAGAACAACGAAACCCCGTTCCGCCGCGTCGACGTCGAGCCGATCACGCTCGACATCATCGAGAACGCGCTTCGCAACGCCCGCGCCGAGATGGATGCCGTGCTGTTCCGCACGGCCATGTCACCCGGCATCCGCGAGCAGCACGACGCCTTCCCGATGATCGCCAACTCGCAGGGCAAGATGGTCGTCGGCCAGTTCGGCTCCTTCATCTGGGGCTTCATGAACGGCTATGAGGGCACAATCGAGGAAGGCGACGTCTTCCTGACGAACGATCCCTATTTCTGCAACGGCGCCGTCAGCCATCTTAACGACTGGCTCGTGATGAAGCCGTTTTTCCGCGACGGCCGTCTGGTCGGCTGGGGCGCCATGTTCGGCCACCTCACCGACGTCGGCGGACGCGTTCCCGGATCGCTGCCGACCGACGCGCACATGATCTTCGAGGAGGGTATCCAGATCCCGCCGGTGAAGATTTTCAACAAGGGTGTCCTGAACCAGGAAATCCTGACCATGTGCCTGCGCAACACGCGCACGGAAGAGTGGAACCGCTCGGACTTCAACGCGATCGTTGCGGCCCTGCGTCTGGCAGAGCGTCGCATCCACGAAATCTGCGAGCGCTTCGGCGACGACATGTTTTTCTCCGCGATGGAGGACATGCTCGACCGCAACTACCATGCGATGAAGGCGATCATTCACATGGTCATCCCGGAATCGTCGAACAAGTTCTACTTCGAGGACTATATCGACGACGACGGTATCGGCATGGGCCCGTACAAGGTCGCCTGCTCGCTCTGGCGCGAGGGCGACGTGGCCATCTTCGATTTCGAGGGGACGGACCCGCAGTCCATTTCGTCGGTGAACTTTCTCCTCAATGAGGAGATGTTCAAGATGTTCCTGGGCGCCTTCACCATCAACCTGTTCGACCCGCAGATCCTGTTCAATGACGGGTTCTATCCGCTGGTCGAGGTGCGCATTCCCCGCGGATCGATCCTCAAGCCGGTTCGTCCCGCGGCCCTGTCGTCGCGCACGCACCTTCTCGGCCGCATCTTCGACATCATGGGTGGCCTGCTCGGCCAGGGTGCGCCGGACGCGCTCAACGCTGCCGGCTTCTCCGACAGCCCGCATTTCATGTATTCGGGCTACAATTCGGACGGCGAATGGTACCAGCTCTACCAGATCGGCTTCGGCGGCATTCCGGGTCGCCCGGCCGGCG
>VFQQ010001612.1_pt1 | contig 30040 bp, 34 predicted proteins | sample 3512341 | NCBI WGS metagenome assembly VFQQ01 (sample SAMN10412373, study PRJNA504923) | tailings metagenome | isolation source: Relicate 2 Philex TSF1 revegetated site | place: Philippines: Tuba, Benguet | collected 2017-08-29
GGGGCGGGCAGGCGGGGCAGCCAGCGGGCGACGGCCGGATTGTCGGCGAGGCGCACCAGATCAGGCACGTCGCCGCGGATGGGGGCGCGCAGCACGAGGCGCGGCGTCTCGATCCGGCCGGGCAGCATGTCGCGCTGGCGGCGGGCCGAGATGGCGCGGGTGGCGGCCTCGAGGGCGCGCTGCGACGTGGCCCGGGTGGTGGTGCGCCGGGCCGGATAGGGGGTCTCGTCGATCAGGGGCTTGCTCATCAGGCAATCCTCAGCAGGGTTTCGGCGGGCCGGGCCCGCGTTTCGGTCCAGACGATCACTTCGCCATCGCGCAGGGCGCGATAGCGCATGCCGCGCCCCATCATGTGGCGCACGGCCCGTTCGGCGGCGGCGCTTTCGGGATGCGGCGAGCGGAAATGCGGCACGATGGAAAAGTCGATGAGGCCGAGGCCGTCCCAGACGGGCGCCGGATCGTAGCCTGCGGGCACCTCGTCGGGGTCGTCCATCAGGTCGATGCCGCGGAGCGTCGGGGCGGCGACGACGGCGCCGGCCGAAAAGCCCCCATAGACGATCCGGTCCTGCCCGAGCATTTCGGTGATCACCTCGTCAAAGCCCGAGAGCTTCATGGCGCGGCGCAGGATGAAGGCATTGCCGCCCATCACCCAGACGAGGTCGAACTGGCTGAGCCGCGCCGCGAGGCCGGCCGGATCGCCAAAGTGGCGGCGCAGGTCCAGCTCCTCGGTGGCGATGCCGAGCGCCGCAAATTCGGTATGCGGATCATAGACTTCGTCGCGATAGATGGCGCGCGCCATCGGCGAGATGTTGTCGAGCGCATTGGAGACGATGGCGGCCCGCTTGCCCGACCCCAGCAGGGCCAGCAGCGACCCCGCGCGGTCGCCGATCCGATAGGAAGACAGATACAGTCTCATTTTCAGCCGCCCTCACAGCGAAAAAGAAGAAAGGGGAACCGGATTCCGGCTCCCCTTGGAACTTCTGGCGCTGTGGCTGGTGGTCTGCCTTGCCGGGGAGCTGGTCTCCGGCAGGGTTGAGATACCTTACCGGGTTATTCTGCGGCTTCCTGTGCCGGCATTACCGACACGAAGACTTTGGCGTTAGCTCGGGTTTTGAAGGTCACGGTGCCGCCGACAGTGGCGTAGATCGTGTGGTCAATGCCGATACCGACGCCAGTGCCGGGATGCCACTTGGTGCCGCGCTGGCGGATGATGATGTTGCCCGGAATCACAGCTTCGCCGCCAAACTTCTTGACGCCAAGGCGTCGGCCAGCCGTGTCACGACCATTGCGGGACGAACCGCCTGCTTTCTTATGTGCCATCGGTCTAGCTCCTTATTCCTTGTCAGCCTTGGGAGCTGCCTTCTTGGCAGCCGGCTTCTTCTCGGCGGCGGGCTTTTCAGCCTTTGCCTTGGTGGTCTTTTCGGCCTTCGGCTCAGCGGCGGCCTTCTCGGCCTTCGGCTTGGCCGGGGCCTTCTTCGGCTTGGCTTCGGCGGCCGGCGCGGCTTCCGCGGCGTCGTCGGCCTTGGCAGCAGCCTTGGCCTTGGCTGCCGGCTTCTTGGCAGCCGGAGCGGCCTTGGCCTTGGCGGCCGGCTTGTCGGTCACCGACTGGGTGCCAGCGGCTTCAGCCTTGGCGGCGGCGCGCTTGGCGGCAATTTCGTCGACCTTGGTCGTCGGCTTGGCACCACCGGTCAGGATCTCGGTGATCCGGACGGTGGAATAGAGCTGGCGGTGGCCGTTACGGCGATCGAAGTGGAGGCGACGGTGCTTCTTGAGAATGATGACCGTGCGTTCCTTTTCGGTGGCAATGAAATTGCCAGCCACCAGGGCGCCTTCGACCAGCGGAGCGCCAACGGTCACGTTGTCGCCTTCGCCGACCATCAGGACCTGGTCGAACGTCACCACGTCACCAGCCGAAGCCTCGAGCTTTTCGATCTTGATCACGTCATTGGCGGCAACCTTGTACTGCTTGCCGCCGGTTTTGATCACTGCAAACGTCATAGTCCTTCCGAGGTGGTCCCCCGGATCCCTTGTTGTCGCGCCCTGTGGCGCCGCAGGCACTGCCTCTCCTGCGGACTTCCGTTAGTCGGCTGACAGATTGTCAGCGGCGGCCTCGGACTGCGGTTTCAACCAAACCAAAAGAGCGCGCAGGGTTCCCGGCGCGCAATTCGAGCGGCCTTATCGTGGGAAAAGCTGCCGGAGTCAAGCTTCGGCAGCTCCAAAATCAGGCGGCGTACCAGTCGCGCACGCGGATTTCCGAGGCGTCCCCGACCAGTTCCTGCAGGGTCGACGGATCGCCGCCCTGGTAGTGGTAGGGATAGGTGATGGCCGGCTTGAAGGTTTTCACCGCCTCGACCAGTTGGTCGGCCGACATGGTGTAGGGCAGGTTCATCGGCAGGAAGGCGACCGCGATATCGGTCAAAGCCAGCATTTCCGGGGTCGGTTCGGTGTCGCCCGCCACATAGATGCGCTTGTCGCCGAAGGTCAGCACATAGCCGTTGCCGACGCCCTGCGGATGGTACTTCAGCCGGTCTTCGGTGGTGTTGTAGGCGGCGACGGCGTCGACCGCGATGCCATTGAGCGTGCCGCTCTCGCCGTTCTTCAATGCCGTGCCACGCGGCTTGAGGTTGCCGGGGAGCTTACCCAGCACTTCCTCGCTGGTGAGGATCGGGGCGGTGTCGCCGGCTACCTTGAGCAGGGTGGCGACATCGAAATGGTCGCCATGGCCGTGGGTGATGAGGATAGCGGTGGCGGCGGGCAGGGCGGAGAAATCGGCGCCCGAGGGATCGACATAGATCACCTCGTCGCCAAAGCCGATGACGAGGCTGGCATGCTTGACCGGAGTGATGGTGACGTCGCCGGCGGAGGTGGCGATGGTGTCGCTCGCGGCCTGGGCCTCGGCAGGAAGGGCGGCGATCAATGGCGCGGCGGCGAGGCCGGCGAGAACGGTGCGTCTCTGCATTCAAAGGTCTCCCTAATGTGGTCTTATCGCAATCAGTTTGCGGCGAATCTCATCCGCCTGGGCTGCATCGGCCTGTAAAACGTCAGCCTTGTGAACGGCCTGCCAGTGTTCGAGCGACCAGGGCTCGCCTCCCGCGACCGCAATGGCCGGCAGATAGGCCTGGGCCTCGTGCAGTTCCTCTTCGATCATGACCGGCACGATGTCGCGGCGATACTCGCTCCCCTCGAATTGATCGAGCAGGTCGACCTCGAACGGGCTCAAACCGGTCAGCAGCAGGCCCTCGGCCGAGCCGCCGGGCGCTCGGATCAGCGCCGGATAGATGCGGTTGGGATAGTGCGTGGCCCGGAAACCCGGCGCCACCGCCGCCAGCGCTTCAGCGGCCCGCAGCGGCCGTCCGAGCACGGCGGCAAGCAGGTCGGGATCGCGCAGCGTGCCATAGACGAAAAGCAGCGTCGGCAAAGCGGCCTCAAGACTGTTGCGGGCTGGCGTCTGCTATGCCATAAGCCCGGCCTTGTCGACCAGCCGCAACTCGAGCGGAACGACCTCGCGGAGAGGTGGCAGAGTGGTCGAATGCACCGCACTCGAAATGCGGCGTGGGGGCAACTCCACCGGGGGTTCGAATCCCTCCCTCTCCGCCAGCACACCTTCCAAACCCGCAGAAATGCTGGAGAAGGCTTGAAAGCAAGGACTTCGTAACGCCCGAGTTGTACAAAGGGGTGATACAAAGTGATCCTGCAGATGGCTGCTCCCTGGAAGCATCCCAAGACCGGCGTCTACTACTTCCGTAAGGGCGTTCCGCTCGCCCTGCGCGACGCGGTCGGCCTCGTCGAGATCAGGCGGACCCTCCGGACCAAGGATCCCCAGCTCGCCAAGGCCCGGCATGCCGAGGTCGCCTTGGAGATCGGCGCCGAATGGGATCGGCTGCGAGAGGTCCTCGCCGCGAAGGCCGACTTGACCGGCGTCACCGCCGTCGTGCTCCTGACGCTCACCTACAAGGAGGCACATGCCCTGGCGGGTGAGTTCTATCGCGAGTTCGTCGCCGCCCACGAGCAGGATCCGGGCACTGCCGATCGGTGGCAGCGAGAGCTGATGGCGATCGATACGGCGTTGCCGCTGGCCCGCCGCACCTTCGAGGCCACGCCCCGGCCTTGGAACTACGGCATGCTCCCCGGCCTGGTCGCGCTCCGGCACTACGGTCAGGTCGTCCAGGCCTTCCTCGACAAGCGCGGCATGGCGGTGGACACTCCGAGCTTCAGGATGCTCTGCGAGGCGGTGGCGCTGGCCCTGCGCGATGCAGCCGCCCGCCTCAGGGCCAACGCGCAGGGCGACTACTCCCCCGACAGGATCGGCGAGCGGTTCCCCTCGATCGAGCCGCTGCTCGAGCGCGCCAAGCTGGGCAAGCAGGAGAAGGTGGGTGTCGAGGAGCTGTTGCGCCAATGGATCGCGCACAGTCCCACCGCGCGGTCGACCAAGGAATCCTGGTCGGGCAAACTGCGGAACCTCGCCAGGTTCACCGGCAAGGGCGACGACATGGCCTCTATCACGCAGGACGACGTCGCCAGGTGGCGCAACGCCCGCTTCGACGAAGGCATCTCTCCACGCACGATCTCAGAGGGCGACCTGGCCGGGACCCATGCCGTCTTCGCTTGGGCCGTAGGCGAGGTCGACCTCCCGGCCTTCACCGCGAACCCCGTGAGCGGTGTCACGATGGCGTTCAAGGAGCCGCCAAGGGTGCGCGAGAGCGGCTTCATGCTCGATGAGGCGGAGATGATCCTGCGGGCTACGTTGCAGCCCTTTGAAGGACTGCAGGAGACCAGCGCGGCCGCGCGTCGGTGGATCCCGTGGATCTGCGCTTTCAGCGGCGCCCGGGTCGGCGAGGTGACCCAGGTGCACTCGCGCAACATTGTCCAGCGGAAGAGCCCGTCGGGCCTCATGGTCTGGTGCATGCGCATCACGCCCGAGGATGGTCCCATCAAGGACAACGAGGCGCGCGAGATCCCCCTGCATCCCCAGATCATCGAGCAGGGCTTCCTCGACTACGTGAAATCTCGCCGAGACAGGCCGCTCTTCTACGAGCCGTCGCGCGCCCGCAGCCCGGGAACGCATCATCGTCAATCGGACAAGGTCGGGGAGAGGCTGGCCAAGTGGGTGCGCGACCTGGGCATCCCCAAGCCCGTGCAGCCCAACCATGCCTGGCGCCATCGGTTCGAGACCATCGGTCGTCACCTCGACCTGCGCACTGATGTCGTCGACCACATCACGGGGCACGAGCCGGGGAACGTCGCGGCGAGCTATGGCGACTATCTCGTGGAAGCGTTGTACAAGGCGATTTGCCTGTTTCCCCGATATCTTGACGAGCGCGCGGTCCCGGTGACGCCGTCTTCCTCTCACGCGGCGGGCGGCATTTCGATCCTGGCCGGTCGTAGCAGTGCTTGACGTTTGCGGCATTAGCACCGACCATTCTTCGCAACGTCGATTCTTTTTGGTGACGAGTAATGTTGTCGACTCAAGAACACCTTGGCCTGCTTGCCGATGCCATCCATCGCTACAAGCGTGTCGCGGACAGCTTTCGAGCGAGCGGTGTCATTGATGCAAGCGGGGAATTGCTGATCGATCCAGCGTCGCCAGCTGCGGCCGAGTATGCCGAGCTTCGGCAGCTTGCCCTCGATCTGGGCCATGCTGTCGAAGAAACCCTCGTCCTCCACGTCGCCACTTCGATCTTTTCCTCGACGAAACAGTAGGCGAGGATTGGCCGAATAGGGCCTGCGAGCCGCAATGCCTTGATCTGCGCTGACGTTGCGCGTGTCTTTCGTCAGCCGCTCACCGATCATGGAGGTGACTTTGCCAGTGCGTAGCCAGAACTGGAGTGGTGTTTCTTTGTGGGCCAAGGAAAAGTTTTGGCCAGATCGCGGCGCCATGGCAGCTAGACGACGCTAAGCTTGGGCATGCGGCCGAGAAGCCAATAGCGAAGGTCCGACGAAAGCGCCGGAGAAGACTAAAGTAGTCTGTGGAGCTTGGCCTACAAGCAGGTCTGGATATCGACCGCGATCAGATTTCCTGCCGCCCAGGTGGCGAAGCCTGCTCCCGCGACGCCGAGTAGGTGAAGCGGGAGGCGAACAGGCGGTACCCTGCCGTGACCTTGTCCTCGATGTCTTTGACCTCGCGCAGGACTTGCCGAAAGCGTTGTCCTGCGGGCAGGCCGGCAACCGCATCGACAACCCCCTCCGATAGGATCGTCATCTTCTGATCCAGATGGACAGCTTCGTCAAAAAGGCCCGTCAGGGCTTTGATGTCGTCGGTCTTTACGGTCTGCAGATCGCTCACATCATAATCCACCGGGACTGCGATCCTGCCACCACGAAAGAACACCAGCTCCTGCTGAACGCCGTCGAGGAACGTGGCTGCCTCGGCCAAAAGGGCCATCAGCGAGAGGATCCTCCTTCCTATGAACGGCGACTATTGAGCAGATCTGGCTCTGCGTTCACGCCGCAGCTCTTGGTATATCGGTGCCAAAGCCTCCTGCTGCCGCCCACTTGCCAGCGAGACTTCCATCAGATCGACCAGAAGAGAACCTAGTTCGGCCCAGGCGCGGCCATGCTCGATAACCGCCGATCCGCTGAGTTCGGCGATCCTTTATCGCCCCGGCGTGCCCCCTGTCTCGCCGGTCCTGCGTCCGTTCTCGTCGAGGGTCGCACGATAGACCATCAGCTGCTTAGAGACGGTCTCGATCGCATCTACCGTCTCTACCAGGGTTCGCAGCCAGGGTGCAGACGTCTGCCCGGAGGAACGTGATGCTGCATCTTCTTCAGCGCTTCTCCGGCTGCGCGGGGGCAGGTTGTGTGCGCAGGAACGTCAGTTTGGATCTGGTGAATATTTTGATGCGCTGATCGACCCAACAAGCTTGCGAACTTCCTCACCCGTCATGAATCGACGAGTCATAAGAGCGTCGACGAGAAGATCGAGAGAGTCCGCATGCTCTCGAATAAGAACGGTCGCCCGTTCATAGAGCCTTGCAAGCGCGCCGTCGATTTGGAGGCGAAATTCGCGGTCCATCATCAGGAGGTTCTGAACATGTTCCTTTCCTCCCCGATACACTAGGCTGCCCCCAAGTCCCGATGACGCGAAGGCCACAACGAGAATACGCGTGGCGTGGGATAGGTCGGATTGATCATCGCCGCCGGCCCCCATCGTGACGGCGCCAAGCATGACCTCCTCTGCCGCCCGGCCTGCAAGCATTGTGGTGACGATGTCCTCGATATCACCGAGCGTTCGATTGCCTATGGTTTCGGTTGTTAGGCTAGTCGAGCCACCGGATGCGCCGTCGAGCACGATGCTAATGTGGTTGACCTCACCTCGGCCCAAGACAAGGGGGATCAGAGCGTGTCCGGCCTCGTGAATCGCGGTGCGGCGAAGCTCCAGACTGGACCTTTCGTCAATAGGCATAACCTGCGCGCGTAAGTCGTCGAGCACCATCTCACGACCTGCTCGCCTCGCGGTTCGTCGCGCGGCGCGGCACTGTTCCATGATGATTGCGCCCGTGGCAGATCGATCTGCGTTGATCGATGCGAGCGTGCTGATATCCACGTCTGCAAGCGCACCTGCAAGATGGTATCGCATAATCCGCTCCGAGCCGGCTGCATCCGGAGGGCCGACATAGATTGAGCGCTCAAGGCGGCCAGGACGGAGCAGGGCACCATTGATGTCTTCAATTCGGTTTGTGGCGCCCACGACGATAACGCCGTCCCTGTCGGACAGGGCGCCGTCTAGCTGAGTGTAAAAGTCGAGGATGACAGGCATCCAGTAGTCTCGGTTCCTGCTGTCCAGAGTATCGACATTAGGCAGCGCGTTTATCTCGTCGATGAAGAGAATGCATGGAGCCTTTGATCTGGCTTCCTCGAACATCTGTCGCTGCTTCTTCAGCACTGAATCCAAATAGCCAGTTCCGCCCACAAAGTGGTCAGCGAGACTCGCGACGATGGTCGGGATGCCGCACTCCCGGCCCAGCATGCGTGCCAGCATGGTCTTCCCAGTGCCAGGAGGACCAAACAGCAAACAGCCCCTGTCAATGTCGGTCCAACTTGCGGCGCCGCGGCGCATGTCTGCGATATCATCCCGCAGATGCAACGCCCACGTTTGTGCTTCCCCGTACTCTATCGATTCCTTGAGGTGCGGCAGAAGAGCATCGTCTTCGTCAACCAATGTTCGATCGACGAGGAGCTTCCTGATGCGATGCAGTGTCTCTCCAGCGTTGGCACCGTTCGCGATGAGCCCGGCTAGTTCGTCGAGCCCGAGGGACGAAACGTCCATCCCTGCGAACTCCGCAGGAATAGGTCCTCGGAGGAATCGCTTAGCTACCGTTTCGAGCATCTCCCAGGTCAGGGGTTCCATATCGATATGCCGGTGTGCGCTATCCAGCAGCAACTTCGGAAGTTGACGTCTCGGGCTTGGTGAGATGCCAACGACCGGACGCCCCGACATCAAGCGGTCCACGAGGGCTGGATCTGCCATCTCTTTCGGCACCGACCCCCTCGCGAGAATGTAGGCGGTGCTCGACAGTTCGCGAATTGCTTCGGCCAACGGTCGAACCCAGTCCTCGCTCCGTGGTACCAGAACGATGACCAAGGAATGCCCTGCCACCAGCCCAACCTTATGGAGAGCGTCTAGTGCCTTCTCAAGCGCCAGGTCCACTAGGAGTTCGCGTGGTGTGAGCTGCTGCTGACCCAGGGACGGGGACACCTCAAAGCGGTTTTCCTCTTCGTGTTCAACTCGCTTAGGAGGAAGCATTGTGGCTCCTCCGACTGTGCGGGACCGTATCGCCAAGGATGTAGAATCTTGACATCGTGCGCGCCCAGCGCGCCTTGCCATCGATTGCGTAGACCTCGGAGGTCTGTGCCGTGGTGCTCCCAAGTTCAGGGTGGTTACGCACGCTGCCGGAGAGAGCCAGCACCCCTCGCCTGGATAGTGACCAGGTATCAATGATTGGGGCATCTTGCAGTTCACGCTCAGTTGGGAGGAACATCGTCATCCTCTCCAAATCGTCTGCCAAAGCCCGCAGGCGATCTACGGTACCGGCAATATCCGTGCTTCCGGGGAACAGAATGGACATTACGGCCCTCCCAAGCGGCGCTTGGAAGAGGAAACGCCTGGCAAAGTCGATGAGTAGGTAAGGTGGGTGGGGGTTTTCACAGTACGCATGTCGCACACCATTCTAGAAAGGTGACGACAGGGACACGTCCCCGCGTGTGTAGCCAACTCACTGGCTCGCCACATACATAGGACGATGGTGAAGTGCGTCAAGGGTGATTCGCAACATAAAGTTGTTCTGCTAACTTGCGGTTCTCGACGCCGCGCCAGCAAAAAAACACCGATGATAGAGATTCATCGGATTACAGCGGGTGCTGCGACCTGCAAGATGGCTTGCATTGGATTCGAGAGTGCAGCATGCCGCATCAGTCGCACGAGTTTAGCGTTCTAACACCGGCGCAGTCGCGGGCAGGGCGCGCATTGCTCGGTATCACGCAAGCAGACCTCGCGAAAGCAGCCGGCATAGACAGAACGGTCGTTGTGCGTTTTGAAGGCGAACTCATGACAACTAGGCCGGCAAGCCTCGAAAGCCTGGTGCAAGCCTTCAGGTACCTCGGCGTCCAGTTCATGGAAAATGAGGATTTCCTTGTTGTCCAACTCCAAAAACGGTCGCTCGACCCCAATGGCACACCAAGCTGAGCATTCTTTTGCACCTCTAGAGGTGAAGCTTATATTAACTATGGCAAACGGATCGCAACTTTTTGTTGCTTTTTGTGTTGCAGGACGTGCGCTACTCACATACCTGTAGGCCGTCACTTGATGTGGCCTTGGGCGGCGAAGACGTCGCGGTGCTCCGGACGCGCGCTATTGCGCGACGCTTTTGACCACTTGCAGAGTCTAACATGTCATTTTTCAATGGGGTCGTCGCCGCCCCCTCCGTTACGTTTGGCGACAATCCTCGTGCGATCCGTTTGGCCAACGAACACAAGGCCCTGTCTCGGAGCGTGCTCAACTACGCCATGAGTCGTTGTGATATCGGCCCGCTGGGCACTGACCCTGTTGTCGAGCAGATTCTCTTCTCCAAGGGCTTCGCGCGCGTCGACTTCGTCGTGATGCACATCGCGTGTCCCGGCCAGCGGGTGACCATCATTGTCGTCCCGACGCGAGTCTGGCGCGACGCGGAGAGTAAGCGCGCGCTACTCGAGGCCAAAGCGTTGGCCAACGAGGTTCGCAGTCGTTGCATCGTGTTCCCGCAGCGTTGCTTCCGCGGGAACGTGCGAAGCCAGGTCGCCCGGATATTGTCCATGAGCCGTTCCGTGAGCTTCAAGTCGGAGCACGTAGCGCCGTTGCTCAGATGGATCGACACCAAGAGGGTGTGCAGTCTTCGCGAGGCCGCCGAGTTGGTCCAGCATCCGGACCCCTATGCGGTCGTGCTCAGCCTTTGCGTTGACGGTCACATGCGCATCGACCGGCGCTCGCCTATTGGTCCTGGGACGATCGTGGCAGCATAACGCGATCGACCTTGCGAACTACTGCACTCCGAGCCCCGGCTCGGGGTGCAGTTTCATTTGAGACCTGCATGCGTGGTTCATACCTCAGACCATACGGCAATGTTTCAGGACGCTATCCTTCTCGCCCTCGACAGCGACCCGCCCGAGGTGTGTCGCGTCGTTGACCGAGATGCCATACGATGGGGCGCTGTCGCGGCGTGGAGCGCGTCGCCAAGGCACGGACACCGCCGGTGTGGATCAGTTCTGCAGGCCCTAGCATGCTGAACGAGCGAATGCGCGTCGAACGACCTCGGGTTGATTCCTCCCACATAGCTGGGCCAGAACAGTTAGTACCCAATGAATGGGCAGATTTTGATCCATCGCAGGCGCCCGACTTGTCGGTTATGGCTCATCCACTCCACCACCCGACGAAAGACTGCTCTCATCAGAACCAATTACAGTTGGTATCCCGGCGAGTGCCTCCTGTCTCTCGATCCAGGCAACCAACGTCGACCTGCGGGCGCAAACCGTTGACCCAATCTTGAAGGTTGGGAGATGACCGACGGCGGCAGCGTGATAGATCTGACGCTTGGTCATCCCCAGTTCGAATGCCAAGGCGTCGGCGCCGAAGATTAGGTCGAGTCCTAAGGGCGTTGCATTTGCTCTTCCGGTCATTTGGCGATGATCATCCGCTCGGACGGAAGTAGACGGTGCCAGATTCCCCTATGAGTTACGTGCGCGCCGCAAACCAGCTTCGCCGCGAGCAGGCTGCTCGAGCAGAACACGTCGGCGAGCAGCCGCCATCGGTCGTCCACACCGGGCATCGATCCCAATATCCCTCTTTCCAGCAACATGCGACGACGGTTCGCCACCGGTGGCAACAGAGCGGCGTTCTCCCGGCGCCGAACATCGCTCCCGGCTCGAACGATCCAGCCATTGTTGGTCGGATAGCCCCGTGCCCAGATGGAGTCGTAGGTTAGTTCGTGCTCATCCTCATTCGCGCTTGATGCACCCTCGCTAATGGCGACTACGCCCTCGTCCCTTTGCTCGGCGGGAGCGGCGGGGAGGTGTGGAGCATCAACCGCGATACAACCCGCCGCGCTCAGCATCAACCTGGCTTGGTCGAGCAGTGTCTCCAAATCGTCCTGCCCATGGCCGCTGGCCGACTGGAGGGCAGGAACTCGGTCGACCTCCAAACTGCTGGTTGGTGATGCCAAGATGATCTCATGGAGGCGAGCCTCCATGAAGCGCGTGTCGGATTTCGTCAGTCTGTCGTCTACGGAGCAAACTGCAAACGCCTCTTGGAACGATGCCTTGGAGGCGTCCAGGGCGTGCTCCTGCAAACGCCGCCGAATGTCGTTGGCCTCACCAGGTCGGACGATGATCCGGGGAGGGCCCGAGATCGACGGTCGGCACAGAAGGTATGTGCCAGGTGCGGGTGGCAGGCCCTGAGGAAGCTGGGTGAGAAGGTGCGGCCAGGGTCCCGCGTATACTCTCAAAGGCGATAGCCTAGAGTCGACGATCCTAATGCCATCGATCCTGCCCTGCAGGTAATGCACCGCCACGCTTGCAGACCTTGGGGTAGGGGCCGCGCTGTCCCGGCCCGAGGTCAAAGTGATGTCCAGATTGTCAGATGGATCCATTTCGACGAGTTCACCGATATGCTGATGATGTCGTCGTGCGGCCGTAGCGGTACGCGAGGGGCAGCCAAGTGCTGCTCAACACATAACTCGGCCCTGGTTACCGAACTTCAAGACCTCCTGCATACATTTTTTCGTCCGTCAGCTTGCGCGAACGATCATGGCAGCGACAAAAAAGACTAACAGCAACCTTCACGTATTTCGGCTCGCTGAGCTGTACATCTTGGTGTGGGCATGGCCTGCCCAACAGCTCGCCCCGTTTTTCGCGATGTCTGATCGAGGTCTCAACAAGAAGCTAGTTGCCGCGGGCATCGAGTTCCCCGGCAGAGACATTTGGGCCAAGTACGAGCATCAGCAGTTCATTGAGTATCCAGTCGTCAGCGACGAACGCCTGGGTGAGATGATGGCATTGAAGGTGGCAGAGGGATTCTCTCTAGATTTCCTCATGAATGCGGGCGAGAGGCGGGATTTTGTCGAGAGGGCCCGCAGGGGCATCGTCGAAGGGCAAAGCCCACAGTCCATCTCTAGATCTACACTTTACAGCTTAGTTTGGGCTCATAGGCAGGACACGCTGGCAGACGCCTTGGGTGTTTCGGTCACGTTGCTTCGTCGCGTCTGTAGGGACGAACGCGTGCCTATGCCTCGCTGGCGCGACCGGTCCAACGTGCGAATTGGAGCAAAGGCACCACCGCTTCGGGGTGACGTATCCACAATCGCACTGAGGGTCTCTCGCGAAGTCGATCTAACTATTCTTTTGAAGAGCGCGAGCCCAAGGACGGCCTTCGAGAGCCTCAAGCCGGTAGAGTCAGGGCCTGCAATCACGCAGCTGCTCGACTCGTGGTTTCGCTCTAGAGCCGACGTGCGAAACGCGACCAAAGTTGGTGCGGCGCACGCTCTCAAAATCTATGGGATGAGCAACGCCAGCACAGGGGAGTTAGAGACCTTCTTCCAGTCGTTCAGCAGTGAACCCTACAGCAGCATCAGGCGAAGGGCTGCGGCAGCCGAATACAGTGACCAGCATGCCGTTGAGGTCACGACCTCGCTTATGTCGTTGATCAGGCACTACGGGAAGCGAGATTCCAGACCTGTGGCATCGCGGAAGGGCACCAGGTCTGACGGCCTCGATCCCGGAGAGAGGCGCCTTCTGATGGAGACTTTTCTTTTCGCCCTGAAGCAAAGGGTCGAAGGGCAGGATTGGCGCCACGCCAGAGATGTGGCGATGTTCACACTGATGGCCCAAGCGAGCTTACCCATCACAGCACTATGCAAGTTGAAGCGCGCGAACCTCGATCTCTTTGCAGGGAGAGTGACGCTTCGCGAGGTGGATGGCAAAAATGAAACATGGGAGCTTACCGGCGATGCCGTAGCGGCGTTGAGCCAGTACGGTCGGCAACGACCAGAGACGCGGGACGAATCCGTGTTTCTGAATGCAAGCGGAGCAGGCATTACCCGCGAAGGCATTAGAGACGCATTCTCCAATCGTTTACGGGAAGTAGGGATGATTTTCACTTTGCAACTGAAGGCGTTGATACCCTAGACCGACCGGTCAGCCTGTCAGTCCGAATCAGGGCGAACATGGTGATGTAGAATCTCCACAATCGGCCTCGTGTAGAGGACATCAAGGCGAAGCGCTGCGACACAAGGCTTGGTACTTACTTCTCTCGTTGTTGATGTCGGAGACGTGAGAGTTTCCATTCGACAGCTCGCCGACCAAGGCCGCCAGGCCGCTAGCAGCAGCAGGCCTCCAGCCCGCTTTGAGCGCCCAGGCCTTCGCTGCGCTGGGAAGGATCAGGCAGTGGCAATATCGTTGGAAGCATCGGGTGCTGGTCAGCGGGGTCGCAGTCCCGCGGCAACACCGCTGCGCTTGTAGCCGTGTGGGCGCACGAGCGGGATATTTCCGGGACCGAGTGGACCGCCCTCAAACCCCGCTTCGGCGGCACCACGCGGATGCCTTCAGTTGCGGAGGTGGTTCAGCATCTCTCCGGTCTCGAGGGAGAGGAGAAGGAGGCCGCAGAAGAGTAGGTCCGGTGCGCGCCCGCCCAGATCCGCACTGCATATCGAGCCGCTATCGAGGAGGCTTTCGGCTGGAGATCAGCGCCAATAGCCGACTGCCTGCGACCGGGGTATACGACGCCGATCCTCGCTATCGGCAAGGTCCTGCTCTGGGGACGGTAGTAAGGGCGTCCGTCTAGACGAAACCGACGCGGGGTTTTTTGGCTGTGCTATGCCTGTCCTTGGACATCAGTCACACTAACAACCAAGTCTGCTTCTGGCGCAAAGTGGCCAATAGATTCAGGTTGAGCCAGAAAAGCGAAAGGCCCCAGAAACGGGGCCTTTTTTGCGTCTAGACGCGGTGCGCCACACTGTCACTTGTCATTGAGGCGCACTCTGGGTGGCATCCTGTGGTCCAATGGGGCGGGACATTTGGGACTGGTGAAACAATCAAAGTTCTGGGCTAACCTGTCGTCAAGTATTTGACGTTCAATGGCTATTCGTTGGGCCAGTTGTACGTCGACCTAAATTCTAGGTTTCATTCAACGAGAATTTTCGGCCGCGAGATTGAGGCTCGACGAGCCGTTGGGTACTGATGGTCGATGAATGTCCAGCGCCGGTCTTGGCGTCTGACCAAGCCGAGGGGGTTGTCCGCCGTATCCACCGACGGTAGCCTCGATTCGGATGAACTCGGAGATCGACGGTGAGCGAGGGAAGCAGATCCCAAGACATGTGGTGGATGCGGTGCTACTTCCGCGACCTCGCCGGATTGTCGTGGGCCGCCTACCTGCTGGAGCAGGGGGCCGCAATCGACGACGGGGCGTGGGTGGTCGTCGAGGAGAGGGACCAGGCCAAGCCGGAGCTCGAATCTCAAGGACGTCTGCTTTGGGTTGTTACCGAGGAGGGCGATGATCGGCTTGTGCCAGTCGAGAGGCTTGAGCACGTCGAACTCGTCCTCGTTGAATGAAGCCATGACTATGTCCCTCGCCCATTCGCAAGCGAGGTCGATCCGCCTCCTCCGGTACCTTTAGGCGCAGAGTAGACATCCGTGAGCGAGCGCCTTTGGTACCCTGAGGACGCTACCTGACGTCTGCTTCTGGCCCAAAGCGGACGTCAGCATCATTCGTACCCAACGCCTGGGATACGTCAGCCTTCGGCTAGCCTTTGACCGCGCCAGCAGTCAGACCTTCGATGAACTGTTTCTGGAGGAACATGAAGCAGATCATCACCGGTATAGCTGTGACGAAGGATGCAGCCATCAAGTCTGGCCAGAGCGATCGAAACTCGCCACCGAACTGCAACACCAGGCCGGGCGGCAGCGTCATGCGAGTCTGGCCACCCAACGTCAGGGCGTAAATGAAGTCGTTCCATGAACGGATGAAGGTGAACAGCCCGACCGCCACCAGCCCGGGCCGCGCCAGCGGCAGAAATACCTTTATCATGATCTGGAAGTTGCTAGCTCCGTCCACGCGACCGGCTTCAAGCAGTTCGTCCGGGATGTTGTCGAAGTAGGACTTCAGCATGAAGATGCAGAGCGGGAGCGTGAACGTGGCGAACGACAGGATGAGGGCCGAGTAGGACTCGATAAGTCCCAGGGTGTCGAACATCAGGTAAAGTGCCACCAACAGCAGAACTTCGGGGATCATCTGACCGGCAAGCACCACGTACATCAATATGCCGCGGCCCCTGAAGCGGAACTTGGAGAAGGCATAGGCGGCGAACGCCGACACAACGACACTCCCGATGGTCGAAAGCACCGAGACGATCAGGCTGTTCTTCAGGAAGTTGAGGAGCGTGGGGTTGTTCACCAGCCGGACATAGGCATCGAACGTCCACTCGCTGTTAAAGAACCGCGGCGGGAACTCGAAGACATCCTCCAGTGGCGTAAGAGACGTCTTGACCATCCAGTACATCGGGAAGGCCACGAAGGCGACGACCACCGCCAAACCCAACGTCACGCCGATGCGGGTCGGGAGGCCGGGACGGTTGAGATCGAAATTGCGGGTCTGGCTCATCGGGTCGCCCCCCCTTCAAGGCGGCGGCTCCGCTCTGTTACCCAGAAGTAGGTGACGGCGAGGACGCTGAGCACGACCATCCAGAGCAGTCCCAGCGCACCGGCCATACCCAAATCGTAGGCCTCAAACGCCCGCCGGTACATGTCGATGGCCAGCGTGCTAGTTGTGCCGTAGGGCCCCCCCTCGGTCAGCACGTAGATTGTTTCGAAGTGCTGAAAATTGCCAATGGTGCCGAGCAGGATCACCACCGCGAAGACGTTGCGCAGATGCGGCACGATCACGTGCCACATGCGCCTTGCGGGGCCGGCTCCATCTATGGTGGCAGCCTCGAGCAACTCCCTAGGGACAGTCTGAAGGCTGGCAAGAAACATCGTCATCATCCAGGGGAAGGTGTTCCACGACTTGGCAACGATCAGGCCTGCCATAGCTGGGCCAGGTGAGCCGAGAAAGTTGATATTGGTCTCGGTCAATCCGAGAACGCGGAGGATACCGTTCAGCACGCCGTAGTTGGGGTTGTAGATCCACAGCCAGATGAAGGCGACGACAACAGTCGGCGTCACCCATGGAAAGAGCAGGATGCCGCGCAGCAAGGCTTGGCCCCGTATTCCGCGATTGAGCAGCAGCGCGGCGAAAAAGCCGATCGCCGTGGATAGCAGGACCGAGCCCACCGAGAATACGATGGTGTTTCCGAGTGATGGGAAGAACCGCCCGCCAAGCGTGCGGATAATGTTGTCCAGGCCGACGAACCGCGTCTCTTCGTTCAGCAGGCTGCGTTCGAAGAACGCAAGCGAGATCGAAGAAGCGAGCGGATACAGCGACACGAAGCAGAATAGCGCCATCGCGGGAACGATGAGAAAAAGGGCAAACTGAGTATCGGAAAAGCCGCGTTTGACCGCGTTGGCTTCTGCCATGACGGCAATCCTCCAGAATTGATGTGCGATGCGGACGCCCCGTCGGGGCGTAGCGGCCGGCGATCAATAGTAAGGCTTGATTGGAATGTGGCCGTCCGTCCGCGACGGGGGGCGATAGGAGAACGGTATCTCGGTCACGGCGTAGCGCTCGACCTTTGCTATGTCGACCTCGATGCCTAGCCCTGGGGCCTTAGGCACTGGCAGATAGCCATCGGTTGGCAGGTGGTCCATGCCGGTGATGATGACATCGCCCATATGCTCGCCCGACCAGTCGAGCGCGATCCACATATTGGGCGTGGCAGCGGCCATGTGAACGTAGGCAGCCAGCGACGGCCCCATCTCGCCGCCCGAATGCAGGCCGACGGGAATACACGCGGCCTCCGCCGCAGCTGCCTGCTTGCGCACTTCCCAGAGTCCACCCGCCTCGCTCGGGTCGAGCAGCAGCACATCAGCGGCACGCGCCGCAAGGATCGCTCCGACATCACCGGTGGTGTAGGCGCTCTCGTCGAGGGCCACGGGCACCGTCTGCACCTGACGCAGTTCAGCGTGGCCCGCCAGGTCGTATACCGGAAGCGGCTGCTCGATGTACTGAAGGTCGCAGTCAGCCACCTTCGAGAGGATGCGGCGGGCGGTCGCCTGGGTCCAGACGCTATTGACGTCAGCGCGCATCTTCCTGGTGTCCACCAGCTTGCGCGCCAGCCGGATCATGTCGATGTCCAGTGCCTCGGAGAACCCGACCTTGATTTTGTAGCTCTGGTAGTTGCGCGCCACCATCGCCTTCAGGTGGCGCTCGAAGGTCTCCATGTCGCCGGCCATTGTATAGGCGGCAATCTCCACCTGGTCGCGGTAACGGCCACCCCACAGGAGATGGCATGGCACGCCAAGGGCTTTGCCATAGGCGTCCCACATGGCCATCTCGACTGCGCTCGTGGCCATCACTGCACCTCGCTGGTGATGATAGTAACCGCTCGCTTCGATCAGCCGGATGAGGCGCTCGAAGTCATGCACATTCAGTCCCAGTGCGGTCGGGATGACGACATTGCGCAGCACCGGCTCGATGAAATCGAGGAGACACAGGGTCTCTCCCCAACCGACCACGCCAGTGTCGGTTTCGAGTCGGACGATCAGGCGCGTGGCGTTGTTACGGACGGTCGACGAGAAGGCGACCTGCTCTCGATAGGGGATGCTCACCAGCCAGTGGTCAATCGACTTGATCTTCAATGCGGTCCTCCACCACATACGCATAATATGAACCAGAGTTCTATATGGTGATAGGCATGCGCGCAAGCGCCACCACGCTGGTCGCTTGACGGTATCAACCGGCGTAAGGGACTTCCGGAAGACCCGGGATGCCGGGCTCGAAGCTGAAGATGCTTCCGGAGAGTGGCGCTTCGCTGAGGCTGCTTTCGCTCAATCTTATGCGGGCGCTGGTCACCACCAAGCGGTCGAGCTTGGGGCCCATGAATGCACAACTCGTTGGCCGAGGGACCGGGAGGTGGACGACACGGTCGATCTTGCCGGCCGCATCAAGTCGCATCATCGACCATCCGTCCCACATCGCACACCATAGACCACCCTCGGCGTCCACGGTCATGCCGGACGGACGGCCCATGCTGACGTCCTCGGTTCGGTGGAACACCCGGCGATTGCCAAGTTCGCCGGTACCGATATCGAAGTCGTAGGCGTAGATGGTGAACTTGCCGGAGTCCGTGAAGTAGAGCGTCCTGTTGTCAGGACTCCATGCCAGGCCATTCGCGATGGTGACGTCCGACACCATGCGTTTGAGCGACCGGTCGGCATCGACGCGGTAGAGGCTGCCCATCCCGGGCGCAACGTCCATGCTCATGGTGCCGGCCCACACACGCCCGGCGTGATCGCACTTGCCGTCGTTGAAGCGTATCTGCGACCGCTGCTCGTGTGGATTGGCGATGGGCGTGCTTTCACCGGAGGCGAAATCGAGCCCGACGAGGCCGCTCTGTGTCGAGATCACCACGCCGCCCGCTTGCCGTTCAACAACGAAGCCGACGAGTTCCTTCAGTGCCACCGCCTCTTCCCGGCCCAAGGCGGGATCAAGTCGGTTGACTGAAGGACGAAGGATATCCACCCAATAGAGGCGTTGGTCGCGCGCCGACCAGTATGGCGAATCCCCCAGCAGGCACTGCGTTTCGAGCAGAACCTCGACACCTTTGGCGGGTCTTGCCGCCGCCGGCGGAGTGTCGAGATGCAGCGCCGTGCCACCCAGATTGCCGGTGATACGGTGCGCCACCTTCATCAGGTCACGCCCGATGATGTGCAGCCTGTCCATGTCGAGCCGTACCGTGGGTCCAGCGACGAAGATTGCGGCCGTCGCCTCTCCGGTGGGCGAGAAGACCGGCGCAGCGACGGAACGCACTCCCTCGATCTGTTCCTGGTCGGAGATCGCATAGCCGCGGGCGCGGCAGAGTTCGAGTTCGGCCTCAAAGGCCTCCGGCGTCGTAATGGTGTGATCGGTGTATCGCTCGAAATGGATGGATGCGAGCATCTCTTCGCGCTTGGCCGCCGAGCGATAGGCCAGCATGATCTTGCCTGCGGCGGTGCAGAACGCAGGGTCGCGCCGCCCCACCGCAAGTCGGACGCTCAACGGCGTCTCGCTGTCCTTCTGGTCGACCACCGTGGTGTCGAGTCCGTAAAGCTGCACGAGGCCTGTCATCTCGCCCAACTCACCGACCAGCCGTGCTATTTCTGCCTGCGCCACGCCCCGCACATCGACCCGCCCCCACACTGAGTGGGCGAGCGCAAGGAAGCGAGGGCCCAGCACGTATACTTGTTCCGATGGATCGAAGCGGACGAGATCGAGCCTGCCAAGCGCGGCAAGGATGCGATGCAAGGTGGCCTTGGTCAGGTTGAGACTGGTGGAAATTTCAGTGAACCGCAGCGGCCGCGGCTCTTCACCGAGCAACAGCAGCACCTGCAGCCCTTTCGAAAGCGAGGCAGTGCCTGCGACCGGCTTGCTTGAGGCCTTGTCGGCGAGGGTCTTCGCGAGGCGGGTCTGTGACGCGGTCTTGGCTTTCATCGAGGGGAACTCAGCTGCGTTTGCGGATTGGCTGGGCTAGTATCATGCCCGCCCACCGACTGGATAGAAACCTGGCGAACGTTGACGTGGCCAATCAGTGGAGCAGTGAGGCCTCAAGCTGCGCAGCGAGCCCTAGGAGCTCTGCATCGCCGCCCCTGCGACCGACAAGCTGCACTGATGTAACAGTCCCATCGCCGAGCCGTATCGGCAAGACCAGCGCCGGATGGCCGCTGAGGCTGAAAGGCAAGAACATCTCGCCGATACGCGGCGTCTTCGACGCGAGCTGCGGGTCGTCTGCATTTGGCAGCGCGAATGGCGCGCAGGGGGTCAGAAGGACATCGACATGTTTGAGGGCGGCATCGACCTCAGCGGCAAACGCCTCGCCGGTGACAAGCGCTCTGGCGTATGTGCTATCCGAAATAGCCTGTCCTCGGTCGGCATATTTCAGGAAGCTGGTCGGCGCCTTTCGGATCGCCTCGAGGTGCGGCGCCATCCCTTCCGCGGCCTCGTAGCATAGCACGTCCCACCCGGCGGCCCGCGACCCTTCGAGACCGGTGAGTTCCATCCTGACCAGGCCTGCGCTCGAGGTCTCAACCCTTTCGCCAGCGGCCGCGAATGCACGCTGCGCTGCCGGCTCCAATCCATCGTCCAGCGTCACCCCGTACATTGCCAAACTGCTGGGCGTCGTCGGCCTGCTGCCTCCCATCGCACTGAACAGCATGCAGAGGTCCGCTACCGTGCGTGCCATTGGGCCGGCTTCGCCCAAGGTCGGCGACAGCATGATGCCGCCGGCCCTTGGCAGCGCGCCGCGCGAGGGCTTGTACCCCGAAACCTCGCAGCAGATGGCCGGGATCCGGATCGAGCCCGCCGCATCCGAGCCGACAGCCAGGGGAACGTGCCCGGCCGCAAGCGCGATGCCCGAGCCTGTAGAGGAGCCGCCGGGCATCCGAGCCGCATCGACGGGGTTAAGCGGTTGCACAGCTGAGTCATAGTGCAATGGCGTGCCGTAGCCATGTGGCACCACGGTGCATTGCAGATAGGCGCCGTGCGCGATGACTCGCCGGACCAGGTCGCCATCGGTCTCGACCATGCCCTTGAGGGCAAAGGGCACGCCTTCGAGCGGCCTTGCCTCATGAGCGCGCCAGCGGCGTTCGCTCTCTCGCGCCGCAGAAAGTACCGCGTCCCGATCCATGGTGACGATATGCCGGTAGCTTCGGCCCGCAACGTCAGCAGCGTTCAGCAGATTATGCGCAACCGCGACCGGCGATAGGCTGCCTGCCGAAAAACCTGCGAGCAGGTCGACGGCACTCAGCCCGGCAGCCGTCACGACTGCAGCGCCTCGCTCTCGAGGGCGGCGGAAATGCGCCCAATGATCGACCGCACCTTGCCCTCCAGCGAGTCCCGCGTTCCCGATGAGAGGTGCGGCGTTACAATGACGTTTGGAAGTCCTAACAGTGGGTGATCCGGCGACGCCGGCTCGTCGGTCAGAACGTCGAGACCGGCCGCAGCCAAGCGTCCGTCCCGCAGTCGGGCGATCATCTCGGCCTCATCGATCAGCGGCCCGCGTCCAGTGTTGATGATGATGGCGCCGCGCGGCAGGCGATCGAGCGCCACCTTGTTGAGCAGGTGCACGTTCTGCGGTCGCAGCGGCACATGCAAGCTTACCATTTCGACGGCACCGCAAAGCGCCTCGACGCTGTCGGCCTGGGTGACACGGCCACGCCAATCTTCTGGCAACGATCGACCGACACCGGCAAAGACGTGAAGGTCCGCCTGCATCGGCAGCAGTCGTTCGGCTACTGCCTGGCCGATGCGACCGAAGCCCACCAATCCAATCCGGCGGCCAGCCATGCTGCGCGACGTCGTGCGATAGTTCCAGGTGGGCCAGACCTGTCGGCTGTCCACGTCGGCCACGATCGCCTTGAGTTCTCGCGACGTGACCAACATGAGCATCACAGCGTACTCAGCCACTTCGTTTGTTGTGCCTGTGGGGGTGACGGCGAGGGGAATGCCCCTCGCCGCGAGTGCGTCCTCGTCGACATTGTCTGTGCCAACCCCTTGATGCACGACAATCCTGCAGCGCTCGAGCCGGCGGATGTCGTCGGAGCGCAGGTCAAGGTTGACCACGACAAGTGCATCGGCAACAGCCAGCAACTCCTCCCTCTCTTCGGCGGACTTGTCCCGCGCCGAGATGAACCGCCAATTCGGCGGAGCAAGGCGTTCGAAGACGGATTCGACTGCAGGAGTCGTAGCGGCCCAGTGGATGACGGTGAACAAGACTGCGACTACCCGATGATCTGACGGACTTCGTTGGCGCAGATTTCGAGCGACTCTCGTGCGGGCATAGCGCCGAGCAGGATGCGCTCAACGGCTTCGCCAACGAGGCCTTCGAGACGAAGTACTTGAGGGAAGCGGGCGAAGGGCTTGATGTCGGCATGGGCCGTGACGTCGCGGCTCCAGGTTGCGGTGTAGTCGTCCTCCGCCACTTCAGGAAGTGCCAGGCCGGCTTCCGTCGCCGGTGGAAGCCCGATGCCCCTGAACAGCTCTAGGTTGGTCCCTGGCTCGGCCGTCATGAACTTGGCCAGCTCAAGGGAGATATCGGAGTTTTCGTCGTTGATGACCGTCATGACGTTGCCCCAGAGTGAGGAGCGTGGACGATCGCCTTCGTTCAGCCCGGGGCGCGGGACCGGCACGACCTTGCGACCGAATTCGGGGTCCTTGGAGACGGCCACTGCGTTGGATCGGGCGACGACGGCATCTTCATAGAAACCGGTGCGTTCGTTGGCGAACAGCGCCCGAGCATCGGCACGGCGCAGGGCTGGTGCCATGTAGCCGGCATCGTAGAGGCCCTTGAGCCATTCCATGGCGGCCACCGAGGCGTCGTCACCGATGCGTACCTCGTTGCCGTCCATGACGGGCGAACCGAACTGCCACATCCAGACGAGGTAATCGACGGATTCCGACGGCACGGTGTTCAGGGCATACGGCACCATGTCGGCCGACAGTCCCTTCAGCTTGTCCAGTGCCTCCTCAAACTGCGCGATGGTCCGCGGAAGGCCATTGAGACCGGCGCGTTCGAGCAGGTCGCTATTGCCGACGGTATTGATCGTCGCTGCAGTGACCGGCAGGCCCAGTGCTTTGCCTTCGAGGGTGCCGATCTGCTGCCCGGCGGCGGTGTAGCCGAGCGACGGCAGTAGATCGTCCATGGGGCGCAGGACGCCGAGCTGATTGAGTGCGGGCAACCAGTTGAAGTCCAGATGAAGCACACCGCTCAGGCGGCGAGAGCGTGCCGCAAGGATGATCTGGTCGAGATACGAGGCAAAAGCGACACCCGAGCCATCTGCCGTTGTTCCCGACGCTGCGGTGAATGCCGCAAGCCGCTCGCGGAACACGGTGTTGTTCGGCTCCTGCGAAAAGTACCAGGAGTTAAGCGATGCCGACTTTCCTTGGGCCAATGCCGGTGCCCCGACAGTCGCGGCCACGCCAGCCGCGGCAACGGCGAACCCGCCAGCTTTCAAGAAGGTGCGTCGATCCAGCATTCGTTCAGATGTGTGCACTTCATTTCTCCCTCAAAAGTACATTGCGCAACATGTAAGACAGAGTTCCATATAATGTCCAGAGCGCGCGTTAGGACTCGCTGGGGCGCAATCTGCCAAGTTCGATGGAAACCTGGAATGTCGATAGAGTTGCCGTCGTTTGGCGATGTCCCAGTGCGCGGCTGGAGAGCGTCCTGCTACTGCCCGAACACCAGCGCGCCACGGGAACAATGACGCATTAGGCAGTCCGGGTCCGAAAGTCATAGGTCGCGGTGAATCGAACGCCGTCGGAAGCGGTACCGCCCCCTACACTTCGCGCGGTCGCAGGGGATGGCGGCTGGGCTGCTCCGAGATCGAGCGATCATTGGTTTGAGCCCACGCGCTCACGAAGCTGCCGGCGCCTTGGCGGGTCTCGGCAAAGCCTTCGGCGACGAGGCGGTCATAGGCCGTAACCACCGTGGCGCCTGCGACTTGCAGCGTATCGGCAAGTTCGCGGCTTGACGGGAGACGGTCGCCGGAGCGAAGACGGCCATCGAGAACGGACCGCCTCATCTGGCGATAGATCGTCTCGCCCAGTTCCTGCCCCTCGGCCAAGTTGATGTGCAGCATGTCCCGCTCCGATTGGTCTGGTCCATTTATCAGGAATTGGACCTACCTTCAGTCCAGGGGATCACCTAGCCATGCACCGTCAACGAGGTAATGGCGAACATGCGGGCTAGACGGCTGATCATTCTTGGTGTGGTGACCGCCATCGTGCTGGGCCTGGGCGGCTTCGGCGTGTGGTTCTGGCGCCTGACGCCAGGCATTTCGGTCGCCGCTACGCCTCCGCCACCGGCCGAAACCGAAGCGATGCTGGCGGCGCTGCGTCCGGAGGGCACGAGCCGACCGACGATTGCCGTGATCGGCATCAACGACGCCACGGAAACGACCGACTACCTGATGCCAACCGGCATCCTGCGCCGTGCCGATATCGCCGATGTCGTGATGCTGGCCACCGAACCCGGACCGGTACAGCTCTACCCGGCGCTCAAGGTGCAGCCGGACGCGACCATCGGCGAGTTCGATACCAGCCATCCTGCCGGCGCCGACTACGTGATCGTCCCCGCCATGAGCAGGGATGATCCGGCGGTCGTGACCTGGTTGCAGGCGCAGGCCGACAAGGGCGCCGTCATCATCAGCGTCTGTGCTGGCGCCAAGGTGGCCAGCGCGGCAGGGCTGCTGGATGGCCGGCAGGCGACGACGCACTGGTTTTTCCTGCGCGAACTACTGCAGCGCAACCCCACGATCCGCTACGTCGCCGACCGCCGCATGGTGCTGGATGGTAACGTCGCCACCACTACGGGCATTACGGCATCCATGCCGATGATGTTGACGCTGATTGAAGCAATTGCCGGCCGAGCAAAGGCGGAAGCGGTTGCTCTCGAACTCGGCGTCGCGCAATGGGACGCTCGTCATGCCAGCGGCCCGTTTCGGCTGACCCGGCCTTTCGTCGGGACGGTTGCCGGGAACGTACCCGCCTTCTGGAACCGCGATGAGGTCGGCATTGCGCTTGAGCAGGGCATGGACGAGGTCACCCTCGCGCTCGTCGCCGATGCATGGTCGCGCACCTATCGGTCGAAGGCGGTGACGGTGGCCGGTGAGGCGATCACCACGGCCAGCGGCATCACCGTCCTGGACGACAGTGCGACTTGGGCGGGTGCGCTCTCGCCCGTTCCGGTCGATCGCCCCGCGGCCGCTCTCGACGCGACTCTCGCTGCCATAGGCGCCCGCTATGGCGAGAGCACCACCGACGTGGTCGCCATGCAGCTCGAATATCCCCGAAACGGGAGCCCGCCATGACGAACACGGTCACGTCGAGGGATGGCACCGCCATCGCCTACGAGCAGGTCGGCATGGGGCAACCGCTCATCCTGATCCACGGGACTGGCGGATACCGGGCAATCTCTCCAAAGCTCGCAGCGCTGGCGCGGCAACTCTCGGCCCATTTCACCGTCGTGCAGTACGATCGGCGTGGACGTGGAGAGAGTGGCGACACGCTGCCCTATTCAGTCGATCGCGAGATCGAGGATCTGGCCGCACTCATCGACGTCACCGGGCCGGCATCACTTGTCGGCTTCTCGTCGGGAGGCATCCTCGCCGTCGAAGCAGCCGCGGCAGGGCTGCCGGTCAGCCGACTGGTGCTCTATGAGCCAGCACTCATCCTCGATGAACCGGCCCGCCCTCTGCCGAAAGACTATGTCGAAACTCTTGACCGGCTGCTCGCGGCTGGCGACCGCGATGCGGCGTCCGAGTATTTCCTCGCAACGGTGATGGGCCTGCCGCCGACCGAGATCGCGAAGGTTCGCGCCGCCGGCACTTGGCACATACTCACCGGCGTCGCGCACACGCTCCCGTATGACGGGCGCATCCTGATGCGGGCCTATCCCAATCTCGAGGTCCCGGCCCGCTGGCGGTCCATCACCCAGTCCACCCTGGTCGTGGACGGCAGCACCTCATCGCAGCGGAACCACCCCTCCGCCGACGACATCGCGGCGCAAATACCTAACGCGTCGCGCACCACGCTCGAAGGGCAGGGCCACGACGTGTCCACTGAGGCCATCGGCCCTGAAATCGAGCGGTACCTCGCCTGAGCAAAGGAGACTGACAATGCGCTTCACCGACATTTCACCCGGCTATGCGGTCGATGACATCCCCAAGGCGCTGAAGTTCTACCGCGATGTTCTTGGCCTCGATGCCCGGCCGACAGAGATGGGCGTAGACGGAGCCGACGTGCCTGATGGCATGGAGGTTATGATGGGCGATGGCAGGAGTTTCGAGATCTACCCGAGCCCGCGCTACCAGCCGGCCACCTTCACTGTCCTGAACCTTGCCACGACCGATATCGAGGCAGCCGTCGATGAACTGGTCGGCAAGGGCATCGTGTTCGAGCAGTACGATGCGCCGAAGACCGATGCCAGGGGCATCCACCGCGACGCCAGGGTGAAGCCAGTGGCGTGGTTCCGTGACCCCGCAGGCAACATCATCTCGCTGCACGAGCTGTAGTGGTCGCGGAACCGATGGGTGTCGATCCCAAGGATGCAATGACATGATCAGGTTCTGGAAAGCGGCACGGTGGGTGCCCTTCGTCGTCGTAGGGCTTGCCAGCCTCTGGGCCTCCGCTCAGACCACCCAAGGCTATCGCGAGCCCGAGTTCGACTGGAATCTCAGTCCTTGGGCCATCGCCAACGCTTTGACCAAGATGCCGCACATTGCATCGACGTTGATGCTGTTCCTGCTAGGTGCGCTGGCCGTCGGGCCGCGCAGGCTGTGGTTAGCGGCAGCCCTCACTCTGCTGATCGGCATCGGCTGGGAGCTGGTGCAGATGCCAACGGTCGGCAACCACCCACGCATTGCCGACCTCGCGCCGGATCTGGTCGGCATCGCTATCGGCTGGTCCATCGTTGCGCTTGGCCTGGCCATCTGGCGACGCCGTGCGAGCCGAGGCTGACCGGCTGACGATGTTCGCTACCTTACCACGCAACAACCCGGAGACAGCCGATGCCGACGTCCACCTCTACCCAGGAGGTAATCGACCGCTTCAATCGCGCCTTCGCCGAACACGATCCATCCTTGTTCGACGACCTCGTCGCCACTGACTGCGTAATGGAGACCATCCAACCTGCGCCAGATGGCGAGCGCCATGAGGGGCAGGCTGCGAACGTGGCGTTCTGGCGGCAACTCGCCGCCGATCGGTCGGTCTGGTTCGACATCGAGGAGACCGTGGTGGTGGGGGATCGCGCCACGATCCGCTGGCGCTTCAACTTCGGCAACGGCCAATCGGTGCGCGGCGTCAACCTGATCCGTGTCCGCGACGGTCGGATCGCCGAGGCGTTGGCCTACGCCAAGGCTCCCGCGATCACCCCGCTACCAGCTGAAGTGAAGTGAGCTTGGTGGCCGGGAGTCTCGACTAGTCCAATACAAAGGAGATCATAAGTGGTCCTCATCATCGCAGGGCATTGGCGGACCCGCACCGCCGGCGATCGCGACTCAGCTGTCGCTGCCTTCCGCGACATGGTCGCGCGTGGCAGGCAGCAGGATGGCTGCATCGACATGTCGATCTCTGCCGACACCGTCGATGCCGACCGAGTCAACGTAATCGAGTGCTGGCGCGACGAGCTGGCGCTCAAGGCGTGGCGCAAAGTGGCCAAGGGACCAAGGATCAGTCCCAAGGGCGTGGCTGTTCAACTCTATCACGCTGACGACGGCGAAAGCCCGTGACACGACGCGATATCCGCTTGTGGCGCTATTCGAACGCTGCGGAACGACAGCTATTGGCCCAAAGCGGACATTGGTACGCTAACCCGTCGGGCGGCCCGTGCTGCGGTGAACAAGCTCCGGGCTGAGTTCCTCATCGAGAAACTGATAGGCGTGGTCCCTCATTGCGGGGGTGAATTCGTGTTTGCCGGACCAAAATCGCAATCTCAATTTTCCAGCCGGAAATGCATCGCGTGCGCGGTAATGGATTTCCTGTGCGTTGTCCGACCAAACGTCATCGCTTGTCGCCTGAATCAGAAGTGCGGTCGGAGCCGCAAGGCGAACAATGTCCTCGATGTCGCCATGCTGCATGATCGCCGGGACACAGAATTCTGCCTGCACGCCGGACTCGCGGCGCAACGAGTTCTTGTAGTTGACGCAGCCGCAGTTGGAGACCGAGGCGCGGATACGGTGGTCCCAGGCCGGGGCCCAGAGGGCCATGCGGCCGCCGTAGGAGTGGCCGATAAAGCCGATGCGGCTCATGTCGACCTCCGGCCGGCTGGCGGCATAGTCGATGCCGCGCGACACGTCGCTGAGGATCTTCGCCAGCAGGGTGCGGCCCTGGACGAGGCGGGACACGAGCTCGAAATATTCGGCGTAGCCTGACGGGGTGGACCAGTTGCGGTCCTCGAAGGCGATGGCGTCGGGGGCGATCACCGCATAGCCGCGCCGGGCCAGTTCGGCGGCATAGGCCTGATCGGGGTTGCCGGCGAGGCCGACCACCTCGCTCTTGCCGAGGTGAAACTCGGCATTGTGCTGGTGGTGGGCGAAGACGAGTGGTGCGGGGGTGTCGCGGGCGTCGGGGACGAGCATATAGGCCCGGATGCGCTCGCCCGGCTCCACCGCATATTCGACGAGATCGCGGCGATAGCCGTCGCAGGCGGCGGTCTCCAGGATGACCGGCTCAAGCGGAGTCGGGTCGGGCAGCGGGCCGATCAGATCGAGCAGGCGGTCGCGATCCAGCATGCTCAGCCGGCCCTGGCCAGTGGTTCGGGTAGCCAGGAGCGGTAGAGCGGGTGGTCGGGGCCGATGGGGAGGTCCGCCGGTCGGCCGGTGCGGGCGGAGTGATAGGCCGCCGTCACAAGTTCGAGCGAGCGGCGGGCGTCGAGCAGGGTGACGGGCAGGTCGGCACCCTTGGTGGCGGCGGCGTGGAAGAGCTCGAACTGGCGGGTGTAGCCGTCCTCGGTGGGCACGACTTCGGTTAGGGCGGCGTCGATGCCTTTCTGGATCGCGGGGTCGTTGCTGATGAAGGTCCAGGGGTCGCGGCCCATGGTATAGGGCTCGAGGATGCTCTCGGCGACGAGGTTTTCGTAGCAGAAACGCAGGCGGGATATTTCCTGACGCGAGCCGAGCGTCATGGACAGCGTCGCCAGCGAGCCGTTCTCCATGCGCACGGCGGCGGCGACATTGTCCTCGACCTCGATGGGGTTCACCAGCGTGGCATCGAAGGCGAAGACGCTGCAGGCGGCGCCGTGCACGTAATTGAGCATGTCGTGGGCGTGGATGGCATGGCCGAGGAAGCCGCCGCCGAGTTCGGTCGACCATTTGCCCCGCCAAGGCACCTCGTAATAGGCGGCGGGGCGCCACCAATGGGTCTCGATGGTGGTCATGAACGGCTTGCCGGTCAGGCCCCTGGCCACCAGGTGCTTGAGTTTTTGCAGGCCCATGCCGTAGCGGTACTGGAAGATGGGCATGTAGAGGCGGTCGGTACCGGCGACGATCCGCTCCATCTCGTCGACCTCGGCCACCGAGCCGAACAGCGGTTTTTCGCAGATGACGTGCTTGCCGGCGAGGATGGCGGCCCTGGACTGCTCGAAATGCAGGTTGGGCGGGGTGGCGATGTCGATCACGTCGATATCGTCGCGATCGAGCAGAGCGGCGAAGTCCTGCGTGTATTCGGGGATGTCGAATTCGGCGCAGAGGGCGCGGCCGCGGTCTTCGTCGAGCGAGCACAGCACCTTGACGTCGAACAGGTCGGGACGCCAGCGATAGCCGACAAGGTGGCGGCTCTGAATGCCGGCACCCACCAGAGCAATGCGCAAACGCTGGGTCATCTCAGTTCTCCCCGCGGCGGGCAAGGCGCACGGCGTCGCGCTGCGCTTCAAGCGCCAGTCGCGTGGTTTCGAAG
>VFQQ010001613.1_pt1 | contig 30012 bp, 30 predicted proteins | sample 3512341 | NCBI WGS metagenome assembly VFQQ01 (sample SAMN10412373, study PRJNA504923) | tailings metagenome | isolation source: Relicate 2 Philex TSF1 revegetated site | place: Philippines: Tuba, Benguet | collected 2017-08-29
GCCTTCTTCATCGGACGACAGCGTGCCGCCGCCCACGACAATGGCAAGGTCAAGCCGCACTCCCGCGCTCACTATCACGGCTGGTGGGCCTTCCTGCTCGCCACGCTGCCGGCAGTTCTCCTGCTGGCCATCTGGAGCATCGGCTCCAGCGTCTATCTCAACAGTCATATCAATGGCCAACTGCCGGCACAGACGGCTGAAAGCGCTATCGCCAGCCGCACATTGGCAGCCAGCCTGACCAAGAGCCTCGCCAACGGCCTGCGCAAGATCGATCCCGAAACCGCAAAGAATTTGCCGGCTACCTTTGCCGAGCTGCAGCCGCTTCTGGCGAGCAAAGGCGTGGCGCTGGCGCCCGATACCCAGGACTACATGATCCCGATCGCGGTTGATGCCAACCGCACGCAGGACACGCTGCAACTGATCGGCGGGGTTCTGGTCCTTGCACTTTCCATCGCCGGTGCCGTTTTCGGCCTTTCGCAGATCAAGGTCAGGGCGCGTGCACGCAACAATGTCGAAAGGCTCATTCTCTGGGGCTTGCTCGGCGCCTCGACCATCGCCATCCTGACGACGGTCGGCATCGTGCTTTCGATGCTGTTCCAGTCGATCAACTTCTTCGAGCGCGTGCCGTTCTTCAGCTTCTTCTTCGGCACCGTCTGGGATCCGCGCTTCGCTGCTGCGGGTGCGGGCGACTCGGCCGGCCAGTTCGGCCTTATACCGTTGCTCGCTGGCACGCTCTATATCGCGCTGGTCGCGATGCTGGTCGCCGTGCCGGTCGGGCTGATGTCTGCGGTCTACATGGCCGAATACGCCTCGCCGAAGGTGCGCTCGGTGGTGAAGCCGGCGCTGGAACTGCTCGCCGGCATCCCGACCATCGTCTACGGTATCTTCGCGCTGGTGACGCTTGGACCCTTCCTGCGCGACTTGAGTGCAGCCCTTGCCGGCGGAGCCTCTTTCATCCAGGCGCAGAGCATTTTGACGGCGGGCCTCGTCATGGGCGTCATGCTCATCCCGGTGGTCTCGTCGCTCTCTGACGACATCATCACCGCAGTACCGCGCGCCATGCGTGACGGCTCGCTCGGCCTCGGTGCTACGCGCTCCGAGACGATCCGCAAGGTGATCCTGCCTGCCGCGCTACCGGGCATCGTCGGCGCCATCTTGCTCACCGCCTCGCGCGCCATCGGCGAAACGATGATCGTGGTGCTTGCCGCAGGCGTGGCCGCCAACCTGACGCTCAACCCGTTCGAGGCGATGACCACCATCACCGTCAAGATCGTCAATCAGCTCACCGGCGATCTCGAGTTCAATTCGCCGCAGACGCTCGTCGCCTTCGCGCTGGGCATCACGCTCTTCTTCCTGACGCTGATCATGAACATCTTCGCCCTCTACATCGTGCGCAAGTACCGGGAACAGTACGAATGACCGACATTTCCATGGACACAGTGACCGGGCCCGTCGCCCGTCCGCGCCGCGATATCGGGCTGAAGCGCCGCTACGCAGCCGAACGCCGCTTCCGCATCTACGGCATGCTGGCGATCTCGGTCGGCATCGTCTTCCTGGCGATCATGCTGTTCTCGATCGTTTCCAAGGGCTACACCGCCTTCTGGCAGACGACGGTTTCCCTGCCGATCAATTTCGACGAGAAGGTCATCGACCCGGACAACAAGCGCGCCACCGATCCGAGCGTGCTGATCTCCGCCAACTATCCGAAGCTTGCCGAAAACGCCCTGGTCGCCAAGCTCGGCATCAACCCGGACGACAAGGTGGCGATCCGCAAGCTCAAGGGCTTCCTGTCAGACGGCGCCCGCACGCAATTACGCGATGTCGTCGCGGCCGATCCATCGGTCATCGGCACGACACGCAACGTCGACATCCTCGCCGCCGCCAATCTCGACTCCGCCTTCAAGGGCCAGATCGACCTCAATGTCGATGAAGCGCGGCGCAAGGTTTCCGACCAGCAGGTCGCCTGGATGAAGCAGCTTACGGCCGACGGTTCGATGGCCGAGCATTTCAACAAGGGCCTGTTCACCTTCGGCGCTTCCAGCCGCCCTGAAACCTCGGGCATGGGCGTGGCGATCATCGGCTCCTTCTACATGATGGTGATCGTGCTTTTGCTGGCGCTGCCGATCGGCGTTGCCGCCTCGATCTATCTCGAGGAGTTCGCCAAGAAGAGCCGGCTGACCGACCTGATCGAGGTCAACATCAACAACCTCGCTGCCGTGCCGTCGATCGTCTTCGGTCTGCTCGGCCTGTCGGTGTTCATCAACTTCCTCGGCCTGCCGCGTTCGGCAGCCTTCGTTGGCGGCCTCGTGCTGACCCTGATGACGCTTCCGACGATCATCATCGCCACCCGCGCAGCCCTTGCCGCCGTGCCTCCGTCGATCCGTTCGGCAGCCCTTGGCCTCGGCGCATCCAAGATGCAGATGGTGTTCCAGCATATCCTGCCGCTGGCTGCCCCCGGCATCCTGACCGGCACCATCATCGGCCTGGCGCGTGCGCTCGGCGAGACGGCGCCGCTGCTGCTGATCGGCATGGTCGCTTTCGTCGCCAACTACCCGACGACACCATTCGAGCCTGCGACGGCCTTACCTGTGCAGATCTACATGTGGGCCAACGAGGCCGAGCGCGCCTTCGTCGAGCGCATGTCGGGCGCCATCATCATCCTGCTCATCTTCCTGATGGCGATGAACATCACCGCGATCGTTCTGCGCCGCCGTTTCGAACGGCGCTGGTAGAAAGGAACCATGTTATGAACATCATGACCGAGAAAGCACTCGAAAGCGCAGTGAGCGATAAAATGAGCGGCACCCCCAACGAAATCATCAAGATGCGCGGCAACAAGGTCGGCGTGTTCTACGGCGAGAAGCAGGCGCTGTTCGATGTCGATCTCGACGTGCGCGAGAATCAGGTGACGGCACTGATCGGGCCTTCGGGCTGCGGCAAGTCAACCTTCCTGCGCTGCCTCAACCGCATGAACGACACCATCGACAGCGCGCGGGTAACCGGCAAGATCACGCTCGACAACGAGGACATCTACGATAAGGCCATCGACGTGGTCGAATTGCGCGCTCGCGTCGGCATGGTCTTCCAGAAGCCGAACCCGTTCCCGAAGTCGATCTATGAGAACGTCGCCTACGGACCGCGCATCCACGGCCTGGCCAAGAAGAAATCCGATCTCGACCATGTGGTCGAAACCAGCCTGAAGAAGGCCGGCCTGTTCAACGAGGTCAAGGATCGCCTGCTCGAACCCGGCACCGGGCTTTCGGGTGGCCAGCAGCAGCGTCTGTGTATCGCGCGCGCCATCGCCGTTTCGCCAGAGGTGATCCTGATGGACGAGCCCTGCTCGGCGCTCGACCCGATCGCCACCGCAAGGGTCGAGGAACTGATCGACGAGCTGCGCCAGAACTACACGATCGTCATCGTTACCCACTCGATGCAGCAGGCGGCGCGCGTTTCTCAGCGCACGGCGATGTTCCATCTCGGCTATCTCGTCGAAGAAGGTGCGACCGACAAGATGTTCACCAACCCCGACGACAAGCGAACCCAGGACTACATCACCGGCCGCTTCGGCTGACGCGAACACGACGCGGATTGCAAGGATAGCATCATGGGCGAACATACCGTCACCTCTTTCGATGAAGATCTGGGACATATCGACCGTCTCATCCGGGACATGGGCGATCTGGCCGGTTCGATGGTCAGCGCCTCGATCCAGGCGCTGGTCCAGTCGGACAATGCGCTCGGCCAGCGCGTCATTTCGGACGACGCCATCATGGATGCGCGCCAGCGCGAGCTCGACGAGCGGGCGATCACGCTGATCGCCAAGCGCCAGCCGATGGCCAACGATCTGCGCGCCGTGGTCGGCGCCATCCGCATGGCGGGCGACCTGGAGCGTATCGGCGATCTCGCCAAGAACATCGCCAAGCGCGTCAGCGCGGTCGGCCAGAGCGCCACGCCGCGCGATCTCGCCCACTCGATCGAGGCGATGTCGGGCATGGTGCTGGATCAGGTTCGCGATGTGGTTGACCACTATGTGTCGCGCCGGCCCGACGAGTTGCAGGCGCTGCGCGCCGCGGACGAGAAGATCGACGTCAAATATACCGCCGTGTTCCGCGAGCTCCTGACCTATATGATGGAAGACCCGCGCAACATTACCGCTTGCACGCATCTGCTGTTCTGCGCCAAGAATCTCGAGCGCATCGGCGACCATGTCACCAATATTGCCGAAAACGCCTATTATGTGATGACCGGCAAGCAGCTTCCGCCGAACCGGCCGAAGCAGGACGAGACTTCGATGACCGCACCGGCCGCCTGAGGCGTGTCGGCAGCGAAGCTTTAAAAGGGTAAGCTTGTTCCACCGGCGGGATGAAGACCCACCGGAAATACGCGAGAGGCGAGGGGGCTCGAACCGGATCGCACACACAGGACAGCAAGTTGATGATCGCACCCAAAGTCATGGTGGTGGAAGACGAAGAGCCGCTGGGCGTGCTGCTTCGCTACAATCTCGAATCGGAAGGCTATCAGGTCGAGATCGTGCCGCGCGGCGACGAGGCCGAAATCAGGCTTCAGGAAAACGTGCCCGATCTTCTGGTGCTCGACTGGATGCTGCCTGCCGTTTCCGGCATCGAGCTTTGCCGCCGGCTGAGAATGCGTCCCGAAACCGAGCGCCTGCCGATCATCATGCTGACGGCGCGCGGCGAGGAAAGTGACCGCGTGCGCGGCCTTTCGACCGGCGCCGACGACTATCTGGTCAAGCCGTTCTCGACGCCGGAATTCATGGCGCGGGTGCGGGCGCTGCTGCGCCGGGCCAAGCCGGAAGTGCTGTCCAGCGTGCTCAAGGTGGGCGACATCGTGCTCGACCGTGAAGCGCACCGCGTCTATCGCAAGAAGAGCGAGATCAAGCTCGGACCGACGGAGTTCCGCCTGCTGGAATTCATGATGCGCCACCCCGGCCGCGTCTTCTCGCGCAGCCAGCTTCTCGACAATGTCTGGGGCGAGACGATCTATATCGACGAGCGCACGGTGGACGTGCATGTCGGCCGGCTGCGCAAGGCGGTCAATACGGGCCGCATGCCCGACGTCATCCGCACCATTCGCGGCTCGGGTTACGCCATCCGCGAGGACTGATTTTCAGGCAACCTTGCTGCCCGCTGCTGCCGGGCTTGCGCCCGGCGCAAAAATCTCCTGATCGACGAAGGTCAGCGCCTGCATGGTGCAGCCTTCCCGGATGAGCGGTAGCTCGTTCGGTTCGGTGTCGAAGGAAATCGCCTTGTTGTGCTGGCCGCCGGCGGTCTTGTCGATCGCTTCGCGCAGCGCTGGTTCGATCAGGTCGAAAGCGGTCGCGCCGATGCCGACGACGGCGACCGGGGCCGGATCGATCAGCGCGAACAGGTTGCCAAGGCCGAAGCCGATCGCTTCGCCGGCCTTGCGGAACGCTTCACGCTCGGGGCCGTCGCCTGCGCGCGCTACATCGGCCAGCATGCGCATGTCGCCATCGCTGATATCGGCGAGCGGCGCGTCGTCTTCGCTTGCCTGCTTTGCCTTGCGCCAGATGGCGTAGTTGCCTGCGTAGGCTTCGACGCAGCCGCGACGGCCGCAGCGGCAGAGCGCGCCGTCGGGCCGGTGGATCATATGGCCGAACTCGCCGCCGGAAGACTGCGTACCGGTGAAGAGTTCGCCCTTCAGCACCATGCCCATGCCGATGCCGTGGGAAAGCAGCACGGCGATGAAGTCGTTGTGATAGCGCTCGGGCTTGCGCCATCTCAGCGCCACGGCAATCATGTTGCAGTCGTTCTCGACGGTGACGGGAATGCCGGTTGCTTCCTCGATGATGTCGGCGAACGCGATGTGGGTATGCGCCGTGATAGGCGTCCACAGCATGGCGCGGGACTTGGAATCGGTGATGCCCTGCACGGCCATGCCGATGCGCATCACGCGCCGGCTGGCCGATTTACGCAGCGCGATCTGTCGGCGCACCATGGCAACGCATTCGCCGATCAGGTTGTCGCGCGACATGGTCAGCGTTTGGAGCTTACGCTCTTCCTCGGACACGACCTTGCCGGAATAGTCGACGATTGCGACCGAAAGGAAGTTCAGGGAGAGGACGACGGTAACGATTTCGGCGGCATCCGGGTTCAGTTCCAGCGCCACCTGTGGCCGCCCGCGCTTTTGTGACGACGCCTCAGGCCCCTTGGCTTCCAGCAGAAACCCCTCGGCGATGAGGTCCGACGAGATTGCGGAAATGGTGGAATGACTGAGGCCGGTCGAACCGGCGATCTCGGTGCGTGACGGCTGCCCCGCCTGGCGCACGGCAGCAATGACCATGGCGCGGTTGCGCTTGCGCAGATCGTCGTGACGGATCGCGACCGACATGTTTTCGCATTCCTCCCGGGAGCCTGTCTGTTCCGCAATGAGCGGCCGGCTCCTGCCTTGTTGTTGGACCGCGACCCTTCCGAACGCTGATCGGACAAGAGGTGTTGGCCTTTGCAAGCATCGTGAACCATTCCCTTCACAGGGCAGGCCCGTCAACAGCGGCACAAGGATATTGACAGAAGTCTGCGCATGCGTCATTCTTTTTTTCGAGGCTCGAAAAAAAGAGCCTCCGGATGGGCCCGAGGGCCAAAATATCGTTGCGCTGTCATGGCGCCAGGGAGGAAATCATGAAGAAGATTGCAACCGCCATGCTGGCGGGTGTCGCGCTGTCCATGTCGCTGGGCGCTGTCGCGCATGCGAAGGACAAGATCGTCGGCGTGTCCTGGTCGAATTTCCAGGAAGAGCGCTGGAAGACCGACGAAGCCGCCATCAAGGCCGCTCTCGAGGCGTCGGGCGACAAGTACATCTCGGCTGACGCGCAGTCGTCGGCCGCCAAGCAGCTTACCGATGTCGAAAGCCTGATCAGCCAGGGCGCCAACGCGCTCATCATCCTGGCGCAGGATTCGAGCGCCATCGGACCGGCCGTCGAAAAGGCTGTCGCCGAGGGCATTCCGGTCGTCGGCTATGACCGCCTGATCGAGAACAAGGACGCCTTCTACCTGACCTTCGACAACAAGGAAGTCGGGCGCATGCAGGCCAAGGGCGTGTTCGACGTCAAGCCGGAAGGCAACTACGTCTTCATCAAGGGCTCGGGTTCCGATCCGAACGCCGATTTCCTGTTCGCCGGCGCGATGGAAGTGCTGAAGGATGCGATCGACTCGGGCAAGATCAAGAATGTCGGCGAGGCCTATACCGATGGCTGGCTGCCCGCCAACGCGCAGAAGAACATGGAGCAGTTCCTGACCGCCAACGACAACAAGGTCGACGCGGTTGTCGCGGCCAATGACGGCACTGCCGGCGGCGCGATTGCCGCTCTCGACGCGCAGGGTCTTGCCGGCTCGGTTCCGGTTTCCGGACAGGATGCCGATCATGCTGCGCTCAACCGCATCGCGCTCGGCACGCAGACCGTTTCGGTGTGGAAGGACTCGCGCGAACTCGGCAAGACGGCGGCGGAAATCGCCTCGCAGCTCGCCGATGGCACCGCGATGGACAAGATCGCGAATGCGGTAAAGTTCGACGGCGGCCCGAACAAGGTCGAGATGACCTCGGTGTTCCTGAAGCCCGTTCCGGTCACCAAGGACAATCTGAACGTTGTCATCGACGCCGGCTGGGTTTCCAAAGACGTTGTCTGCCAGGGCGTGAAGGCAGGTTCGGTTCCGGCCTGCAACTAAGCCTGTCGGCTTGAATAGCGACGCCGCGGTTGGACAAGAACCGCGGCGTTTCGTTGGAGCCCGTGCGCTCCAAGTTTTGAAACGACGTATGGCCCGTTCCAGAAATCGGGCATACGCTAGGATGAAGTCCGGCTATCGGCGAAAGACCGTAACGGCCGGCGGGAGGAAGTCATGACGGACGTGACAACGAGCGAATCTGCGGATCGGGCTCGAGCATCCGAACTCGGCGCTGTCGCCCGGTTCCTGAAAGCAACCGAACTCGATACCCGGATGCTCGGCATGGTCGGCGCGCTCCTGGTTATCTGGCTCGGCTTCCATATCCTGTCGAACGGACTGTTTCTCACACCCCGCAATCTGTGGAACCTCTCGGTGCAGTCCTCCTCTGTCGCGGTCATGGCGACGGGCATGGTGCTGGTCATCGTCACGCGCAACATCGACCTTTCCGTCGGCTCGCTGCTTGGCTTCGTCGGCATGATCATGGGCGTCACCCAGGCGGTGTTCCTGCCGCGGGTGATGGGTTTTTCGCTTGGCGACCCGACAATCTGGATGATCGCGCTTGCCGCCGGCCTTCTCGTCGGCGTGGTCATCGGCGCTTTTCAAGGCTTTCTCATCGCCTATCTCGGCATACCGGCCTTCATCGTTACGCTTGGCGGGCTGCTCGTATGGCGCGGTGCTGCGTGGTGGGTCACCAGCGGCCAGACGGTTGCCCCCATGGATGCAACGTTCCGCCTGATGGGCGGCGGCCCTGAGGGCGCGATCGGCGCGACGTGGAGCTGGATCATCGGGCTGGTCGCCTGTGCTGCCGTCATTCTGATGCTGCTTTCAGGCCGCCGCCAGCGCAAGCGCTTCAAATTCCCGCTGCGTCCGGTCTGGGCCGAAGTGTTTCTTGGCGCGGTCACCTGCGCCGTCATCCTCGGCGCCGTATGGGTTGCCAATTCCTATCCATGGCCGGCAGGCACTGTGAAGAAGTATGCCGAGGCCAATAACATAACCATTCCCGAAGGCGGGCTGTTCATCGCCCATGGCATCGCCATACCGGTGCTGATGGCGATCGCCGCCGGCATCATCATGACCTTCGTCACCACGCGCACGCGTTTCGGCCGCTATGTCTTCGCCATCGGCGGCAACCCGGAAGCAGCCGAGCTTGCCGGCATCAACACGCGCTGGGTGACGATGAAGATATTCATGGTCATGGGTTTCCTCGCCGCGATAAGTGCCGCGATCTCGACCGCGCGCCTCAATGCTGCGACCAACGCGCAAGGGACGCTCGACGAGCTTCTGGTGATCGCGGCGGCCGTCATCGGCGGCACGTCGCTGGCAGGTGGCGTCGGCACGGTCGCCGGCGCGATGCTGGGTGCTGCGCTGATGCAGTCGCTGCAATCGGGCATGGTGCTGCTGGGCGTCGACACGCCGCTGCAGAACATCGTCGTCGGTTTCGTGCTGGTCGTGGCCGTTTGGCTCGACACGCTCTACCGCCGCCGCGTGCAGTAATCGGTAATCCGGGAGGCAATGATATGGATCAGACAAGCACCCCGCTCGTCGACATGAAGAACATCTCGATCGCTTTCGGCGGCATTCGCGCCGTGGACGATGCGTCGGTCGATCTCCACGCCGGAGAGGTCGTAGCCTTGCTCGGGCACAACGGCGCCGGCAAATCGACGCTCATCAAGATACTGTCGGGCGCATACAAGCGCGACGGTGGCGCGATCTTCGTCAATGGCGAGGAAGTCTCCATAGGCAATCCGCGTGATGCCAAGAAATACGGCATCGAGACGATCTACCAGACGCTGGCGCTGGCCGACAATGTCGATGCCGCCGCCAACCTGTTCCTCGGGCGCGAACTGAGGACGGCGTGGGGCACGCTCGACGATGTCGCCATGGAAGCCGAGGCGCGCCAGGTGATGGGACGGCTCAATCCGCGCTTCCAGCGTTTCAAGGAGCCGGTCAGCAAGCTTTCCGGCGGTCAGCGCCAGTCGGTGGCGATCGCGCGCGCCATCCTGTTCAACGCCCGCATCCTGATCATGGACGAGCCGACGGCGGCCCTCGGGCCCCAGGAGACTGCGCAGGTCGGCGAACTGGTTAAGCAGCTCAAGGCCGACGGCATCGGCATCTTCCTGATCAGCCACGACATCCACGACGTGTTCGATCTCGCTGACCGGGTCTGCGTCATGAAGAACGGGCAGGTCGTCGGCACCGCGCGTACCCAGGATGTCACCAAAGACGAGGTTCTGGGCATGATTATCCTCGGCAAATGCCCGCCCGGCGCAATCCCGGGACCGGGGGCGATGGCCACCGCCGCCTGAAGCTGTTGCGCTGAGGCCACGACCAATCCATCGCATGGGCCTGTGCATTGCATTACCCCCGGCACCCTTTAATAAGGGGCTGGTATGAGCAATTCGCAGGCCCGGCCCTTGAAGAAGTTTCTGTCCGTCGCGGTTTTCCTGGCTGTCGCGGCTGCGAGCCTGGCGATGGCCGGCTTTGCCTATCATTCGTCCCAGGAGGCCGCGCGTTTCAAATTCGCCGCGACGGTGGACGATGCCATGAACCGCATCGAGAGCCGGCTCAACCTTCACCTCTCGCTGCTGCGTTCCACGCAGGCCCTTTTCAAGGTTCGCGGGCGTGAGATCGGGCAGACGGAATTCAAGGCGTTCTTTGATGCACTGGACGTCGAAAACAATTTCAAGGGTTTGCGTGGCATTGGTTTTCTCGGCATTGCCAAGCGTGGGAACGAAGCCGCGCTTGAACAGGACATGACCAGAATCTACGGCTCCGCCCGGCCGATCTACCCGCCGTCCGAGCTGGAATGGCGCACGCCGATAGTGCTCTATGAACCGCTGAACGCCGGCAACGTAGCCAGCCTTGGCTACGATATGTTTACGGACGAGGCCCGCCGCGCTGCTATCGAAATGGCGATGACCAGCGGGGTTCCCCGAGCCACTGCGCGGATAATTCTTGGCGAGAACACCGGTTCGGCGGAAAAGGTGCCCGGGTTTCTGGTGTTCGCGAGCGTGGACGAAGATGGAACGAATACCGGCACGGAAGGCGTCAAGCCAACGGTATCGGGGCTGGTCTATGTCGCATTTCGCACCGGCGACCTGTTTGAGGCAGCACTAGGCTCGGCTCCCCTTTTGCCGGTTCATGCCGAGGTCTTCGACGGCGACGCCAGCGACGACAATCTGTTCTACCGCTCGCCGACACCGCCGGGCGCTGCCTACAGCGAAGATTTTCGCGTGACGCGCAGCATCGTGCTGGCCGGCCGGCCATGGACGGTCCGCTTCCGCCCGACGGAAGGATTTTCCGAGCCGTCGTCCCCCACAATCCCCGTCATGCTTGGCCTGTTCGGGCTTCTGCTCGCCGGGGCCATCGCCATGGTCGCACGTTACCAGGAGCGTGCCTACAATGCCGCCGAGCGGCTGCATGAGACTACGGAAAAGAGCCTGCTGGAAAAGGATTTGATGCTTCAGGAAATGAAGCATCGCATCAAGAATTCCATCACGCGGGTGCTGGCGATGGCGCGGCAGACGGCGGCGCATGCGACCGACGTCAACGAGTTCTCCACGTCCTTTGCCGCGAGGCTTCAGGCGATGGCTGCGTCGCAGGATATGCTGACGCGCTCGCGCTGGCAGAAGGCGGATCTCGGCGAACTGCTCAAGATCGAACTCGGGCAGGTCTTCGGCAAGGATTTGCCTGCGGATATGCTGTCCGGTCCCGTCGTTCTGTTGAACGAGACGACGACGCAGGCGCTCGGCCTGACATTTCACGAACTTGCCACCAATGCGCTGAAATATGGCGAGGCCGGCAACACGGTCGCTGCTTTGAAGGTGAAGTGGCGGGTTCATGAAGAAGGCGGCGAACGACGCCTTGGCCTGACCTGGATGGAAAGCGGCAACAAGGCGATCTCTCCGCCGACAAGAACCGGGTTCGGCACCAAGCTGATCGATATGAACATTACCCGGGAACTCTACGGCACCATTGAGCGCGACTACCGCGCCGATGGCCTTCTGGTTGAGATCGATATCCCGCTGAAAGGTCTGTCAAAGACAAGGGAATGAAATCGGCGTCACCGCCGAAGACCATTACTGCTGACGGACGGAATTCTTGTCGGAGTGTGCCGGGTTTGAGGCGACCACCACATTCGGTGCGCCGATTTCGGCGACCAGCTTGCCGCCGGGGAGGACATCCCAGGTCAGTTCAGCATCTTCTTCTTCCATGGCCGGATCGACCGGAACGCATTTTGCGAAAGTGCGGGGCTGCTTGCCCTTGGCATCGCGCAACGCCATTGGCAGAACGCTCTGGCATTCCTCGGCGGTTTCAAAAACGGTCACCGGCGAAGGCATTTCCGTGCATTGCTTCAGGTCGCCGGAGCATCCAATTATCAGCAGCAGAGCGGCAATGTGTTCCATGGCTGGATCCTTTCGCCATGTAAACGAGTCAAGTGCCCTTTAAGTTCCAGGGCGCTGGTTCTTTGGTTTGCCGCAATTCCGGACGGAAAACCGCTACACACCTTTCCTGGAATTGCTCTACTCTATCTCGAAGCTGCCGGCCGGAATCTCAAGCCGGTATTCGAGCGTGTCGCCGTTGATTGCGAAGTTTGCCGTGCCGTTCATGGAAGCCGGAACGACGCGCTCGAGCGCCACGCTGCCGAACTTTTTCTCGCCCATATCCCTGGCTTCCGGACCGATTGTTTCGGTCCAGGAAAAGGATAGGGCCATGTCGCCGTTATCTCCGTTGACCGGTTTGGCGGACACCGTGACGAAGCCACCGTTGCGGGCGAGCGCGCCATAGCTGACGGAATTGACCACAAGCTCGTGCAGCGCCAAGCCGATGTGAAGTGCCGCATTGGGATTGAGATAGGGATTTATGCCCTCGAAGACGACCGAACGGGACGCTGCCGGGCTATAGCGCCCGACCTGGCTGGTCACCAGCTCTCGCAAATCAGCGCCACGCCAGTTCGACGAGGTTATCAGATCCTGCGAGGAGGCCAGCGATTGCAGCCGGCCACGAAAGCGCGACAGAAAGCTGTCGATCGTGCCTGAATAGCGGCCGGTCTGTGTGGCGATGCTCTGAATGATGGCGAGAAGATTTTTTGAGCGATGGCTCAGTTCGCGAAGCAGGGTCTTGAGGGTCTGCTCGCGGCGCTTCTGGTCGGTCGTTTCGATAACCGTGGTCATAACGCCAACCACTTCACCTTCACCGGTCGCGCCCTTATCTGCATCGATCCACAGATCGAACCATCTCGTGCCTGCCTCGTGAGGGAGGCTGAATTCCAGGATTTCGGAGTTCCCCGTTTCGAGTACCCGGCTTTTGGCTGAAATTATCCTTTCTGCCTGATGGCCGGGAATGATCTCATCGTCTGTGTGACCTATCACGGCGCCAGGCGTCCACGGTTCGGGCAGGTTGTGGACCCAGACGTAGCGAAGACGACGATCCTGATAGAGTACGCAAACGCCAGTGTTCTTCAGGACTTGAAGCAGGCTTTGGCCTATTCTCGCACCGTTGTCCGGCGACGGGGCCTTCTGCCCATCTTTCCCCACGCTTGCCTGCCTTTCCGTCGTGCTCATTGTCCAATGCGACATGAGGTCAAGCTGAACGGTTCAATCTGTCATGAGTTCCCGAAAGGATGCGGCGTTCCCCAAAAAGGTTCCGCCGAGCGGCGCCCTGTTGGGAAGCGCTGCCCGGCGGCTATCTGGAAACCGTTTGAGGGGTGCGGTTTCCAGCATCCCGTCTTCCGGCGAATGACCGCTATGCGCGGCGGAAAAGGCCCGCGATCAGCGAGATCACGAGGAACGCCAGGAAAATAAAGAACAGAATCTGCGCGATTCCGGCAGAGGTGCCGGCGATGCCGCCAAAGCCGAGCGCGCCGGCAATGATGGCGACGACAAGGAATACAAGGGCCCAGTAAAGCATGATCTAACTCCCTGAATTTCTATAATGGAAAAACGCGCTTCAACGTTGTTGGTTCCAGAAAACAAGATACTCGCAAAGAAAAAGGCCGCCGCAGGGACGACCTTCTTCCCTTAAATTTGTGTTGCGACTATGCAGCCGCTTTCGCCTGCCGGTCGAAGAACAGCGCCTGGCTGATCAGCGCCTTGACCATATCAGGATTGAACGGCTTGGTGACGAGGAATGCCGGTTCCGGGCGCTCGCCTGTCAGCAGGCGCTCGGGGAAGGCGGTGATGAAGATGACCGGCACTGCGGCAGTGGTCAGGATTTCGTTGACGGCGTCGATGCCCGAGCTGCCATCGGCAAGCTGGATATCCGCCAGCACCATTTTCGGCCGCGCCTTGTTGAATATCGCCGTTGCCTCGGAGTGTGTGCGGGCGGTGCCGACGACGCGGTGGCCAAGGCTCTCGACCATCTCTTCGATGTCCATGGCGATCAGCGGCTCGTCCTCGATGATGAGGATATCGGTCGCCACCTGCCGCGAAATCTCGTTGCTGGCCTGGGTCAGCAATTCGATGAACTTTTCCTCGGTAACGCCAAGGATTTCGGCGCTCTCCTCATTGGTGAAGCCTTCGACGGCTACCAGCAGGAAAGCCTGACGCGGCAATGGCGACAGCGCGGTAAGGTTGGCGGCGGCGCGCTGTTCCCAGGCTGAGTTCGTTTCCTCCTGCGGCACGCGAATGGCAATCGACGTGAACAGCTTGGTGAAGACCTTGTAGAGCGCGATGCGATCGTTGGAAGCCTCCGGGAAAATGCTTATATCGGCAATGATCGCCTCGAGAACCGCCGCTACCAGCGCGTCTCCACTCTGCTGCGATCCGGAAACCGCACGGGAAAAACGCCGGAGAAAAGGCAAATGCGGGGCAATGGTTGCAGATAGACTCATGATAGGATGTTTCCCTCAACTGATGGGTCGAATTGACTTAGTTTGAATGACCAGTTCCTTCAACGAGACTTTTACGAAAAAGTTCCCTCACACAGGGAACGAATTTCGGGCTGTGACGTTTCCGGGGGAATTTGGGCAACCAGATGCCGATACCGTTCGCCTTGTTTTCTCTACAGCGTGACCGGAAGACGCAAGGCAAGAAACAGGACGAAATTGTAGCATGACCAAGCAAAAGACCGGGGCAGAACCCGTCGATCGGCGCCGAAACGGGTCAGGTGATCCACTCGGAACCAACTCGGAAATTGGCCGCAAACTCAAGCAATATTATGACGAACTGGTGTCCGACGAGGTGCCGGATCGTTTCGCTCAGCTGCTCAGCCAGCTGGAACAGGCTGAACCTCTTCAGAAGAAGGGTTGATCAGCATGGCCGTTTCTCCGGCATTCAAGACAGAACTGCTCGCGACCATCCCGAACCTGCGCGCCTTTGCCGTTTCCCTGACCCAGAGCGCCGACAAGGCTGACGATCTGGTGCAGGAAACGCTGGTCAAGGCATGGGACAAGCATGAGAGTTTCCAGATGGGAACCAATCTCAAGGCGTGGCTCTTCACCATTCTGCGCAACGAATTCTATTCGCAGATGCGCAAGCGTGGGCGTGAAGTGCAGGACAGCGACGGTGTCATGACCGAGCGGCTTGCGGTTCACCCCAGCCAGCACGGCATGCTTGATCTCAAGGATTTCCGCGGCGCGCTGGAACAGCTTCCGGAAGACCAGCGCGAGGCGATCATCCTGATCGGCGCGTCGGGTTTCTCCTACGAGGAGGCGGCAGAAATCTGCGGCTGTGCCGTCGGCACCATCAAGAGCCGTGTCAGCCGAGCAAGAAACCGCCTTCAGGAAATCCTGGAGATATCCGGTGAGGCCGAGTTCGGGCCGGACGCGATCTCGGCGCAGGTCATGGGCTCAAACGCCGCCTGAATCAGGCAGGCGGCCGGCGGTCGCCGCCAGCGCCTCGATCAGGTCGGTGCCGGAATAAGGTTTCCCCACGACGGGGATGCCGGGAAAGGCGGTAAAGATTTCATCGACATCCGCATAGCCCGACGCAAAGATGAACGGCACGCCGTTCTCATGGATTTTCTTCGCGAAAGGCAGTGTCGAGGCACCCCCGAGCATGACGTCGAGGATCGCCGCATCGAACTTTCCAGCCGCATCGCCCTGGTCGACTTCGTCAAGGTCTCGGGCAATCACCACGTCATCGGCACCATTGTCCCGGCAAAGCTGTTCAACATCCATCGCAATGAGGAACTCATCCTCGAGGATCAGGATACGCATGCCGGAAAGCAAATTTGCCAATGGAAATCACTCTGTTGAAAGGCGGCGATTCATGACGCCTCACGCCTGCGCTGTCATTTAAAAAAGACATGTATCCGAATACGCGCAAATGGAACTCTCCAGCCTCCAATGCGTTGAAATAAATCGACTTTTGGGGAGAGTTCCGTGGCAGCACAGCAAGCGAGATCATTTTCGGCGCGGCAATTTTCCTGCGAGAAGTGCCCGCTGCGGCCATTAAAGGTGTTTCGCGAGTTCGAAAAAGAGGAGCTCGCTTTCGTCAGCAGGTTCAAGAAGGGCGAGCTGGCGGTGGACAAGGGCGCGACGGTCCTGGTCGAGGGAACCCACAGCGCTCACCTTTATACCGTGCTTTCGGGCTGGGGCTTTCGCTACAAGCTGATGTCAGACGGACGCCGCCAGATCCTCAACTACCTGATGCCGGGCGACCTCATCGGTCTGCAAGGCAGCCTGATGGGAGAGATGCAGCATTCGGTCGAAGCGCTTTCGCCGCTGCTTTTATGCATGTTCGAGCGCGACCAGCTGCATGAGCTTTATCGAAACTATCCCGGCCTTGCCTACGACATCACCTGGATCGCATCGCGCGAAGAGCAGATGCTGGACGAAAACCTGCTGAGCGTCGGGCGCCGCACCGCGCTTGAGCGCGCAGCCTACCTCATCGCCTTCATCGGTAGTCGGGCGAAGACCGTTGGCCTGAACGGCAAGCAGACGATGGAAATACCGATTACCCAGCAGCATATCGCCGACACGCTCGGCCTGTCGCTCGTCCATACCAACAAGACGCTGCGCAAGCTGATGGATCGCGAGTTGATCGTCTGGCGCGACGGCGGTTGCGAGATACTCGACGTGGACGGCCTGATGACGCTGGCCCGTTGGGAAGGGTTAAGCGAAGTGCTTCGCCCACTAGTGTAGTAGATTCAGGTGAGGACGGCCTGCAAATGGCGGCCTTCTGCGCTTCCGGTGCTCATGAACTTTGATGTCCACTCCGCTCGTCGCCTGCGGCGCCCCCCAAGCCCCCGTTTTCGGCGCGTCCTGACCTGAATCCGGGCGGCGCTCATTCCGCACCCCAGTCCAATCCCGGAACGATGTTGCGGAAGATCGCATAGACGATCAGCAGCGCCGGAATGGCTATGAAGCCGCCAAGCGCGCCCCATAGCCAGATCCAGAAAATCAGCGCCAGCACCACGAGAAAAGGGTTCAGCGTCATCGTTCTGCCGATCACCATCGGGGTGACGAACTGCGCCTCGATCGTGTTGATGGCGAGATAGATCAGGACCGGCAGGAAGGCTCCACCCAGCGAATCGAACTCCGAAAGTCCGATCAGAAACAGGATGACGACCATAACCGCCGGGCCGATGAAGACGACGAAGTTCGTCAGTATCGCCAGCGCCCCCCAGAGCAATGCCGAAGGCACGCCGATAAGATAAAGCCCGATGCCGACGGCAAGCCCTTCGCTGATGTTGATGAGGCTGATGGACAGCAGATAGCGCGACACCATCTGTTCGACGTCGCGAAAGATATGCGCGACGCGCCAGCGCAGCCGCCGATTGAAGCAGAGGGTCAGAACGGCCGTGCGCGTCTGGTGGCGCGTGGCGACGAAAAAATAGAGGCTGGCGAAAAAGATCAGGATTTGCCCGATCACGGCAGGCGCAAGCGTTGCCATGCTTTCCACGCCCATGCCCTCATCGACCGATACGGTGAGGCCCTTGCCGCCGGTCAATTCGCGCAGCTGGTCGCGCATGCCGCGCATTGCGTCCAGAGGTCCTTTCAGCTCGGAAAGCTGGTGCTGGAGATTTTCCCATATCTGGGGCAGCCGCCCGATCCAGAAGGAAAGAGGGGCTGCGACAGCAAGCGCAAAGAGACAGGCGACCGCGACAAACAAAAGGACGACCAGGATGGCCGAGAGGCCGGGCAACAGGCCGCGGCGCTCGAGCTTCGAAGCAAGCGGCCCGAGCATCAGGCCGACGACGATGCCAAGCGAAACAGGCGCCAGAATGTACTGGCCTGCCGACAGGGCGAACACGAAGGCCAGCAGTCCAACGAAGATGACCGACACCTGTGAGGATCGGGTGAGGAAGATTTCGATATTCGACTTTGGCGGCAATCTTACGATTGGCGCCTTCTTGGCCGTTCGTTCGGTCATTCAATAATTCCGGCTGGACTTGACCACGGAAACGCATTTTCATCGCGTTTCGTTCCTTCCCGGCGGAACCTCGCCGCATATGAGGCGTTTTGGACCGTACAAACCCAAGGAGTTGAACCATGGCCGCAGCAGCAGGCAAATCCACCCGGAACGACAACGAGACGGTCTCGACCTCGGATATCGAGGCTGACATCCGCCAGTTGCGCGCCGATATCGCCAGGCTGACCGAGCAATTGGCCACCACCGGGGAGCACTCCTACGGCGCCGCACGCCGCGCAGCCAAGGAGGGGGTAGACCAACTCCGGGCCCAGGGCGAAGCGACGATCGAGAGCCTGCGCGGCAATGCCAAGGATATCGAAGACCAGATCACCGCCGCCGTGCGGGAGAAGCCGGTGACATCGCTCGCCATTGCGGCAGGCGTCGGCTTCCTGTTCGCGCTTTTGTCGCGCCGATAGAGCATTTCCGGCGAAAACAGGATCGCCTCCAATGCTCTATCTCTTTGTTTTAAGGCCTGATCTTGTCAGGCTCTAGAGCGGTTCAGTTTTTAACAGAATCGTTGAACCGCTCTAAGTATTAGTTTTTACGCAATTCCGGACGGAAAACCGTTTCACACTTTTCCTGGAATTGCTCTAGGCCGCGCGGCAGGGGACGCAGAATATGCTCGCATCGCTCATTGCCAGTTTCGCTTCGGGCGAAACGCTGCATGCGGTTCGTCGCGCCAAGAGGGCGGCGATCGCCTATCTTCTAGCGGGTGTCGCCGCGCTGATAGGCATCGGCTTCCTGATCGGCGGGGCCTATATCTGGACAGCTCACCGCTACGGGTCGATGCGTGCTGCGCTTGCCTTCGGTATAGGCTTTCTCGTCCTTGCCGGGCTCGTTCTCCTCATCAACAAACTGACCTCCGGCGCGCAGCGGCGACGCGAAACGCGCAGGCGCAACAAGGATCTGACAGCCCTTGCGGCTGCTTCGGCTCTTGCGGTGCTGCCGGGACTGTTTCGTGGAAAGGCTGGTCTCGGCACAATCGTAGCACCGGCGCTCGCCGTTGTGGCTTACGAAATCTATCGGGAAAACCGCAAGTCGCGCCGCCGCTCCGGTGAGGAACCGCTCGACGACGCCGACTGATCGTTAAGTCAGTTGGAAAACTGCTCGAGCGGCATGGATATTTTCGCCTTCACGCCGCCCGGCAGGAATTCGTGCGTCACTTCGCTGGAGATGATCTTCGACAGGCTGCGCCGGATCAGGATCGAACCGAAACCGAAGCGTTGCGGTGTTTCGACCGCCGGTCCGCCTCTTTCCTTCCAAGTCAATGTCAGGCGTCGCGAATGCCGGTTTTTTTCGACCTTCCAGCCAAGGTCGACAGTGCCGCCCGGCGTGGAAAGGGAGCCGTATTTCATCGCATTACTGGCCAGTTCGTGCAGTATGAGGCCGAGACCAAGCGCCTGGTCGGGCGACAGGAATATATCCTCGCCGGAGATATTGATGCGCGGGTTTTCTCCGCCATCGAACGGCTTCACCTCAAGCTGGATCAATTCGCCGAGCGCGATCCCGCGCCATTCCCTGTCCGACAGCATGCCGTGGGCTAGCCCGAGCGCCTGCAGCCTGGCACTGAAGGCTTCCAGAAAGGCGCCGGGATCGCGCGCGTGGCGCACGGTCTGCGTCGCCAGCGCCTGCACGGTCGCCAGCGTGTTCTTGACGCGGTGGTTCAGTTCGCGCAGCAGCAGGCGCTGGCGTTCTTCGGCCAGTTTTCTTTCGCTGATATCGTAATTGACGCCGAAGACGAGCGTGGCATTGCCCGCCGCATCCCGCTCCACGACCCGCCCGCGCGCACCGAGCCACCGTGCGGGTTCGATACCGGCAATCCGGTACTCGCCGATGTAATCTTCATTGCTCGATAGAGCTTGCCTGAAGCTTTTTTCGGCCTGCCGTACGTCACGCCGGTCGATGGCGCGGAAAATCTGACGGGCGTTCAAACGTGTGGTCGGCGCCAGACCAAGCAGGACCGGGAAAAGCGTATCGCATTCGATCGCACCGGTACGCACATCCCAGGCCCAGCTTGCCAGCGAAGCGGCCTCCACGGCAACCGTGCGGCGTTTTTCTTCACGCGCCAGTTCGGCGCGGGCAATGACACCCTTGCGCGTGCCTTCCTTGAGCGCGAAGAGGCTGGAGGCGAGCCCGGCAAGCATCTTCAACTGGTCGAGTTTTTCCGTCGAGGGCCGCTCGCGCGGCTTGCGGTCGATGACGCAGAGCGTGCCGATGCGCTCGCCGGAAACGGTGATCGGCGCTCCGGCATAGAAACGGATGTGAGGCTCGCCGGTGACAAGGCTGTTTGACGAAAACCGCAGGTCGGCGGTGGCGTCCGGGATCACCATCACGTCGTCGCCGGCAGTGATCGCATGGGCGCAGAAAGACAGGTCGATCGACGTTTCCCGGCCTTCCATGCCGAGGCACGACTTGAACCACTGACGCTCGATGTCGACAAGGCTGACAAGCGCGATCGGTACGTCCATCAGTGCTGTGGCAAGGCCGGTGAGGCGATCGAAATCAGGGTCAGAAGACGTGTCCAGCGTCTGCAAGCCGTAGAGGACCGCGCGTCTCTGTTCATCATCGACGACCTGTCGAACGTCTGCCGGCAGGGAGTCTGTCACTTCCGAGTCGTCCCCGCTCATGTGCGGCAAAAACCTGCAAGGCCACGGGATGCAAATCGTGCTCTCACCCCTTTAGAGCACGGCAACAAAATCATTCGGAATGCTCCAGATACATCGAAGAAACGGCTACCCATTCGCCGGCAGAAAATGAACCAGTGCGCGCAAACGCGCCGAGTGTCGAATGGTTCCGTCGCGATGCGAATTTTCTGCTTGTCCAAAAGGACAAGGCCAGACGGCAAATTTCGGAACTGTCTGGAAGTAACGGCGTTGTGAAGATGTGATGCCGCGCCCGACTTTCCCTGCGACGGTTCGACCGAGGCGCGGCAGTGCATAAGAGATCACGCACAAGGAGAGACTATCATGTTCCGCAATCTTTTGGCTACGACCGCAATCGCCACGCTCATGGCAACCGCTGCATATGCGCAGGACGCCACCACGCCGGCACCCGCAAACCCGGCCCCGATGACGCAGGAGGCCCCCGCGGCGGCACCCGTTGCCCGGGCTGACGGTCATCTGGCCAGCAACATCATCGGTGAGACCGTCTATAACGGTACCGGCGACCAGGCCGAGAACATCGGCAAGGTCAACGATATCGTCGTCAACAAGGACGGCGGCATCGAGTCGCTCGTCGTCGGTGTCGGCGGCTTCCTCGGCCTCGGACAGAAGAACGTTGCCGTGAGCTATAAGGAAGTCGACTGGGCCGAGCAGAATGGCGATCGCTGGGTGGTTATGAACACCACCAAGGAAGAACTTCAGGGACTGCCTGACTTCGACCGCCGCGCCTATGACCCGGCTCCGGCGGCTGCATCTGCAACGGACACGACCGCACCGGCGACTGACAACACTGCGATGGCTCCCGCCACGCCGGCACCGTCGAACGATAACACAGCCGAAGCCCCTGCGGCGCCGTCGAACGACAATACCGCGCAGGCTCCGGCAGCGACCGACAGCACCGAAACCGCGGCGATCGACAAGTCGCAGCTGACCGAGGTTCCGGTCGGTGAAATTCGGTCGGAAGAGCTGACGGGTACCACCGTCTATGGTGCCGAAGACGCTAATGTCGGCAAGATCGGCGATGTCGTACTGAAGGACGACAAGGTCGATGCCGTCATCATCGATGTCGGCGGATTCCTCGGCGTTGGCGCCAAGGAAGTTGCCGTTGGCATGGACAAGCTTGCCTTCATGACCGACAAGGACGGCAACAAATACCTCTACACCAACTTCACCAAGGATCAGCTTGAAGCGCAGCCGGTCTATGACAAGGCAACCTTTGGCGACAAGCGTGACGAGCAGCTTCTGAAGATGAACTGACCGTCGATTATTGATCAGTCATTTTGGCCCACACCGGCAACGGTGTGGGCTTCTTTTTGTCACCCGTCATAAGCGATCACACCATGCTCGGTCAGTTCGACCAGCGCCAGCGACTGGTCGAGATGGCGCGCGCGCCATGACAGCAGACGCTCGGCGAATTCGAGCCGGATGCTCAGGAAATCCGGGTCATTTACAAGATTGCTCAGCTCTCCGGGATCATTCTCGATATCGAAGAGAAGTGGCGGCAGGCCGCCGCCGAAATGGACATATTTGAACCGGTCGGAGCGGACGACAGCGAGGTTGCATTGCTGTGGCTTTATTCCGAAATGCCGTTCGGCCGTTCCTTCGGAGATCGAGCGGAAATCGAACTCCCAATGCGCAGCGTCGCGCCACGTCTCTGGTGCCTGGCCTTTGAGGAAGGGTTTCAAGGATTGGCCATCGAGATGGACAGGCACGTCTTCGCCGAGCAGGTCTATCAGCGTCGGCATGATATCGACGGCTTCGGTGAAGTTCGTTACCGTCGTTCCGGCCGCCTTCTTGCGCGCCGGGTCTCGGACGATCAGCGGGATATGAAAACTCTGGTCGTAGAAGCCGCCTTTGCCGAGCATGAAATGGTCGCCCATCATCTCGGCATGGTCGGAGGTCAAGACGATGATCGTATCGTCCCACATGCCGCTCGCCTTCAGCGCTTGCCAGATGCGGCCGAGCTGGGCGTCCACTTCCGAGATCATGCCGTAATAGAGCGCGCGGATGCGCCGGAAATTGTCCTCGCCCCAGTCGCGCACCTTGCCCTTCGCGCCGGGAATGAATTTCGAGCGCTGCTGCTGGTCGTATTCATAGGCGAGATAGGGATGCGCCTTCGCTTCCTGCTTCCAATCCTTGGCCCGGTGAAATTCTGGGCCGTCGGCCGGGTCGTACATCGTATTGTAGGGCTCCGGCACGATGAAGGGCGGGTGCGGGCTGAGGAAGGAGACATGCGCGAACCAGGGTTGCGCTTCCTCCTGTTCGCCAAGCCAGCGGATGAATTCGCCGGCGAGGAATGCCGCCGGCGTCTCGTCCTTTGAATACACCGGCGGCGCGTTGGTGACGTCCTTGCCGCGGCTGTCAACGGGCCGATGGATATCGGGAAAGCCGGCGCTCGAATCGATGCCGCGCGCAGCCAGCCAAGATAGCCACTGCTTCTGGTGCTCCGGCAGAAGCTGGCGCGCGGTGAAGCCCGGCAGCACGCCTTCATAGGTGCGCAGGAATGGATCGCCCGGCGCATGGAAATCCGGATCGGGCGCGACATCGGTATAGCCGAACAGCGTCGGGTCGTAGCCGAGACGGCGGACGGCCAGCGCGATGTTGTCGTGGCGGGCATCCAGCGGCGTGCCGTTGCGGCAGACGCGATTGTTCATCTGGTAGAGGCCGGTATAGAGGCAGGCCCGCGCCGGCGAGCACGGTGCTGCCCCGCCGAAATGCCGGCTGAACAAGACGCCCTCGGCGGCCAGTGCATCGGCGTTCGGCGTTTTCACCGTTTTGTGGCCGGCGGCCGAAAGGCATTCGCCGCGCCACTGGTCGCAGGTGATCAGAAGGATGTTCGGACGTTTGCCTTTGCGTGCCAAGCGCAGTTCCCCCAGAATGTGTTCCGCTCATGGAGCCGAATTTTCAGGGCGGCGCAAGCACGTCGATCTTGTGAACAGTAATCGGCCTATCGTTCACAAAATAGATACAGTCCATTCTGTCATTGGCGTCTTTCCAGAAATCCGTTTTGGCCGACATATGGGGACATGAAGCAGCAAGCGCTGCATGGCGAAAACGGGAGCAATCAACATGCTTGACCAGATCAAAGGCCTGCACCACGTCACCTCTATGGCGAAGGATGCGCGTCAGAACAACGACTTCTTCACCCACAAGCTCGGCCTGCGCCGCGTCAAGAAGACGGTCAATTTCGACGCGCCGGACGTTTATCACCTCTATTATGCCGACGAGCTCGGCACGCCCGGTTCGGTGATGACCTATTTTCCCTTCCCGAATATCGGCAAGGGCAGCCACGGCACCGGCGAGGTCGGCACGACCGTCTATTCGGTCCCCGAGGGCACGCTTGCCTACTGGAAAAAGCGCTTTGCCGAGCAGGGCGTGACCGGTCTGAAGCGCGAGACCGTGTTCGGTGAAAACCGGCTGGCCTTCGATGGGCCTGATGGCGATGGCTTTGCGCTTGTCGAAAACAAAAATGACAGCCGTGCGCCGTGGGTCAAGGGCGGCGTGCCCGGCGACGAGGCGATCCGTGGCTTCCATTCCGTGTCGCTGCGCCTGAAGGACGGCGGCGCGACCGAGGAACTGCTGAAGTTCATGGGCTATGAGGAGGTCGACACCGCCGGCAATGTGAAGCGGCTGGCAGTTAAAGGCGGCAACGGTGCTGATGTCGTCGACATTGAAAGCCTGCCCGGCGTCGGCTTCGCCAATCTCGGCGCCGGCTCGGTGCATCACGTCGCCTTCGCCGTCGAGAACCGCGCAAAGCAACTCGAAGTGCGCAAGGCGCTGATGGATACGGGCCATCAGGTGACGCCGGTTATCGACCGCGATTACTTCTGGGCGATCTATTTCCGCACCCCGGGCGGCGTCCTGTTCGAGGTCTCGACCAACGAGCCGGGCTTCGACCGAGACGAGGATACCGCCCATCTCGGCGAGGCGCTGAAGCTGCCGAGCCAGCATGCGCATCTTCGCGACTATCTCGAAAAGAACCTGCAGCCGCTCGGCGACTGACGGTCGCTCAAAAAAGTCCGAGCCGGATTTTTCCGGCTCGGATAGGTTGCTCTGAAAAGCGAGGAACATTATGGCCAAGGATGCCTATACCCACACTACCTTGCCCGGCACATCGGGCGGGCCGCTCGCCTTCCTGTTCCATGGAACAGGCGGCAACGAAAACCAGATGCTGGGCCTGGCGCTCGACCTGCTGCCCGGCGTGGCGGCAATTTCGCCGCGCGGCGACGTCTCCGAACAGGGCGCGGCGCGCTTCTTCCGCCGTACCGGCGAAGGCGTCTACGACATGGACGATCTGGCCGAGCGGACGAAAAAGATGGCCGGCTTCGTCAAGGCCCACATCAAGGAAACGAAACCGTCTTCGGTGATCGGCATCGGTTTTTCCAACGGCGCGAACATTCTGGCATCGCTGCTGTTTGCCGAGCCCAAGCTGTTCGATGCGGCCATCCTTATGCATCCGCTGATCCCGTTCGAACCTGAGGTGAAGGGCAGCCTTGCTGGCAAGCGCATACTCATCACCGCTGGCCATCACGACCCGATCTGCCCGCCGAACCTGACCTCGCGGCTCGACAGCTATCTGCGCGCGGACGGCGCCGATGTCACATTGGAATGGCACGAAGGCGGCCACGAGATGCGGCAGAACGAAATCACCGCAGCACGCGAATTTCTCGCGCCCTATCGCGCAGCAACAGCAACCGCAGGAGCCCGGACATGACCGACCAGACACCCGAAATCGAACTGGAAGAGACCGGCTCCAAGGGCCGCTATTTCCTGCGCGGAGCCGGCGGCGCGGAGGCCGAGATGACCTTCAGCAAGGCCGGCGAGCATCTGATCATCATCGACCATACCGAGGTGCCGGATACGTTTCGCGGGCAGGGTGCTGGCTTGCGGCTGGTGACGCGCGCGGTCGAAGAAGCCCGTGCGGCGGGCAAGAAGATCATTCCGCTCTGCCCCTTCGCCAACGCGCAGTTCAAGCGGCATCCGGAATGGGCGGATGTGCTGAAAAGCTGAGGCTTATCGGCCTCCCTGATTGAAGGGTCTGGCTTAAGGTCAAGGCGGGCGCAGGATGGAGGGTGTCTCAATTCACCTGTTGGCGAAGTCCCCCTCTCCGTCGCGCTGCGCGCGCCACCTCTCCCCCATTTCATGGGGGCGAGGAACCCAGGTTCTGAAATGTCGCGGCCTTCGCGGTTAGCGATTCCTCGCCCCTGCGAAGCGGGGGAGAGGTGGCCGCGAAGCGGTCGGAGAGGGGGCTCGATCAATCCGACCTTCCCGCCTCGATCCTCGCCAACCACTCCTTCCCGACCCCCCTGTCGCGGATGATCGGCAGCGGGTCTTCGGCATCCAGCCGCGCGCAGATGCGGTAGACCTCCAGCGTTTCGGCGCTCATGTCGCCGCGTTTGTGGAAATACATCGCCGCCGCATAGCGGGTGCGGCCCGACCATTCCTCGCCGAGGGGCGTGTTGACCAGCGCCCATTGCTCGGCAAGTTCGGCGTCGGCTTCTGCCATGGTCAGAAATCCGCCGGCGGATTGGCGGTGCGCCGGTCGAGCTTGATGAACGGGCGCGGTACGATTTTCGCGCGCTTCATCAGCCGCTCATATTTCAGTTCGCGCATGGCGTAGATTTCGACCCAGAGGTCGTCGGTTATCGTGTCGCCGTAGGGCCGCGAAAGACTCGCCAGCGCGATGTTGCGCTTGGCCATCGGCGACCAGATCGCGGCGCTGACCAGCCCGGCCTCCTTCTTCTGCCTGTGATAGACGATGGCGTGCTCGGCTGGAATGTTGCCCTCGATTTCCAGCCCGACCAGGACATGGCGCATCGAGCCCTTGGCGCGCGCCTTGGCGATGGCGCGGCGGCCGTTGAAATGGCCCTTTTCCAGATCGACCATGAAGCCGAGCCCAATCTCGTCGGGCATGCGTACGCGGTCTGGGCGAATCGCATGTTCGGCGGTGACGAAATCGGCATTGGCGACGATCAGCCCGGCCTCCAGCCGCGCGCGGTTGAGCGCCGTGTAGCCGATGGCGCGGATGCCTCGCAGCCCGCCAGCTTTCATCAGCCGATCCCACAAAGAGATCGCCAGTTCGGCCGGGGCGAAAAGCTCATAGCCGAGATCGCCGGTGAAGCCGGTGCGCGAGATGGTGACTTGCCCCCCATTTGGGCCACCCTCATGCGGGAATTCGGCAAGGTCGAAGATTTTCAACTTTTCCACGCCGGCAAAGCCTGCCTCGCGCAGCACGGCAAACGAGGTCGGGCCTTGCAGCGCCAGTCCGGCCACAGCCTCTGTTTCCTCCGAGACGGAGACATCGAAGCCGATGGCGCTGTCGAGCAGCCAGGGCAGATGCCGCTCCTGGCAGCACAGGCGGAAGCGGTCGGGCGCCAGCCGGAACAGGGTGCCGTCGTCGAGCACATGGCCCTCGTCGTCGCACCATGCGGTGTAATGGACGCGGCCGGACTTCAGCTTTGCCACGTCGCGCAGGGTGACGCGGTTGAGGAAGTCTTCGGCGTCCGGTCCCTCGATGCGGTACTTCACCATCGGCGAAATGTCGAACAGCGCGGCCTGGCTGCGGATGGCGAAATATTCCAGTTCCTCGTCCCACAGCGAGGCGGGCGCGCGATAGCCGCCCCAGTCGTACCAGTCGTTGGTTTTCATCAGCGCATCGATGCGCGGCTGAAACGGCGTGCCGAGGCGCAGCGTGCGGAAGTGGGATTGGGCGGCGAGGCGTGCGGAGGGGAGATTTGGCATCTGGTTCATGGCCGAGTTCCTTCGCACTCAAGCACAAAACGCTGGCGCTGCCCCTCGTCCCCCTGCCGGGACCTTCTCCCTGTATAGTGACGGGGGGAAGGAGAAGCGGCAACGTTGCGGCCAACCTTCTTCTCCCCGTTTACGGGGGTCCGAAGGACGGGTCGAGACCGGTGGCTCGACCCCGGTCGGTGCCGGCAGGCGGATGAGGGGCCGCGTTGACGTTCCATGCCTACCCCCTCATCTCCAAAATCCGCCGCGCGGCATTCAGCCCCGGCACGCCGGAAATGCCACCACCCGGATGCGAGCCGGCACCGCAGAGATAGAGCCCGTCGATCGGCGTGTCGTAGCCGGCGGCACCGAAGGCCGGGCGCGACATCATCATCTGGTCGGCCTGCAATTCGCCGTGGTGCCAGTGGCCGCCGGGCATGTGGTAGCGCGTTTCGATGTCGGCTGGTGTCAGCAGCTCGGCGTGACGCACGAGCTTGCCGATGCCAGGCGCGTAATGCTCAAGCTGGCCCATGATCGCTGCCAAAAACTTCGGCTTGCCGGCTTCCCAGCCTTCCTTCAGCGCGTAGGGCGCATATTGCACGATGGCGGAAAGCACGCAGGCGCCGCTTGGCGCAAGCGATGGGTCGGCGAGGCTTGGCAGGGTGATCTCCATGACAGGTTCGGGCGAGAACTCGCCATATTTCGCCGGGTTGAAGGCGCGCTCGACATGGTCGGACGATGACGCGATGACGAGGCGGCCATGGTGGCCGGCGGCATCCACGCCCAAGAATTCGGGTGGCCTGTCGAGTGCCAGATGCAGCTTGGCGACATTGCCCTTCATGCGGATGTTTTTTACCCGCCGCACGAAACCGGTGTCGATCTCGCGCGTGCCGACGAGGTTTAGGAAGGTGGTGCGCGGGTTGATCGCCGAGACGATTGTTTTCGCGCGGATTTCCTCGCCGCTATCCAGAATCACGCCGGCGGCGCGGCCTTTGTCGATCAGTATCTTCATCGTCGGTGCATCGGCGCGGACGCTGACGCCGGCGGACTTTGCCGCGTTGAGGATCGCGGCAATGACCGCGCCCATGCCGCCGGCAGGCAGCGCCTGCGCGCCGGGCTGACCGCCGATTTCTCCGGCAAGGCGATAATAGAGGCCGAGCAGCGAGGTCGGCGAACGCGGCCCGAGATGGCTGCCGAGCGTAGCATCGAAGGCGAGCAGACCCTTCAGTCGGTCGTCCTCCAGATGCTCATCAGTGACATCGGAGACATTCATCAGAAGCATACGCAGGAAGTCGCGCATGTCCTCCTTGCCGAGCCGGCGCAGCGACAGGCCGGTCATGGCGAAGGCCGAGCTTTCCATCAGCGACATGTTGCCGAGGTCGGGCGGCCGGCGCGCCAGCAGCGGCTTCAGTATGCCGGCATAACGTAGAAGCTGGGCACGGAATTCTTGCCATGCTGTCTGTTCGGAGGGAGAGGCGCCGGAGAGGGCTTCGCCATAGGCGCCGTGCAATGTCAGCGGGTTGCCGTTGCGGGACAGTGCGATACTTGGTGCGAGTGAAGGACCCCCACCCCTAACCCCTCCCCACAAGGGGGAGGGGGACGATGTAGGTGCGGATTCCGCCTTGATCGTTGAAACTTTTTGCTGGGCAGAGCCGCTGCCAGATTCCCCTCCCCCTTGTGGGGAGGGGTTAGGGGTGGGGGTGGCTCCAGATATAGCTGCCCCTGACAGCACCAGCCCGTGTTTCTCCAACTCCAGCGTCTTCACCACCTCCGGGTGCAACCGGTTCAGCAGATGCGCAGAGGAAACGCGAAAGCCCGGCGCGAATTCGTGCGTGCGGGCCGCGCCGCCGACCTCGCCAGCCGCTTCCAGCACAAGAACCTTGCGCCCGCTCTTGGCCAGCGTTGCAGCACAGACGAGCCCGTTGTGACCGCCGCCGATAACAATAACGTCGTGAGAGGTCATGCAGGCACCCAATGGTTCGCAGTTTCGCCGTCATCCTCGGGCTTGTCCCGAGGATCTGCTGTACGGCGGCCAGCCATACTCGACATCTGAACTTTCGATGGCTCTGCGTCTTCCAAAGCCGGTCGACCGTCGCAGGTCCTCGGGACAAGCCCGAGGATGACGGCGTTGGCGAGCCCGAGGATGACGGCGTTGAAGCGTGTCGTCATCTCTTTCCTCAGAGGGGAGGGAAAAGTAGCGCTTTTCTCAAATGACGTCATGGGCGGGGCTCATATGTCTGGTGCCGCGCGAGAGGTCGCGCAGGATCTCAGTGGCTGCGTTGCGGCCCGGTGCGCCCATCACGCCGCCGCCGGGATGGGTGGAGGAGCCGCACATATAGAGCCCGTCTACCGGCGAGCGGTATTGCGCGTAGCCGGGCACCGGGCGGTTGAACAGGAGCTGATCGAAGGTCAGCTCACCCTGAAAGATGTTGCCCTCGGTAAGGCCAACTTCGGCCTCCAGTTCACGCGGCGTGCGCACTTCCATATGCACGATGCGGTCGCGGAAACCGGGCGAGTAGTCGGCGATCTGCGAGATCACCGTTTCGCCGAAGGCGTCGCGGTCGGCGTCGG